>Ga0209536_100015345_pt1 | contig 10943 bp, 7 predicted proteins | sample DeeMarSeWOR28_12_FD_187461 | JGI IMG/M metagenome (GOLD analysis project Ga0209536, IMG submission 187461) | Marine sediment microbial communities from White Oak River estuary, North Carolina - WOR-2-8_12 (SPAdes) (version 2) | ecosystem: Environmental > Aquatic > Marine > Intertidal zone >... | reverse complement strand
TTCTTCAATTACTTCTTCCGGTGTCATCAAGCACAGAGCTTTTGCCGCCGCTTCATAGCATCCGCATGCAATCGCATCTTCGATGTTCTTCGGATCAATCCTGCCGCAATTTCCCAGCACGACTTTCCGCTGCTCTTTGTAAAAGCCCACTTCGTCGATTTTAGGTAAAGACTTGCCGTCCTCGATACTAACCAGCGATTCAACTGGTTCTCCGTTGCGAATCGTAGTCTCAATTATCTTATCGACATCGTCAGGTTTTACACCCCCGTACAGATATTCGTAAGGCTCGATCAGCACTACAGGAGCACGGGCGCATAATCCTATACAACCGGTCTCCACAACAGCAACTTCTTTGTCGAGTTTCGCCACAGCCAGTTTCTCTCTGAACGCTGCGGCAACATTCGCGGCACCAAGCGCTCGACAACCTGTCATGCAAATCAGCACGCAACATCGATACTCCTGGCGAGCCTCCTGCATCTGTTGGGCAAATTTCTTTAATTCTTTGGGCGAGCTTATCTTCTTCGAACTCATTTGTCTTATTCGTACCTGTCGAGAATCGATTTTATCTTGCCTGGTTTAACATTGCCATAGTAGTCATTATTTATCATTATCACCGGCGCCAAAAAACACGTGCCCAGGCATGCTACTGTTTCAAAAGTGAATCGCATATCTTCGGTCGTTTGCCCTTCTTCAACCTCAAGCTCCCGCTCCAGGGCGCTGATTATCTCCCGGCCGCCTCTAACGTGGCATGCAGTTCCCCGACAACACTTAATAGTATGACGTCCGCGAGGTTCGAGATGGAACTGCTCATAGAAAGTAGCCACGCCGTACATCTGGTTGGCGTTGAGACCGGTATGTTTGCTCACTTCCGACAGGATTTCTGCCGGAAGATAGCCGTAAGCATCCTGAATTTGCTGAAGGATTGGGATAAGACTATCCGATGTTATGCGGCCCATTGATTCGCAAATTTTCAGGGCTGTAGTTTTGTCTAAAAAGACTTCCTTGTTGCTTTGCATATTTTGCCGCCTATAACACAATTCACCAGAAAGCATGTATTGTTTGGATATCGAAGGATTATACTCACCAATCGGTTCTCCGGCAATGATTTGTAGCAATTTTTCGAGAATATTTGGCTTTTTCCTGATAATTACATGCTTTGTCCCGTCACCAAAAGGAAAATGCAAAATAATACAAAAAAAAGTGTTCTGCTCTTGGACATATATCGAGAGCCTCTATATAATGATGTCCTCATGAGCATCGTAGATGAACGCTTAATCGTAATCACGGGCCGCAAGCTTTCTTATTATTTTCCGGCCCTTCTCGTTTAGGTCACTAAAAACTTAGAGTCTAAAAAGGGAGAAGTGAAATGAAGCTCGACGCAACAAAGATGAAAGATTGGCAGATCGCAGAAGCTGCCGAGGAAGGAATGAAACCTGTCAGTCAATTAGCTGAAGAATTGGGCCTGAAAGAGGATGAATTAATCCCAATGGGCCGTAAGCTGGCAAAAGTCGATTACACAAAAGCCTGCGCCCGTCTGGAGGGCGGCCCGACGGCCAAGTATATCGACGTAACCGCCATTACACCGACGCCGTTAGGAGAAGGCAAGACGACTACCGCCGTAGGCCTGGTCGAAGGCCTGGGCAAGTTAAACAAACGGGTCGTCGGGGCAATCCGTCAGCCCAGCGGCGGGCCGACCTTCAACATCAAGGGTTCGGCCGCCGGCGGCGGTCTGGCGCAGTGCATTCCCCTGACGCCCTTTTCCATCCGCCTGACGGGCGATATCGACAGCATAACAAACGCCCATAATCTTTGTATGGTCGCGCTGACCTCGCGCATGCAGCACGAACGTAACTACGACGATGAACGTCTGGCAAAAAGCAATCTCAAACGGATAGATATCGATCCTGAAAGAATCCAAATGAAATGGGCCATGGACTTCTGTGCCCAGTCATTGCGTAACATCAGGATCGGCCAGGGCGGAAAAATGGACGGCTTCGAGATGGACTCGGGCTTTCAAATCACAGTCTCAAGCGAAGTTATGGCGATACTCGCTGTCGCAAGAGACCTGAAAGATCTTCGCGAGCGAATTGCAAAAATCGTCGTAGCATACGATAAAAAGGGCAATGAAGTAACGACCGCCGACCTTGATGTTGACGGCGCTATGGCCGCCTGGATGGTCGATGCAATCAATCCGAACCTGTTGCAGACCATCGAAGGCCAGCCCGTTTTTGTGCACGCCGGGCCTTTCGCAAACATCGCCATCGGCCAAAGCTCAATCATCGCCGACATGATCGGTACGAAATTAGGCGATTACCACGTTACCGAGAGCGGCTTCGGCGCCGACATCGGCTTCGAGAAATTCTGGAACCTCAAGAGCCGCATGTCCGGCATTGAACCCGATGCGATCGTCGTTGTAGCTACTATCCGCGCACTGAAGATGCACGGCGGCGGCCCGACCGTCAAGCCGGGCATACCATTAGCCGAGGAATATACTACTGAGAACCTCGGACTGGTCGAAAAGGGATGCGAAAACCTCATCGCTCATATTGAAACGGTCAAAAAGAGCGGTGTTACGCCGGTCGTTTGTATTAACAGCTTCTATACCGACACTAAGAACGAAATTGCACTCGTGCGTAAAATCGCTGAGGAAAACGGTGCTTTAGCAGCGGTCTCGGAGCACTGGCTCAAAGGCGGCGATGGAGCAATCGAGCTGGCCGAGGCGGTGGTTGACGCATGTGAGCAGCCTAATGATTTCAAATTCCTCTATGAGCTGGAAACGCCGCTCAGAAAGAGAATCGAACTTATCGCCAAAGAGGTTTATGGCGCTGACGGTGTAACTTACACCGACGAGGCCCTGGCAAAAGCCAAGGCTATGGAGGCCGACCCGGTGAGCAAGACTTTAGGCACATGTATGGTAAAAACGCACCTGAGCCTGTCGCACGATCCCGACCTGAAGGGCAGACCCACCGGCTGGGAGCTGCCAATTCAGGATATTCTCGTTTATAAAGGTGCAGGCTTCATCGTGCCGGTCGCCGGAGCGATTAAATTGATGCCGGGCACTGCTTCCAATCCTGCATTCCGCCGTATTGACGTGGATGTAAAAACAGGAAAGGTGCAGGGCCTGTTCTAAAAGCTAAATTGAGAAAAAACTGTTGGATTATAGGAGCAATCAATGACAGCACAAATTATTGATGGAAAACAAGTAGCCGCGGACATGCGGGCCGAACTAAAAGCCGAAGTAGCCGAATTAGCAAAAAAGGGAATCGTGCCGGGGCTGGCAGTAGTCCTGGTAGGCGAAGATCCGGCTTCGAAATCCTACGTGACGGCCAAAGAGCGAGCATGTGAGGAAATGTGGATTTATTCCGATGATAACCGTCTGGCCGCCGATACTTCGCAGGAAGAGTTGATGGCGCTGATTGAGAAATTGAACAACAACCCGAAAATCAACGGCATTCTGGTTCAATTACCACTGCCCGATGGTCTTAACGAGGCCGAAGTCCTGCTGGCAATTGATCCTGCCAAAGATGTTGATGGATTTCATCCTGTCAACGTAGGCAAAATGGTTGTGGGCGAGAGGGCCTTTCTGCCCTGCACGCCCCACGGTGTGATTCAACTGCTGATCCGCAGCGGCGTCAAGCTCGAAGGGGCCGAAGTCGTGATCGTCGGCCGCAGCAACATTGTCGGTAAGCCGTTGGCCAACATGCTGATCCAGAAGAATGCGACCGGCAACGCAACAGTCACGGTCTGCCACACGCGGACCAAGAACCTGGCCGAGCACACCAAGCAAGCGGACATAGTGATAGCCGCGGCCGGCCGGCCCGATACCGTCACGGCAGATATGGTCAAGGACGGTGTCGTCGTCATTGATGTTGGCGTGAACAGAGTCGGGGAGAAGCCAAGTAAGAAAGATCCCAATAGAATGGTGGCGATTCTCAAAGGCGATGTGGATTTCGAGGCGGTCAAGGAGAAAGCCTCGCTGATTACGCCGGTTCCGGGCGGTGTCGGCCCGATGACTATCACAATGTTGCTCTACAACACCGTTGAATCAGCCAAACGAGCTGCTGGAATTGATGAAAATTAAGCAGCCATAGATGAAAAACGTATGAATTGGGGGTGGTGATGGGAAAAAGGTAAAATCCCTTGGAAAATTTAGGGAATTTTGTTTACCTTGCGCGATTCTTGCGTATAATACCAAATTCTTTTTAAAATTCTTCGTATGCAAATACAGTTTTATTGGAAAGGAGTTCACTATGAGAAATCTACAAACTTTGTTAAATATAATGCTCTTAATCAGCATTGGAACAATCTGTCAAGCAGCAGACAGCGATGATTTGGCTAAGGAAAATGCCGAACTGCGGCAGAAACTCAATCAAATCGATATGGAACTGCAAGGCCTGAAACAAACCGTCATGCAGCAGAGTGGTGATTCAACAGATCCGTTACCCAAGCCTGTTTGGTCGAATCTGGATATTCAACTGTATGGTTTTCTGAAATTTGACGCCGCTTATGACACTTCAAGGATAGAAAACGGCAATTACGCAAAATGGGTAGATAATGAGAGCACCAATGATGACGATGACCAGTTTAACATGACAGCCAACCAGAGCCGATTCGGAGCGAAAATCAACGGGCCGAAAGGAGAAGACATGAACACCGGCGGATTAGTCGAGGTTGACTTCTATGGCCCCGGAGTCGGCGTTGCAGAGAATCAGGGACGCCTGATGATGAGGCACGCCTACATGAAGCTGGATTGGCCTGAGAAACGGTTCAATATTATTGCCGGCCAGACATGGGACGTGATCAGTCCACTATTGCCTTCCACAGTAAACTACAGCGTCGGCTGGTGGACAGGGAATCTTGGATATAGGCGTCCACAATTTCGCCTGACCAAAGAATTAGGCTTTGTAGATGGTGGATTTTTAAAGCTCGAAGGTGCCTTAGCCAGAACAATCGGAGACACTTCGGTAACCGGGACCGATTCGGGCGAAGATGCCGGCTTCCCCACTCTTCAGGGCAGGGCCAGTATAACGGTTCCGATGCTGGGAGCAAAAGAAGCAACAATAGGCCTGTCCGGACACTGGGGCCAGGAAGAGTATGACACAGCAGCCAGCGGGCAGGATGAAGAATTCGAGACATGGTCTATAAACGTGGATTACACACAGCCAATCTGCAAAAAGGTTGCAATCAAGGCAGAAATCTTCACCGGCGAGAACCTGGATGCCTATCTGGGTGGCATCGGCCAGGGCGTTACCGTATCCGGGGCCAATCAATACGAAGAGATCGGCAGCCAGGGCGGTTGGATTGCTGCAAGTCTGGGGCCGTGGGATACAAAGCGTTTCAATGTAGGCCTCGCAATGGATGATGTGGAACGCGGTAATGTCAACGATGGCGCTCGGACTTTAAATCGATCTGTATTCGGCAACGTTTATTGTGCCGTCAACAAGCAAACTGATATTGCCTTCGAGCTATCACACTGGCGGACCCAATATCGCGGCAACGGCGACGGAGAAAGCCTGAGGGCACAAATGGCACTGATTTACAAATTCTAAAAGAAAGTTTTCCTTGACATGTTCAGAAGATTTAGTAGGATTCTTGACTTAGTCCTACCTAAATTCAAAACAATGGTGAGGATATATCTGCTGAAAATAAGCATGTAAACTGGTTCGAGTACCTATAAAAAGCTAAAGAGCGTAGAAAAAACGCAAATAACAAACAATAATATTAAATTGAAAAAGGAGAATCCATGGGACAAACAAAAGCAATTGACTCTCTAATGAGCGAGGGGCGGACATTTCCGCCGCCGGAGCAAATTAAAGCCAATGCTTATGTCAGCAGCATGGAACAGTACCAGCAGATGTGGGAACAGTCGATCAACGATTCCGACAACTTTTGGCTTGAGCAGGCAAAAAGCCTCCACTGGTTCAAGGCCCCGACAAAGGCCCTTGAGTACAACTGGGACACGAAAGGCCGTAAAATCGAGCACAAATGGTTCGAAGACGGTCAACTGAACGTCTCATACAATTGCCTGGATCGCCATCTCGGAACACCAATCGCCCAGAAAACCGCACTGTTGTGGCAGGGTGAGGCAGAAGACGCCGTTAAGAAATTCACCTATGAACAGCTTCACAAAGAAGTCTGTAAGTTTGCTAACGTCCTGAAGTCAAAGGGAATCGAAAAAGGAGACCGTGTAGCAATTTATATGCCGATGGTGCCGGAACTTGCGATTGTTATGCTGGCATGCACGCGTATCGGTGCGATTCATTCGATTATCTTCGGCGGGTTCAGCGCCGATGCAATCGAAGGCCGCGTTAACGATTCCGACTGCAAGATGCTGATTACAGCCAATGTTTCGCTCCGTGCCGGAAAGCACATCAAGCTGAAAGACATTTCCGACGTTGCATTGGAGAAGACGCCGACAATCGAAAGCGTAGTCGTCGTCAAAGTCAACGAAGAGCCGTGCGGTATGAAAGAAGGCAGAGACGTATGGTATCACGATGAGATGGCCGGTGCATCCGAAGAATGCGAAGCCGTACCGATGAATGCTGAAGACCCGCTGTTCATCCTTTACACATCCGGCTCGACAGGCAAACCCAAGGGCGTCGTCCACACAACGGGTGGATATCTGATGCACACGACCATCACGCACAAAATCGTCTTCAATGTTCACGATGATGATATTTACTGGTGCACCGCCGACATCGGCTGGGTCACCGGGCACAGCTATATCGTCTATGGCCCGCTTGCAAACGGCAGCACATCGGTGATGTTCGAAGGAGTTCCGACATATCCGGACGCCGGTCGTTTCTGGCATATATGCGATAAGTTCGGCGTTACAATTTTCTATACCGCTCCGACAGCCATCCGGGCGCTAATGCGTCTCGGCGACGAATGGCCGGCCAAATACGACCTTAACACGCTGAGGATTCTCGGCTCAGTCGGTGAGCCGATTAATCCGGAAGCATGGATGTGGTACTACGAAAAAATCGGTCGGAACAACTGCCCCATAGTCGATACATGGTGGCAGACGGAAACCGGCGGATTTATGATTACTCCGATGCCGGGCGCCCATACCCTCAAACCGGGCAGTGCCAGCAGGCCTTTCTTCGGCGTCGATGCGGTCGTTCTTCGTGATGACAGCAGCGAATGCGATGCTAACGAAGGCGGCAAGCTGTGCATCCGCAGACCGTGGCCCGGAATGATGCGTACGATGTGGGGCGACCATGATAGGTTTGTGGATACGTACTTCACAATGTACGACGATATCTACTTTGCCGGCGACGGATGCCGAATCGACCAGGACGGTGATTACTGGCTCATGGGCCGAATCGACGACGTTGTGAATGTCTCCGGCCACCGCATCGGTACCGCCGAAGTCGAAAGCGCCCTCGTCAGCCACGATAAAGTCGCTGAAGCAGCAGTTACACCCGTCCCGCACGAAATCAAGGGGCAGGGTTTATATGCCTTCGTAACACTTATCGGCGGCGTCGAGGAAAGCGACGAGCTGAAGAAAGAGCTTATCATGCACGTGCGAAAGGAAATTGGCCCTATCGCAGCGCCTGAAGCGATTCAGTTCGCACCGGCACTTCCGAAGACCCGCTCGGGCAAAATTATGCGGCGAATCCTGCGCAAAATCGCTGAGAAAAATACGGACAATCTCGGTGATATTACAACGCTTGCCGATCCGAGTGTAGTCGAGGCCCTGATTAAAGGCCGTGGAGAATAAATTAGTAACCAGAGAGTAACAGTACCAAATTAATTAAATATATGGTTGGGCCGAATGTGCATAACCATGTGCATTCGGCCCGTTTTCAAATGAAAGGTTTGAAATTATGGCTGAGGATTCTATTGCACAGCCGGCACAAATCGAACATCACGGCTGGCGAGTTGTCTTTTCAGGGATGGGTATTAACCTGGCGCTCGGTATTCTATATACCTGGAGCGTTATCAGCAAAGGTATCCCGGAAGAATGGGGCTGGACACAATCGGACAAATCTATGCCGTACGCTATTGCCTGCCTGATTTTTTCATTAATAATGGTCCCGGCAGGAAGAATGCAGGACAAGCTTAGCCCGCGCCTGGTAGCAACAATAGGCGGGATTCTGGTCGGCTCCGGAATGGTCATCGCAAGCTTCACAACTTCACCGATCGGCTATATACTTGGATTCGGTGTTCTTGCAGGGGCCGGGCTTGGTTTTGGCTATGCTTCAGCAACACCGCCGGCAGTAAAATGGTTCCCAGCAGCAAAAACAGGCCAGATCGCGGGAATCGTCGTCTCCGGCTTCGGATTGGCCTCGGTTTATGCGGCTCCGCTTACAACAGGGCTGATAGCCGCTTTTGGCTTCAAGACGGCGGTACTTTTATTGGGCATCTTATTTTTAGCAGTTGTTGTAACTCTCGCACAGATATTGAAACCGCCGCCCAAAGGCTATGTTCCTCCGGGAGCCGAGCCTGCGAAAAAGCTGGGTATAGGCGACAAGAAAGAGGAATTCCTCCCAAGAGAAATGCTTAAGACCGTTCAGTTTTATGTACTCTGGTTCATGTACGCATGCGGCGCCGGCGCCGGTTTGATGATAATTTCCAAGCTCGCCGCAATAGCCAAGCTGCAGGTGAATATCGAGCTGGGCTTCGTGCTCGTGGCGGTCCTCGCTATCGGCAACGGTGGCGGACGCATAATTGCCGGCATACTCAGCGACAAAATCGGCCGAAAAGCAACGATGTTTCTGTGCTTTGTGTCCCAGGCCATTTTGATACTCCTGATTTCAAGAGCAACGGGCGACAATGCCCTGGGAAAGATCCCCGCAATGGTGATAATTTCAATGTTCATCGGGGCCAACTATGGAGCGAACCTGTCGCTTTTCCCATCCATTACGAAAGACTTCTACGGCCTGAAAAACTTCGGCATGAATTACGGCCTGGTCTTCACGGCCTGGGGGGCCGGTGGATTCGTGCTGGCATTCCTGGCGGGCAAAATGTACGACATACACAAAACATTTGCTATCGCCTACTATGGAGCTTCGATATTGCTGGTCCTTGCGGCAATAACCGTATTTTTCCTAAAACCCCCGCACCACACTATCGAACACGCACACGAGCATGAGCATGAATAAATAATTAACGAACAATTAAGATAATGCAAAAGGCCCGAGCATTTAATGTCTCGGGCCATTCTTTTTTGCCTTTACAAACAATCAATAATCACGCACGATTACCGCGTCTTTACCTACCAGATACTGGTCAGAACCTTCGACTTTGAGATTATAAACCTTCCCTACATACGGCATCGGTCTCTTTGTTACGCTAACAATCTCAATCGAGCCGTTCGGTGTTTGTAGTTTCATCTTCGTCTTGAGATTTTGTACTGCCGTCCAGTTGCCCGATTCTGTTAAAAAATAATGGTTATCGGCCACGCTTATGTTATTGCCGCTTTTAAGCAGAATATCATAGCATTCAAAGACACCCTCGTGCTCCTGCAACTGTTCAACTTTACCCAGATACGGCAGAGGCAGCAACGAATTCTTTGTCGGGGCGTTATCAATCCGGCCGACGCACTGTCGCGGGCCGACGTTTGATATTGAAACAAGAGCACCGTTCACCCAGACGTCGGTCTCTGCAATAAAGCAAGTTCTCCCTTTTGGCGGTGTTGCTATAATCGTGAACTTCCATACCTCGCCTTTGTTAATCGTCGAACCGTCAGCCTCAACTTCATCAATACGCCAATAGTAAGTCTTGCCCCAGACAAGACCCTCGGGAAATAGAGCTCCAAGATCAAAAGTGGTAGAATTTTGATTACCTTTGAACGTATCGCCGAGGCCATCATTAACATCATTGAAGTCCTCGCCGAAGTAAACATCACGCGCAACACCTCCAATTCCCGCCGTCCAGCTCAAAGTTACATCCATGTACACATTTGTAGATTCGTCAGGAGGGTATGGATCAAAAGCACTCCGTGGAGCAATCGTAAAGCTCCAGACATATCCTTTGCATTTTGTTCCATCTGCTTCGACTCCATCGATACGCCAATAATAGGTCGTCCCGGGAACAAGACCGTCCGGGAAAGAAGAACCGGGCAAGCCAACATCTAAATCCATCAGCATCTGGTTGCCCAGAAATGTGCCGCCTGTTCCTCCTACCACATCAGCAAAATCATCTCCGAAGTACACATCGTTAGAAACAGCAGTATCTCCACTGGTCCAGCTAAGATTCGTCCATGTGTTCCTAAGAACAGCACTATGTTTAGGGCTTGGATCATGCGCAATCTTAAAAGTCAGATCATCGATTGTGGGAAGCTTATAGTCCTCTATAATCTTTTTTAATCCCGGGTCCGTGTCTTCCGACAAATTCTCAAAATCAAATTCTTTCGGCACGCCATAGCTTTCGATTAATTGTCCCTCCTCTAACCTTATATACGTATACCCGGTTACATTAAAAACTGTAAAGTAATATCCAGGCCAACCAGCGTCTTCCTTTGTTTCATATCCATGTTTTATCAAATATACGCCACTTACCCAATTTGCATCAACAACATCGTCTACAACTTTTTCATCGAACAGATTCGTTAAATCTAATGTCTCAGTATCTATTTCATAAAAACTTGTCCCCCTATACAGCTCCATGCCTGTCAAATATAGCTTGCTGTCTTTAATAAGCCATTTACAGTGAGGTGCGCCACTCTTGTCCATGTTCTCCCAATTATAAGGCCAATTGAGGTGATTATTATCATAAAATCCAAAGATGGGGCTTAGCCTGTCGAAACCCGTATTCAGCCTGCAATCTTGCTCCTCGAATTCGATGTCGTCATCTTCGTTGAGCCTGAAGTAATAAGTTATATAGTTTCCAGCAAGCCGACCCAAATGTTCCCCCATGTCGATTATTTCCCCATAATGTACATGGAAACAGTTCCAGCCATATACACCGTAACTATATCTTATATAGCAGTCCAGAAC
>Ga0209536_100015344_pt1 | contig 10943 bp, 11 predicted proteins | sample DeeMarSeWOR28_12_FD_187461 | JGI IMG/M metagenome (GOLD analysis project Ga0209536, IMG submission 187461) | Marine sediment microbial communities from White Oak River estuary, North Carolina - WOR-2-8_12 (SPAdes) (version 2) | ecosystem: Environmental > Aquatic > Marine > Intertidal zone >... | reverse complement strand
TTTTTTGCGAGTGGCCCAGGCGATCTGCCCCCCGCTTCTGAGTTTTATATCCGGATGCAGCCTTAATTTCTGAAATATTTGAGCCCAAAATTCCGCCTTGTGGCTGTCGATCACAATCATCGGAATTAAGCCGGCATTCATCATTTCCAGAAGATCTTCATCCTCCAGATATTCATCAGCCGGTACAATCTTAGCCGGCGGTTTGCCGGACTTTTTAAACCGGGCGTTGAGCTGCAAAAGGCTTTCGTAATAGCTGCTGGATTTCCGGACGTGGATTTCTTTTCCGGACAAATCATCAATGGTCTTAATGCGTGAAGAGGCAGACCCGGTAATGATAATTTCGTCAACACCGGTCAGATGGGGAGCAGAAAAATCAACCTTTTTTTGCCGCGCCGGTGTGATGGTCAGGTTCCCGGCGGCAATGTCGCCAAGCCCCTCCACCAGCGCCGGCAACAGCCGGTCCCGTCTGGTGGGAATGACGACTACTTTGATTTTAAGGGTTTTGCGCTTAAGCTGGGTATTCAAATAGGTTTCAAACTCTTTGAGAAGCTCGTAAATCAGACCGCGCTGGTCGGCGCCATCCAGAAAGTAAAATGTCTTGCTGGGGGGCACCAGCGCCCGGATCAGATGCCTTTCAGCCATCCCGTTGAAATCACCGGACCACTTTTTTGCAATTCCCAAATCAGATTCAATGGCTAAAGTTTCCGTGGCACCGATTATCGCACAAATTAAACCGGCGAATAAGACTGACAGGTAAATATTTCTCATCGTGTGCGCTCCGGTCAAAAGGTTTTAAGGCAAAAATTAGATCCAATGATTAAAATTTGCAAGGATTGATTTGTTTTCGGTGAAATTATGAGATTCGAATTGACATCTTTCTTCATCGGCTTAACACCGATGAAAGCGAGCCAATTTCCTTTATTTTGGGGTTGCGAATAACCGTGATTCATGGTTTATATCTCAAAATATTCAATGGCATCAATTGGCTGAATTCAATCCACAAAAGTCAACCCATTCATCCCAAAGAGGTTATGGTTATGCTGTCAAAATTATTTGTTAAAAAATCTTGGCCCGGGCAGGGTGCCGCAAGATTTGAAATGGCGCTTTTTGGAGTGCTTGCTGCCGTGCTGTGGCTTAACGGCTGCACTATGGTAGGGCCGGACTTTGTCAAACCTGAGGCGCCGGTGGAGACCGAATGGATGGAAACCCGTAGTCCGGGAATTAAAACCGAATCTGCTGATTACAAAGATTGGTGGTCGGTATTCAATGATCCCGTGCTCAACAGCCTGATTGAAAACGCCTACCAGCAGAACCTGCCGCTGCAGATATCCGGCATTCGGATCCTTCAGGCCCGGGCCCAGCTGGGCGTGTTGATCGGCAATGTCTATCCCCAGCTTCAACGGGGAAGAGGCGGTGCCCAATATAATCGCCTGAGCGAAAATGCCCCCAATTCTCTGGGAGCGGATGATTCGTTCTGGCAATATGACGCCGGCTTCGATGTGGCCTGGGAACTGGACCTATGGGGAAAATACCGGCGTGCGGTGGAGTCCGGCGTGGCCAATCTGGAGGCATCGATCGCGAGCTATGACGATGTTCTGGTTTCCTTGAGCGCCGAGGTGGCCCGCACCTATGTGTTGCTGCGCACATTCGAGGAACGTCTCGAGATTGCCATTGAAAATGTAAAAATCCAGCAGCGCTCCCTTGAAATCGCTGAAATCCGCTTCAAGGCCGGAGCGGTTACCGAACTTGATGTGGCCCAAGCCAGATCGTTGTTAAGAAACACCGAAGCCTCCGTTCCGCGTTTTGAAGCCGGGATCCGTCAGGCCAAAAATGCGCTGGCCGTGCTGCTGGGCAAGCTGCCCGGTGAAATCGATCACATGCTCGCTGGTGCCAGGCTCATTCCCAAAGCGCCGCCGGAGATCGTAGTCGACGTTCCGGCCGAATTGATGCGGCGCCGACCCGATATTCAGCTGGCGGAATATCAAATTGCCACCCAGACGCCGTTAATCGGCGTCTCTAAAGCCGACCTTTACCCGGCCTTTGAACTGTTCGGCTCTTTCGGATTGCTCACCAGCACTTCCAGAAATACAAAGGCCGGCGGACCAGGCGGCAGCAGTTTCAGCGACCTGTTTGACACCGACAGCTTTGAATTTTTCGGCGGGCCGTCTATTCGCTGGAACATCCTGAACTATGGCCGCATCAACAACCAGGTGCGAGTGGAGGATGCCCTGTTGCAGCAGCTGATCGTCAACTATGAGGACACCGTGCTCAGAGCCCAGCAGGAAGTGGAAGATTCGATGGTGGGCTTTTTGCGCCGGCAGGAGGAGGCCGGATTTTTGAAGGACAGTGTGACTGCCTCCCAGCGTTCGGTGGATCTTTCGATGCTTCAGTACAGAGAAGGCCTGGTCGATTACCAGCGCGTGCTGGATTCCCAGCGATTTTTAACCGAACAGCAGGATGTGTGGACCGCCACCCGAGGTGATGCGATTATCAATCTGGTCGCCATGTATAAAGCCCTTGGCGGCGGCTGGCAGATCCGTGAAGGTCAACGATTTGTATCCGAAGAGAATATTGAAGAAATGCAGCAGCGTTCCAACTGGGGGGACCTGCTCGAACCGGAAGCGCTGGCAACACCGGCCTCAGCTGAGGAACGCCAGCAGTGGCGCTGGCCGGATTGGTAAACTATTAAGAGTTTACTTGCCTGAAGGTAGTTTCAAAACGCAATTTTTTTTGCTTAATGGCCATACAAGATAATGGCAAATTTTAATAAATTAAAAAATGCTCTTTTAGGAAAGGATTGAACCAATGAAACTGATGACTTTCATGACCCTTGTACTGCTATTAATGATTTGGTTTGCAGGTCCTGTTGCGGCCCAAGAGGTTATCGTGTATCCCGCCAAAGGACAGAGTGAGGAACAGATGGAACAAGATAAGTTCCAGTGTTACTCCTGGGCCAAGAAAGAAACCGGCTTCGATCCCATGGAAATTCCAACAGCTACGTCAGCGCCGCCAAAGAAGGAAGCGCCGAAAGGCGGCGCGGGGCGGGGGGCGGTTGCCGGTGCTGCAGCCGGCGCAATCGTCGGTGGCATCGCCAAAGGCAAAAAAGGTGCCGGTAGAGGTGCTATCATCGGAGGCGGCAGCGGTGCCCTTCTCGGTGGCATGCGAAGAGAGAATCAAAGAAAACAGGAAGCACAGGCAAGAAACCAATGGGAACGGGAACAGGCCAACGCTTATATGCAAAAGCGCAATACTTACAATCGCGCATATGGCGCGTGCCTTGAAGGAAAAGGTTATACGGTTAAGTGATTTTTGATTTTAGAATTCGGATTTCGGATTTTTACCGATTGGAGAATGCGTGTTTGCTCATTAAAGGATCTTGGCAGGGAACACGCAAAATAAAATAACGAATACGCGGCATATAGAAGGAGTCAATAATGAGTCAGCTAAAAATATTTGGAATAATGGTGGCAATCATCTGCCTGTTTTCGTTTCCGGCTGTAGCCGGTGATTTTGACGGTTCAAAACCGCTGATCTGTGCGGTTATGGATATTGTCGAATGCGGACCTGGCGGGAAATGTCAACAGGTAACCGCCGAAGATGTCGGTATCCCGCTTTTTTTAAAAATTGATTTCAAAAAGAAGCAGATCAGCGCAACCCACCCCGATGGGACCAAAAGAAGCACACCGATCGAAAGGTCCGAAAAGGTTGATGGCAAAATCATCATCCAGGGTGCAGAAGATGGTATCGAAGGTGTGAGAGATGGCGTAGGCTGGAGTTTGGCCATCGCTGAAGAAACCGGCAAAACAGTGCTAACCGCCTCCGGCGACGAAGCTGGATTTGTGATATTCGGTGCCTGTACGCTGCCGTAAGTGGATTTGCATCGTCTTCACGCGGGTATTCAACATCAATATTTTTCATTCGCCTGATGCTAACCATTTTTTTGCCTGATAGGTATCGATTAAGGCTATTTAAATAGGAAATCCGGCACTGAATCATTAAGGAAAATTCATATGACCCAGGAATTTGACCCTAAAAAGAGTTACCTGTCGGTTAAAGCCCATGAGAAGATGATCGCCTATGCCAGCTTTGCGGTCCGGTTTGGAAAAGATCGTCAGAGTAAAGAGGGCGTAATGAAAATCTCTTCTTCTAAACGCCCATATGGGGGTGGATATTTTACCCTTACCTTTATTGTGGATACCAGCGATGATAAAGACTTGAAAGAAAAATTGGGGCAGCGCTTTGACGAACTCACAGAAGACTCTATCAAATCCTTTCTGGGAAAAGATATGGAAAAAATGGTAAAGGTCTCTTTGGATTCATTAGAAAAAATTCCGGAATGGTATATCGAGGAGGTCAGCATTCACTTCAGCAAAATCGAGGAACGCCTGAACGTTTTGATTGAAGATCGATTGATACCGGCACTGGCATCCAGTCTGTCATTTTCGTTCGACCCCGTTGAATGGTGGCCGGCTGATAAGCCCGTTGAAGAGCCCGAAGAAACATCGCTGCTGGAACACATATCTTTAAAGACGATGTTTCGTAAATGGTTTAAAGGGAATTGATATAAATATTCAATCGACCCAAAATATATCAATATTGAATACGTTCAGTTCACCGTTTCGACTGAAGTCATTCATATTTTGGATTTTAGATCTCGGATTTTGGATTTAACGACCGAATAGGTGACCAAACAAAGACTGCCTGAAGTTTCAATCCGCAATCCAAATTCCAAAATCAAAAATCATAAAAGGAGGTTATATGGCGCTTAAAGTCAATTCTGCCGAAACCCGTCCCGGTGTTTTCACCGTATCACCGATCGGATCGCTGGATGGAAATACTTACAAGATTTTGGAAAGTACTGTGGAGTCGATCTTAAAGCAATTGCCGGATATCATCATCTTCGACCTTGAATTTCTCGATTACATCAACAGCATGGGTGTCCGGGTTCTGCTGAAAACCAAAAAAGAGCTTGATAAAAATAGCGGCAAGATCATGTTCATGCACCTGCAGCCTCAGATCAGAAAGGTTTTTGATATATTAAACGCCCTGCCGACCCTGCAAGTGTTTACCAGCATCCAGGAATTGGATGAATATCTGGACGCGATGCAGAAAGCAGCCCGTTAAAACTAATTCTTCAATTATTAAACGAGCCATTCTATCCCTTCAATATCTGAACCATGGAAGCAGTGATTGAAAATAGGACCGAGGCCTGCGAACTGAGTTTTGACCGCCCGTCAGGTGATACCTTGCAGGTTCGGCTGAAAGGCAGCTGGACTATCGGGCATAAATTGCCCTCGGGCAATGCAGTGCAGAGCCAGCTTGAATCAGACCCCGCAATTAAGCAAATCGATTTTGACATTCGGGAACTTTCAGACTGGGACAGCGGCCTCCTTTCCTTTCTGACGAAAATCATCAATCAATGTTCGGCAAAAAATATCACGGTCAACCAGGAGGGGCTCTCCGAGGGCATCCAGAAATTACTTCAGCTTGCCTTTGCCGTTCCGGAAAGAAAAGGCGCCCGTAAGGAGACGGTACGAGAACCGCTGTTAGATCGTATCGGCACGTCCGCAATCGATGTCGGCCAATCATCCATTGATACGCTCGATTTCATTGGAGAAGCCTTTCTGGCTTTTTTAAAATTTCCGGTCGGCAAGGCGCGCTTCCAACGCTCAGAGCTGATGCTCACAATCCAGCAGTGCGGTGTGCAGGCGCTTCCCATCGTATCGCTGATCAGCCTTCTGGTGGGTTTGATCTTTGCTTTTATTGGGGCAGTTCAGCTGATGATGTTCGGCGCCCAGATTTTCGTGGCAGACCTGGTGGCCATCGCCATGACGCGTGTCATGGGAGCTGTCATGGTGGGCGTTATTATGGCGGGACGCACGGGCGCAGCCTTTGCAGCCCAGATCGGCACCATGCAGGTCAACGAGGAAATCGATGCGCTGCAGACCCTGGGCATCTCCCCAATGGAATTTCTGGTGCTGCCCCGCATGCTGGCCCTGATTCTGATGATGCCGCTGTTATGCATTTATGCGGATCTGATGGGTATCTTGGGTGGATTCATTGTGGGGGTTAGCATGCTCGACATCTCGAGCATCCAATACATCAATCAAACCATAAATGCCATGAATCTGTATCATTTTTTTATTGGGATCATTCATGCAATCGTTTTTGGCGTGCTCGTGGCACTGGCGGGATGTCTTCGGGGCATTCAATGCGGCCGCAGCGCTTCGGCGGTCGGCCAGGCAACAACCTCAGCCGTGGTGACCAGCATTGTGGCCATCGTTCTCGCCACCGCAATTATTACGGTTGCCTGTAATATCCTTGGGATTTAGGATCTAGTGTTTGCTGTCTGGCTAATGGCTACTGATCACTTGCTCCTGGCCAGCTGCCTGAAGCGAGAAGCCAGCTGCCAATGCGTTTAACTTTTGAACGTTGAACCTTTTAACCCTGAACCCTTTTAAATTATGTCTTCGAACGAAACAAAAAAAGAACCCCATATCATCGTCAATGACCTAACCATGGCCTATGGGAGTTTCGTCGTGCAGCGGGATCTGACTTTTACGGTTAACCGCGAAGATGTTTTCATTATTATGGGCGGCAGCGGCTGCGGCAAAAGCTCCCTGATGCGCCATATGGTGGGCTTGAAGTCTCCGGCCAAAGGGCAGGTTTTTTATGAAGACGTCAACTTCTGGGAGACTGAAGCGGAAGAACGCGATCAAATTATGAAGAACATTGGCATCCTTTATCAAAGCGGCGCCCTGTGGAGCTCGATGACGCTGGCAGAAAATATTACGCTGCCGCTGGGCGAGTACACAGACCTGAGTCCCGCTCAGATGCGTGAAATCGCATCCTTTAAGCTCGCTCTGGTCGGTCTGGCAGGATTTGAGGATTACTACCCATCAGAAATCAGCGGGGGGATGCGTAAACGCGCCGGGTTGGCTCGAGCCATGGCGCTGGATCCGGAAGTCCTTTTTTTTGACGAGCCTTCAGCTGGACTGGACCCTATCAGCGCCAGTTTGCTGGATGAATTGATCCTCGAACTTCGAGAAAGTCTGGGCGCCACCATAATCGTGGTCACCCATGAGTTGGCCAGTATTTTCGCGATCGGCAACAACTCAGTGTATCTGGATGCCGATAAAAAAACCATGACCGCTGCCGGTGATCCCAAAAAGCTGCTCGAAGAAACCAAAGATCCCGATTTGCGCCGGTTTTTGACGAGGGGAAAGGACTGAGAATTGCAGATTTCGGAATGATAGGAATTTAGAATTTGGATTTTAGATTTTAGATTTAAATCAAAGCATATTGATTAATACATAATATAATCGAATGAACAAATAAAAAATCCAAATTCCAAAATTTAAAATCTAAAATAAAATGGACTTCAATTTTAAGGATATCTACACATGAGCAAACCAGCCAATAAGACAATGATCGGGGCCTTTGTTGTGGGAGCGGTAGCGCTGGCGGTGGCTGCCATTATACTCTTTGGTTCCGGCAAGTTTTTTCGAAAAACCGATTTGTGGCTAACCTTCTTTCAGGGCTCAGTAAAAGGGTTGAATGTGGGCTCACCGGTTGTGTTCAGGGGGGTTCAAATCGGCGAGGTGACCGACATTATTGTAGGCTTTGATCCGACCAAGCTTGAAGTTCTTATTCCGGTATTCTTTGAAGTCGATCCGAAAAAATTTCAGGACATTGGGACGCGGGTGGAAACAAGCGAGGCGGATATGCACAAAGCACTCATATCACGGGGAATGAGAGCCCAGCTGCAAATGCAGAGCCTGGTCACCGGTCAACTGCTAATTAATGTCGATTTTTACCCGGATACACCCGCCAATTTAATTGGGATGGAAAGATTCAAGGATAAAATGGAATTTAGGGAGTGGTGGGAAATTCCCTCGGTCCCAACGCCGCTTCAAGAGCTGGAAAAAGCACTGAGCGAACTTAACATTAAAGAAATCACAGAGGATGTAAGAAAAGCGATGAACGGCATCGCAAAGTTGGCAAGCTCTGCTGAACTGCATGAGGGTATCATTGTAATGAAAGATACACTTATGGATGTCCAAAAATTGGCACGCAATCTGGACAGCAAGCTCGAGCCACTTGCTACCAGCATCGATCAAACCCTGGTCGAAGCCCGGGCCGGTATCGGGGATGCCCGCAAATTGATTAAGGAGCAAGCCCCGCTGCTGGTATCAGAGCTTAAAAAATCGGCCGAGGCAGCGACAACTGCTCTTGATCATGCCAACGAAACCCTGAAAAGCATTGAAAATCTGTCAGAAGAAGGCACCCAGCTGCGCCATGAAGTCTCCGCAACGCTCACGGAAATTGCAGCGGCCTCGCGCTCCGTGCGCGTTCTAGCCGATTTCATTGAACAGCACCCGGATGCGCTGCTTCGCGGAAGAGTTACCCGAACTGGAGGAAATTGATGGTTCCGAACAATTTTAAACTTACAATTGGCATTTTGCTTGCTGTGGCGCTGATGTTCAGTAGCTGCCTGAGTGGCGGCCCCAGCAGAACCCCTGCCACCCGCTTTTATGTTCTCAATTCCCTGTACAGCGCAGAAAACAAAGCCGAGTTGACGCCGGTAGCCGTTTTAAAAGATGTTGCCATCGGTGTCGGACCGGTAAAGCTGTCGCAGGTTCTGGACCGTCCCCAGATCATACTGCGCACCAGTCACAATGAAATCCGGGTGGCGGATTTAGACCGCTGGGCAGCACCGCTGAATGAAAATATTACCAATGTGCTGGTAGACAACCTTTCGGCCCTGCTGGCCACCGGAAACATCCTTAAATTCCCCTGGAAAGCCAGGATTCCCATTGACTATCAGATCGTTATGGATATCACCCGCTTTGACGGCATGCCCGGAGAAAATGTTGACCTGAGGGCCCGCTGGGGTATTTTAAACACAAATGACAGCAACATCCTTTCAAAGGGAAATTCGGTCTTAACTGAACCCATCGGGGAGAATTCCATTCCGGCGATGGTTTCCGCCCAGAGCCGCCTGCTGGCAAAGCTCAGTCGTGAAATTGCTGCAGAAATTAAAAAGCTTGAAGAAAACAAGGCCAAACAGTAAGATCTTTTGAGTTTGGATTTTAGAATTTACATTTTGGTTGTATAGGGGAGAACATGAAAAGATATGCGGTGTTGATAATGCTCACCTTTTTTCTGGCGGCCTGTACCAGCGGCAAAACGGAATTTTTCCCGCCCAGCGGGTATTCTGCTGATGAGGCCGAAGTCACGGTCATTCGGGAAAAACGAATTTTCGGATTTGGATTTTCGATGAAAGTCTTTTTAGATGGTGAGGTGATCGCACGTTTAAAGGCCGGGCAACATGTCACTTTTTTTGTCGATCCCGGCGTCCACAAGATCGGAATACCGAATCAAAGTATCTCCGCAGCGTTGGAACGCGGGCGCAAGCATTTTTTTATGATATCAACCGATTCGTCCCAATTCGGGTTTGAAATCGAACGAATCAGCGAAAAAAAAGCAGCGCCCTGGATGGCGAAGTCACAATCCATTAATTAAAAATTGCGGATTGCAGATTGCGGATTAAAGGTTTTAGGATAGAGCCCATTAACAAAATGATACGGGGCTTCTATAAAGCAGAAGCCCCGTATTTTTTATTCGAATTTATTGACTTCTCGACAGCGGCTAAATTGAGGTTAAGTTCGCCGCTACCCATTAGATAAAAAGATCGGTAGCTTAGAACTTGAACACCACCAGCACGGCAGTGAAAAGCTGGGTTTCAGAGCCTTCATCCACCACCGGGCTGCCATCATCGGCATCCCCGACCAGCTGTTTGACTTGAAGCAGACCGCGCAGGTTCCATTTTTGCGCAAAGGCCCAGTTCAAACCCAGATCCAGACCGATATCTTTGAAGCTCTCATCGGCGTCATAGGTCGGCAGTCCGCTGCGGGCTGAATCCGCCCCATTAACACCAAAGTAGGTGCTCATGTAGTCATCGTCGGCATAGGTGGTAAAGGCGCCCATTGAAAGCGCCCATTCGGGGTTGATGATCCAGTTGTAGCCGCCTTTCAGCGTGCTATACCAGCCCTCATGGGCATTGCCGGTATCGCCTAATATATCTAAAAACACATACCAGTTTTCCCACTCGATGCCGCCAAAAATACCGAACTCATTGGCATCGCTCACATCTCGCATCCGGTCCACCTGGTTGTTTTCCACATTGTCTCTTTCCGCACGATAATTGTAAACCGGGCCCAGGCGCCAGAATTTGCTGGGAATCAGGTTGGCTCTCAGGTTCAGCCCTATCAATTTTACAAACATCCCATTATCAAACATGGCCGCACCGGTCGGTACCGGCACCAGTTCGTAATCAGATGAGCCCTCGTAGTCGGGGGCCACACCGACACCGCCGCCGATGGAATATTGCCCGGCCTGAACTGACGGGATCACCAGCAATGCAACCAGCAGCGCAGCCAGCAACCAGCCGCAGATTCTTTGATGTTTCATCTTTCTCCTCCTTTACCCTTTTTTATTTTAATAAAATCGCAAAACTAATCGACCCAAGTTAAAAAATGATAGCCCATTGTTTAGAATAAGATTGATCACAAATCAAGTAAATCTTTAAAAAATTGAGTTTCAAAACCAATAATGACAGGATATCGGAGGGGTGTATGACCGGAAGATTTTTCCCTGGAACGAGAATCAAAAGCGATGAAAATCTATTTTTCAGCCGAGTTTTTTAAGCTCCAGCCCCAACAGGGTAATATCATCCTGTGGCTTGGAATTGCGGCCGAAATTCATTAACGATCGAATGGATCGCTTGACCATTTCATTTATCGATGAGCCCCGGAGCGCTTCCAGGGTCTCGCAAAATCTCCGGGTACCATAAAGTTCGTCATCCCGATTCTGATATTCAACGATTCCATCGGTATAGACGAAAAGTTTATCACCGGGATTGAGCTGGGAGCTCCCCTCTT
>Ga0209536_100015343_pt1 | contig 10944 bp, 13 predicted proteins | sample DeeMarSeWOR28_12_FD_187461 | JGI IMG/M metagenome (GOLD analysis project Ga0209536, IMG submission 187461) | Marine sediment microbial communities from White Oak River estuary, North Carolina - WOR-2-8_12 (SPAdes) (version 2) | ecosystem: Environmental > Aquatic > Marine > Intertidal zone >... | reverse complement strand
GAAAAATGGGTCAAGTATCAGTATTAAATTTACTTATATAGACTTCAAAATACCCTCAAATTCCCAGATTTTACGCAAGTTTTCCCTGCTTTAATACGATATATTAGGTAGATGGGGCGGTCTTGAAATGCCCTGTAAATTGACATTTAAGCTCTATAAGTATAAGATAACTAGAGGTGAATTAAATGCCTGGTGAAGGTCTAAATACAGCTGCCGGCGGTATGCATCCCGGAAGACCAGTTATCTGGCCTACCGGAAAATCTCAGCAAACGCCTGTTTCCCAGACACAAACTACGGAAACAGCGGGCGGGATCCGAAATGTGTCCACAAGCAAATCATCGAGCCAGGCCAGCGAAGTGTCTCAGGCATCTTCATCAACAGCGGCACAGGCGGCCGATGCTGCTCAGGCTTCTGTTGCTAGAGCCATAACCGTGGAGGACGTAAGGGCGCATCTTCTTAATCTTCAGATCCCTGATTCTGATCTTAACGTAAGCCTTGCTCAGCAAATGCTCCAGTACGGAGTTGAGCTTTCCAGAGGAAATTTTGCAAAGCTCTTTTCTATGATGCAGGGTACTGATATGGGCCCGAATATTCAGCAGGCAGCACTTGCTCTTCTTATGAAAGGAATAGATTCGCCTGAAGCTCTGAAGATCCTTTCAAATAATTTTTCCGGCAATCCTCAACTTGCGACCCAGATACTTTCTATGCAGGAAAGTCTCGGAAATCTGATGAACTCGTTCCAGCTGCAGGGCTCTGATCCGGGGCTTGCTCAGGCTTTGAGCGCTCTCCTGGCACAATTTGACGAACTGTTGAGAAAACTTCCTGACAATTATAAGTTTTCAAAGAATTCGTCTGTTTCAAGAGAAAGCCTTACAAATGACGTCAGAGCCATGAAGTCCCTTCTCGAAGGGGTAGAGAACAAACCGAATATGAAACAGGGCGCAGCCGGTGAAGTTGTCGGTTCAAACTTAAGGGAGTCAATAAACAAACTTGACGGGATGCTTCAGAACCTTGTTTCTCAGGCAATAATGTCAAAAGAATCAGAGAGGGGGCAGGTAAACTACCAGTACTATCAGGTTCCGAACAGCCTTGCAAATCCGCCTCAAAATATGGAGATAATCGTAAAGAGAGACGGCCTTGGCAAGAACAGCGCGATCAATCCTAATAATACTCAGATCATAATGTCCATGGAAACAAAAAACATGGGCAAGCTCACGTTCATTATAAGAGTCAAGGATAAAAAAGTGGGATTTCTTGTTAATTCTCAGAACGAAGAAACAAGGAACCTGATCATAAGGGAATCGGGAGACATAAAGTCAAAGCTTATGGATCGAAATTACATCACTGAAGGCTTTCATGTTGCCGTCAATCCGACAATGTGCAACATAAGGCCTTATCTTATTCCTCTTATCGGGATCGAAGATCTTCTTAGGATAAATGTGGAAGCATAGTCATCAATAACCAATACCAAGAAACAAGATACAAACAATATCCAAATTACAAATCTCAAATTACAAACAATACACAAATTCAAATGACCAAATTAACAATGTTTGTAGAATTCTAATTTCGGGATTGTGATTTGTTTGTAATTTGTTAATTGTATATTGTAATTTTTTTGGTCATTGTATCTTGGTTATTATTACGGTTCGCATTTTGACATGATTTACTTTTTGTTATACTATACATATGGTGCTTTATGGCCGAAGAAAGAAAAACGATCCCTCCGGATGAGGGCGATAAAAAGTCTCCCGAGGGGGAAGAGAAAAAAAAAGCCCCCGATAAACGAAGCGCTATTGCTCTCCGATACGACGTGGAAAAAGACAAGGCGCCTCTTATTTTGGCCACCGGCAGGGGGCCTGTTGCGGACGAGATAATAAGGATAGCCGAAGAAAATAAAATACCCCTCTATGAGAACCAGGAACTGTCTTTGCTGCTTTCAAAATTGGAGCTGGATACCGAGATCCCCCCAGAACTTTACGTTCTTGTTGCCGAGGTCCTGTTTTTTGTATATAAGCTCGACCGCATGGCGGAAAAACGTGAAAGAATATTCAAGAAGATGAAAGAGGAAGAAAAATAGCTTGGCCGTGAACCGCTTGCAGAGGCTAAATTACCTTCATTATATACCCCAAAAAATTAAGAAATTAGTATTGCAAAGCCAAAAGTCTATGATATAATAAATCCAAATTCGGACGATTTATTTTTTAGGAGGTTTTTCGCACCAAAACCAAAATTATTGAAGGGGTGAACCCAATTGACCGACAGAATATTTGAGATCGGTGAGCGTGGCATCGACGCGGCTGATGAACGAGTAAAAAGCCTGATGAACAATATGGTCAATGCGGAAACACCTGGTTACAAAAAGTCTGATGTTGCAATAAAGGCCTTCCCAATGCAGCTCGAGAGTGCAACAAAAAGACTTGAAGGTGGAGCAGATACTATGGCCCCATATATTGACGGGGCATATTTAAGTCATGCTCCCGGAGCACTGATAAGGACCGGTAACGATACGGATTTAGCCATCGGAGGAGATGGCTTTTTTGTTATTGAGGGTTCTTTTGGAGAAGGCTATACGCGCGACGGAAGATTTGTGGTTGATAATCAGGGCAGGTTGGCCACTGCCATCGGCGGTCACACCGTTCTTTCTCGCGGCGGTCCCGTGTATGTGCCTCCAGGGTCAAAGATCCAGGTTACACAGACCGGTGAAATAAAAGTGAACGACCAAGTTATGGCGGAGCTTCGGATCGTAAAAGTCCCTGATCCCAGCAAATTGGATTCTATGGGCGGAAGTATTTTTAGGAACCCCGGAAATGTTATGGTTGAAGATGTCGACCATCCAAAAGTAATACAGGGCTACATTGAGTCATCCAATGTGAGCATGGTGGACGCTATGATGGAGCTCGTGGTCCTTTCAAGAATTTACAATATAAACACAAAAGTAATTTCAACAAGAGATCAAAATCTGAGCAGGGCCCTTGATATGGCCAGGATGAGCCCTTAGGAAATATTTAAAGGAGGTTGATCAAATATGTTCCAACCGCTTTATATCGCAGCAACAGGATTAAATTCTTTTGAGGATCAAATGATCGATATCACTAACAACCTTTCTAATGCAAGGACCGTTGGTTTTAAGCGCGGCAGAACAGAGATGGAAAGCCTGTTTTACCTTCAGAAAACATTTAAGGACAGGCTGGGTGCCGAGATGGAAAAGATAGGGACAGAACCGTTCTCCGAAAAGCCCTATTCTTCTGTTCAGTTCGGGACCGGCGTACGCATTGCTTCTACTCCAAAGGATTTTTCCCAGGGGCCTGTTGAGATAACGAACAATCCTTTTGATCTTGCCATTCAGGGAGAAGGCTTCTTTCAGTTCCAGGCGGCCGACGGAAGCATCGTCTACGGAAGGGCCGGTAATTTACATGTTGATAACGAAGGGAATTTAGTTGACCCCAACGGACACATTATTGATCCCGGAATAGTTTTTCCCGAGGACACAACAAGCGTCATCGTAAGACAGGACGGGACCATTTTAATAACTATTGAGGGCGACATTGACCAGACCGAGATCGGCCAGATAAATCTTGCAAGGTTTTCAAACTCTCAGGGACTTGAAGCCGTGGGCCAGAATCTTTTTAAGGCGACGGCTGCATCGGGCGAACCGATCGTAGGTATACCTGGAGAGGAAGCCTTTGGCACTATAAGCCAGTATTCTCTTGAGTATTCAAACGTTGACGTTATTTCCGAGATGATGAGGATGGTCATGGTCCAGAGGGTGTTTGATACGGTTTCAAAAGCGGTCCAGGCATACGACGGCATGCTCACATCTCTTGAAAGAATGAAACAATGAAAAATTTTAAACTGAATAGAATAGTTTTTATATCCATTGTTGTTCTATCTTTTTCTTTAGTGTTTGTTCTTAAAGCTCTGGCTCTGGATGTGGAGGTTTTACAGGGCAGAGCTGCAAAGGCAACGAAAGAATTTGTCGTTAAAAAAATGCCTCGGTACAAGAACTCCGAGATAAAAGTTGTATTCAAATATTCCGACAGTGTTTTTGACCGTCTGTCAAAATCGGGGAATGATGTTAATTTTGTTGTTTTGGACGAATACTCAGGCTACAAGCCCGTCGGCAATGTCTTTCTTCCCGTAAAAGTAAAAGCAAAAGGTGCTGCGGACGAAAAGATCTATTTAAGGGCAAAAGTAAGCATTATCGAGAAAGTTGTTGCATCTTCCAGGATAGTCAGAAAAAAAGAAATAATTACGGCTGATGACCTCCAGATCATTGAAAAGGATGTTTCTCTATACCCTTACACGTATTTCAGCGATAAGGGTCCGATTATAGGAATGCAGTCAAATTCAACGATATCCAAGGGAGCGATCATCGCGGAATGGATGGTAAAGACTCCGCCCGTAATTGAGAGAAATGACAGAATTTCGATATATGTTAATGTCGGGGACATTGCTGCGGAAGCGGAAGGCATTGCCATGGAAGACGGAAGTATCGGTGACGAGATCAAGGTCAGGAACGCTTCTTCAAAAAAGGAATTAAAAGCGGTTGTTGTTGATGAAGGTGTTGTAGAGGTAATGGTTTTTTAAGTTTTATTTAGGAGATGATCAAAGTGCTTAGATTTAATAAAATTTTGAGCTGTTCTTTTTTGTCACTTCTCATTCTCGTCTCCTTTGCCGGGGCTGTTTTTTCCGATTCTCTCTGGGGAGACGGCTCGTCATCTCCTTATTCGACCGAAAAAAAATATAAAGTAGGCGATATCATAAATGTGTTGATACTTGAATCTACTTCCGCGATCCACGAAGCGGGAACGCAGACAAACGTAAGGGATGATCTGGGTTTCAAATTTGATTATACACTTCAGGGAATGAATACCAGGACTACCGGAAAGAACAGGCTGGATGCTGAAGCCGAGAATAAATATCGTGGACTTGGAAAAACATCGAGATCAAGCAATGTTCGCGCCAGAGTTGCTTCAGTTGTGACCGAGATCCTTCCTAACGGAAAGATCAGGCTTGAAGGCAAACATATTGTTGACGTGAACAGAGAAAAACAGACAATATTTATTTCCGGCGTCGTTCGTACAAAGGACATCAACATTGATAATACTGTTTTTTCATACCAGATCGCCGATGCGGAGATCATGGTCAAAGGCACGGGCGTTGTCGGCGAGGCTGAACAGCCCGGGTGGATTACGCGTTTCTTTAATTGGATCTTCTAGGAGGAAAAAATGAAATCTTTAAGATTGTTCTTGCTTGTACTTGTGTTCATAAATTTTATGTTTGTTGGCGCTGTCTTTTCTGCTTCGCCGACCGTCAGGATCAAGGATATTACTCATATTTTGGAGGCGAGAGATAACCAGTTAATGGGTTTTGGCCTTGTTGTAGGCCTTAAACATACGGGTGACAGCGGCCAGACCGGATTTACCAAGCAGGCGCTGACAAATCTTTTGAGCCGCATGGGAGTTCCTCCCCAAACAGGGGATTTTAGGTCCCGCAATGTTGCTGCTGTTATTGTTACCGCAAATCTTCCTGCCTATACAAAACCCGGCCAGAAGCTTGATGTTGTTGTATCATCGGTCGGGGATGCTTCAAGCCTGAAAGGCGGAACTCTTTTGCTTGCCCCTTTGTTCGGAGCCGATGAAGAGGTCTATGCGGTTGCTCAGGGGCCGCTTTCTATCGGAGGGATAGAGGCAAAACCTTACGGGGGAATAAAGACAAAGATCGCTCCGACAGTGGGGAGGATCCCAAATGGAGCGATCGTTGAAAAAGAAGTCCCTGTATCTATCGGCGAAATAAAGAATCACATTATTCTGGTGATTGATAATCCTGATTTTACAACAGCTTCAAGGATTGCCGGAGCAATAACGGACTCCGGGCTTGATGCCAAGGTAAAAGATGCGGCAACGGTTATAGTTCCTTTCTTTAAAGGCGAAGACCATATTGAACTTATATCGAAGCTCGAAAATCTGACGGTTGTTCCGGATTCCACTGCAAGGGTCGTTATAGACGAGAGGACCGGGACCATAGTGATCGGTGAACAAGTTAAGCTTTCTCCTGTTGCGGTTTCTTATCAGGGATTCAACCTTGCTATCGGAAGTGTGGGGATCTCTGCCGCAGGAACATCTGACGAAGAAGAGGTTTCTTACCGCACGACCGGGTCGGTAAAAGGAGAAACAGGAGATGTTAAAATGGTGGGCCCCGGAGGAAGCCTGAAAGACGTGGTCAAAGCCTTGAATGCACTTGGAGCCACGCCCAAAGATCTGATCGCGATTCTTCAGGCAATAAAAGCGGCAGGCGCGCTTTCTGCCGAGATCGAGATTATATAAATAAGGTGATTTATGGATTATTTTAATGCTTCATTTGATCCGATAATGGCTCTAGGCGGCAAGGTTATCAGATCAAGTGCAATGTCAAACAGGGACAGAAAGGCCGTAATGGATGAATTTGCGACCATTTTTTATGCTGAGGTCCTTAAACAGTCGTTCAATACGGATCCCGGTATATTTTCTAACGAAAAAAATGAATTTCTTCCGAGTGTAGGGATGTACCGCGATGTTTTTTACGATAAAGTTGTTAAAGAAATGATAAGCAAGGGACAGTTTGACGCTGCCCTTGCAAGAGGAATATTTCCTCCAGAAAAATAATATAGATGATAGCAAAGAAGAAAAAAGAAAAAGTAAAAGGCGGCATGTCCTCAAAAATGCTTGAGCAGTACATGCCTCTGGTCAATGCCATTGCATCGATGGTGTCCGGAAAAGGACTTCCGCCAAGCATTGATTTTAACGATCTTGTAAGTGACGGCGTTATCGGTCTCATGAAAGCATGGGAGAACTTTGACCCGACACGCGGAGTTAAATTTGAAACATATGCTTCTTACAGGATCAGAGGAGAAATCCTTGACGGCTTAAAAAATCATAACCCGGTCCCTTATCGAGTTCAGGTCATGATCAGGGACATGGCCAAAAAGGGCTATAAGGAGGTCGCACAAGAGACCACAAAGATGCCTAAGAAAAAGGACCTGACCGAGGCGGAATTCAAGGATGCCGTGAAGAAGATCAGAAAAGTTGTCTCGGCGTCCGCTTTAATGTATCTTTTGTCGATACAGGAAATTGAGGAAAGGACGGAGGTGTCTGCCTCCGGAGGAGAGACCCCTCATGAGCAGTTGGAATTCGCAGACCTTAAAAACCGGCTTGACAGGAGCGTGGAGGATCTGCCGGAGCTTGAAAGGAATGTTGTCAAACTGTTCTTTAAGGAAGAGATGAGCCAAAAGGACATTGCGGAAAAACTTAAACTTTCCAGGAGCAAGGTCAACAGGGTGATAGGAAAAGCGATCACAAAACTCAGGGAAAAGATTAAATAGGAGGACTTTATGGCAAGCGGAGAGGTTCCAAGAGTCAATATTTTTGACAACACTTTTGAGAATTTGCATCAAGCAATGTCCATTGCAACAAAAAGGCAGGAGATCCTATCTCACAATATCGCAAATATTGATACGCCTGGATTTGAACCTCTGGATTTTGACGAGGTTCTCGGTAAGGCTGTTAAACGTGCACAGGGAGGGCCGGTTGTTCTGGAGGAAGAACTTGCTGCTTTAACGGAGAACAGTGTCAGGTATTCTGCATATGTTAAGCTTATTTCTTCAAAGATCAATGTTATGAGAGCGGTTGCAACCCAGGGAAGGCGATAATTTAATGTTAGGAAGTGACCTTTTATGAGCATAGATGATGCATTTGATATAAGCGTTTCGGCTATCAATGCCAAAAGACTTCAGATGGAAATAATTTCTAGCAATTTGGCGAACATCGATTCCACAAGGTCCGTTGACGGCGGCCCGTACAGCCGCAGGGTACCAATATTTGCGGAAAGACCTCTTTCTTTTGATGAAGAACTTGATCGTGCGCAGAAAAAGGCCGGCGGTGGTGTGGAGGTTGTGGCGGTTGTAGAGGATAAAACGCCTTTCCAGAAAATCTATAATCCGGGTCATCCTGATGCGGACGATGAAGGTTTTGTTTCACTGCCAAATGTTTCAATGTCAAAAGAGATGGTCGATCTGGTTTATGCGTCAAAAATATACGAAGCAAACATTACTGCGTTCAATATTACAAAAAAAATGGCGCAGGATACGCTTCAAATCCCATAATCCGGAGGTGAACTTTCATGGCTGAAGGACCGATCAGACCGGTATCAAAAGTAACGGGTGAAAGAGATATATTAGGAATTAGTCCTGTCCGCGGCGGAGCGCTTGAAGACAATCCTTTTGAGGCTGTATTTTCCAAAGCGGTTGACGCCCTTGAGGGGGTCAGTAATGTGGAGTTCAGGGCAAATGATCTTATTAATCAGTATGTTCAGGGTAAGGCGGATCTTGCGGATGTTATGATAGCGACTTCGAAAATGAACATTGCAGTTCAGCTGGCTGTTACGACTATTACTACAGCAGTATCGACGTTTAAAGAAATTACGCAGATGCCGATGTAATTGGCGACTAGGGACCTGCGTTCAGTGAAAATTCTCTGATCTCAGGGTTCCGGTCTAAAATAAGGAGGTTTGAATTGGCAGAAGGAGCAGGAGGAACAGGGGGACCTAGACTGCCGCAGTTGCAGGACCGGCGCATTTTATATATTGCTGCGGTTGTAATTGTATTTTTGTTCATGTTCATACTTATAACAGTAAGGACATGCGGCACCCGTACTGCAGGGGATAAATACATTGTCATTTATTCTAATCTCGAACTAAGGGATGCTGCCAATGTTATTTCGAGATTAAAGGAAATGAGGATTCCCTATGAAATAAGAGAGGAAGGCAAGTCAATTGCTGTTATGCGCGATAAGGCCGACCAGGCAAGAATAGGCCTTGCAGAAGAGGGGCTCCCGGCAGGCGGTGCGGTCGGCTGGGAGATATTTGACGAAACAAGGCTTGGCGCAACAGACTTTGACAGAAGGATCCAATTTATAAGGGCGATCTCGGGTGAATTGGCAAGGACCATAAGGCAGATCAACGCAGTGGACGATGCCAGGGTCCAGATAGTTATCCCCGAAACAAGGCTTTTTGAAGCTGCCAAAGCTCCTGTTACCGCTTCCGTACTTCTTAAACTCAAGCCCGGCAAGAGCCTGACCCCTTCGCAGGTGAGGGGAATAATCCACCTTGTGGCAAGTTCCGTTGAAAACCTTCAGACCGAAAACGTTACGCTTGTTGATATTTACGGAAATATCTTAACTGAAAAAGCTGTAGCTCTGCCTCCGGTTATTCCTTCTGATATTATTGTTGAAGAAAAGGTTGAAGAAACAAAAAAGGCAGAAGAAGTTAAAAAGGCAGAAGAAACAAGAATAAAGGAATATGATTACCTTGGTAAGAGAACAAAAGAGCTTGAACAGAAAGAAAAGAGCCTGCAGAAAAGAGAAAAAGAGCTGGAATCAAAGCTCGCCGAGATTGAGCTTGCCAAGATCGCCAAACCAAAGCCCCTGACGCAGGAAGAAAAAGCTCTTTTAAGGCTCAAGCTCAAGAGAGAGCTTGAGGCGGATCTTGCCGCAAAGGCACAGTCTCTTCTCAATAAATTTTATCCTCCAAACACCGTGCTTGTAAAAGTTAACATAGAAACCGGAAAGCCAAAAGTTGAATATGTTCCCGAGGAAGCTACTCTTGAGAAGATGACCGCAAAGGAGATAACTCTGAAGGCGAAGGAAGTTATAAGCATTAACAGGATCACGTCTGTTGTTCTTGTTGATAACAGGGTAGAACTGACGAATATGATAAAGAAGGATACTTATAAGAGCGTTGCCGGGGCTATCGGTTATTCCAGGGCAAGGGGAGACACAATAACATTAAGAAAAGTGCCTTTTCATTATGCAGTTGCTCCTCCGGAAGAGTTCAAGCCAAAGCTCAGAGAAGCAAAGCCAGGGAACTTAAGAGAGCGTTTTGCCGGGATCGTCTCATCCATAAGGCAGCTCTTTACAAGAGACGGCGCTTCTTCCGCGATTCTTGCCCAGCTTCGCAGGATCGGCCGGGGCAGCCTGATCAAAGTTGTTGTGATAACTTTTGCGATTTTATTCGGCATTTATATTCTGAGAAGGACCTTCAAAAAGAGAAAGAAGGGACCTAAGGTCGGAAAAATGCCAAAAGAGGAAGCCCCTGATTACGAAAAGGGCATGGCAAGGGTTAAAAAGGGTCTTGAAGACCTGGTGGAATCTCAGCCGGAAAAACTTGCCCATCTTCTTGAAAACTGGCTGGCCGAAGAAGCATGACAAAGATTTGCGAGGTATTTGAATGGCTTTAACCGGAAGACAAAAAGCAGAGGTTTTAAGGTGGACTCATCGCCGTATATTATTGCCGTTGGAACGGAGGGAGCCCGTAGGCCGACCGGAGTGCCAACGGCGACGCCGTACACTTCGGCGGGGGTGCGGTAAGGACTTTGAGGCTTACGATTTCAGTATAATGCCTTCCCTGAACAAACAGAAGATATTGGAACTGTCCCGGTGCGAATGGATTGACAAGAAGGAAAACTGCTGTCTTGTTGGCTCGCCCGGCACGGGTAAGACGCACATTGCCACTGCCTTAGGGCTGGCTGCCTGCCGAGAGGGACGTAAGGTACGGTTCTTTACAGCCGCAAGCCTGGTCAATCGCTTGGAAGAGCTACGCAAGCAATACCAGCTTGAACGCTTTTTGAGCCAACTGGACAGAGCTGAGCTTTTGATCTGTGATGAACTTGGCTATCTGACCTTCAGCCGTACGGGAGCCGAGCTTCTGTTCCAAGTCTTTGCTGACCGCTACGAGAGGGGCAGCCTGCTGATTACCAGTAATCTGGCATTCAGTGAATGGGTACAGGTCTTCCAAGGAGAGCGAATGACCGCTGCATTGCTGGATCGTCTGACGCATCATTGTCACATCTTCGAGATGAACGGTGAGAGCTACAGGTTCAAACAGTCCGTAGGGAAAGGCAAGAACAAG
>Ga0209536_100015342_pt1 | contig 10944 bp, 6 predicted proteins | sample DeeMarSeWOR28_12_FD_187461 | JGI IMG/M metagenome (GOLD analysis project Ga0209536, IMG submission 187461) | Marine sediment microbial communities from White Oak River estuary, North Carolina - WOR-2-8_12 (SPAdes) (version 2) | ecosystem: Environmental > Aquatic > Marine > Intertidal zone >... | reverse complement strand
AAATTAAATTTTTATGAATAAACGTTATAAATATAAAAAATGTATTTTCTATTGAATATATAAAATTTAATTTAATTTTTTTATAAATTTATAGGAGAAATGGCTGAGTGGTTGAAAGCGGAAATTTGCTAAATTTTTATATGTAAAAACATATCGTGGGTTCAAATCCCACTTTTTCCCAAATTCTTTTAATTTTAATTCTATTATAAAAAATTTTTAAAATTTTTTATGTAGATTTATGAAGCTTATAGCTCAGTTGGTTAGAGCATACGCCTGATAAGCGTAAGGTCAGTAGTTCAATTCTACTTAAGCTTAATTTTTTATATGTGGTAATGAAAAATAATGTTTAATAATTTTATAATGAATTTACAAAAATATTTTGAAACTTTTTCTTTTTTATTTTTAAAATTAATTAGTTGGATTTTTAAAAATAAATTTTTTTTAGGGTTTTTACTTTTTATTTGTTTTTTTTTATATCTTTTTTGTTTGCAAATATATAATTTTGATGAAAATACTAGTGGGTTTAAACCATTTATAACTGGATTATTTAATTTATCTATGCCTATTTTATATATAAAAGTTATTTTTAATGATAATCTTATTTTAGCATATCCGTTTCATTTTAATGAAGTTTTATTTATTCCTAAATATGTTTTTAAATATTCCCATAGTATTGTATATTATCCTCAACATTTTTCTTCAGTTTTTATTGAATACAGATCTTTTTTTGTGTTTTTTCTTATATCTGTTTTTTTATGTGTTTTATTTTTTTTAGCTTCTTATTTTTTAGTTAGACAAAATCCAGAATCTGAAAAAACATCATCTTATGAGTGTGGTTTTGAACCTTATGAAGATAGTAGACATATTTTTGATATACGATTTTATTTGTTGGCTATTTTTTTTATAATTTTTGATATTGAAATTATTTTTATTCTTCCTTGGTGTGCATCACTTTCAATTTTAAATACTCTTTCTTTTTGGTCCATGTTAGATTTTATTTTTGAATTAGTTTTAGTTTTTGGGTATTTAGGTTTGTCAAATTCTTTACTTTGGGATTCGACTAAAATTTAAATCATTTAGTACTAGTATTAATTTATGTTAATTTTTGTATAGTAGTTTTAAACGAATGAAATTAAGAAAAAAAAATTTAGTAAAAAAGGTAAAAAATTTTACCTTAAATTTTGGACCTCAGCATCCAGCAGCTCATGGTGTTTTAAGGTTAATTTTAGAACTTAATGGTGAAACTGTTATAAAAGCAACACCTCATATAGGTTTGTTACATAGAGGTACTGAAAAGCTTATTGAGTATAAAAATTACCTTCAAGCTTTACCTTATTTTGATCGATTAGATTATGTTTCTATGATGGCCCAAGAGCATACTTATTGTTTAGCAATTGAGAATTTGGTTAACTGTGAAATTCCAGAAAGAGCAAAGTATATAAGAGTTATTTATTTAGAAATAACAAGAATATTAAATCATTTGTTAGCGGTAGGTTGTCATGCTATGGATGTAGGTGCTATGACACCTATGTTGTGGTTTTTTGAAGAGCGAGAAAAATTAATGGAGTTTTATGAACGTGTTTCGGGAGCAAGAATGCATGCTGCCTACTTTCGACCAGGTGGTGTGCATTCTGATTTACCTTTAGGATTATTATCTGATATTTATCTTTTTATAGAACAATTTGCAAATAAATTAGTGGAAATTGAAGAAATGTTGACGGAAAATCGAATTTGGAAACAAAGGTTAGTCGATATTGGTATAGTTTCTACTCGTGATGCATTAAACTGGGGTTTTAGTGGTGTTATGTTGAGAGGATCTGGTTTAAATTGGGATTTAAGAAAAAGCCATCCGTATGAAATTTATGATAAACTTTATTTTGATGTTCCTATTGGAAATCATGGAGATTGTTATGATCGATATTTAATTCGGATTATTGAAATGAAACAATCATTAAATATAATTTCACAGTGTTTAAATAAAATACCTGGCGGTTTAGTAAAAACAAATGATACTAAAATTAGTCCACCGTTACGAAGTGAAATGAAACATTCAATGGAAGCTTTGATACATCATTTTAAAATTTATACAAACGGTATAACTATTCCTTCTACAGAAACATATATTGGAACGGAAGCTCCTAAAGGAGAGTTTGGAGTTTATTTAATTTCAAATAATACTAATAAACCTTATCGTTGTAAAATAAAAGCTCCCGGTTTTGCTCATTTACAGGCTCTTAATCTTATGTCAAAAGGTCATATGTTAGCTGATGTAGTAACTATTATTGGTACACAAGATATTGTTTTTGGTGAGATTGATCGATAATAATAACCCTTAAAAATTTTTTAAAAGTTTGGGAGGGTGGTTGTTGAGTACCAACCAGGCTCATGCCCTGGCTTACGGGGGTTTAATTCCCTCCTCTCTCAATGAATAAGAATTCGTGCGACCATAATTCTCTTTTTATATTTTGCGGAACAAGACACTTGTTCCATCTTGTTGCACCTAGTCCTTGGCCGTTAGTAAGTTCTTTAGGTGGGTTTATGTTAACTACTGGGTTTGTTCTTTGGGTTAACAAGGGATTCTTAGGATTTACGTTAATGTTGACTGGTCTTTGTACAATAAGTTGTGTTTTTTTTACTTGGTTTCGAGATATAATTCGAGAAGCTTTATTAGAAAATGCTCACACAATAACTGTTCAAAAAGGTTTACGTTTAGGTGTCATTTTGTTTATTGTTTCTGAAGTAATGTTCTTTTTTGCTTTTTTTTGGGCGTTTTTTCATTCTAGTTTTTCTCCAACATATGCGTTGGGTGGTGTTTGGCCTCCTAAAGCAGTGACAACAATTAGTACATTTTCGTTGCCATTAACAAATACATTTATATTACTTTCTTCAGGAGCGTCATTAACTTGGTCTCATAATGCTTTAATTTTGCAAGATAAAAAACATACTATTTTATCATTAACTATCACTATTTTTTTAGCTTGTTTTTTTACATGTTTACAATTGTTTGAGTATTTCAATGCTCCTTTTTGTATTAGTGATGGTATTTATGGTTCATGTTTTTATTTAACAACAGGTTTTCATGGTTTTCATGTTTTTGTTGGAACTATTGGGTTATTAATATCTCTTTATCGTATTTCAGCTAATCATTTTTCTACTAATCAACATATAGGTTTTGAATCTGCAATTTGGTATTGGCATTTTGTTGATGTTGTGTGGTTATTCTTATTTGCTTGTGTTTATTGGTGGTCTTCTTAATTAAAAATAAATTATTATTATTATTTTATGTCTTTTTATATTGTTATTTTTTTTCGATGATTTTAAATTTTGTTTTTGTATTTATGTTATCTATTTGTTGGTTTTTAACAGGTTTAGAGTTAGGGTCCTTTTTCTCAATATTTACTGATTCTCCAAGTTGGGGTTTTAATTTACAGGATCCTGCTACCTGGGTAATGGAAGTTCTTATTTCTTTTAATTCAAAATTAATAATTTTAATTTTTTTTTTAATAGCGCTTATAACATGGTCTTTTCAGATGTTATTAAATTTTCTTGGCGGAGTATCTTTAAAACAAGCGTATAGTGATGATCCAACTACAGAAAGAATTTGGACATCGTCTCCAGCGATTGTTTTATTGTTTTTAACTCTTCCCTCTTTTACATTACTTTATTTTATGGAAAAGATTGAGTTCCCATCAATAACGTTAAAAATTGCGGGAAGTCAGTGGTTTTGGCAATATGAAGTAGATGATTACAATTGGTGTAAAGATGGAAAACAACTAAATTATTCTTGTTATATTCTGGCGAAAGAAACATTTAAAGAAAATAGTCTTTTTGGTTTTTTTAGAAATCTTGAAACAAATAAGCGAGTTACGTTACCAACCAATACTCATATTAGATTAATTGTTTCATCACTTGATGTATTACATAGTTGGACAATTCCTTCTTTTGGTATAAAAGTTGATGCTTGTCCTGGTCGAGTTAATCAATTTGAGCTTGCAATAAAAAGACCTGGAGTTTTTTTTGGCCAATGTAGTGAAATTTGTGGTTTAAATCATGGGTTTATGCCAATTTCATTAATTTCTCTTGCATCTATTGTTTATTATTATACTGTTTCAAAACTTATTGCAGATGGTGGTGAAAAATATGCAAAAATCTTTAAAAATATCAAAGTCATTTTTTGAAACACAGGTCCTATCAATTTTTTCTAAGATTAGTGTAGTACGTACTTTATTTTCATTAGTTAACTTTCGAAGATTAAATCACAATTATTTAGTATCTTCATTTGCTAATCATATAATTAATTATCCAACACCTATCAGTTTAACGTATGCTTGGAGTTTTGGGTCATTAGCGGGTGTATGTCTTGTAATACAAATTGTTTCGGGTTTACTTTTATCTATTTATTATACTCCGAATATCAATCTTGCATTTACAAGTGTTGAGTTTATTATGCGAGATGTAAGTAATGGTTGGTTAGTTCGTTACATTCATGCTAATGGTGCATCAATGTTTTTTATAGTTATGTATTGTCATATTGGAAGAGGTCTTTATTATGGCTCTTATATGTATCCAAGAGAATGGATTTGGGTTTCAGGTGTAGTTTTATTTTTTTTAGTTATGGCAACTGCGTTTACAGGTTATGTATTACCGTGGGGTCAAATGAGTTTTTGGGGAATAACCGTAGTTACTAATATGATTACTATATTACCATACGGTAAAAAAATGCTTGAAGTAATTTGGGGAGGGTATGTTATAAAAAATCCAACTTTACAAAGAGTTTATACTTTTCATTTTCTTTTACCATTTATAATTGCTGCAATTACTTTAATTCATTTAGCATTGTTACATAAAGTAGGGTCTAGTGATCCTATTGGTTCCGATACTGGTGTAGATATGTTACCATTTTATCCTTATTTTGTTGTTAAAGATATTCATGCTTTTTCATGGTTTTTATTTGTTTTTGCATTTTTTGTTTTTTATTATCCTAATGTATTAAATCATGCAGATAATTATATTCCTGCAAATCCATTTGAAACTCCTGCTCATGTTCAGCCAGAATGGTATCTTTTACCATATTTTTCTATGTTACGAGGTATTCCACATAAAACTGGTGGTATTTTAGTTATGTTCGGTTCAATTATGGTTTTATTTATAATACCTTTTATTAATACTTCTTATATAAGAAACACTACATTTCGTCCTATATTTAAACCTTTTTTTTGGTTATTTGTTGGTAATTTTGTATTATTAATTTGGTCTGGTACTTGTCCAGTAAAATATCCAGAATTTCATTGGCCTTATGTAAATTTAATTCGTTATACAACGATTTATTATTTTGTGTTTTTTTTATTTATAATTCCATTTTCAGGTAAATTAGAAAGATTTTTATTATTTTATAATTTATCTGAAAATTCTCAATTGAATAAACATTCTTAAAAGCATTTTTTAAAAATAAATATTTTTTAATTATTTTAAAACAAAAATTATATCTTTATTTATGGTTTTTAGATATTAGTTTTAAAAAACAATTAACTCAATGGCAGAGTGTTTCGCTTACAACGAAAAAGTTAGTGGTTCAAATCCATTATTGTTTATACAATGATATTTTTTTTAATTAACGAACTTAATAGATGTTCTAAATTTTTAATTAAAATAAAAGTATGTAGCTCAATTGGCAGAGCAGTGGCCTTTTAAGCCATTGGTTTGGGGTTCGAATCCCTGCATACTTAATTTAGTTGAGAGATTTTGTAAAAATTGTTATTTATTAAATTTTGATAGGTTGATTTATTTTTTCTAAGAAAAGTTAATAGGTTTTTAAGATAAAAATTTTTTAGTGGGTTCGATTCCTACACTTTTCAACATGTATTTAAGTTTAATATTTTTTCCTTTTATTAGTTTTTTAGTTACCGGTTTATTCGGAAAACGTATTGGGTCTAAAGGTTCAACTATATTATCTACGAGTTGTTTATTTTTTTCTTTTTTAATTTCACTTATAGTTTTATATGAAGTATCATATTGTGGTAGTCCTACTTATGTTAAGTTATTTAGTTGGATTAGTTCGGGGATTTTAAATGTGGATTGGGGTTTTATGTTTGATAATATTTCGGTTTTTATGTGTTCGATGGTAACTTTTATTTCTTTTTTAGTACATTTATATTCAATTGAATATATGTCTCATGATCCACATATTTGTCGATTTATGTCTTATTTATCGTTGTTTACATTTTTTATGTTAATTTTAATAAGTGCAGATAATTTAATCCAAATGTTTGTTGGTTGGGAAGGAGTCGGTTTGTGTTCTTATTTATTAATAAATTTTTGGTTTACAAGGATTCAAGCGAATAAAGCGGCCATAAAGGCAATGCTTATGAATCGAGTGGGTGATTTTAGTTTATTAATTGGTATTTTTTTAATTTTTTTTTATTATAAATCTGTTGATTATAGTACGTTAACAATTTTAACTCCATTTTTCAGAGATAAAACGGTTGATTTTTTATTTTTTAATGCTTATTTACTGGATTTAATTGGTATTTTTCTTTTTTTTGGTGCTGTTGGAAAATCTGCTCAAATTGGTTTACATACATGGTTACCTGATGCGATGGAAGGCCCCACACCAGTATCGGCATTAATTCATGCTGCAACAATGGTTACAGCAGGTGTTTTTTTGTTGGTTAGATGTTCATTTTTGTATGAACATACTCCAAATGTTTTAGAGTATATTACTATTTTTGGGGCGGTGACGGCTTTTTTTTCGGCAACTTGTGGTTTATTACAAAATGATTTAAAAAGAGTAATCGCGTATTCTACTTGTAGTCAATTAGGTTATATGGTGTTCGCTTGCGGATTATCAAGTTATTCAGTTAGTTTTTTTCATTTAATTAATCATGCTTTTTTTAAGGCATTACTTTTTTTATGTGCTGGTGCGGTTATACATTCAGTTGCGGATGAGCAAGATATTCGTAAATTAGGTGGATTACGGCAGCTTTTACCGTTTACTTATGCGACAATAGTAATAGGTTCACTTGCATTAATTGGTTTTCCATTTTTAACAGGGTTTTATTCAAAAGATTTAATTTTAGAGTCGGCTTTTGGTAATTATAAAGCATTTGGATTTTTTAGTTATATTTTAGGTACTATGGGAGCTTTTTTTACAGCTTTTTATTCTACTCGATTGGTGTATTTAACTTTTTTATCAAACCCCAATGGTCATAGAGTAGTTATTACCAATGCATTTGAATCTGGTTTTTGTATTAGTTTAGTATTAGCATTATTATCAATTCCAAGTATTTTTATTGGTTATTGGTTAAAAGATATGTTTGTTGGTGTTGGTAGTGTTGGTTTAGGTACTTCTATTTCTGTTAATAGTTTAAATTTAGATTCATTTGATGCAGAATTTATTCCTTTAATTTTCAAGCTTCTTCCTGTTATTTTAAGTGTAATTGGTGTAGTTTTTGCTTTTTTTTTATATACTTTTCAATTGTTTTTTTTATTTAAATTAAAAATTTCATTTATTGGACGAAAAGTGTATTATTTTTTAAATCGAAAATGGTTTTTTGATAAAGTATATAATGATTATTTAGGTCAATTTTTTTTTAAGTTTGGATATTCTATAAGTTATAAATTTATGGATCGAAAAATTTTTGAAATTTTAGGTCCTTCAGGTTTAGCGTCATTAGCTTTAACTACAGGTTCTAATTTTCATAAGATGCAAACTGGATTTATTTATCATTACACTTTATTTAGTTTAATAGGTGTGAGTTGTTTATTTATTATTAGACAATTAAAGTTTTTAAGTAATATATTTTTTATTGATGACCAATTATTTTTTTTAGTTCCTATTGCAATTTTCTTTATTGTATCTAGTTTTGAAGATTAATGTATATTTATGGTGGATATAACTCAGTTGGTTTAGAGTGTTAGTTTGTGGTTCTAAAAGTCATAGGTTCAAATCCTATTATTCACCAAGTTAAAAAAATTTAAGGCATTAAATGGATTCCTATACATCAAAATTATTTATATGGGTGTTTAATAACAGAAAGTCGGAAGCGAGTAAATATTTTTGCTGAGAGCTACGATTTCCCATAATTGGTAAACCAAGCTATAATTAAAAGCGTATAAAAATTTTTTGTATTTTTATACATAAGTTAGTGAATTGAATCATCTTAGTAGCTAATTAAATAAATCAACCGAGATAACGTTAGTAGTGGCGAGCGAAAACGTATTAGACTTATTTTTTTTTATCATCGAATATTTTGTAGCCAAAGAAGGTATAAGCCCTGTAAGATGGAGTTATAAAAAAAATAATTAATAGTAAATTGGTACAAGTTATGTTCTGATTGAATATTGGGGGACCACCCTCAAAGTCTAAAAATTTTGATGTTTGATAGTGAACTAGTACTGTAAAGGAAAGGTGAAAAAGAATCTGTTAGAGTTTAAAAAATAATGAAATTTAATGCTGACAAGCAGTTGGTAGCTTTATTTTTAGAAGTGACAACGTACCTTTTGCATAAGGGATCAACAAGTTAATTTTAGTGGCGAGCTTAAGTATACAAATTGCGTAGGCGAAAAGAAATTAAGTTTTAAAAATTGCTAATTAGTCTCTAAAACTAGACTCGAAACTAAGTGATCTAACCATGAGCAGGTTGAATTTTAAGTGGCAACACTATTGGAGGACCGAACCCGTGTATGTGGAAAAATGCTGGGATGACTTGTGGTTAGGGGTGAAAGGCTAATCAAACTTAGAGATAGCTAGTTTTCTGCGAAATCTATGTAAGTAGAGTGTTTATTGTCTTAAATTTGAGGTAGAGCTCTCGATAAAGTGATGGGGATGAAAGTCTTACTGAATTTATTGAAACTTCGAATATAAATTTAAAGATTTTAAGCAAACAGACTATAAGTGCTAAGATTTATAGTCAAGAGGGAAACAGCCCAGATTAATGGTTAAGGTCCTTAAAAATAATTAAGTGAAAAAATTGTTAAAAAGTGTAGACAGCCGGTAGGTAAGCTTAGAAGCAGCTATCCTTTAAAGAAAGCGTAATAGCTCTCTGGTTTAGCTTTATTAGCATTGAAAATGTATAGGGACTTAAATTATTTACCGAAACCGTAAATTAAAATATTTAAAATTTTAATGGTAGCAGAACGTCCTGTAATTCTAAAAAGATTTATGGAAACATAAGTTGAAGAAATCAGGAGTGATAATGTTGATATGAGTAACGCAAAACAATGTGAGAAACATTGTCGTCTGAAGTCCTAGGTTTCTAAAATAAGGTTAATCCATTTTAGTTAAAGTTAATCGGTCTCTAAGATTAAAAACGAAAGTTTTTGTTGATGAGTAAAAAGTTTATATTACTTTATTTTTTTTATGTGACAAAATATAAATAATATCTTTATTAAATGGTTTTAATAAAGGTATTATAATGTTTTCAAGAAATAGCAAAAAAAATAGAACCGTACTTAAACCGACACAGGTGGACAAATTGAGTAAATTAAGACGTTGAGATAATTATGTTGAAGGAACTCGGCAAAATGACTCCGTAACTTCGGGAAAAGGAGTAACTTTATTTGGGTAACCGTTTAAAGTTGGAACAAAATCGAGGACAGCGACTGTTTATTAAAAACACAGGTCTCTGCTAATTTGTAAAAAGATGTATTGAGGCTGACGCCTTCCCAGTGCTGCAAGATTAAAGGAATAGGTTATTTGCTTGTTCCCTAAACCCCAGTAAACGGAGGCTGTAACTCTGACGGTCCTAAGGTAGCGAAATTCTTTGGCATTTAATTGGTGTCCCGCATGAATGGCGTAACGACTGTCCTACTGTCTCCAACATAATCTCAGTGAAATTGAATTCTCCGTGAAGATGCGGAGTTCCTGCGGCTAGACGGAAAGACCCCGTGCACCTTTACTATATTTATATATTGTAGTAAGAATTTTTATGTGTAGAATAAGTGGTAATTGTATTTTTTATTCAAATAAAAAATAGTAGGTTTTTGTGTAAGCAAATTGCTTAAATGTAAAGTGAAATACCACTCTTAAAAATTCTTATTACTAATTTTTTTAAAAACAGTGTATAATGGGTAGTTTGACTGGGGCGGTCGCCTCCTAAAGAGTAACGGAGGTATACGAAGGTAAGTTAAAATTGATTTTAATCAATTTTTTAAGCGTAATAGTAAATGCTTGCTTGACTGTAAGATTGACAAATCAAACAGGAACGAAAGTTGGTTATAGTGATCCGATAATTTAAAGTGGAATAGTTATCGCTTATTGGATAAAAGGTACGCCGGGGATAACAGGCTAATCATTCCCTAGAGATCCTATCGACGGAATGGTTTGGCACCTCGATGTTGGGTGCGATTCGTTTGTGTAAAGGCGGAAATAAATCCCGCTGTAAAACAACAATAGTAAAATTATTATTGTTTACTATTGATAACTAATTTTTCAGATGGGTATATACACCCATATATCTTGCCTCTAGTAGATATTAATTGTAGTTGTCCATGAGTGATTTCATGGATTTCCCTACGTAATTTATGTGTTAAAATCATATGAAATTCGGAAGCAGGGCTAAATGTAATCAGTTAGATACGTACTGTCAAAGCTGTTTATTAAAATGTGAATAAACGAGTCTAGCGAAAGCGAATCTATGTAGTAAAATATCGTTACGAGGAACTTTGAGTTATAGTACGGTGCTATTTTGCGCTCAGAGCCCTAAATAAAGGGATAGATCATATTTCAGACCTGAATATACAACAAAGATGGTCAGGAGGCTGAAGATCTCGGTATATAGTAGAAGAGACGTTTATGTTTATGAAAAATTGGAACGAAGTAAGCGTGTGATTAGCTCCAATAATATTATTGGTAGGATTTTACTAGAAGCTTTCACATGAAAAGATTCTACAAAAAGCCAATGGCATAAGTAATTTTATGTATATGCTGACGTGTAGAGCCAAAAT
>Ga0209536_100015341_pt1 | contig 10944 bp, 7 predicted proteins | sample DeeMarSeWOR28_12_FD_187461 | JGI IMG/M metagenome (GOLD analysis project Ga0209536, IMG submission 187461) | Marine sediment microbial communities from White Oak River estuary, North Carolina - WOR-2-8_12 (SPAdes) (version 2) | ecosystem: Environmental > Aquatic > Marine > Intertidal zone >... | reverse complement strand
TGCCGAACTGCTGCTCGATCTGCAGGTCCGCGAGACGCCGCATCGCTTCCGGAGTCATCGCAGTCTCCGGTGTCTCCTCGAGGAAGCGTCGGTAGTAGTGCATGGCCTGATCGAGGCCCTGCTCGGGCTTCACCTCCTGCACGTCCGGACGGATTTCACGCAGCTCCGCCAGCGTACCTGCGGTTTCCAATGGCTTATTGGCGCGCGCGGCGCAGCCGACCATGAAAGCAGAAACGAGCAAGATCGGAACTGTGAAATAACGCATCAGGGACCCTCCATACCGGATTGGGCGCGCGCGGCTCGATCGTAGCTATCGGCGACTCCATAGCGTGCCTCGGTCTGCTGGGCTACCAGGCGTTCCCGGCGGGCCTTGAGTTGGTTAATGGCAACGGTCTCGATCATGTGTCCTTGCCGGGCCATCAAGAGATCGACGCGCTGCAGCGCTTCGCTGACGCGCTCGCGGAGCCGTCCGATCTGGATATCGTACCCGATATAACTGTGCGTTGCCGCCTGCCTCGTTCTGACGAAGGCGTCGTACTGTCTAGTGAGAGTGTCGACCTGCGTATTCAATTCGTTGAAGTGCTCAAATGCCGCGGTCAGCCGCTGGGGGTACTCGGTTTCCAGCCGCCACGTGAGAATGCCGCGCAGGCGGGCCGCGCGGTGCTGAAGCGCCGGTGATTCGGGGCTGTCGGAATCTTCGAGCTGCTTTTCGATGAGTGCGATGCGCTCGCCGGCGATGCGCTCATCCGCAGTCGCCAGGTAATCAGGCCGCGGCGTAATCAGTATTGCCTGCAGGCGCTCGCCGAGGTGCTTGCGCTGCTCGAGTCGCAGGCGCATCCGTGAATCCAGTTCCCGGAACTGGGCGTCGACCAACGGCAGCAGCGGCTCGTAATTCTGTTTGCGCAGTTTGATGATATCCTCGAAAGCGTCGAAGCTGGCATTCCAGGCGATGAGTCTCGACTGCAGATCCTCGAGGTCTAGGTAGTTGTGCAGCGCAGTCTGAAAATCGTGAGATGCCATCAGCTCCATCAGGTAGTAAGTTTCGGGCGCATCGGGCAGGCTGCGCAGTCGGATGACCCAGGTTTCATCCTGCCGGCTCTCCTCGCGAATCAGCGCCTCGAGAAAGCGCCCCTCCCTGATGCTGGCGATTGATGCGTCCACCTTTTCGATTTGGTTGCTGAAAAGCTCGAGTGCTCGACCGTACTGGATTGCGGCGCGGCCATGCAGCTTCAGGCTGGCATACGCATGCGGCACAGCGAGCATGGCTTCCTGGACTGCAACATCCGTCGCCTCACGCTCTACCAGGATGTTCCACGAAACGAGCGCACGGTCATACTGGTCGGCCGATGCTTCGGCCGATCCGGCTCGCAGCAAAGCCTGGTTCGAGAACGGTCCCTCGAGTCGAACGCGGTCCAGCGACTGTTTTGACCGCTCAAAATTGCCCGATTCGAACAGGAGGGAGCCAAGAACCAGGTTGGACTTGTCGCGAATCGCGAAACCGGCGGGATCGTCCGCCGTCCTCTGCCCGGCCTTGTCCAGTTGCTCAACCGCTTCCTGTTGTCGACCGGCCTGCAATAAGGCGATGCCGAGGTTGTAAGCGACAAACCCGTCCGGGCTCTCGTGGCTCTGCAGCTGATTGAGCACTTCGACGGCCTCGCTCGGCTGGTCTGTTGCCATGTAGATATTCGCCCGCAGGAACTCGATGTCGTCCTTTATCTCTTCGGGCACCATCCCCTGGATCCGCGAGAGCGCGTGCAGAGCGTCATCAAGCTGACCTTTCTGGAAGTGGATGCGGGCAAGCCTGAACGCTGCCTCGTTTCGTACAGCCTCATCGACGGCGCTTTCCAGCACCGCCTTGATGGCGCGCCCTGCGCGGTGGTGCATGCGGTAGTTGAGCTCGAAGTCACCGACGGAGAATTCAGCGTCGTTGACGTGGTAGTGAAGCGTGTCAAGCAGGGGCTCGTCGAGACGGTGATACTGGGCGAGTTCGGTGTCGAGCCGCCGGATTGCATCGAAGTACTGTCCCTGGTAAGCATGATAGAGCGCTTCCCCGAAGTAGAGATCCCGCAAGTCGGCGCCCGCGGCAGGAAGTGCCGCCAGTCCAAAGGCCAAGCCTAGTCCGATGAACCGTCGCAGCGTTCGCATCGATTACCATTTCTCCAGAGTGATCGGAGTATTGCCGGAGTCCGGTCCGGCCAGTTTCAGTTCCACCAGCTTCGGCTTCACCTCTTTGCGGAAGGTAAAGCTCTCTGTGCGGCTGAACTCAGAGCCGCCTTTCAGCTTGCCGTCGATGAGCACCTCGAGCTGGTGATCCCCGGTCGCCACGTTGCCGACATAAATCCTCTGCACACCACCCTTGCGCAGGGCCTCAAGCTCTTTGGCGCTGTAGATATAGTGAGCAACGAGCTTGCCGTCGATCTGGAGCCGCACGGCATCGAGGCGCATCTGATCTCCCTCGGCCAGCGCGACGAAGACAGCGACCTGCGTCCCTGACGGGTAGAGCAGTTTCTCCTCCAGTTGGCTCAGTTCCGCGGCAATGCTGAGTACGTCTGATTTGATTTCCTGGACCTGCTCGTCAAGGCCTCTCATCTGCTGCTGGTCGTTTTGCTGGGCCCGGCCGTGGACACTGCCCAAGCAGAGCAGGAGAGAGAAACCGAAGACGCGTGTGGTTGTGATCAGGTTATGTCGGGCTCTGGCGTTTTTCATATCACTGACTCCGCGATTAAGTGGGCAGAGCAAGCGCAGTACCACGCTCTGCAGGAGCCTGGTGCAACGATCGTGACACCTGGATGCAGGTAAGTTTATGCAGAATTTCATTTTCGCGCGATTCCCCTTTTGATGCTTTTTGGTGAATTCTTAGTTTTAATCGCCTTTTTGAGTGATTTTGGTTGTGAGCCTTATCACAGTTATGTAAAAATCTCGCACCTGTGTGTTCAAGACCTGCAGGAGTTCTGTTGGTGTCTGGGTTGATCGCCCTCGGTTCTCAATGGTGTTGTATTGTGTGAATTTCCCCTTTGTAGGGATTCGGTCGGTTGCTGATCGGGACAAAAAGTTCTAATGAAAATATATGCCGGGACTTGAACATCGATTCCCGACAATAGGCTGAAAATGTGGACTTGTCTATAAGCTGAGAGCCAGACTTATAGCGTTAGTAAGGCCATTTTCCCCGAACATTGCCGGCTGGATCATAGCTGCAGACCCAGATTTCACGCTGGTTGTTGCTTGCCATTGCACACCCGACTCTCCGCGTGCTGCGCCAAACGAGTTGCGTATAGTGGCCGCAATCTCCGTTACAGGTGTTGGTAATATAGGTATAATTCTGGGATTCGGACGCCCATTCTGTGACTACTGAGGCGGGAGTAGACCCGAGACCGGAAGAAAAAATATTTTCACCATAAGGGGATTTGCTGTTATGAGCAGTCCTGTTATTTGCTATGAGCGAGTTCGCCCATTTCTGAGAATAAGCAGCAAGCTCTCCAGACCATTGAAGCGGAGGTAATCCCACTCTGCCCCTGACGTCATTATGTGCATTCAGCATTTCCCGGGCAAAATCGTCCGCGGTCATAGTGCATGAACCGAAATCTGATGTTCCCGACTGTATGGTGATGGTTCTTGAGCCAGAGCGCACTGTAAGCTCTTCTGATTGCACAAAAGCGGTTGCAGCTGCCAATGTGATGCACCCGATACAAACCAGCTTTCCCCAAAAAGATCGGCGTTTTGAGTCTAAATTCATTCTGCGGTATGCCTTCATTAACGAATTAACTGAAGAAGGGAATTAGTTAGCTTCCATCTGCTTATCCCCGGTCGGAGCCAATTCCATAGAGGCGGGATCTCAATCACAGAAGTATTCTCACCCGAAAATTTTCAAAACACTTTAATGACATCCAGGATTAATGAGGTTTTCTCATCTTTGTAGATGTTCATGCATACCTCCTTGGATCAGCAGTAGATCCTGTAAGGATTAGATCGGTGGATCTTTTCCAGGGTTCACTCGTGATAAGAATATAAACGGGTTTTTGGTGAAGTTATGTGATGTCGGACACAAGAATCACGATTCCATCAACTAGTTATGAAGTCGATCCCCTATATAATTACCGCAGAACCGGGGCCGATGCAGGATTTTTCTTTCCTGAAAGAAACGACTAAATCTGACGAAAAGAATATTGTCAGTTATAATCGTATGTCTTCGCGTTGAATGACCCGACGGAAAATTTACAATGCATCACTTTTCATTCGTCATTTGATCTGCTGTTTCCGGCATCAATGTTACTTGAATCCTATTTTTCATGTTCAAGTACTTCCGGGCGGCTGCCCGGATAAATACAGGAGTCAGTTTCTTGACCGAAGATGGGTACGTTCGGAGACTTTCTCCCGGCACTTCATCTCTTCTATAGTCGACGGCCAACTGTGCAATGTAACTGCGGTTTTGCTGGAGAGCTGTTTCGAATGATCTCAGCATCGCTTCACGGGCATCCGAAACCTCTCGTTCTGTGGGCCCGGTTTCTTTCAGATCCGCTATAGTATCTAATATCGTGCCTACTAATTCTTTGGTACGTTCCGGATCAGATCCAAAACTGATGGTAAGCGTGTAGGTTTCCTTTGGAAGCCAGGAGATATTGGCAGACACGCTTATGCTGTACGTCCCGCCGAGTTCTTCCCTCACAATATACAGTAATCGGGTTTCCAATATCATAGCCATGGCGCGGATACCGGTACGTTCCATCTGTTTCCCATAATCGAACGGACCCGTAAATGCTATTCGTGTCTGGCTTTGAGGTTCGATCCCTTGATAAACGGTTGCTTTTATCACTCCCTTCGGAGAGCGAACTCCGATATCACGCCACGTTTCTTCACGATCCGTAGTCGGCAAAGCCCCCAGATATCGTTCGACCAGCGGCTGCATTTCCGAAAGATCAAGAGTGCCGACAAACACGAAGATGAAGTCGTCTGCGTCGGCGAATCGGTTCTGATAGAAGGCAAGTGACTTGTTCAGGTCGTTTTTCTCCAGCATTTCAACCGTCGGAGGGCGCAAACGAGGATGGTTCTGCGTAATGATGTGATTGAAGGTGTCGTTAAACAGCGTCATGGGATTTGCGTTGCGGTTTTCGATAGATTGGCGGCTCTGAGTCATCCATAATTGATATAGGTTATCGTCGGCACGGGGCGCAATAAACCGCAGGTAAATCAGCTGGAACATTGTTTCAAGATCTTTTGCAGATGCGCCGCCACTTACTCCCTCTTCGTAAGTTGAGATGAAGGGAGAGGCATTGGCGACCTTACCGGCCAGCAGTTTACGGAGTTCGATCGCATCGAACTCTCCAATGCCGCTATTGGATATCAACAACGAAGCAGAGCTGGCCGGTACGTAGTTTTCATCGCTGGCCAGCGAAGTTCCTCCCGGGCTGAAGCCCGTGAACAGGATCTGATCCTCGTCAAAATCCGTAGCCTTCAATACCACTTTGATCCCGTTTGCCAGCGTCCACTCAGTAATGCCCCCCTCAAGTTTGCGGGCACTGATAACTTTGGATCCTTCGGGTATGTCGGCCAACAGGGGTTGGTCGGTTACGGTATCGACATAGGGGGCGATCTCAATACCGGAAACAGAATCCAGAACGGCAGCCAGTTCACTTTCGCTCGGCATCTCTAGATCTTCCTTGTCGGGCCCGGTGAGCAATACAACTCGATTGGCATTTTGGATCCAGTTCTGACCCACGCGGTTGACTTCCTCCAGAGTGATTTCGGGCATAAACCGCCTATAAAGAGCATATTCATAATCAATTCCCGGAAACGGCTCTCCGGTGAGAAATGCGCGCGTATACTCGGCTGCGAAGGCTCCTGTGGGCGTGTTATTGCGGTTTGTATGGACGCGTTCCATACTTCTGAGAACCGTAGTCTTTTGTCGCTCCAGTTCAGAGGGTGTGAATCCAAACCTGGTTACACGTTCAGCCTCAGTAACCAGCGCTTTCAGACCTCGTTGGATACCGCCTTCCCAAACGGACGCACCTAACGCATACACACCCTTGGTACGGACCAGGTTGCCGCTTGACGATGAGGCGCCCAGGAACGGTGGATCAGGGTTTCTGGCAATTTCATCGAAGCGATTGTTCAGCATGCTGTTATAGAGTCGTTCGACGATCTGTCGGCGGTAATCCCCGACAGTTTGTTCATCCTCCGGCTTCATCATGTAATAGACCTGTATACTTGTCGAGGGTGTCTCTTTATCAGTAGCAATGCAATAAAGTGTTTCGACATGATCGGGAACACCATACAGCTTGCGCTCCCGGGGATTCGGCGGATTGGTCAGGTTTTCGAAGTACTTCTTCGTCAATTCCAGCACTTGGGTGGAATTGAAATCACCTACAGCGATAACGGCCATCAAGCCCGGCCGATACCAGTCTTGGTAGAAACGCCTGAGAACGTCGTGGTTGAAGGTTTCCAGGTTTTCCCTTGTACCGATGGGCAGACGCTCGGCATAACGGGACCCCTTGAAAAGAATCGGGAAATATTTATCTCGCAACCTGGTAGAGGCACCCTGACCAAGCCGCCATTCCTCGATCACCACGCCTCGTTCCTTATCGATTTCCTCCGAATCCAGAGTCATATTGTGGGCCCAATCATTCAAGATCTGAAATGCCTTGTCCATATATTCGGAATTATCTGTCGGCAATTCGAGCTGAAAGATCGTTTCATCGAACGATGTTGATGCATTGACTTCAGGTCCCAGGCGCATGCCGATAGACTCCATAAAATCAACCAGTTCGTGTTTATCAAAATTCTTGGTGCCGTTGAAGGCCATGTGTTCGATGAAGTGCGCCAGACCAAGCTGGTCGTCATCTTCGAGAATGGAGCCTGCGTTGACAACCAGTCGCAACTCGGCTCGATTTTCGGGCTCGCGATTCTCCCGGATGAAATACCTGAGGCCGTTGGCGAGCTTTCCAACGGTTACAGCCGGGTCGGCAGGTAATGGCTGATCCAGAGGCCTCGTCTTCGCATCTGCGACGGTCGCTTCATTCGAAGGTTGGTATGGGTTGTTGACAGGGATTTCCGTGGATTTCAAGTAGGATGCACACGGGATTGAAAGAATATACACTGAAAGAAATAATCCTGTCACCATACGGCTTATCCTGTTCATTATTCCATCTCCTCTTCCACATTCAGTCCAAGCCTGGCTGTTCTTGGGTGCGGTAAACAGCGGCCGTTTTCTAAAGCTTCCTGATACATACCATCGGGATTTGGGAATTTCCCTCTGCAAATGGTCTTGGTACTCCGAAGATTTGATCCTGTTGTATATTTCAATAATCTTCTTAAGAAACACATTGTATGCTGTAAAATTACCCAATCTACAAGAGAAAAATCCTATGCGAATTACGAACAATCCTGCCCTTGAAAAGACGGTTCCAAACAATTGGCTGTCTCCACTTGCATTTATTTTCTATTTCGCTTCGCTGAAGCTTCTTATCCATATGATCTTCAGTGGCGGTTACGGTTATTTTCGCGATGAACTCTATTATCTTGCATGCGGGGAGCATCTGGATTGGGGCTATGCAGACCATGCGCCTTTGATCGGATTCATAGCCAAAGCAGGCCGTGCCGTTCTGGGCGATTCGTTGTTCAGCATTCATCTGCTTCCAGCGCTTGCAGGGGCTCTGAAGGTCCTCCTGACCGGTTTAATTGTGTGCGAACTTGGAGGAAAGCGTTTTGCCGTGATTCTATCCTGTCTTTGCGTACTGTTCTCGTCGGATCTGGCAGTGGACGGTTTTCTTTCGATGAATGCCTTCGAGGGCGTCTTCTGGATGGGGTGCGTATTATGCTTTTTGCTTGCGATCAATCGAAACGAACCCCGCTATTGGCTGATCTTTGGGGCACTTGCGGGAATAGGGTTGATGAACAAGCACTCCACGCTGTTTTTCGGTTTTGCCATGGTTATTGGAATCATTTTGACAGAAGCCCGCTCGCAATTTGCCAGCAAGTGGTTATGGATTGGAGGAGCCATTGCCTTGTTGATCTTCCTGCCCAACCTGATTTGGCAGTGGCGGCATGATTGGGCGACTATAGAACTTCTTAGAAACGTGCAGACCACCGGCAAGAACGTGATCCTTTCCCCGCTTGAATTTATAGTGCAGCAATTTTTTATAATGGGTGTAGCCGGCGTACCGGCCTGGATTGCGGGACTCGTTTATTTCTTTTTTGACCACAAAGGGAAACGCTTTCGCGCTCTCGGCATCGCCTATTTAGTTTTATTGGTCCAAATGATTCTTATGAACGGCAAGATATATTACCTTTTGCCTATCTATCCTATGATTTTCGCGGGCGGGGGCGTATATATCGAAAAGCTTCTGACAAAAATGAAGCATCCGGGATATCTGAAATTTGCCTATCCGGCGATCATAATACTGGTCGGGCTGATTGGCGCACCCATAGCGCTGCCGATCTTGCCTGTCGATACATTCCTTCAATACCAAAAGGCATTGGGTTTTCAGATGCCTAAAACCGAAGTAAGCTTCGACAGTCCATTGCCGCAGCATTTTGCAGACAGGTTAGGCTGGCCTGAGATGGTCCAGAAAGCAGCGGAGGCTTACCACAACTTGTCGCCCGGGGATAAAGCCAAGGCCGCCATTTACGCAAGCAATTACGGTCAGGCCGCAGCAGTTGATTTCTTCGGACCGGAGTATGGCCTGCCGAAAGCGATATGTCCGCACCAAAGCTATTTTCTCTGGGGACCGGGTCAATACACGGGTGAAGTAATGATAGTTTTAGGATCGAGACGTGAAGATCTTTTGGAGTGGTTCAACAGCATAGAGGAAGCCGGGACCGTGAACCATCCTTACACCATGTACTATGAGCGTTTTACGATCTACATTTGTCGCGAACCGAAGATGCCTTTATCGGAAGCATGGCCGCATCTGAAATTCTGGAATTAGCGTGTCGGGGTATTGCTGTATTAGATCCTCATTAATCCGAAGATTTCATAGCACACATAGACTCTGGGAACACACATCAACAACATCAGTAAATGTGCGTCAGGGTTAGATACCGATTTCGCTATCCCTTTTGATTAAAGATATACTAACATGCACAACTGAATTTAAACATCTGTGTAAATCAACGAATGGACAAATGGAGGCTGCAACCATGGGGCACAATAGAGTCTTGCCGCGGGGAATCACGTTCTGTCTATGCGCTTTGGCGCTGGTCTTTTTCTCAATAGCACTTGCACAACAAGCTCCTAATAGGAAACAGATGCCGGCGGGATTTATGCGATCGCCCGCCCTGGTTTCCCCGGAAATACATGCTGACAACAAGGTTACTTTTCGGTTATCCGCTCCGAAAGCGAGCGAAGTGACCCTTAGTGGGGAATGGATGGAAGGTTTTGGCGCCAGTGAAAAAATGGGCAGGAATGATGAGGGTGTTTGGTCCATTACCGTTGGCCCCATGCCGCCGGAATTCTATGGGTACTCGTTCAACGTTGACGGAGTGAAAGTCCTGGATCCGGGCAATGCCATGCATAAGCGCGACGGACAACGTGTAGATTGCGTATTGCTGGTCCCGGGCAAAGAATCCACATTGTACGAAGTAAAGGATGTTCCTCACGGCACTCTGGCAAAAGTCTGGTATGAATCCCCGACGCTTGATTTAACACGCCGGATGTATGTGTATACGCCCCCAGGATATGAAAGCGGCGGCGATAAATATCCTGTCTTTTACCTCCTTCATGGCGGCGGTGGCGATGAAGATGCCTGGAGCACCCTTGGTCGCACAAGTCAGATTCTGGACAACCTCATTTCCCAAGGCAAGGCTCTGCCAATGGTCGTGGTCATGCCGAACGGCAATGCCTATCAGGCCGGAACCCCGGGAGAGATTCCTGCCCCAACCGGACAGAGCGTTCTGAGCCGGGACGATAGGGCAAAATTTTCCGGGATGTTTGAAAAAAGTCTGGTTGCCGACATCGTACCGTTCATCGAAAAACATTATCGTGTCCACGCCGATAGGAACCACCGCGCCATAGCTGGATTGTCCATGGGAGGGGGACACACATTCCGGATTACGGCCGATAATCCCGAAATGTTCGATTATATAGGCGTATTCAGTGCCGGAGTCAGAAACGTCGACGAGCAGGTTGAGAATCAGCTTAAGACCCTCAAAGCCGGAAACAAGTTGTATTGGGTCGCCTGCGGAGTGGATGATCCACTGGCCTATGCCGGTTCCCAGACTCTGGTTGCCTTATTGGAAAAATTAGAATTTAAACATACCTTCCGTGAAAGTACCGGCGGGCATACCTGGGCCAACTGGAGAATTTATCTTTCTGAAATAGCGCCCCTGCTTTTCAAATAGAAATGAATTGTCATGCAAAGGAAATAACAATGGATCTGAAAAAAAAGATTGCCGGCGGGATTTTGTCGCTGATGCTGGTGATGTGCCTGATTTTATGCACGTCACCGGATGAAGCTGAAGCTTTAGCGGAACAGCAGAAGATAAACGAGATTGTTGCAAAAATGTCCCTGGAGGAAAAAGCCGCCCTGGTTGTCGGGGTAGGAAGGAATATGCCCGGTCAGAATGATGCAACTTCGGCTGCCCGCACCCGGAATCTAGTGCCGGGGGCTGCCGGAACAACGGCCGGATTTGAGCATCTGGGAATCACTCCGATGGTTCTGGCTGATGGGCCGGCCGGATTGAGAATCAGTCCTACTCGACCAAAGGTCGATTGAAGTTATTCATGATCGATTTCGCGAGTGTCGTATTCAGCCATTTCCCATTGAGGCGTAATATCAAAATCAGACAGAGAATATCGCAGGAAGGCTAAGGGAAGAACAAAATGATGCACAAGGCAACTCTTCTGTTCGTGTCTTTGTTTATCGTTTTCTCGGATATGTACCTGGTGACAGGGGAGAATAAAGCATTGCTCATCGAACTGTCTAATGATGTCAAGTGGGACGATACGGCGAC
>Ga0209536_100015340_pt1 | contig 10944 bp, 8 predicted proteins | sample DeeMarSeWOR28_12_FD_187461 | JGI IMG/M metagenome (GOLD analysis project Ga0209536, IMG submission 187461) | Marine sediment microbial communities from White Oak River estuary, North Carolina - WOR-2-8_12 (SPAdes) (version 2) | ecosystem: Environmental > Aquatic > Marine > Intertidal zone >... | reverse complement strand
GTTAAGCAGTATATTCTGGCGTGAATCCTGGAAATACGGCGAACGTGCCTTCCGCTATTGCAACCATGATGTGGGCCATGCCCTGGCGGCAGTCAGTATCTCAGCCAACCTGTTCGGCTGGAAAGCAACCTATTTAAACGGCCTTTCAGATAATGCCCTGAACACCATCCTGGGCTTTGACAAAACCAGCTATGAACATCTGGAGCAAGAGCATCCGGATATTTTATGCTTTATCCATCCATGGGGTGAATCAGACATCCCCCGCTCTTTACCGCAACCCGTCATTGCAGCCTTTGCAAAGCTCAGCTTTAGCGGCAGCCCCAACAAACTGAGCAGGCAGCCCGTCAACTGGGAAATCATTTACCAAACCGCCGCTCTCACCCGCAAGCCGACAACGGTTGATAGGCACTGCGACTACGGAGATCCGGCCTGGATTCAGTCAACTGCCCCCCGGCTTTCAGCCCCTGAAATTATCCGACAACGACGCAGCGCCACCGATTTTAACCGCAACGGGTCGGTCACCGAAAAGCAATTATTCAGCATCCTGGATAAAACCCTGCCGCGCAACAGTTGTGCACCGTTTGATGTCGAACTCATTGACGCTTCCATCCATTTGCTCATTTTTGTTCATCATGTTGAGGGCCTGACCCCGGGCCTTTATTTTTTCTGCCGCAATGCTCAAGACCTCAACCCGCTAAAACAGCTGGCCCGTCCCGGTTTTATCTGGCAGCCTGTGGACGATCAGTTTCCGCTTTTTTTGCTGGCCGAGGGAAATTACCGGCAGCAGGCCACGATGGTCAGTTGCCACCAGGATATTGCCGGATCCGGCGTATTTTCAGTGGGCATGATTGCCCGCTTCAGGGCGCCGATAACTGAAGCGCCCTTTTGCTACCGCCATCTTTTTTGGGAAACCGGCATGATCGGCCAGGTTTTATACCTGGAGGCCGAGGCTCACGAAGTCCGCGGCACCGGCATCGGGTGTTTCTTTGACGACGCGGTCCATGAGATCCTGGGAATTAAAGATAATCGATATCAGAGTCTGTACCACTTCACGGTCGGCCGACCGCTCGAAGACCCGCGCCTCACCACCTATCCGCCTTATCAGCATTTGAAGAATCGTTAATTTTATCCGATTGCCAACAACATTCCGGGTGCCTATATTATCAAGGTGGCCTGGAAGCAAAAAGGCTGGGAAGCTTGGAGGCTATAAGGCCGGGAAGCTTGAAATTGCCGGCTAGCGGACGCTTTTTCAACCTCAGAGTTTGCCAGCCTTCCAGCATCCTGGCCTCCTGGCCTTAACTTTTTCAACGCGACCAAGCGCGCTTGAATTTCAATGAATCCTGGGCGGTATTGGAAACCAAGGAGTAATTTATGTCTGCCAACCATCTCATTAACGAAAAAAGTCCTTATTTGATCCAGCATGCGCATAATCCCGTGGATTGGCATCCCTGGTCTGAAGCAACCTTTGAAAAGGCCGGCCGGCAAAACAAGCCGATTTTTCTTTCCATCGGATACGCGACTTGCCACTGGTGTCACGTCATGGAAAAAGAATCCTTTGAAGATGAAGAAACCGCCGGATATCTCAATGACACCTTCATCTGTATCAAGGTGGATCGCGAAGAACGCCCCGACATCGATGCGGTCTATATGGCCGCCTGTCAAACGCTGACCGGAAGCGGGGGCTGGCCCTTGAGTATATTTATGACGCCGCAGAAAAAGCCCTTTTTTGCGGCGACCTATCTTCCCAAACAAAGCCGCCAGGGTCGGGCGGGCCTGATCGACATTTGCCGCCAGGTCAAAGACCTGTGGTCCAATCAAAACGAAAAAGTCGCAACATCGGCCGCCGGCATCGCGGCCAATCTGAACCGGGCTTTTACCTTTGCGGCCGCCGATGAGCCGGATGCCGCCTTGCTTGATCAAGCCTTTAAACAGATTAAAGCCGCCTTCGATATGCAGCACGGCGGATTTGAACCGGCCCCCAAGTTTCCGACCCCGCATCGGCTGTTGTTCCTGTTGCGCTATTATCACCGGACCGAGGATCCAAAAGTCCTGGATATGGTCACAAAAACATTGCGCGCCATGCGCCTGGGCGGAATCTGGGACCATGTCGGCTACGGCTTTCACCGCTATTCCACCGATGCAAGATGGCTGCTGCCCCATTTTGAAAAAATGCTTTATGACCAGGCCCTGATTGCCAGCGCCTGCCTGGAGGCCTATCAGGTTTCCAAGGAGCCGCTTCTGGCCGAGACTGCCGCCGACATTTTCACCTACGTACTGCGGGACATGACCGCCGCCGAGGGCGGTTTTTATTCGGCCGAAGATGCCGACAGCGAGGGCGAAGAAGGCAAATTCTATATTTGGACGACGGAGGAGTTTCGCCGGGTGCTGGGTGAAGAAATGGCCCGGCGCTGGGAGACGATATTAAGGCTGAGCCCGGAAGGAAATTTTTCCGATGAAGCCACCCGGCAGAAAACCGGCGCCAATATCCTGCACCTGACGGCAACCCTGGACAAATGGTCGCAAAAACTGAATCTGCCCGAAAGCCGGCTGCGTGAGGAATGGCGCGAAATTCGAGGGCAATTGTTTGACGCCCGCGAAAAACGGATTCATCCGTTAAAGGACGATAAGATCCTGACCGATTGGAACGGCCTGATGATTGCAGCGCTGGCCCAGGGGGCGCGAATTTTAAGCCAACCCGAATATGAGCAGGCGGCCCGCAACGCCGTGGATTTTATTCAGTCGAAGATGATCGACAAAGACGGCCGCCTTTACCACCGCTTCAGAGACGGCGAGCTGGCGGTTGCGGCCCAAGCCGCCGACTATGCGTTTTTAATCCACGGCCTGTTAAACCTCTACCAGACAACATTTGATTTAACTTTGGCTGAACAGGCTCAACAGCTGCAGGAAAAGATGCTGGCAGATTTTTGGGATGAACCCCGGGGCGGCTTTTACTCGACGCCCAAAGGCAGTGCCGACCTGCCGGTGCGACCCAAGGAACTTTACGACGGAGCCATCCCATCGGCCAATTCAGTAGCTCTTTTTAACCTGGTGTCATTAGCCAGATTGACCGGTGATCCCCGGTGGGATAACCAGGCCCGGGCCCTGATTCGAGCCGTTGCCGGTACGGTGAAAACTCAACCCCGGGCATTCACCTATTTCCTGTGCGCGCTTGATTTTGCGCTGCAGCCGGGCCAGGAGGTTATCATCACCGGCGAACCCCAGGCAACCGACACCCGCCAATTGCTGGCAGCCCTGAATCTTAATTTTTCACCGAATAAGGTCGCCATCGTAAAATCCGGCCAAAATGCCGAACGATTGGCCAAATTTGCCGGATACACGGACGGTTTGCAGGTTATCGAAGGCCAAGCCACCGCCCACGTCTGCCGCGATGGTTCCTGCACCGACTCCACCACCGACACCCAAATCATGTTGGACCGGATTCTGGGGAACAAAAGGAATTCGGAAGTGTGAATGCGGAAGGGGGAAAAAAGGAAGGTGGAAGTCGAGATGTACACCAAAGTTTCAAATTTAATGCCCAGCCTTCCAGTTTCCCGGCCTCCCGGCCGTTAGCCTTTATCCTTTTACCTTTGTCCTTTTTCCTTTTCAACTCAATAAACGCAACAAACTCTATCAACTCATTCAACTGCATCGCTATGGATAATTTAGAATTCGAGACGTTGACGGCGGAAGAATTCGATGAGTATCTTAAAAAACACGTTGTATGACGGCCTGAAAGGGGAAGTATTGGAGGGCGGGCAACGCTTGACAGAGGCCTGCCAAAACCTGGAAAAATTTGCCGCCAATCGCTGTTCAGATATCATCGATTTCGCCCTGGCCATAGAATATGCCGCTTTTGACCTGTACCGGGTTATGGCGCAACAAAGCGAGCATCCCGAGGCCGGGCAAGCCTTTCTGGCCATCGCTCAGGCGGAAAAAGGACATATGCGGGCTTTGGCCCGGTCGATTGAAAAATGCCAATAACTATGCCAAAAATACAAACGATAGTGAAAGGACAAAAAGCCTTTTTCAGCACGGGGCAAACCAGGGATGTCGGGTTTCGCAAAGCGCAGCTGGACACCCTGCAAAAGGCTGTCGGTGAGAACCGGTCCAAAATACTGGACGCACTGCAACAGGACCTGGCCAAATCAGCCTATGAAGGTTACCTGACAGAAGTGGGAATTGTGCTGGATGAAATTCGATTCATCAAAAAGCGCCTGTTCAAATGGGCCAAAGCCCGCAGGGTACGGACCCATTTATTTCAATTTCCCGGGGCCAGCTACATCTATGCCGAACCTTACGGTGTCTCGCTGATTATTTCGCCCTGGAATTATCCGTTTCAGCTGGTTGCCGGCCCGCTGATCGGTTCCATGGCAGCCGGAAATTGCACTGTCGTAAAGCCCTCGGAATACGCACCCCACACGGCCCGCGTAATTAGCGAAATCATCAGCGCTAACTTCGATCCCGCCTATATTGCCGTCGTCGAGGGCGAAGCAGCTGTCAGCCGGGCCCTGCTGGACGAAAACTTCGACTATATATTCTTTACCGGCAGTGCCGCGGTGGGAAAGGCCGTCATGCAGGCCGCCGCCCGTCATCTTACCCCGGTCACCCTGGAATTGGGCGGCAAAAGCCCCTGCATCGTGGATCGTGACGTTAATTTGGATGTCACCGCCAAGCGGATTTGCTCCGGAAAATTTATCAATGCCGGCCAGACCTGCATTGCGCCGGATTACCTGCTGGTCCACCGGGAAATTAAGACGGCCTTGCTGGATCGGATGAAATTTTTCATCCGTGAATTTTATGGCCCTGACCCGCAGCTGAACCCGGATTACCCGCGGATCGTCAATGAAAAGCATTTTTTGCGCTTAACGGAGTTGATGCGCGCCGGAAATATCGTTGCCGGCGGCCGGACCGACCGCCGGAGCCTGTATATCGCCCCAACCATTGTCGATGACATTGCCTGGGACGACCCGATCATGCAGGATGAAATTTTCGGTCCCGTTCTGCCGGTGCTCGCATATACTGATTTATCGGAAGCGGTCTCACGGGTAAAAGCGTTGCCCAGACCGCTGGCTTTGTATTATTTCTCCAAAAACCGCCGGAATGCTGAAAAAATCATCAAGGACGCCTCATTTGGCGGCGGATGCATCAATGACACCCTGCTTCATTTTGCAAATCCTCACCTGCCCTTCGGCGGAACCGGCAGCAGCGGTATCGGCAGTTATCACGGCAAAAAAAGCTTTGAAACCTTTTCACACCAGAAAAGCATTCTGAAAAGATCGTTTCGACTGGACGCCCCGCTGCGCTATCCGCCCTATGGCAACAAGCTCAGAATATTGGAAAAGATTATGCGGTAATTAATCCGCCTCGATCAATAGCGCAGTCTAAGGTTTTAATTTGATCATACGAGGCTGGAAACACTTATTGAACTTAATCACCGGCGGATTAATTATTTTATGCTGCGCATATTTTTTATTTTTATAATTTGATGTCCGCTACTTTTACACATAGAAGATCAGTATGAAACCAAAAGAAATCCGATCGCTGCGCAGCGCGCTGCTGGACTGGTACCGGGCGAATCAACGTGATCTGCCCTGGCGCCAGGCCCGCGACCCCTACCCGATCTGGGTGTCCGAGGTAATGCTGCAGCAAACCCAGGTTGCCACGGTTTTGCCCTACTATCATAAGTTTTTAAAGCGCTTTCCAAATCTGCGCAAACTGGCCCGGGCGGATTTACAGGACGTCTTAAAAGCCTGGGAGGGCTTGGGATACTATGCGCGCGCGCGCAATCTGCACCAAGCCGCCGGAGTCGTGATTGAGCAGCACCAGGGCAATATTCCCCGCAGCCGGCAGGAGTTCCAAAAGCTGCCCGGCGTGGGCGATTATATCGCGGCGGCCGTGTTGAGCATCGCCTTCGACCGGCCTTATGCCGTAGTGGACGGCAATGTCAAGCGCGTACTGGCGCGCTTGTTTGTCATGCAAGAGCCGGTCAATCAGGCGCCGGCCAAAAATATATTCCAAAAAGCCGCGGCTGATCTGCTGGACACCCGCGAACCGGGCTCCTTCAATCAGGCCCTGATGGAGTTGGGTGCCCTGATATGCAAACCGCGCAATCCGCTGTGCCACAGCTGCCCGGTCCGGACCTGGTGCCAAGCTTATGAAAGCGGTCGCATGGCCGAATTTCCCCGCAAAGTAAAAAAGCAGGCCACACCGCTGTATCCGATCGCAGTGGGGGTCGTCTTCAAAAACAACCGGGTTTTAATTACCCGCCGCAAAACCGACGGGTTGCTGGGCGGGCTGTGGGAATTTCCCGGCGGCAAGATCAAAAAAAATGAAAAAGCGGCGGCGGCCTGCATCAGAGAAATCAAGGAGGAAGTCAATCTGACAGTTAAGGTGGATTCGCATCTTTGCCGGGTCAAGCATGCCTATACGCATTTTAAGATCCAGATGGATGTCTTCTGCTGCGCCTACGTTTCAGGGCGCCTGAAATTAAACGGCCCCGTGGATCACCGCTGGATCGAGCTCGCGCAGCTGGATGACTACCCGCTGCCCAAAGCCAATCATAAGTTTTTACCGCAGTTGAGGCAATATTGTGAAGATGGCAGAAGAAAACCTGAAGACGGAAATGATGGCGGCGCAGGGAAGATGTGAAGAGGGACAGGGGCTGGGAAGCTGGAAAGCGGAGAAAGAGAGAAGATAAGAGCATATGAAGTTAAGAAGATCAGAAGATCGGAAAATGGTAGGGCTTGGATGGATAAGAGGCCATGCTGCGGGCATTGGCATAGCGCATAGGGTATAGGGCATAGCGCCCTTTAACTCGACCGAGTTAAAGGGACTGGTGCTCACTAACTTATTATTTTTTGCAGCATTAAAGCCTTCCAGCATCCAGGCTTTCCAGCTTTCCAGCTTTCCAGCATATTCTGCTTCCCAGCATTTTCTGCTATCAACTATGAACTATTATCTATCAACTCAATAAACTCAACAAACACCAAGCCATGGTCGACATTTTGCTCATTCAACCGCCGATCAGAGATTTTTATCTGACCGCCAAACGGACCATTCCCTACGGGTTAACCTGCATTGCATCGGTTTTGATCGAAAGCGGCTTCTCGGTTGATATCCTGGACGGATTGGCCACAGCGAAAGCGCGTGTTCGCGATCTCCCGCAGCAAATGGGCTACCTGCGCCGATACTACGGACAGCCCGACCGTTCACCGGTTGCCCTGTTTTACGACTACAAGCACTTTGGCTACAGCTTTGAGCATATCGGAAATAAAGCGCGGCAATCCGGCGCGTTTCTGGTGGGAATCTCATCCTTATTTACGCCCTACATGCGGCAGGCCATACAAACGGCTGAAGTCGTTAAAGCCCGCCACCCGGATTGTAAAATCGTTCTGGGCGGCCACCATCCAACCGCATTGCCGCAATCCGTCATGGAATCAAGCGCGGTGGATTTTGTGCTGCGCGGTGAGGGTGAAGTAGCCATGCCGCTGTTGGCCCGAGCGTTGTCAGAAGGCGGCCGGCTGGACACCATCCCCGGAATTGTCTTGCGGCAGGCAGACGGCACCCTGCACATCGATGAACCGGCTCAAATGCAGGACCCGGACGATTTTCCCCTGCCGGCAGTTCATTTGGTCAAGCAGCATTTTTACCGCCGCAAGCAGGGCGGCAGCCTGGTTATTGTGGCCGGCCGGGGATGCCCCATGCGATGCACTTACTGCAGCGTCGGCGAAAAATCCTTTCTGAAATACCGCAAAAGGCGAGTGCAATCGGTTGTCAGAGAAATTGAGCAGGCGGCCGCTCAAAGCGACATCGGCTTTATCGATTTTGAAGACGAGAACCTGTCTTTGGATCGCCGCTGGTTTCTGGACCTGCTGTCTGCCATTGAGCGCCGCTTCGGCCCCGGCAGATTCGAGCTAAGGGCCATGAACGGCCTCTATCCCCCGTCGCTGGATGAAGAAGTTATCCGGCAGATGAAGTCCGCCGGGTTTAAAACCCTGAATCTGTCGCTGGGGTCAAGCTCGAGGGAGCAACTTGAAAAATTCAACCGGTCCGATGTGCGCGACGCGTTTAACCGGGCCTTGACCCTGGCTGAAGATTTCAGCCTGAGTGCGGTCGGGTATGTAATTTGTGCCGCCCCTTTTCAGCGTGCAACGGATTCGATCGCGGATCTTCTTTATCTGGCCCAAAGAAGGGTTTTAGCCGGTGTATCCGTCTTTTATCCGGCGCCGGGCAGCCGGGATTATCATCTGTGTCAAGGCCATGGCCTTCTGCCCGCCGGATATTCCTGCCTGCGCTCAAGCGCGTTGCCGCTGTCCCACACGACCACCAGAAAAGAGGCGGTTACCGTTCTGCGGCTGGCTCGAATACTCAATTTCATAAAATCCCTTTTGGATCAAAAAATACCGCTGCCGGCTGCATCCCCGGCACCAATCAGAGTCGCTGATCCGGCCGACCGCCTGGACACCGGCAGGCAGGTTTTGAGCAGATTTTTGGCAGACGGCAAAATTTTCGGGGTGACACCGCAAGGTGAAGTGTTTGAGCATTATGTCTCCAAAAAACTCACCGGCCAATTTCTGGCAGGTTTGATGTCGATTAAAATAAGGGGATCACATTAAGGCTCTGCCTATTGAAAAATCAGATTTCATCATAATATTAAAACAATCGATTGACAATCGGATAATTGCCGCAATCAAGTATGAACCTTAAAACCGATTCTAAAGATATCTAATTGGGGAGGAATATTATAATGAGCATATTGGTAACAAAAGAAGCACCGGATTTTGTGGCACCGGCTGTTATGCCGGATGGCGTGATCAGAGAAGATTTCAAACTCTCTGAATTGCGGGGCAAATATGTGGTCTTATTTTTCTGGCCGCTGGATTTCACGTTTGTGTGTCCCACTGAAATCATTGCCCATCATAAGCGAGTCGAACAGTTCAAAGAGCGCAATGTCGAGGTCGTTGGCGTTTCAATTGATTCCCAGTTCACGCATTTTGCCTGGCGCAGCACCGCCATCGAAGACGGCGGAATCGGCGCGGTGCAATTTCCGATGGTAGCGGATGTCAAACACGAGATAACCCGGGCTTATGGCATCGAGCATCCGGACGGTGTGGCCTTGCGGGCCTCTTTTCTGATCGACAAAGAGGGAATTGTCCAGCATCAAACCGTCAACAATTTGCCCTTGGGGCGAAATGTCGATGAGATGTTGCGCCTGGTTGATGCCTTGCAGTTTACCGAGCAGTACGGCGAAGTCTGCCCGGCCGGATGGAACAAAGGCGAAACCGGCATGAAACCCACAGCCGAAGGCGTGGCGGCATTTTTGTCCAAACATGCCGAAGATCTGTAACTTCAGGTTGAGCGGTTCAGGGTTCAAGGTTCAAGGTTCCGGGTTGATGGATTCCATAAGGCCGATAGCAAAGGGATCGGGCCTTCATCGGGTTAGAAATTCGTTGCACCCGACGGGATATAACGCATATTTCAGATTTTGATTTATCATGCGTGCAACCTCAACTGGTTGTAACCTTTGAACCTTGAACCCTGAACCTGGAACCACTCAGTGTTAATAGGCCGTCCGATTGCGGCCGCTTTTTTTGGCTTTATAAAGCTTCTTATCGGCGGCCTTGATCACCCCCTCCGGATTGACCGCCGGTCCAACCGGGGAAGCCAGGCCGATGCTGACGGTCACTTTTACCTGTTTGCGGGCAAACCCGCTCTTTTTACCGCGGCTATGGGGCGTCTTTTTGCGACGCTCCCGGCCGCGGACCGTAAAGGGCGCGGTTTCAACTGCCTTTCTGAAGCCTTCAACATGTGAGATGGCATCCTCGATGGATTTTCCGGCAAAGATGGCGGTAAACTCTTCTCCGCCATAACGAAATGTTCGCGCGCCACCGGAAATTTTAGCGAGCCGGGAGGCGATCATCTTCAATACCTGGTCCCCGGTTTTATGACCATAGGTATCATTAAACTTTTTAAATCGATCCACATCTATCATGGCAATCGTGTATTTTTTGCCAAGATTCAGCAGCGTCTCATTTAAGCTCCGCCGGCCGGGCAATCCCGTCAACTCATCAATATATGCCATGGTAAAAGACGCCTCGATGGCGGTGATGACCAAAATCAAGCCGGCGGCCATAAAATAAAAGATCATGGCGGGCTCGGAAGATTTAAAGGCGAAACCCGGCATTGCGGCGACAATTGCAAAGAAAAACCCGCCGGCCCGGATGTCTTTGCTCCGGATAAATTGCACCAGCACGCACGACAGCGCCAGGACGAATGCAGCCGCGGCTGCGGCCGGTACGCCATCGAAATTGAATAGCGACCCGGAGGACAGCGAGGAACCCAGCCAGCTTGAAAAATCGGACAGCCTGCCGGCCGCCCGGGGCGATAGGAACCGTATTGCGGTGGCGGCCTGCAACGCGATGCCGCTTTGGGGGTGGCAGAAAACCAAGACAGCCAGAGCCTGCCCGGCCAACAACAATACAATCAGGATACCGGCTGAAGTAAATAACCGGCGTTTTATCAAAGCACTGGACAGTGCCAGGTTCAGCGGCAGCAGGCAAGGCAGTGCATCGGAAACGGACTGGTGCAAAATTGTTTCACGCGGCAAGCCGGGGGTTTGGAAAAAATTAAGGCCGTAGTAGGAAATCGCCAGGCTAAGGGTGCCGAGGATCATGCCGGCATTGGCATAGCGCCAGCCCATTGCAAAACCAATTGCCAAAACGATGTACGGCAGCAGCGGCATGATTACCACAATCGCCCGCAGTTCTCTCACGTTAATGATCCGCCGCATCAAATCCGGCCAGATAATGATGGTGGCGGATGACAGCACGATCAGCATCACGGGTATGATAAACGGGTATACGGTGCGCTTTAGCGAATACATAGACGTTGCTTTTAAGATATAGGCTTTTTTCAAGAATGCGCTCAGCAAAAGCAGCCCCTACG
>Ga0209536_100015338_pt1 | contig 10945 bp, 7 predicted proteins | sample DeeMarSeWOR28_12_FD_187461 | JGI IMG/M metagenome (GOLD analysis project Ga0209536, IMG submission 187461) | Marine sediment microbial communities from White Oak River estuary, North Carolina - WOR-2-8_12 (SPAdes) (version 2) | ecosystem: Environmental > Aquatic > Marine > Intertidal zone >... | reverse complement strand
GCCCCAATAATCGGCCTTGACGACGCGACGCACCAGGGTGCGTATCCAGTCGTCGTCGCCGCGCACATAGATCTGAAACACCTTGGCATGGGGCGAATTGGCGGCGATCTCTTCCAGGGATGGCTGGGTTACCGTACTGACAAAATTAATCGTACCCGTTGTTTCCGCGGCACTATCTACATCGTTGCCGCCGTTGGGGGAGAAGCGCTCGATCCCGCCCATGGGCGCCAGCAAGATAGGAATGCGGAGCTTCTGCTGTAGGAATTCCGCTGAAGTATCTACATTACGCACATCGCGCAAGACGCGCGGCCGGAAGGCAAGGCAATCGAGAACGAGCCGGTTGCGCCGAAGGCTGGTTTCCGATTCCGCTGCCCCACAGATGTAGTCCCAGTTGTCCTGGCTCAGATTGCGCTTGGCCATAACGATCATGTCATGGGTCGTTAGAAAATCAACACTCATCTTGTCTGTCTCCTTAGGATATTTATTTGAATTGATTGATAAGAATTCGCTTTTTGAAAACAATTATATGGAAATTGGTTGATTGTGTTCAGCACCCAGGAAAACCGCAACATATGGAAGCTATCTGTTGCGATGATGTTTAAAACGCAATTACCAGTAACAGTCCGGACTGTCAACCACCGTATTTCAATGAACATTTCGAAATTACGGGTTGTTGGGGCAAGCTCCCCCGTTGAACTCGACAGGCTGGTTGATAGAGGTAGGTTTTGATCGGATAGTCAGGATCGATCATATAATCATCCTCAAATGGGATGGGATATGAATCCGGAACTATGGGCGGCGCGCTGGCAACGGGGCCGGGATTGCGTCTTATATCCCAAAGCCCCACGGTTCAAGGATTTTTTTGATTACATCCTCATTTTTTATGAATGCGATTATCCGCATTGAACCCCGGCATCGGGTGCATGTAAGTGGATCGACTTCATTTATTTTCTGAATCGGCCGCGGCCAGTTTTTTCGGAATTATTCAGATGATCCGCCCTTTTCAAAACAGTGTGTATCAACTAAAATCCTGATACTCGCATAATATCTCCATCAAGTGATACAATCTCAACCGAGCACAACGGCTGATTATGATAGGAACGTATGGGTACCAACCATAACCTCGGACAAGCTTTGCTGGGCATTTGAGACTAAGCCCCTATGGGCATAATTGAAACAGCTTGACAGCGCAAAAACAGTCAACTTCCTTGTCAACCAACCCACACAAAACACCAAGCAGCGCCTCATAAAGAAAAAAGGCGGTTCGTTTGAACCGCCCGTCATTGTTTAAATAGCTGGTCGGGGCGAGAGGATTTGAACCGCCGACTTCCTGCTCCCAAATGAGACAAAAATCGACACAAAATAATTTATAACCTATTAATTTTACAACACATTCCTGAGCCGCCGGTTTCAAAGATCGCCGTGTGCATGCTGTGCTCGGTGTGAATAATATCAATAGGTTGCGCATACGGTCGAAACAAAAGGCTAGACATAGACTAGCCACGCGAGGTATCAGAAAAGGGCCTTCACTCTGTACAATTTGACCTCAATTGTAACACGGCGGGGAGATAAAATCTCTCACATCAACCTAAGTTTCGCCTGGCTTGCATAGATCGAGAAGGCTGCGAACGAACCCGGCTACATCTGCTTGAATCGCCCCATCTGGGCTGCCGGTAAGAAATCGAGCAACTCTAACCGCTCCAACCCTATTGGCTTCTGCAAAATCTTCACGTAAAATTCTAATCGCCTCTTGTGCTTCTTTTTTATGAAGCAATGGTTTCAAGACGTCTGCAATATCCTCAACACCTTTTCCGTAATTCCGGATATGGTAATAGAGGTCATAAGCATCTTTATTTTCACCCCTGGTTCCAAAGGCAAGCGTTTTAAGCAATACAAAAGCACCCGGTCCGCAAACATAGACATCACGTTTTGCTTTTTCGCCAAAAAGCGTGTACCCCTCCAATGTAACTTTTATCTTATCTTGGAAGGCAAGCTCAAGGCCCGGGGTAATCACGGCTGCAAAATCTTGTTCGATATCTTTAATCCGCCCTCCCACATCATCATCACCGACCGGTGGGATTAGAAAGTCGATGGTAACCTTTCCAACCTTTTCAATTTTCCAACGCTGACGGGTCAGATTGCCCTGCTCGTTTATATCCGGAGAAAATCCTGCAGATCGCAAGCGATCGGTGATGGCTTGATACCTTTTTTCATCCAATATCGCCAAAGTAAGCCCTATGTCCAAATCCATCGTACCGACATGGCTGTCTGCACCGTCGGGCAAGTTATCCTGGTCGATTAATAAGGATGGCACCAGGCCGCCAACGATTACCGCCTCCTTCATGTAATCACCCAATATAGTAGCGACATATAGGCATGTCGCCTTGACGCGTTCGACCTGTCCTTTACTATATTCAGCTGCAGTTGCTGGCTTTTCAGGCATTTTTATTCCAATTAAAAAATTCTTTCCGAAGCTTATCTGCCGCTTCCTTGGCTCTTTCCGGATGGCCGAATAGATCAAGATATACTTGAACCGGATGGGCACAATTAACACCTTCCACTTTTTCAGAGCCATGGAACACACCTTCGTCTTTAGGTACAACAAACCAGACGTTGGCGCCACGATCTTCCTCCCTGAATCCAAGGATTTTTATTGAGTCGTCTGATAGTTGCTCTTCTATATAAAATGTAACAATTCGGAAGGCCGCAAATTTGCAATATAACCAGGCGCCGCTGAGGCCGGTAGCGGCATGTTTAATCTCCTCATTCAATAGAAAATCCGATATTTTCTGTAAAATTTCATTACTCGACCGGGCCGCTATATGGCCTTTGATGATTCGATTCTTTTTAAAATCGTATTCTTCGCGCCATGAGTCTAACAAAAGATCTGGATCGCGAACGACTATTGAACCGTCCTTCCTTCGGGAAATAAGTTCTTTATCTTCTAATTGAGAAACGATGCGGCTGGTAAAACCCTCGTCCATATTGGTTGCGAACGATAATTCTCTTTGTTTAATTGATTTGTCGGCATTGATCAGCAACCATCTTGCTATACGAGCGCTTTTGGGGGCAAAAGGGCTTGAAGGACGGCCGCGGTTTTTAAAGAGATTCGGCTGGCCGTCAATAAATATGCGCAAGCCTTGAGCAGAGATGTCCGCATTCCCCGACAAGTCAGCCCATGATACATCGTTATCTTCGCAGAGCTTGCGACCGACTTCTCCCATGAAGGGCACCACAACCAGCGGAATATGGGGTGCATTAAAATGTATTCCGTTCTTTTTTAAGGTTTGAATTGCTGAGGAAACTTGAGCAGAGTTGCTGCCGGATTTAAATTCAATGATGAACTCATATTTTCCCACTTTAAAATTTCCATCAACATTTTTATTGTGAAGCTGATCTTTTTTACGTATCTCATTTTTTGAAACCTTTAGCCATTTGGCCAAAAGGTCCCCAATTTTTTCCAAGACTTCTTTTTCAGATACAAGCATCATACTTGACTAAATAGCACGGCTTGATAAATTTGTCAAGCCATATAATTTAATCAAGTTGTCTATTTTTAAGATGTTGCCCAAATGGACAACACCTTATTTACAGACAACAGATAATCCAGGGATTTAAATAACCAAAAAATTTAAAACTTTTGAATATTCGCTATCGGTAATTTATATGTATTGTTTGTGACTTGACTAAAATCATCGGCTTGACTTTTTCGTCAAGTAGCCCCTTTAGTCAAGTTATATATGTTTTAACAATAATATCAATCGGATATGAGGTAAAAAATGGCGACAATCAATCGGAAGCAACTCTATAAAAAGGTTTGGGAAACACCCATAACGCGTTTGTCAAAAGAATACGGTCTGTCCGATGTGGGGTTTGCCAAGATTTGCAAAAAACACAACATCCCCTGCCCTCCCAGGGGGTATTGGGCCAGAAAATCTTGAGATCATCAAGGAACTCGTCCGCACCCCTTCCATCCGTTCCCTTATTTCAAAACACTCGGAGAGTATCGCCAGGATGGTTAAAAACATGGCTCCGGATGGCTGATGTTTTTCCCGGAAAGAAAATCGCCCGATATTAGGGTTGTCATCCCAACCTTCGTATGGGTAATATGTGTAATCCCAAGGACATTTAAGTCACCCAATTGTCGGAGGCAACGCGAAAATGTTTAAATTCCTGCATGCTGCAGACATTCATTTAGACAGCCCGATGCACAAGCTGGAAATTTATGAGGGAGCGCCTGCCGGCGAACTCCGGGAAGCTGCCCGAAGGGCGTTCGAGAACCTGATCGAGCTGGCCATCACCGAGGAAGTCGCTTTTTTAGTTATTTCCGGGGACCTGTATGACGGTGATTGGAAGGATTACAACACCGGTCTCTATTTTGTATCGCAAATGCGGAAGCTGCGGGAAGCAGATATCCCGGTGTTTATCATTGCAGGCAACCACGATGCTGCCAGCAGGATTACAAAATCGCTCCGGCTTCCTGAAGGCGTACACCTTTTCCCGTCAGACAAGCCTCACACCGTCCATTTGCAAAATTTTGATGTGGCGATTCACGGTCAGAGTTTTGCGTCCCCGGCTGTCAGAACCAACCTGGCGCTAAAGTATCCGCCGCCTGCAAAAAACTGCTTTAATATTGGTATGCTGCACACCTGTGTGACGGGGCGCGAAGGCCATGAACCCTATGCGCCCTGCAAGATAGAAGACCTGCGGTCAAAAGCCTATGATTACTGGGCACTGGGCCACGTGCACCAACGCGAGATTTTCTCTGAAGATCCGTTGGTTGTATTTCCCGGAAACATCCAGGGCCGCCACGCGCGGGAAACGGGACCCAAGGGGTGCATGCTGGTAGAAGTCGAAGATAGTGGTAAGCCGAAGGCCTCTTTTAGGGCTTTAGATGTTGCGCGCTGGTTTACGCTTGAAATAGAGGCCGCGCCTGCCGAAACCGGTTACGATGTTCTCGATTTGATCAGGGAAGGCCTGGAAAACCTTCTGGAGAATAACGCCGGTTTGCCGCTGGTGGTCCGCATTAGAGTCTTTGGGGATTCAAGAGCGCATGACGATCTTGCATCAAATACAGAAAGATGGACCAGCGAAATCCGATCGGCTGCCATTGACATAAGCGGCGGACTGGTCTGGATAGAGAAGGTTAAATTAGAAACCGATCTTCCCGTTAGTCTAAAGTCTTTGAAATCCTCCAGCGGACCTGTGGGGGAGCTGCTTGCCTATATCGACGAGGTCGGCAACGATCCTGACCAGCTCAGGTCGTTAGGCGGGGTGCTGGAGGATCTCGACAAGAAGCTGCCGCGAGAACTTAAAGAGGGAAAAGAGGCTTTAGCCCTAAGCGATCCTGACTGGCTGGGGGATTTGTTGAATAAGGTCCGGCCCATGCTGATCCGGCGCCTGCTGAAAAAGGAGGATGCCGCATGAAAATCCTTCAGTTGAAACTGCTGGCATTCGGTCCTTTTTCGGGGGATCTGATCGACCTCAGCGGCGGGGAGCAAGGCCTTCATATGGTGTGCGGACCCAATGAAGCCGGCAAAAGCTCGGCGCTCCGGGCGATCCGGCAGATGCTCTACGGCATTGAGGAACGGTCTGCTGACAACTTCATTCACCCCTATGCAAAAATGCGGATTGGAGGTGTATTGCGTCACAGCGACGGAGCCGAGATTGAGCTTATTCGCAGAAAAGGGCGGGTGAATACGCTGCGCGCAAGCGATGATGAAACGCCGCTGGATGAAGGCCTTTTCCAGAGGTTTTTAGCGGGCATCGATGAAAGCGTATTTCTAACGATGTTCGGGATCGGGCATGCAGACCTGGAAAGAGGCGGTGAGGAAATCGTAAAAGGGGGTGGAGACATCGGCCAGGCCCTTTTTGCGGCCGGGGCCGGCATCTCCGACCTTAGAGAGATTCAGATAAGCCTTCAGGCGAGGGCCGAAGCCCTTTTTACGCCTTCGGCGTCCAAAAGACCGATAAACGAGGCCATATCAAGGTTTAGGCAAAATCAGAAAAATCTGCGCGAGGCCCAGCTCCCGGGAAAAGAATGGGAAAAGCATGATGAGGCCCTGCGGGCCGCCTTAAAGCGCAGGGAACAGGCAGATATCAAGCTGCAGAAAAAGCAGACCGAACAGCATCGCCTGGAGCGGATCGGGGAAGCACTTCCGTTGATATCCCGCCGCAAATCGCTGATGGACGAACATAGATCGTATGCCGGAGTTGCGCTGCTGTCAGATGATTTTGGAGAGCAGCACGCTGAGCTCTTGACGAATCTAAAGGTTTCTGAAAACCAAAGGAGCCAGGCGCAAAACGATATCGACGAACTTGGCGAAAGCATCGAGCAGCTGGATATCAACCAGGCGATTTTAGACAGCGCCGACCTTATCGAAGAGTGTTATCGCGAACTCGGAGGCTACCAGAAGGCGGCCAAAGACCGGATAAAGCTTCGAACCCGCCGAGATACCCTCCGGAGGGAAGCGCAGGAGGTCCTCTCCGGGATCGGAAAAGAACTTATGCTGGACGATGCGGAAAAACTCAGGCTCAAAAGGGCGGATACGGCCAGGATTCAGGACCTGGGGACTCAATATGAGCGTTTGATGACACGGCTTGAAAATGTGAAAGAAAATGCCGCCATACTGACTCCCCAAATCAAGACGCTTGAAGAAAAGCTGGAGGACTGCAACGCCCCTGTCGATATCGAAAATCTTAAGGATGCCATTGACCGAGCCGCGACATACGGCGCCCTTGAGGAGCATTGCTATACGGCGCAGAAGGAAATAGAACAGGCCCTAAGCTCTCTTGAACTTGAGTTGTCTAAACAGAGCCTGTGGAAAGGCGGTCTTGAGGAGCTCCCCAAGCTGGCGCTTCCTTCCCCGGAGACCATCGATGTTTTTGATCATCGGATCGATGAGGGGCAAAAGAAAGTCTCACAGCTTGAATCCGAGCTTGCCGGCGCAAGTGACATGCTCCTGAACACAGAGGGGCTTTTAAGAGAATTGGAATTGGAGCAGGAAGTTCCCACCGAAGAGACCCTTGAGCGTGCAAGAAAACATCGCGATAAGGGCTGGCGCCTTATTCGCGCAACTATAGATAAACAGACCGGCTTAGATGCTGAAACGCAGCGTTTCATGGAATCCTCGAAACCGGCAGAGAATCTCCTTGAGGCCTATGAGGCCAGCGTTTATAGGGCGGATGAAATTTCAGACCGATTGCGGCGGGAGGCCGACCGGGTGGCAAGAAAGGCCAAGCTTGCCTCGGATCAGGAAACCCAAAAAATTCGCTTCGAGCGCTTAAAAGCCCAGCATGCAAATGCTCAGGCTGAGCTGAACGAAATCAGCAAGGACTGGGCAAAAATATGGGAACCCGTTAACGTGTCTCCGCGCGTTCCCAAGGAAATGCGCGCCTGGATTCAGGACCAGAGAAACATTATCCGGGAGCTATCGGAAGTCTGGGAAAAGAGAAAAAAGAATGCAGATCTCAAATCCAACATAGACATATGCCGTGAGGATTTAAGCTCTTGCCTGTCTTCACTTTCCCAGCCTGCGCCTCAGGGAAAAGAATCCCTGACCGATGTGATCAAGCGATGCCAGAGATTGGTCAAGGTTCAGGAGGAAAACAAAAATAAACGGGACAAATTACTTTCCGATATTCGGCAAAAAAACGCCGAGATTGCAGAGACAAACGCCAAACTGAAACAAGTTGAAGAGGATCTTTCAAAATGGCGAAGGCAGTGGGAGTCTGCCATCCGGCCGTTGGGCCTGGATGCGGATGCAATTCCAGGGCAGGCGTACGCTGTAATGGAGGAACTAAAGAGTCTCTTTGACAACTTGAAGGAAGCGGGCATCCTTTACCAGCGAATCCTCGGTATTGATAAAGATGCAGCAGCTTACGAGAAAAAAGTAGCCGGCTTCGTCAGACAGGCAGCCTTGAAGCTTGAAAAACTTCCGGTGGACCAGGCCGCTTCGGAGCTAAATGCCCTGCTCAACCGGTCAAGGACCGCCCGGTCTCAGTTGGATCGGCTGGAAAAACAAAGATCCCAAGCTCAAAAACGGCTTCGTCAGGCGGAAGAGAACATCCTGGAGATTCGGTCTAAATTGGATATCATGTGCGAAGAAGCAGGGTGTTTAAAATACGAAGCGCTCACCGAAGCCGAAAGACGCTCTGCCAAGCGCCGCCAAATCGAATCTGACCTTAAAGATTTAGAAAAGCAACTGCATCGGCTGAGCGGGGGAGCTGATCTGGATGAGTTCATCACAGAAGCTTTGGCGGCCGATCCGGACGGCATCGAGGGCCAAATCGCAAGACTCGGCGAGGATATCACGGCCTTGAACGCAGAAAAATCCGGCCTCGATCAGACCATCGGCGAGGAAAGGAATGAACTGAGCAAAATGGATGGGACTTCTAAGGCAGCTCAACTGGCCGAGGAATCACAGAATATCCTGGCCCTTTTGGAAGGCGACGCTGAAAAGTTTGCCCGCCTTAAAATTGCATCCGCTGTTTTAGCCCGGGCGATTGAAAGATACCGCGAAAGTCACCAAGGGCCTATTTTGAAACGGGCAAATGAACTTTTCGCTCGCCTAACACTGGGATCCTTTGAGGGTATAAGAGCGGATTTCGACGAGCAGGGCAAACCGGTGATCATGGGCGTCCGGCCCGGCGCAAAGGAGCTCGTTGGAGTGGAAGGGATGAGCGACGGAACAACCGACCAGCTTTTCCTCTCCCTCAGCCTGTCGAGCCTGGAGTCCTATTTAAATAGCAACGAACCCATTCCGTTTATTGTCGATGACATTTTGATCAAGTTTGACAATGAGCGGGCGGCGGCGACCCTCCAGGTCCTTGCGGAGCTTTCCAGCAAAACGCAGGTGATCTTTTTTACCCATCATCCCCACCTTGTTGAACTGGCAAAATTGAATATTGAGCCGGATATCTTGTTCGGCCACACATTGGCGCCTCGCGAATCATAAGCGAGACATTGGCCTAATAATTACATACAGTATTCTCTTATCTTTGGTTTGGTTTGAGCAGTGATCTCTCAAAGATATTTTAGTTTAGTGTGCCCTGAATTTTTCCTTAAACCGCTATTTTCGGCCGCAAAATGGGCGTTTTAAGCCCTTTTTTTACCTTAATTTTAAGCTTATATCGATTAAAATCAGAACGTTGACTCGGTCCGACCCCGTGGACTACAGGATTAACTTGTACCCGGAAGTTGGAAGCCGTGTCATTTTCTATGGCAGCTGTAACTGCATGAGCACAACGGCTATTATGGTTCAGTTTTGTTAATGTTGTAAAGTTTACAATATCGGTTGTATTCTGAAAAATATTTTCAGAGTTTAGTTCTGTGCCATATGGCAAGCAGTCCTCAGTCGTGATATTCTCAATGTATATGTAGTTGAGCTATTTTGGTTTTTCGATTGCCTGAAGACCTATCATGTCTCATCCATAGACCAATTTCACTTTAAATCAACCAAGAGAGGAATCTATGAATTTCTTAAAACGGTCATTAATTATCAGTATGTTCCTGGCATTAGCTTTTACCGTCTTTTATGGCGCAGCATCAGCATGTACCAGTATTGCCCTGGTGGCAGAGGATGGTACGGTCGTGTATGGACGAACCATGGAATGGGGGGCGTTTGACCTTAACTCCCGCGTGGCGATTATTCCTCGCGGATACCAATTAAGTGCCCACACGCCGGACAAAAAACCCGGCCTAAGTTGGAAGGCTCGTTATGGCGTCGCCGGCCTTGACGCTCTGGAGAAGGACATTATTACCGACGGAATGAACGAAAAAGGCCTGGTAGTGGGTGTTCTCTATCTTCCCGGCTTTGCCGAGTTTCAACCCTACGACCCCGCCCGGGCCAACATATCGATAGGCTCAGCGGAATTTGCCAATTATGTTCTCACCCAGTTTGCGACAGTTGATGAAGTGCGTGAGGGGCTAAAAAAAGTACGTGTCGTACCTGTTGTAGAGCCCGCCCTCGGTATCCCTGTGCCATTGCACTGGACGGTAATTGACCAAAGCGGCAAAGCCATTGTGGTCCAATATCTCAAAGGGGAACTGACAATTTTCGACAACCCACTCCGGGTGCTGACCAATTCCCCAAGTTTTGATTGGCATATGACGAACCTTCGCAATTACATCAATCTGTCTGCGGTTGCACTGCCGACCAAGAAAATAGAAAATCTTAACTTTGCACCAATAGGAGCCGGAACTGGTTTCCTCGGCATTCCGGGCGACTACACTCCTCCATCACGGTTTGTGCGCGCAGTAGCCTATTCACAGACGGCCCGGAAAACGCCCGATGGCGATGAAACGGTCTACGAGGTGTTCCGCATTATGGACAACTTCAACCTGCCCCTTGGTTCCGCTGAAGGTCCAGATGCTAATCCCGAGCTATTGAAGGGAATGCGGAGTTCAACGATTTGGACAACTGCCGCAGACACCCGGAACCTCAAGTATTATTACCATACGCAGCACAATCGCAAAGTAAGAATGGTTGACCTTAAAAAGATCGATTTTTCGCGAAACAATGGGAAAATCAAACATGTTCCCCTGGATAAGCGAAAATCACAGGAAATCGAGGATGTGACTCCGAAATGACATAGAAGCCCATGTCGTTGCTAATGGGATAGCATCCGCTTTGAGGGAGTGCATGTAAAGCAACTGGTCCACACGCCCCCCTCAAGTGGGTGTTATGGATACCTCCAACATTTCACAGAACCCCAATCCGGGGACTACGGCTATTATTCCTCGGCTCAGTTTTTTGAAATAACCTGAGGAATATCATTAGTATGCTTCAGTCTGCTTGATTCCATTCCCATATCATACAATTTCGGTCACCCCTAAAATTCAAGCTTCCTTGCCTTTCTTGCACACCGTTCCAACTAGATTTTATTGAAGATATTGGCAAGGAAGCTGTAATTTCCTACACTATTATTTTCGTGTGATACACGC
>Ga0209536_100015337_pt1 | contig 10945 bp, 10 predicted proteins | sample DeeMarSeWOR28_12_FD_187461 | JGI IMG/M metagenome (GOLD analysis project Ga0209536, IMG submission 187461) | Marine sediment microbial communities from White Oak River estuary, North Carolina - WOR-2-8_12 (SPAdes) (version 2) | ecosystem: Environmental > Aquatic > Marine > Intertidal zone >... | reverse complement strand
GGTCCACGGCTTCGTCCAGGGCTACAACCAGGTACCCCCCTACAGCAGCAGCCTCACCCTAGACCAACTCGCCTCCGTCGACCCAGCCTTCGTCCTCACGGGCCACTACCACAGGAGGTGCCCCCCCAGGAGGTTCCCCAACGGGGGCTGGATAGCCACGCCGGGGAGCCTGGAGATGTACGACTTCGCGGAGAGCCCAGACAAGGGCTTCTACATCTGCGAGGCCGGCGGCGGGGAGCCCGAGTTCACCTGGGTGCCCATCGAGCCCATGCACGTCATGAAGCAGGTAAGGGTGGAGTCGGAGAGGAGACGGGAGCCGTCCTGGTACGGGGAGGCGATCCTCAGAGAGGCGGAGGCCTTCAGGAGGGAGCTGGAGGAGGCCGGGAAGCCGGGCTACCTGAGGATACGGGCCGAGGGGAAGCTGAGCAGCGGCTACCCCGGGGACATAGACCTCTCCCCCGTCGGGAGGCTGGTGGAGTCGGACCCACTCCTCCTCTGGGTCGATGTGGACACCCTCAGGCTTGAGATGCCCCTCCTCGCCAGCGTCCCGGAGAGGGAGCGCGTGGACATCCGTGAGTTCTTCGCAGGTTTTGGGGAGTTCGCCGAGGACATCGGGGAGATGCACTCCAGGATCAGGGAGACCCTGGAGGAGGAGGCGAGCCTCCAGACGGGCCTCCTCACCCCGAGCCAGAGAGCCGGCCTTGTCAAGGAGTGGGTTGAGCGCCTCGAGGCGCGCAGCTTCAGGGAGGCTGAGCCTTGATCGAGGAGCTCACCCTCAGGGGCTTCAAGAGCTACAGGAGCCGCCAGACCGTCCGCTTCACCCAGGGCGTGAACAAGATCTCAGGGCGCAACGCCTCGGGGAAGACCACCCTACTTCAGGCCGTCCTCTTCGGCCTCTTCGGGGACGTCCCCGGGGTGAACAAGCAGGACCTGATCCCCATGGGCGGAGGGGGCGTCGAGGTCACCGTCAGGCTGCGGAGCCCCTTCGACGGGAGGAGGGTCACGGTGCACAGGGAGGGGGGCCTCACCAAGGATGGAGGATTCCGGACCTCCAAGAGCGTCCTAAGCGTCGAGGGCGAGGCCCACCCCTACGTCAGGGAGAGGGACATACAGGCGAAGCTCAGGGAGCTCCTGGGTATCGGGAGGAGCACCTTCTTCAACATCGTCTACGCCCAGCAGAAGGAGTTCGTCGAGATACTGAAGCCCGAGAGGAGGAGGATGGACGCCATCCTCGGCCTCACCACCCCCGCCGAGATCCGGGAGCAGTTCAGGGAGGTGGCTCGAATGCTCAAGGAGAGAGGACGGATAGACGAGCGGGGCAGGCTTGAGGAGAGGGTGAGGAACGCCGAGGAGGGCTGCCGCGACTGCGACCGCCAGCTCCAAGAGGTGGCCGCCCGGAAGCTGGAGCTCTCAGAGGGCCTCGACGAGATGCGAGCAGAGCTGGCGCTCCTCGACGGGCGAGTGGAGGACCTCAGCGCCGTCCTCCAGGAGTTCAGGCGAATGGAGGGCGCACGGACCGAGCTGGGGATGCTGCAGGAGCAGGGGGAGGAGAAGGAGCTGTCCCTGGCCGACCTTCTGACGGACATGGGGGAGGACCCCGAGAGCATGAGGGAGGAGCTCCAGCGCCGAAGGAGGTCCGCCGAGGCCACCGAGGAGCAGCTAAGGCGCCAGCTCGACGATAACCTTAGCTCCCAGAGGGTGGAGGCGGCAAGCAGCATCGCCCGCCTTGAGCACCAGATCGGGGATCACGCCGCCCTCAGAGAGCAGGGGCTCACAGTCTGCCCGAAGTGCGGACAGGAGATAGACTACAAGCTCCTCGAGGAGGACCTGGGCAGATGGGAGGAGGAGCCCGACTCCGAGAGGAGCCGCCTAAAGTCCCTGGAGGAGGAGATCAGGATCCTCAGGGGGCAGGTCGACGTCGCCCAGGCCAAGTACAAGGAGGCAGACAGGGCGGTCGTCAGGTTCGTGGAGAAGGAGCGGAGGACCCTAGAGCTCAAGAGGGAACTCGAGAACCTCAAGTCGAGGGCAACCAACCTCCAGTCCAGGATCAGGCGTGAGTCAGAGGCCCTCATGGTCAGAGCCGAGACGGAGCTCGCGATGGCCTTCGCCTCTCTTGAGGACGCCCAGATGAGTCTCGAGCGGCAGATGGAGAAGACTCGAAGGGAGCAGATGGAGCTGAGGGCGGAGGTCCGCTCCAGGGAGGACAGGCTCAGGGACGCCGAGAGGCGGGAGAAGCAGATCGCCGAGAGGAAGGAGGAGTACGATAGGGTCAGGGCTGAGGCGCTTGGGCTCCTGGACAGGATAGCGGAGTACGAGGCGAAGATCAGGACCCTGGAGGCCCTCCAGAGGAGGTACGGCGAGTACGAGCAGCAGCTCCGGGAGAACACGCTGAGGCTCCTCGAGTACCAGACCTACAACTACTTCCGCCGCCTCACCGACCAGCAGGCCTACGCAGGATGCCACATAGACAGGGAGAGATACACCCTGGAGGTCCAGCCCCTGGGAGGGGACAGGCTCATCCCCGCCTGGCTCGCCGGGGGAGGCCACGAGAGCCTCCTCGCCCTCGCGGAGCGCCTCGCCCTGCTGCGGGTCATGGGCTTCCCCCACGCCCTCATCCTCGACGAGCCCACCGACGCCGTCGACTCGGAGAACGTCCCCCAGCTCCTCGAGTACATCGCCAGGAGCAGCAGGGAGATAGGCCAGGTGCTTCTGGTCACCCACCACGGCCACGGCGAGGAGGAGGGCGTCAACCTCATCAGCGTGAGGAAGGTGGGCGGCGAGTCCAGAGTCTACCAGGAACTTGGCGAGGAGTAACGGGGGTACCTCATGGCTCTATCAGCCATCCTCCTCCGGTGAGCACGACGTAGAGGATCTGGAGCCCCATCAGCAGCGTGACGAAGGCCACGGCCCTCCCCCAGCCGACATCGTGAAGGTAGCGGAGGCCCGGCACGTAGAGGAAGCCGACCCAGAGCCCGAAGATGAAGTCCGAGAATGGGACCCAGCCGAGGAGCATCGCTGGCGTCCCGGGGTAGACCACCAGCCTCAGGCTCGCCCCGAGGCCGCCCCTCCCCCCGAGGAGCCAGGCGAAGGCGTGGAAGAAGGCCACGAAGAAGGGGAGCTTAACCATCATCAGGGCGAAGGTGAGGAGCCCCGTCCAGACATGACGGGTGACCCCGGTCGCCTCCTCCAGCAGGGGCGCGTACTTGTAGGCCCCCATCTGGGCGTTCGTCGAGGCGTGGACCACGTCCGAGGGGAACCCGGCGACGTTGGCGAGGGGCGTCATGAGCGCAAGCAGCAGGCTCAGCACGGCGTAGAACCTGACCGCCTCCCATGCGCCCCTCGACTGGGCCTCCCCCATCAGGAAGTCGTAGGGCCGAGTCATCACCCTCACGGCTGTCGCCAGGTCCTCCCTCATCGCCCCGAGCACCCCAACACTCATTTCCATATTTTTCATAATTATGAAAATAAAGAAAGAATATAAACGTTACTCAACAACCATAGTAACATGGCAGCCATCGAAGAGATCGAGGGCGAGGTCGCCTCCATCTGGGAGGACATGGCCGAGGGCAGGGGATTCAGCAGGGTGGCGGGGCGCGTCCTCCTCACACTGATGCTCGCCGACCGCCCCCTCTCCCAGGCGGAGATCGCCGAGGAGACAGGATACAGCCTCCCCACCATCAGCCGCGCCCTGAGTACCATCGTTACTCTGGGTACAGGGAAGAAGACCGGCGCCCCCGGAAGCCGCCTCCGCCTCTACCACGTCGACGTCAGGCCCCAGGACCTCATGGTGGGCGGCCTCGTGAAGTGGCTGAGGGACGCCGGAACGGTGTACAACAGGCTGGCCGCTGTGCTGGAGAAGGTCGAGTCCCTGACGGGAGAGGAGGCCGAGGGGGCTGGGAGGCTGAGGGCCTTCCTGAACGAGATGTGCGACGCCCTCCCGAGGATGATCGGGATCATGGAGAGAGCTGTGAGGGAGATGGCAGCCATCTAGTGGCGCCCTAAGATAAAGGGAAGCCCCTGCCTGAGGGCTAGAACGAAGAAAGAATGAGCTGCATCCTCATAATAGAGAGGAGAGATAAAGAGGCGGGCTAGAGGGCGAGGGCCCCCATGGGGTCCCAGGGCTTGAGGACGATGGGCTCCGTCTCGAGGGCCCTGATGAGGTCCTCGTGGAGGTACGTCCTGTCCACAATCACCTCGTAGGTGTACTCGTCGAACCAGCCGTCGCTCATCGTGTAGAAGCCCTTGTCCCCCGGCTCCTCGCCCCAGCTGTTCTCCACCCTCCACCTGCGGGGGCTGCCGTCCCCCTCGATGTCGACTCCGGTGAAGACCATGGCGTGGGTCATCCTGCTCTGACCGTAGTCGAGGCGCTCCCCCTTGTCCAGCCCGAAGTCCGTGCTGTAAGCCGATTCGTAGTCGTAGATCTCGGTGTCGAAGACCCCCAGCTCCCTGTGGCTGGCCTTGCCGGCGTCAGCCCCGAACCAGACGGGCTTCCCGTCCCTCACCCTCTCCATGGCCGCCCTCTTCATCACCCCTATGGGGACGTTCAGGTAGCGGACGCTGTGGCCCTCCACGACGTTCCCCAGGTACTGGACGGTGTACATCCTGTTGAAGGGCTTGTCGCGCGTCGGGGCGTTAATGAGGCAGACCATGGAGTCGAAATCGAAGCCCACGTACTCCTCGAAAAACTCCCTGGGGGTGATCTCACCCCTCCTGTGGAATACGTCGTCCCTGTCCCTCCACTCCCAGTGGAAGCTCTCGGGTGGAGTCCCCAGGTGGATCCTGAGCATCCTGTAGATCCCACCCAACATCTCCGCCTTCGCCTCGCGCAGCTCCTCGACGGATGCTCCCCCCTCGTGGGCGACTCGGAGGTCCTTGGCGCACCCCCGGAGCTTCGAGACCAGGCTGCTGTTCATATCTCTGGAGGCCATGCTGCTCTTAGACTCGGGCATGAATTTCTTGGGGAGTACGCCGTACTTCTCCACAAGGTTGACGAACATATCCCACTGGCCGGCGTCGGGAACGATGTTGGCCAGAAGCCACATCACGAGCCTACCGTCGAGGGGCTCCCCCCGGGTCTCGATGACGTTCTCCAAGAAGTAGTTGGCCTTCTCCAGCTTGTCCCAGAACATGATATAGGGCTGGCTCAGCTCGAACTCCTCCAGATTTAGCCTCTTCATGGCGTAGATCCTGAGGATGTTGAGGCCCGCGAAAGTCCAGCACCTACCCGTCTGGCCTTGGGCTGTGGCCTTGCCCGTCTTGATGACGTGTGAGTAGGTGTGGTCCACCCCGCTAACGACCGCCCGGTTCAGGGCTGCCTCCCTGATGTCGCTCCTAGTGACTGCGTTGAGGGCGACGACGTTCCTCGGCTCGGCTTCGAAGTCGGCCGAGTATCGTTCTATCTCCTCCCTTCTGAGCGCTCCATCCAAGCTCAAATCACCTGAAACCTCAGATCACGTTGATTAGGGTAAAAGGATTGGGTCGACGAACCCGCGCAGGGTATCAGTCTTATTCGGGTGGCCAGGATCGGAAGATGCTTTGTTACTCGCTCAACCTTTTTCTTCCCTCGCTCCCCACGTTGAACCATGGACGAGGTCAGGTTCATTCGAGACCAAATCAGGACGACCTTCGACGGGAGGTCATGGCACGGCCCCAACATCAGGAACGCCCTCGACGGCGTCGACCTGGCCCAGGCACGGGCGAAGCCCCTGGAGGAAAGGCACTCCATCTGGGAGCTGGTCAACCACATCAACTACTGGATGGGGGAGACACTCAACGTGCTGAGGGGCGGATCCATCCCCAAGATTGAGGAGGTCGACGACTGGCCCCCGATTGGAGATACGGAGGAGGAGTGGGAGGCGTCCAAGGCGGCGCTCGACAGGACAGTGAACCAGCTCCTCGACGCACTGGTGGGCTTCGGCGAAGAGCGCCTGATGGAGCTCGTGCCCGGGAGGGACTACACCTACCGGACGCTGTTACACGGCACCCTCCACCACAACCTCTACCACGCCGGGCAGATCTCCATGCTGAAGAAGAAGACCAGGTCACCAGAGAAAGTTTAGCAGCAACTCCTCCAGTGATGAGAGCCACGGAGGTCTCAGGGAGTCCCAGAGGAGTCTATTGATTGTCCACCCATCGAGACGAGTATACCGACCACGACTAGATCTAGCGCCAGGCCGAGGGTTATCGGGGCCCAGAAGCCGACTCTGTCGAAGAGGACCGCTGCCAGTATCGGAGCGGGGAAGCAGATCAGTCCTTTGAGGCAGTTGAGGTCCCCGTAGGATCTCGCCCTCTCCTCAGCTGAGACGGAGTTAGCGAGGTAGGAGTTGTAGGCGGGCATCCAGGCGGAGACGACGAAGCCCCGTAGGACCCTGCAGAGAACGAATCCAAGGAAGTCGCCAGAGAGCAGGTAGCCCGCGTAGACGGCGGCGCAGACGACGCTGGAGACGATCATGAAGAGCCTCCCGCCGTGGCGGTCTACGAGCCTCCCAATTGGGAACTGAATCAGAGCCGCTGAAATGGAGAAGACGTTCGCTAGTATCCCGATCTGGATGAGAGTGAGGCCGAAGGACTTGAGGAGCATCGCGTAGAGTATGCCCTCACCGACGACCCACGAGAACTGGTACACCGTGGAGGCCACGTAGAACATGGAGAGGTTCCGAGAGGGCAGCCTTAGGACGCCCTTGAGGGAGGAGAGCAGGTGGCCTAGCCCCACTTTCCCTGAGCCGGCGTAGGTCTCCCGGACGTAGAGGAAGAAGATGAGGGAGGAGGCAGCCTCGAGTACGAACATCGAGCCGATGATGGAACGATAGCCGAGTCTCTGCGCCATGAAGCCCCCCAGCGCCGGGGCGAAGAAGCCGGGAAGAAACCAGAGGAGGGAGACGAGGCCGAAGGCCGAGCCCCTCTCTTCCGCCTCCACGGACTCTGAGACCAGCGTGGGGAACACGGGCTCCCAGATCGAGTCTGCCAATGCAAAGAAGGCCAGAGTGGGCACCATCCAGATCCAGCTCCTAGCCGCGAAGAAGGGCACCAGCCCGGCCAGTGCGAGCGCGCAGGAGGCGAGGATAGGCGTCCTTCTGCCCACCGCGTCGGAGACCCGGCCCCAAAGCAGCTGCAGAACGGCGCGGAGAGCCATCTCGAAGCCCTGGAGCATGCCCAGGAGGGGGACCGTGGCGCCGAGGCTCAGGACGTAGGGCTGCCAGATGACCTCGAACATGTTCCAGCCCGTGTTCGAGAGGAGCTCCATGATAGAGATAGGGAGCAGGTTCCCCCTGAGCCCCAGGAACCCTCGGACCCTCTCCCTCAGCCCCAACCCACCACGCTCCCTTGAGACGATCAATAGGCAGCTGAAGGGCCTCAAAAGATATGCAGTCAGAGGGGCGCATGACCTACGAGATGTGTGTGCTCGTACCAAATTTTAGCCCTGGATCGGTCGAAAAAACGCTAACTCGACCGGTTTCGAACAAACGTTAATTAACATGTAAGGCTCAAAGGGGTGGATTGAGATTCAAAATACCGTTCAGGAGCACGAAACCTCCGATGGAGGAATCTCGTGCAATGCCCCGGGAAGCGGAGACGCCTGAGGCAGGAGCCGAGGCCCCTACAGCAGCTTCAACTGGGGAGACAGTTCTGGCGGTCCTGCCAAACCTGATCAAGCCCCGGACGCTGGGCAGGAGGTCGGTTTACACACTGGTGATCACCGAGAGGCGCCTCATCTTCGCTAGAGCCACGCCCGTCAGACGGATCATGAAGGGTAATGAAGGGAAGGTAGCGCTGAAGGGGAACCTGTTCAAGTGGCTGAGAGAGCGGAAGCAGTTTTTCGAGCCCGAGAATTACTGGGAGATGGATCCCAGGGAGATCATGCGCCAGACACTTGTCAACTTCGCCGTGGATCTCAGTGACGTCTGGAGGGTGACAGCGAAGCCCGAGATCCCCTTCGTCCTCGGCCTCGAGCCCGGAGACCTGCTCAAGAGGGATCTCGACTCTGAGTGGGACGACATCGTACACGAGATGCCGGACATGCGTCGAAAGGGGCCTAAATTGGAGTTCCAAGAGGAAGGAGAGATAGCTTGGAAGCTGAGGATTGAGTGCGTGGGGGTGGATCTCTCCTTCCTGCTGGACTACGATCCGAGAGAAGCCCTTGCACCGTTCCTAGCCGACAAGATGGCTTAGGGATCACACATTTTTCCATTTTCTGCCAGCGTTTTGGCCCACAAATTTAGGTCGAGAACTGAAGAGACCCGATCAGACCTCGGGCTCCTCCCGGTCCATGTCTCTGAGGACCTCCAGGGCGTCCTCGGAGAGCTTGTAGACGGTCTGCTTCCCCATTCTCCCCGGCTCGTCGATCATTAGGACGCCCTCCCGTATCAGCTTAGCCCTCTCGTTCTCCTCCAGGACCCCGCCGATTATATGGTCCAAGCGGATCTTGTTCAGCTCATCCGAGTAGATATAGACGAGGTTCTCGAAGGACCTCCTCTCCACCCAGTCGAGGGTCTTGGAGGGTATCTGGTGGTACTTCTCCAGGTGCACCTGGAGGCCCATCTCTGACTCTAGGTATTTCCCGCATAAGGGGCACTTGTAGTCGGTCTCCCGCTCGGCGTAGACCTTCCCGTGGATCCAGCGCTCGTGGGCCGACCTGCCGAGCTGGTTCTGGAAGGTGCGCTCGCATCCGGGATAACGACATTTCAGGCTCATTGCCCCAGACCCCTCAGATACTTCCCAGAAAAGCAGAAAAATTTTTCGAATATACGCCGGGGGTTGTTAGAGAATGAAGGTTGAGGCGGCTTTTTTGACCAGGGCGTCGGTTACAATCGACCATTCAGTTTCACAGCTTCGATGTATTTCGGGGCCTCGGCATCCTAGGGAACCCGCTTGGGCTTGTACTTCTTCTCCTTGTACTTGCTGACTATTCTGACATGGGTGCCCTTCCTCGTGGCAGCTGACTCTATGTCCTCGGCCATCTCCTGGCACTCTTGGCGCCAGCCACAGCTTCTACACTCGTCCTCCGCACCATACATACCTATGCAGGGAGGACGCTTCCCTCGGTTCATACCAGAATCAAACCTTCAACAGCCGGCTAAAAACGTTGCGACCTCTCGCGACGCCATCCTACGAGCTGGCACTAAAGGGTGAGGACCGAATCGGCCTCTAGAAGTAGATCATTTAGAGTTGCGGCTCCAACGACGGTCGCTTCATCCACGAAGTCGCCTCCGCTGAGGCCCAGGAGTTGACAGCTCTGCTCGCACACCAAGAGCTTCACTCCCGCTCCCACCGCCTGATCCATCACCTCTCTCAGCGTGGGGAAGTCTCCCAGGTGTATCTTCTCCGCCTCGCCGGCCTTCACCACTGTGACTCCCTTGATGACGAAGTAGATCACCGCATCGATGTCCATGGCCGCCGCCGTCATCCCCAGGATGAAGGGAGCGTAGAGCCGTTCCGGGGTGTCGATGCCGCTCGTCTGGACGTATAGTATCTTCTTCCTCTCTGACATTCAACCGCCTCTGACAAACATTTGATGGATCCAAGGACTAATTAACCGAGCGGTGGAGTCGGGCTTCGCTCCTACTCGTAGGGCGGCCCAGGAAAACGTTCATGACCAAAATGGTGTTCACGATATTCTCCTCCATGAGTTGATCTCCCCCACGTTGGTGGCGGCTATAATGATGTCCCTTATATCGAGCTGGGAGGCCCGCACTCTGACGGCCTGAGTTTCGCCTCCGTGTTTTCCTCCTCGGCGTTCTTGAAGTAGAGCATGGATTTCTCCGTGAATATCCCGGGATGTGATTTATTGGGCACCAGATATAAGCTTCTCGGACACGATAACGAAATATCCCGCCATAAACAAGTAGATGTCAGGCTTTCTGGGCAGCGTTGTGGCAGGCCACCCAGTGGCCCCTCTTCAGCTCCTCCAAGGTAGGGGGACGTTCCAAGCAGGCGGGCGTGGCGAAGTCGCACCTGGGATGGAAGACGCAGCCAGGTATATCGTAGGGTGGAGTGGGGTGCTCTCCCCTCATCCCCTCAAGACTGAAGTGGTCGGAGTCGATTCGCGGCATGGACGCCAGCAGCCCCCTGGTGAACGGGTGGGCCGGCTCCTCGAAGATGGTGAACACGCTCCCGTGCTCCACGATCCTGCCGGCGTACATGACGTAGACGCGGTCCGACATCTCGGCTATGACCGCCAGGTCGTGTGTGATGAGCAGAATGGAGAGGCCCGTCTCCCTCCTCACGTCCTTGAGGAGCTCCAGCACCTGCCTCTGGACGGTGACGTCGAGGTCGGTGGTGGGCTCGTCCGCTATCAGCAGCGAGGGCCCCTTGATGATCGCCATCGCGATCATAATCCTCTGGGACTCCCCGCCGCTGAACTGGTGCCGGTAGTGGTAGAAGCGCCTCTCGGCGCCCGGGAGGCCGACCCTGCCCAGGTAGTCGACGACCATCTCCTTCAGCCTCTCGTGCTTCACCCCGTCGTGGACCTCGACGGGCTCCCCAGTCTGCCAGCCGATCATGTGGATGGGGTGAAGGGCCCTCCTGGGCTTCTGGTAGATCATGGAGATCTCCCTAGACCTCAGCCCCCTGAACTCCTCCTGGGGCATCTCGTAGACGTCCCTGCCCCTGTATTGGACCATCCCCTCGACGCTCCACTCGGCGGATCCCCCGAACATGGGATCTAGGAGCCTGAAAAGAGCCAAGGCCGTCACGGTCTTGCCCGATGCGGAGGGGCCTATGAGGCCCACTGTCTCACCCTCGCCGATCTCCATTCCAACGTCTAGGAGTATCTGCTTGGGCCTACCCTCTTCGAGGTGTGAGACGTTAAGGTCCTTCACGGCTAGAAGTTCACTTCTCTCGCCCAGGGCAGATCCCTCTACTGGGTGGTCCGTGGATCAGGTTTCCAGTCTTAGTGATAAATAATGTGTGTCGAAGCCTGAAGAAAATGGTTTGAGGGCTTGCATCC
>Ga0209536_100015336_pt1 | contig 10945 bp, 14 predicted proteins | sample DeeMarSeWOR28_12_FD_187461 | JGI IMG/M metagenome (GOLD analysis project Ga0209536, IMG submission 187461) | Marine sediment microbial communities from White Oak River estuary, North Carolina - WOR-2-8_12 (SPAdes) (version 2) | ecosystem: Environmental > Aquatic > Marine > Intertidal zone >... | reverse complement strand
TTACCTTAAAGGATTAATTGATGCTGACCTTGGCAAGAGATTAATGTTTGGCTCAGATCAAATGGCATGGCCGGAAACCATTGGTATGGCCATTGAGGCAATTGAATCTGCCGAATTTCTGACCGCTGAACAAAAGCGAGATATATTTTACAATAATGCAGTAAGATTCTTAAGATTAGATAAAGATGATTTAGGGATGTAATCTATATGTAACCCTTTCGCTTTTTGCCAGGCACACACCATTGCGGCATTGTGGTTTTTTTGATGCAAAGATAACTGGCAACTTAATCTTTAGTTCTATTTCCTTTTCTATCGAACCTTGGAGAGATCATACCTGAATTCTGGCCTCATTTTGATCAGACCCTCACTGCACTAATTATAGACACTGTCTTCTGACTCAGGGAGAGAGTCATGTTGAGGGATTTTAAAAAATTGCCGGTATAAGGCCTCCAGAGGGCCTGATTGCCTTTTGGAGGCTTTTGTGTTGTGCCTGCCATTTAAGTTCAATGCTTGATTCCAGGTTAAGGGAGTCAACGGCGAAGGAGGATTGCAATGAGACATTATATGAATCGTTCAGTCTTGTTTCTGATAGGGATAATCTGCGTTGGTACTATGGCGTTTACCACCCTTGCGCAGGCAGAGACACTGGATGAATCTAGTCTATTTTCTAGAGTCTACATGGCTTTTAGCGTTGATCAGAAAGCAGCTCAGGCATGGCTGCCTGCTCCTTGGAAGGTAGTCTCGGCACCAGAGGGACCGTTCAAGGGCGCCAATCTTTCTGTCTTGTTCGATGACAAGTTTATTGTGCAAGACGGTGAAGGAAAGCCGTACCTGGGAGGAGGAGAGTCATTCTGCTTAGCGGCTCTTGTGAGTCGCGGCAAGAATGAGAAAACCGGAGAGATTCGCATCTTCATCACACGTGTCTACTGGCCTTATGACGATCCTGGTGTTTATAAGAACGCCGTCAAAACCACGGTGAGTCGAGAGGCCACGATTAAAGCCTCGATCTCTGGGACTGGCAGCGAGGCGTGGAAGGTGCAGGATAGTGCTGGGGGGATCATGGAGTTTCGGATGGATTATCAGCGGGGTATCCCAAGACGATGGAAGAGGGAATTTGAAGGCTACTCTAGTGTTGACCAGAATATCCACACTATCTACCGAGACGACTACGCCGGTGACGTAGTCAAAAGCATTCCGGCTGGTATCGACAGGGTGAAAAACTTTAATTTCCGGGTGACCATACCCGAACTTCGTAAGATGTTTGACGGGTCTGAGAAGCTCGTTGGCATCGTAATAAATCTTAGTCGGGTGAGGCAGAAGTTTCTTCCCTAGCAGGCTGGAAGATTTATGATGTTGAGGAGTTTTCAGAAGGTACCAATAGGGAGTCTCTGAGGGGTTTGTAAGCTCCTTGGAGGCTTTCGCATTTTGATTTGCGCCTGAAAAGCCAAACCACCTTCGATAGAAAAAGCTACTCCTTAACGTGGATCATTGACTGTAAAACTAAAGGAGGGAACAGTCATGACTACAATCAAAAGTAATTGGGGAATCATAGGCATTCTACTCATCGCGGCTTTGCTTCTTTTGCCTGCCACACAGGCCGTGGCGGAGACTGTGAAGTATAAAATCATCGCTCCCCTGACTAAGTTTGAGTGGATTGTTGTTCCTGACGTGGAAAGACACGCGGTTACCCTGTATGAGAGGAGAGGTGTGGTTATCTATGAAAATGGCGAAACCGCAGCCTACCACACCCGTGGTACGGCTGACACTATCAAAGGCTTAGGCTCGTTTCATGGGTACAGCGACGTTCTCCATAAGGACGGTTCCACAGCGATGTTTGAGTATACAGGCACTTTGACGTTGGCTCCTGGTGATAAGATGCGCACAATAAAGGGCGAGGGTAAATACATAAAAGGAACTGGTCGTTTTGAAGGAGTTAAGGGAAAGACCTCCTTTAATGGCAAGTACGTCACGCCCTACACCAAGGATGCAACGAAAGGCGACATCGTCCTTGATGGTACTGCAACCTATAACGTGCCAAAAAAATAGTCAGTGCTAGAGTGATTAGATTTGAAGATGAACCCTGCCAAGGTAGAGTCAGCAATGACTCTGCCTTGTTATTTTGGGAATTGTGAATACCTTAATTCACACTTTACCCATTGGAAATCAACCACAATATCAGGCCCTAACACAGAATAACAAGGTGCCAACTTTAAGCTTTACCCCCTTGATTAAGGTTATTACAGGGAGCCCAAACTTTCCCCACTTTCCTCTGCCACCAGCCCATCATAGACCTTCATTACTTCCCTATACAAATCCTCCATGGTGGGCTGCAAGTAATCCTCATGTACATCTTTGCTTGCATGACCAGTAATTTTCCGTCTGTATTCTCCGACTACTCCAAAGCTTGCCATGTTGGTCACAAATGATGATCTGCAATCGTGTAACCTGTAAATCGTCTCCCCAAACACATTCTCAAGTGCTCTATTCCATGTGGGGTTGACATAGTTAATTGCAAACACACGCTTGTCATGCAACTTGCGCACTTTGCCTCTTGCCTTGAGTAATGCTACCAAGTTTGGCATTAATGGCACTTGCCTTGCCTTTTTGGTCTTAGTGTGCTCTGCGTTAAGTTGAATGTACGGCACATCATCATTGAAGTGCACTCTATCCCACGTCAAACCTAAAATCTCATTCTTACGCATGCCTGTGAAATAAGCAATCGTTGCCAAGTCTGCCACATTGGTTGAGCACCTGCCGTTGTCTGCCTTTGTGCTCAACTCTTTCACTATCTCAAGAAAATCCTCAAAGGGTATGTGCTTTTGTTTGGACCTGACAGGAAACGCCTTGACATGCTTTGCAGGATTTTTCTCAACCAAATAATCTTTCATTGCATGTTTGTAAATCTCGCTGATTGCACTCAACCTTGTGTTGATGGTGCTTGGCTCATAATACCTGTTTAGCGTCACATGTTTGTCTGTGTGCATGTCAAACCGTCGAACCTTTCTGGTCAACATGCTCTGCATAAACTCTTGCACTTCGTTCGGTGTAATGCTCTCAGCGTCCCTATTGCCAAATGCCTCAATGCAATCTTTTATGCGCAATGGAACATTCTTAATTCCATTCGCAACCATGTACTTTTCAGCGATGCATTTAAAGGTTACTCTCTTGAAACAGGTCAGAGAGCATACGACAGAATCAGTATTCTTGGTAGCACCCGGCCATAAGGTCGGGTGAGGATTGAAACCGTTTGGGAACTGCTGGTATAATACTGGGTGGTAATGTAGCACCCGGCCATAAGGTCGGGTGAGGATTGAAACACGTAGAAATGGGCTTCCTGGCCATCGTATTCCAGTAGCATCCAGCCATAGGGTTGGGTGAGGATGCAGAAAAGACCAAAATATCTAGGTTGTAATCAAAAATAGAATACTGCCAACTTTCGGTTGGGCTCCCTACCTGCCTTAGCAGGGCACTCGTTTCATCCCTCCCTTTCGGGATTTGTTTTCTTTCGTGACTTACAACCGACTTCCGGCTGGTTGTTATCGCACCGTCCCTTCGGGTATTCAGTTGTAAAAGAGCATCTGGAGTTAAAGTTTCCTTGGCTGTAATGTTCTCTGCAGTCCAGAATTGACTATTCCGTAACACTTCTATATATTTCTGGACGGAAAAACCATTTTCTCCAATTTTTCGAAACTGCGCTTTAATTATTCAATATCTTCTTCCAGTTCATAAGTTTGATGTTGGATCTCAGAATCCTTCCTATTAAAAAGTGTTAACTGTCTGCTTCTTTTGATTTGTTGGGGAAGCCCTTCGTAAATTTTGCCCTCCGCCCACCCCAGCCTTTTTGATAGCAGTTTGTGATCCAAAATATCCTCGGCTACAAATCTGCTAAGACGGTTTAAACTCCGTGCTATTTGACGCGTTGAGATCGTTGTTCACCTCACTGGAATCCAAAAGCCACCGTCACCACTCGGTCCCGCCCCCGGTGGATATATATCAATAGTACGGCCAATCTCCCCGCCCTTATCTTCCTCTTTGGCGAGCACATAGCATAGTCCCGCAACCGCGTTTGCTCGGTCGTCTTTGCCTCTGGGCGGATGATCCACGCTGTCTTTGCCCGACTTTCCGCGTCTGCGCTCCAGTGATCGAAGCTCGCTGACCAGCTTTTTATTATCTGGCAGCTCTACCCGGCCCATATTGCAGAAGGCTTCAAAAGCCAGGTATAGGTCGCTTTTTGGGATCGGACAGGATTCATAATCAATTCCAGCCTTGTCAAATGCTCCAGTCACCCAGCTCCCAGCGTACCTGTCGCCCATGACCTCGCGGAGGTCATATTGCTTGAGGATTTCTGCCGCTTCCTTGGCTGCTTCCTCTGGATTGAAAGGCGCTTCCCATGATCTGAGCAAATCAATGACGTATTTTGGGGATTCCTCCTCACAGTGGCCGATTGCTAGAGTGAAAGCATCGTGCCTACCCCCGCTTGGATCACAGAAACCGTAATAATAATGCTCGCTATTCGGCGGAAGGTCGCGACGGCAAGAAATCACTAACGACTCGATCACTTCTACGGTCAGAAAATCTTCTATGTCCTCTCTGAACTGCGCTTGCCACTCAGCTCTTGCTGCGCTGGGGTCTTTCTCGGTCTCTCGATCAATTAGCCTTTGGCTGATCGTGGGATTCATGGTGAGAGTGTCGGCTTGCCAGACCAAAATGTCAGGATCATCTTTTCCGTAGTAGTCACGATGGTGCTCGTATAAGACACCACTTCGCGCATAGGGTGACGAGATGACCAATAGCAACGAGTTAGGTATCGTCGCCATGCTAGGACGGATCGCGGTCAGGATCTCCCTGTCTGGATTTGCGCCTTCCACTCGCCAAAAGGCGATTTCGTCGGCAATCGCACAAACCACCGTCCTCCCACGGATCGTGCGGAAAGAGCAGGTCATAACCTCAATATTCACCCCGGTCGTAACCTCAATGGTTTCTTTAGTTTCATTCTGAATGTATTGCTCAAATATCTGGCTACTGTGCAAGATTGCTGAAATGTACCTGAAGATAACCCTGGCTTGTGACCTATCAGCCGCAATGATCTGAATGACTCCCCTTTCACCGGGAGCCAGGTACTCACGAAAGTTGTAAAAAAGGGCTAGAAAGACAGCCGTGAGTGACATGACAAAAGACTTCCCGCCACGTCTGCCGATGATTGCCCACAGCTCACGAAAGGGCTTTTTGGGGGCCTTTTTCCTGCCGGTGGATCTCTGGTATAGGTCCAGCTCTTTTTTGGTCAACGGAAGGCCAAAGAGGGCTTTCAGCAAGCAAATCCAAGAGGCCCAGGTCTTTAGATCCTTGAACAGTGGCCGGAAGAGTTTTTCGTCTTTTATCGCCTTAATGATTGTCAGTTTCATTTTCGTAGTCCGCTATGATTTCCTCTATTGTCGGGACGTTGGCCGGGGGCTTTTTACTGCCCAGTTCACAAAGCACTCTTAGTCCGTTTTCAATCCGGCCAAATGCCCATTTATAGTCACTGGCTAAAGCTCCCTGCTCGGTAGTCATGGGATGCTTCAGCAAGAACACGATGAGGGGTAGCATGTTGAATAACTGGATCTGTTGTAAGTTGTTGAGCTGACCCCCAAAGTGCTCAACGATCTTTCGCTCGATTGCTCTGACCGCTTTTCCTAATCTAGTCCTTTTGTCTGGCAATTGGCCCCGCTTCGCTAGTGCAAGGGCTGTGTATGCTCCATGCTTTTCACTCATATCTAAACCCTATATTTTGACCTTGTTTGCTGCCAACACTTGCCAACGCGTTCAAAAACTCCTAATAATATCAAGTATCTAAATGCTAACTTCTGCTTATATAGCAGGGGCGTGGCCTGTCCTGGCCCACGGGGCGGGCGTTTGGAGTTGTTTGTGTCGTCGTCATTTGCCGTCACTTGTCGTCAACTGCCGTCACTTGCCGTCATCTGCTACCAACTGCTACACGGTCTTGAGCCTTCGCCTGTAACGCCCTTAGAAAAGGCGAGAGGGGAGTTGCGAGAACTCCCCCCTCTATGGCTGGCGAGACATGGCAATCAGGCCAACAATCTTTTATATTCTTTAAAAGCCTATATACTTTGGCAGCAACCGCTGCCGAAGCGTTTAGGTTCTTTGTTAACTTATCTGTTAAGTATTTATCTGTTATGGTATCTCTCAGATACATACTGTAGGTATCATTTTGATACTAGGTAAGTGTCATTCTGATACTAGGTAAGTATCATTTTGATACCTACCCCCTAGATAAACAATGCGTGCAACATACTTTCCTCTTCGGGTGCCAGATCGGTATTCATCCGGTCATCTTGCGATAAGTGGAAAGCGTCGAGCGCATCATACAAAAAAAGATAATGATTAACCGCCCGTCCTCTCGGCCCCTGGTGGTTCCGCTCGACAACAATCACCTGTTTCTCTTCTAGCTCTTTGATCGCCCGGATAATGCTAATCTTTGAATATCCTGTAAGCTCTTTCAGCCTGTCATACGAAGGAAAACAAGCAAGCGTAGTCGAGTTCCTGTGTCGGATAAGGGCGACCGCTACGAGTTTCGCCTTTGGAGATAGGTCGCGCTTTTCGTCGAGTATGTAAGAGAGCAATTTAAAGTTGCTGACTCCCGCCTTAATTTCGCTCAGTTCAACCGTTGCCATGTCTTCGCCACACCTTTTCTCTCCCTCATTAGTTTTCAGTTAACGCTCCCCGCCTCTTCCCCCGGTGCGTTGATAAGGTTAATGAACCTCATATTAATCTGATAGAGTGCCCTGAATTGATCCAGAGCGCTTTCTAATGTCGCGAGCTTTCCCCCAAACTCGTCAATAAGTGTCCGTAGCGCTTCAATCTGTGAATCCATAATCGCCAACCGCAATCGGCAATCTTGTGAGCAATGATCGCACAAGTCCGCTGCCAGTGATTTGAGTTCTCTAGTCTTGTCGGTGTGCTCAGACATACTATCCTCGCCCCACTGTTCGCCGCTCCCGGCAAAACTTGTCGAGGTCGTCGGCGTGTATACGCACACATCTTTCAAACTTGTATGTTGCGATTTTTCCTTCCCTGCACCATTTGTAGACGGTGGGGACACTCACCTTTAGCTTTTTGGCGACTTCTTCAACGCGATAAAATTCAGCCATTTTTTCGCTCCATCAGTGCGTTCATACCCGCAAGGATTCTCTTCTGCATTTTTTCCCTGAGTGGAAACCACCCTGAGAGCAGCTTGCTCAAGTAAGCAGGATCAATTCCGATCTGTCTGGCTAGTTGCCACTGTCTTAGATTGTGAAATTTCAAAAATTTTCTGACGACTTGACCAAAATTTTCCATCAGCTATCCCCTCCCTCGCGCTTCTATCGGACGGCCACGCTCTGGGTAGCCCTTCCGCTGCTTTGCTATCTTTTCCTGCTCCTTGTGGATGAGCCAGTTGGACATTTTTTCATCGCACTCTCGCTTTCTAGGCTTTCGGGGACTACTCGCCAGCGGAGTTGGTCCGGTCTATTTCACCATATCATTCTGAGTACAATATCGCATATTCTGATGTTGTTGTCAAATTTTATGAGTAACTTTATATATTTGCGGTTTTTAAGTATTTTACGCGGTTACATCACAAAAAAAGACCGAAGCATAAAGCCCCGGTCTATTTGAACCTTGCGATAGAAGTCTTGCTATTCGGACATCTCCGCTAATAGTTCCCGCTCTATTCTCTTTTCCCTACCCTTTCTTAGTCGTCGTTTTGTAGCACGCCTTCCGCGCATATAAGCTGCCCATTCCTTGCGACCTTCTGGGGTTTTTCGCTTCCCTGTGTGATACTCATCCCGGCAAGCCCTGCCCCGCCTCTTACAGAAACGCTGAGGTCGCTTGATAGTCTTTATAAAGAACAGATCGCACGTTTCGCAGAGGGCCACATATTCCCCGCCAAAGTGTTCTAGAAAATGCCTCAACTCACCCTTGATGAAACTTACATTGTTGGCCCCAACATAACGCTTTTCAATATCGCTCCAACGCATCTGCTGTGGACCCTCAAGCCATTCTCGCCAATTGCGATAGATTTGCTGATCCCCTTCATCTAAATTGCCACTCCGGGTAAGCTCAATCTCTACCAAAAGACCTTGCTCAAACTTCAACCGTTCCGGTCCCTCAAAATTTTCTATCATGTCAATCACTCTTTCGAAATCACGTGGTTTCATATTCCCTTTCCCTCAAAAATGGGTTGGCAGGGGTTGGCATTTACCTGTATTTTTCACCTATTTTGCTTATATTACCTATACCCGCTGAAATCAAAAAAGTCAATTGAAATTAAAAATATGCGTGCATTCAGTAGGTTGCACGGTTACGCAAAAATCGCCTTGACCTAAATGGGGTTCAGGGGGTCGGAGGTTCAAATCCTCCCGTCCCGACCAATAAAATCAATAACTTAGGTCGGTAGCATCGGAAGAGGATTTAGAGTTCGTGACCAATTCGTGACTATCGGCTTTTTTGGTAGGAGCGGTCAGTCCATTTAACAGGTTGACCGCTTTTTGTTTGTGCTCTGGGCTGAGGTGGGCGTATCGGTTAGTCATTTTCATATCTCTGTGGCCCATGAGTTTCTGCAACTCCTTCATGGTAGCCCCACGCATAACCATGTGGCTTGCGAAGGTATGTCTCAGGTCTTTGAACCTGAAATCTTCAATGCCAGCACGTCTTACTGAAGCATTGAACGCAGTCTTGATGCTTTTGATTCTCCCAGGTACAGGTGCCGGTCCTTTGCGCCCTCGGACGGGCATTCTACCCTTCAGCTTGTCCTCGCTCTTGGTATAGGTGAAAACGTACTTTGCACCTGGGCATTAAGCACGTCATGTACGTGGTTATTTTTGTTGTACCTTTTTATAGTTACCTGTTTACGGAGATCAGTCCGTTTCTCCTGTTAAGAAACTTTTTAAGCAGATTGGCAAGAAAGAGAGAAACTGCATAGCCGACACCTCCAATGACTAACTTCGACCCTGACGATATCAAACGAGTAAAAGTCCACCCTGTCGAATGCCCCAAGTGCAAGCTCACCATAATAGTTAATCTAAGAAAGAATGTGTGTCCTGTTTGTGTAGCACTAAATCCGATAAGGTGCCGTTTGCACTGCGTACCGTAGTCCTACCGACCCTGCACCCACCGAGTTGGCGGTACTTTTTGGACAGTGGGGAGCCGGCTAGGAAAGGCGGTGTTGGCATCACCCCCAGTAACGTCAACGACCACTTCCATTTAATCTTGCACCAATACCTGCCAGCCTTTGATCGCGCCGGCATCAAGGAGGACCTGTGCCAATACTTGCCACTTCTGCATGAAATGGCTGCCTTTGCTCACAGCGAACAAGCCTACGAAAACAGCAAAGCCACCTTGGTCCGACTCTCTGGTAAGGCGAAGGCAAAATATGCTGAATCCCTGCAAATGACCGTGGAGCGACATCGATGGGAGTTGGATCAGCGGCTCAAGGAGATCAAGGCATGGTTAGCACTGAAACAGAACAAGCGGGCGCCGATGCACGACTGGATGGTTCATTTCCATAAGGCCGATTATGTCTACCGAGAGATGATGAATGATTCAGACCACAAACGGATACAACAATGGTTGGAAAAGAGTTGGAATCGCAGCCGCGAGGGGACGCTGCAGTCGACCAACGCCGAAACCGGTGTTCACTACAGCTTACACCTCAAAACCGGTATCACCGGGAAGTGGGGCTCCGGTTACAGCACTGTCTTAACCGTCAATCTGAATCCGATTCTCGGGTTGGAAAACAATCAGCGGTATCTGAAGAAGAGCTATCCTAGTTTCTATCGAAATACAGAGGGAATGTGGAAATTAAAATAGAGTGTGGGGTCAAAAAAGAGAAATACACAGCGAGAATGCCTAACAAAACTCTGTAGCGGATGGCTTACAGTCCCACCACTGAGCTCGGCCGTGGTGGAAGGGATCTATTGAGATGCGAAAAATATTAGCTTCGCTTTTTTCGGGAACCTTAATCCTTTTCGTCGGATGCTGGGCGTTTGGAGATCTGCTGCCCCCCCATTTCTACTATGTTAAAGTCACCCTCATTAGCGGTGAAAGCATTACAGGCGCATCTTACGGGCTTGCAGGTTTTTTTGTCGGCGGCACATTTCCCAATAAGGTCAAGAATGTTGAATTGTCTCATGCTGCTGGCAACGTGGTGGATCATTTCACTTTTTTCGACAAACCTGAAAGCGAAATATACAAGATGTCGAGCGCTCAAGTGTCGGGGCTTGAACTCAGCGTGTTCACAGAGTATGAGGCTATTAATCAACAACAGGGCGGGTGGAAGTACTATTGGATAGAAGAACAGGTGCGGGTGCCCATTATTAATATTCTTCGGGTCGATACGCTCAAAATTATCGGAAAAGGTTTCGCGATCTTCCAAGATCCCGGTTTGTACGCAAATGTCAAAGAACCCTATCTGATGGTCGAAGACTGCGGTCTCGGTTGCTCTGCCAAACTCTATGCAGAAGATAAATCGATAGCTAAGACTAAGTTAGAAGAGCTTTGGGATAGGTACCTCGACTGTAAGTATCGCTATAGCCCTGAAACATCAAGACGCATGAATGAGGTTATGTCGGAATACCAGCTTAAGATATTTGATCGACCCTTTTTGTATCGACTGATCAGACGTGGGGTGAGAACAAGGCTGCACATTACCCCTCGCAGACCGACGTGCAAACATCTCTGTGGATATCAAACTTCAGCTTTATAGGTGTCAATTCCCCAGGACATTGCTTGGTTTTCATATACTGCACACTCTGCCCCATTTTGAACTTCCCCTCCATCTTGTGCTAAGATTTTCGGAGGTGAAGTTTAGATTAAGGGTCGAGTAGCGCGGGGGAATTTCACCCCCACGCCCTCACAGAACCGTACGTGAACCTCTCGATTCATACGGCTCCTGCCAGCCTTACGCTTG
>Ga0209536_100015334_pt1 | contig 10945 bp, 9 predicted proteins | sample DeeMarSeWOR28_12_FD_187461 | JGI IMG/M metagenome (GOLD analysis project Ga0209536, IMG submission 187461) | Marine sediment microbial communities from White Oak River estuary, North Carolina - WOR-2-8_12 (SPAdes) (version 2) | ecosystem: Environmental > Aquatic > Marine > Intertidal zone >... | reverse complement strand
CTGTTTTTCAGGAAAATAAATTGAGGTTCCCCGTTTCAGTGCCTCTTCGAAAAGTGCGGTTCCCTGTTTTACATAGAGCCCGACATCAGATATATGAATGCCGACAAGGTAGTTTTCACCTTGCTTTTCAAGGTGCAGGCCATCGTCATAATCCCTGGTCGCAGGACCGTCAATGGTAAAAACAGGCAGATCCCTGAAATCCTTTCTCCCAGCAATTATATCTGCGCCGGCCGGAATCTTAATGTCCTTAACCTCAGCTATGGCTGCTTCAGAAAAAAAAGTAGGTATATTCTCTTTTAGAAGCTGGATATTTTCGTTTTTATCCCAGATCCCTTCTTTTACAAGGAGATGAAAGATATCATGGGGGCCGGTAAGTTCCGCATTTTTGACAAGTTTGCGTGCCAGTTCGTACTCGGTAGCATCCTTACCAAACAGATAGTAATCAGCAAGAATTTTCAGGGTGCTATCCCGGTCCTGCCAATCCCGTAATGCTTCGTCTTTTTCCCAGATGTGACGCAGGGCCCTTGTATTACAGGCAATAAAACGTTCCTGTTCCTTTTCTTTTTTCTGCAGGAGCCTAATCTGTTCAACAGCTTCAGGGGAATGGACATAAATGCTCCCGGCTTTGTATTTGAAATAAAGGCGATTGGCAATTACAGCGCGCAGGAAGGCGGCGCCCTGGTCATCCGAAGCATTGCTCCCAAAAAAAAGACCTGCCAGGAAATCAACTTCAAAAGTGCCTTCCGGTTTTTCAGAGACAAGTTCCCATATCTCTTCAAGACTGATGGTTCCAGCCAGCCCAGCACGCTTTTCAGCCGTTTTTTGCAGGAGGCTTATGATCTCATCCCGGGAAGGGGGTGGTGAAGCCTTTTTACTTGTGCAGTGGACCACCCTGTTTTGTGGCAAATTGAGTTCCCTGCTGTTTTGGTTGAGCACACGAATACGGTTGCCGTTATCTTCAAAGACAAAGGCGCAGATGAATTTGCCGTTTTCCAGATATTCGACTATTCTGCCGTCTAATGTCATATGCCCAGTGCTTAATTATTTTACCGGAAAATCCGGCAATGAGTATTTTTAGGTATCGTTTGGAATGCCCGCACCCATTACCATGGATTCAAGGTGACGTAAAGCTGTGAATGTCTAATTTGAGAATATATTTATCCATATACCGCAGGTGAAACGTAATTATATAAATATACTTTTTTTTCCTCAGGTTATGTACGAACAGAATACATTTTACAATAAACCCCTTTCACAAAAAAAGAAATGCGGAAAGGGTATACTGATAATCTCGGGGCAAATAATCAGGGAAAAATTTTAGATGAAAGAGACGCAGGAAAATATGATAAAATCTGGCATGGTAGCCATTGTGGGGCCCCCCAATGCAGGAAAGTCGACATTGCTGAATGCTTTGCTGGGCCAAAAGATTTCCATCGTAACACCCAAGCCTCAAACAACCAGGAACCGTATTATTGGCATTCTTAATGATCCGGCCTACCAGATAGTTATGCTCGATACTCCAGGACTGCATCAGGCCAGGAAACCTCTCAACCTTGAAATGGTGAAAATAGCCGTGTCCAGCCTTGCCGAGGTAGATGTGATCTTGTTTTTAATTGATGTCTCCCTGCCCATGCCTGAAAAACAGGCACAGGCAGTTGAATATCTCGAGTCCGCAACTGTTCCGGCAATACTTGTCTTAAACAAAATCGATCTACTGGACAGGGATCAGGTATTGCCCATAATAGAGGCATACCGCAATATCTATCCCTTTGCTGCCATTGTCCCGATTTCAGCCCTTTTGAATAGTGGCACCGATCTGTTGCTGCAGGAGCTTCTTCGCCTTTTGCCCAGGGGCCCCAGGTTCTATCCGGAGGATATCCCGACAGATGCAACCGAGCGCTTTATTGTCGGCGAGATTATCAGGGAAAAGATATTTCTTTTAACTGGCCAGGAAATCCCCTATTCAACAGCGGTTGTCATTGACAGTTTCAAGGAAGACGAAGAAAGGTCACTCGTGACAATACATGCAACAATAGTTGTGGAGAAGTCATCGCAAAAAGCGATCATTATTGGCAGGAAAGGTTCAAAGCTCCAGCAGATAGGGAAAAACTCACGCCAGGATATAGAGAAACTTCTGGCACAGCGGGTACTGTTAAAACTTTGGGTCAAGGTCCACAAGAATTGGACCAAAGATATGCGATTTATACGCGACCTGGGATTATGAGAAGGGATTGGCCCCCAGTATGCTTGCAGAAAGCTGTTGAACATATAGATATCAGACATGAATAAGCCGGCACCTCATAAAACAATAACGGGATTTGTCCGGAAACATTTACCAGATCAATTAAACCTTAAAAGTGAGGCTCCATGAAGAAAACAGCTCTGATAATTATTGGCTTATCCTTGCTTGCGGCTTCGCCTGTTATGGCAGAAAAACAGGTTGAACCCGTTACAACACGATACCTCTATAATGCCTGTATGGATGCTGCCTATCAAGACGATAATCTGTACACTAGGACGTATTGTTTGGCATTTATTCAAGGAGCCGTGAATGCACATATACATCTCACATCTTCTTATAACTTACCAAGTCAATATTGTTTGCCTATGGCAAATGTAGAGAAAAAAATGGCTGGAATTTTTATAAAATATGTAGAGGATAACCCGCATTTTTTTAAGAAGCCCGCTATACAAACTTTATACTATGCACTTCATGATGCTTTTCCCTGCCCAGAATCTCAACCAGCCAATTGAGGCTTCCAACAGAGGGTAAAGATGACGGCAAGAAATCACTATTTCATGGTAAAGCGCAAGTAGTGCCTAGTATTCTGATTACACTATTAACCGAAAGGCACAAGTGAGTTAAAGCCCTGTCCATTTTAATGGAATGTGATAATGAACTTGATTTCTTGGCTGACTCTTGTCGGTATCTGCGCTATTGGCGCCATGTCTCCAGGCCCAAGCTTGGCGGTTATCCTTCAGAATCGAGTGCAACGGAGTCTCAGTGACGCCCTGATTGCGAGCTGGGCCCATGCAGCTGGAATTTTTTTCTGGGCTATGGCAGCTAGCACCACTCTCGGCATCTTATTTCAACGCATTCCGACAGTTAAGAACTATTTAACCCTTACTGGCGCAGCTTTCTTGATCTATCTGGCAATTAAGTCCTGGGGAAGTCAAGAGAGTAATGACGCTGTTCAAAATACACAATTGCCAGCAGCTTGGCTTACCGGTTTTAGCATATCCTTACTCAATCCCAAAATATTTGTCTTTTTTACCGCACTGTTTTCGCAGTTTATTCCAGAAGGGGCCGACTTTACTACTATATTGGGTATGGCCACAGTTGCAGGATTGGTTGATGGAACCTGGTACAGTTTCGTTTCTTTGCTCGTAGGTCACATGGGGCTTGAAAAAAGCCTGTACCGTCACAGGGTGCTGCTTAACCGGGCTTCTGCAGGTTTTTATCTGATCATCGCAGGTCTCTCCCTGGGTAATATCACGGGCTTACTTGTGTAATATTGCCTTTAAAATTTATCAGTTCAACCCTGCCCCAAAAACAGACTAAAGAGGCTGTTTTCTATGGGTATGTAACCATGTTCTGAAAAAACCTCCAGCAACCGCCTCCGGGTCAGGAGGACTTACTTATTTTCAGAAATTATCTTTCCTGGGCAAGGGCCTTCAAACAAAGAATGCCCGGCAAAAACACTGAAAAAAAAGCTGTTATTACTGAAATGGAGGAAGTAGAGAACAAAATTCTGCCCAATCAGAATTCCCGTACCTTTACCTTTAGAAAAAACAGGGATGGAAACGGGTTGCATATTACCCTGCGGTACGGCCGTCCCGGCAGTAACTATGCTGTTCAATATTTCACGTTAAACAGCCCATCATTGTGCGGCAGCAATCACCATCACTAGTCTTGCAGAACGTTGCCGAGGCAAATCAATACTTTTTTCAGAGAACTGCGGAACAGTTATGAACATGAGACGCCAAGGACCAAGGAGTTTATCCATGCTTTTCTGACGGAATTAAAATCGGCATACAATCCCCGCTTATTTCCGGCAAATTTTTCCAAGCAAACCACTCAGGACAACCTGGCTTTTTCTCGAAGGCGTATGGCCGCCATAGTAAGGACTTCAACCGATCCCTGCACTGACTGGCTACTCTATTCCCAAATGTTTCTATTGTGGCAAGATAATTTGAATAATAGTAGCATAATTTGCAACGGCTGGTTTTTTGTTGATGATGATGGCCTGTTTGAGGTTACATTATTTTAATTTATAAAACAGGATTCAGGTCGATTTGGTAAGGTTGCTTCGATTTTCAGTGCGGGCCGAAAATGCAATTACTTGTCGCTATCACTCACTATAAATATGGAGGGACTGAATGTTTAAAAAAAGGGGCTCATACGAAGAAAAAATTAAAACAACCGGCAGTGGGAATAATGAGCAGGAAAATAACGAACTGGCTGTAGATGTGCCGAAAGATGTTCCAATGAGACCGCCGGGAACAGCTGTCAGAAGTTCAAGTGTGAATAAAATCTTAAAAGGCAGCAAGCTGATAGGAGATATTAATGTTACCTGTGATTTGGAATTGAGTGGAGACGTTGAAGGTAATATATCTTCAATGCAAAACTCAAACATCCTAATAAAAGGAATCTGCAAAGGAAATATAGAAACAAAAGAAGGCAGTGTTGATATAGAGGGTGAACTAAGTGGTGGAAACATCACCGCAGGAAAGGATGTGAAAATATCCGGCAAGTTTAATGGAGGAGAAGTAAAGGCAGAGGGTAAAATATTTGTAGACGGTGAATTTAATGGAAAACTTGAGGGCAATGATATCGAGATAGGGGCAAATGCCAGCGGAAAAGGGGAAATATTTTACAAAGAATATATCTCTATTTCCAGAGGGGCCAAAGTTGAGGTACAGATTTCCCAAACCAAGGAAGCTCTTAAGGAAGTAAAGATCCTGTCTAAGACAAAGGCGGTATATGCAAGGACTGATAAACAGAGTGTCGAAGGATAGTAACGTTGCCCACCTGAAACCTTAAAAGAAGATACGAACCATTTGATGAAGGCTGAACGCAGCATGACGGGCAGTAAAGCATTAAACGGCTTGTTGTAATGCCTGCTATTTAGCTAAACTCATAAACCATTGTTCAAGGATTGCCATGTCCAGTGGGGGACACCTTAGCGGATTTTTTCCCATCATAAAGTCAAAATTGTTTCAAGAAAAGTGGGCTTAAACAGTTCCATGTTGAACGGCTGGATTTTCCTTTGACAGCCTGTCCGGTGTATCTTTATAGCTTATTGGGGTGTCAAGATTCGGGGTAGTTTGAGATGGCCGTCCCGGTCGAAGTGGGTGAGGGGTGTGGATCAGGCAGATTGCCACCGCCAAGGTCTTGACTCAGATAGAACCGGAATCGCCCGGCGGCTTCAATGGACTGCAACAGATTTTATTGCCGCCATTACCCGTTACATTTCGGAGATGTCATTTCAGCTAGTTAGCCGAGAATTGTTTGAGTACGAAACACAACAACTAGTGCATCACTTGTCATTTTTCTGTCCTGAAAGCACATTCAGGCTTTTGAGAACAAGCAGGGCGGTGTTCAGCTGATTATCGCTTTTCAGTTTTTCTTTTGTCTTCTCATCAATGGTAACCTCCTCCGAAATCAACTTGCTTTTATCATTGGTTTCAGGTTCGGGTTTTTCATCGGTCGGGTCCAAATTGCCGCCATTTTCAAGATGATGCCGCAGGTCTTTTTCCCTGAGAAACTCCTTATGGCTTTTGGGGGTGACTTCCGCCTTTGCGGCAGTTTGCGGTACGAGAACATCCGGGGTAATTCCTCTTGCCTGAATGGAGGTTCCGTTTGGTGTGTAATACCGGGCAGTAGTGAGCCGCAGCCCGGCACCGTCGGCCATGGGGATGATGGTCTGCACAGAGCCCTTGCCAAACGACTGGGTACCAAGAATGAGGGCCCTTTTATGATCCTGCAGGGCCCCGGCCACAATCTCTGAGGCGGAGGCGGTACCGCCGTTGATTAAAATTATTATGGGAAAATGGTATTCCGGTCCGCCGCTGTGTGCTGAAAATTCCAAATTCTGGTCTTGCAGGCGCCCCTTGGTTGAAACAATGATGCCTTCGTCCAGGAATATGTCCACAATCTTTACCGACGAATCAAGAAGGCCACCCGGATTATTGCGCAGGTCAAGAACCAGACCTTTCAGGGGCTCTTCCATAATGAGATTTTCTATACTTTTTTGCAGATCCTGCGCAGTATTTCTCTGGAAGTTTGTGATCCTGATATAGCCATATCCGGGTTCGAGGACACTGGAGCGCACAGACTGAATAGGAATTACATCCCTGATAATGGTAAACTCCTGCAGCTCGGTCCAGCCTTCGCGATGAATTGAAATGGTGACCTCGGATCCTTTTGGGCCGCGAAGTTTTTTTACAGCTTCAATCAATGACATTTCCTTGGTGGATTCACCCTCAATCTTAATAATCCTGTCTCCGGCCTGGATGCCTGCCTTAAAGGCAGGTGTATCCTCAATGGGCGATACGACGGTGAGCATGTCGTCTTTGCTGGTAATTTCAATTCCTATGCCGCTGAAACTGCCCTTGGTTTCCACCTGGAGTTCCTTGAAGTCGTCCGGTTTTAAGAAGGATGAATGGGGATCCAGGCTGCTGAGCATTCCTTTGATTGCTCCTTCAATTGTTTCCTGGGTGTCAATGTCATCGACATAATTCTGTTGAATAATTGTGAGGACATTTGAGAAAACCTCAAGGTTCTTATAGGTTTCCTGCATATCATCTGATGTACCGTACGCCAAATGGGAATTCAAGAATAGAAAAGGGATAAAAGTGACGGTTAGATGTAAAACTTTTTTAAACCTGTTCATGATGTTCCTGTCTTTAGGGGCCTATTAATGGGCAATATGAGGAATTTCTCGGCCAAAAGAAATTTTTCGATTTTTACAACTGCAAAATATAATATGATAAATTTCATATTTTACCATGCTGCACGTCTTCAAACAATATAATATTAAGCTGGCAAAAGTCCAACCGCGAATAGCGGAGAAAATAGATATTGCTGGCCTGCTGATCTCAGCGGACCATAATTACATATGGCATGGGTGATTATTGAACTTCAGAGGAAGAAGCTTCAGGGGGAAGAACATCCTGTTTCAGCCACAACATGGGGTCCTCTGGCTTTGAGCCTTTGCGTATTTCAAAGTGTAAACCTTCTCCGTATAAAGGGTCTCCTTCACCGGTCATGCCGATTATTTCACCTGTGGCAACCTTGGTACCTTCCTTTTTATAAAAGTCCGCAGCTCTGGAGATGAGGGAGAAATACTGATGACCATGATCGATGATCAAGAGGTTTCCGTAACCCCGCAGATAGCCGGAATGGATAATCTTGCCATCATACACAGCCTTTATTTCCGTGCCTTTGGCAACTCTGATATCAACCCCTTCTGCTATTGTGGATGATTCAAACCTGCCTTTGACCTTTTGCCTGAAATAGTTGATTACTGTGCCCGACACAGGCGGATCGAGCAATCCTTTCTGGGCCGGGAATCCTTCCAGCATCTCAGGCGTTTCCAGCGTCAATTTTTTCTTGTTTGTTACAGTATTGCTGGAAGGGTCCGCAGCAGCCGGCTTCGGCGCTGCTGCTGTCTGCAGTCTCTGCAGTGTTGCAGCCAGATCAGCAGCAGCTTCCTCAATCTCCCTTACCGCCTGTTCATAAAGATGCTGTTCCCTGTTAACCTGTTGCAGTAGAAAATTTTTTTTCTCCAGGATACGGGTCAATTCCTTTTCATTTTCCCTTACTTCATCTGCCAGCTTCAAGAGGCGGAATTTTTCCTGGGCAAGGGCTTCCCTTGCAAGGCTCGATTCCTTAAGCTGCGCGAGATATTCCTGGATGACAGTATGATCATGCTCTACCATGAGGCCAAAATATTCTTTGAAATCAAGAAGCTCCGGCAGAGATTCGGTGGAGAACAAAACATTCATCAGCCCTACAGAACCCATGCGGTAATAGGCTGTCAGCCTCTTTTTGACAATGGCCTGATGCGACTGTTTATTTGCCAGGATTTGGTCCAGGTATTCCTGTTTGGCAGATAAAAGAATTTCCTGTCTCTCGGATTCTGCCTGCAGGGTGGTGAGCATATTTTTCTGTATCTCCAGTTCCTTTTCAATTTCCTCCAATTCTCCGAGCAGGGTTCTTTCCTTTTTCTTGGAACCTAGGATTTTTATTTTATGGTCAATTATGCCTTCCTGCAGTTTTCTGATCCTGACATTTTTCTCTATTATTTCCTGTTGTTGTTCCTGAGTGAATTCATTACGGTAAGACTCCTGCAGGTTTCCCTGCAAGGTGAACTCCTGGGCAAATGCCTGGAGAGTATAAGCTCCGGTTGCGGGAAAACCGCAGGACAAAGTTGAACAGACGGCTGTTAATAAAATGAGCAGGCTTCGCAACTGCTTCGTTGAATCTCTAGTATATTTGCAGCGAAGGATTTTCATGTCAGATGCGCATGAATTTTCGCATGGACGAAAAACTGCCTCCTATACAGAGCGTAATGCTGGCAGCAATAATTATTCCGATTATCATAGGAGAGAAAAAAGTAAAATCTACAAGCTGTAGAATTCCTGGACCTGTAAAGCGCTGCTGGATCCAGCGATATAAAAAGAACAGGGCCGCCAGGCCAAGGGATGAACCAAGTATGCCCTGCAGAAAACCCTCAATGAGAAACGGGGTGCGGATGTAGTTATTGGTTGCCCCCAAAAGCCGGAGTATTTCCAGTTCCGCCTGTCGGGCAACCACTGCCAGTCTGATGGTATAAGCAACCATAAAGGTAGTGGTTAAAATAAGAAGTATACCGCTTAAAAATACAATGATGCGCAAAAGTTTTGTGAAATAGTTAAAGCGTTCAACCCACTCCTGGCCATACTGTACCTTGATAGCACCGGGCAGGGTTGAAAGATATTCTGAGAATCGTTGAATCTGGGCCAGGGTACTGAGGCTTTTTTTCGGATAGACCTCAATGGAAGGAGGCAGAAATGAAGGGTCCAGGTCATCGAGCACATCAACATCTTCACCCAGTTGAGTGGCAAGACGGTTGAAAGCATCAGCCCTTGAGGTAAAGCGGATCTCTTCCACCGGGCTGAAATTGGTTATTTTCCGCACAAGCTGCACCTGCATTTCCAGGACAGGCTCCTCTTCAAGGTATATGGTAAGCCGCAGATCATCCCCCAGTTTTTCACCTGTTTTGATCATGTTTGTATAAATAAGGAAGAAAAAGGAAAATATCAGAACAGACAAACTTACGGTCAGCAGGGTCATGAACTGCGTAGGCCAGGTTTTCTGAAGGTTGCGGCTTGTTTGCACCGCTATGGTACTGATAAATTTCATAGGATATTTGTTCTACGTTAAGGCGCTTCTTCCCTGCTGCGGTAAAAAGCGGCCGTTTTGCAGCTCGAGCACGCGATGATTAGCCCCCTGGTAAATATGCTCATCGTGGGTGGCAATAATCAGGGTTGCGCCGGAAATATTGCATTCTTCAAACAGCTCCATGACGAGTTTTGTAGTTTTGGAATCCAGATTACCGGTTGGTTCATCAGCCAGAATAAGTGCCGGCGAATTGGCCACTGCACGGGCAATGGCAACACGCTGCTGTTCACCGCGTGAGAGTCTTCCCGCCAAAGCATCATGCTTATGCTCAAGTCTGAGCTTCTGCAGAAGTTCAATAACTCTCTTTTTAATGGACCTGATGTTATGGTAGGCGACCTCCATGGCCATGGAGATATTCTGCGCCACTGTCCTGTCAGCCAGGAGCTTGAAATCCTGGTAGGCCATGCCGATCTGCTGCCGGAGCCTGGGTATTTCTTTGTCCTTTATGCGGTTCAGGTCCTTGCCTGCCACCTCGACAAAACCTTTGTCCGGATGTTCAATACCGCAAATCATTTTCAACAGGGTCGTCTTACCGGCCCCGCTCATGCCTGTCAGAAAAAGCATTTCACCATAAGGAACAGACAACGAAATATCCTCGAGTGCCACTATATCAGGGGGATAAATCTTAGTTGCTCTGACGATCTCGACTATTGGTTTATTAACTGGTTGTGCATCCATGTAAAAGAGGGTGAAACCGGAATTCGCAATGGATCGGGAATAAGAAATTCTGTATACTTTTTTTATCCTGCAAGAAAAATCCTTTTAGCTGACAGGAGCGTATACCAGATCTGAAACAGATTTTCTATTACGATTACCAAGTTCTGTCAAGTCCAATCACAAGTCCTATTTAATGATTTTTGAAAAAATTTCATAGGCTTGCTGTATGACTGTCGATTCTTCTGCCAACTCAAGGTATGATTGGCCGCTCAATTCCTGCTGAATCAGCTGATCACTGCTTGACAGAACGCCCGCCAAGGGCAGATCAGTGCTCTCAGTGGCTTCTTTTATCTTGGCATACAGCTCTTCAGGCAAAGGGTCCGGAGTGCGGTTGACAATAAGATACTTTTCCTTAATTTCAATTTTCAAGGGCTTGGTAAGTTCGGAAATCCTTTTAGCAGTGAGAATTCCGCGGGATGAAGGGTCTGAGATAACAAGCAGGATATCAATGGTGCGCAGGTTCATCCTGCTCAAATGTTCCATGCCCGCTTCATTGTCCACCAGAATATAGCTGTAGTTATCGGCCAGTTTATCCATGGTCATGGCAAGATGCTGGTTGGCAGCGCAGTAGCAGCCGGGACCGTCAGGCTGCCCCATTACCAGAAGGTCAAACCCCTTGGCTTCAATCAGGGCCTGGTGGACCTTCATTTCCATAAACTGGTCCCTTGTAATATGGGCCGGGATATCACCTTTGAGATCACGGCGTATCTCCCCGAGGGTGAGATCGACATCCATGTTCAGAAGTTCATTTAAATTGGCATTGGCATCTGCATCCACTGC
>Ga0209536_100015333_pt1 | contig 10947 bp, 9 predicted proteins | sample DeeMarSeWOR28_12_FD_187461 | JGI IMG/M metagenome (GOLD analysis project Ga0209536, IMG submission 187461) | Marine sediment microbial communities from White Oak River estuary, North Carolina - WOR-2-8_12 (SPAdes) (version 2) | ecosystem: Environmental > Aquatic > Marine > Intertidal zone >... | reverse complement strand
ATCGATATCAATTTACAAGCCGTAATTGATCTATATTCGGCAACCGGCCAGACTCCTGAAGCCAACCTGAAGGAACTGGACACATTTATAAAGACTTATAATCAGCGTGCAAATGCAGAAGCTGAGATCAGGGCCCAGTTGACCAGACTAAACTCGGCCCTGAATACGTCCTCCGGATGGCCACTGGAAAGTTTTTATTCGGATAAACGGGCAGAAATTTCTCAAATGTTGTACAAACTTCCATCATCAGATATGGAATCATATGGCAAATATAAATCTTATGCGTGTGCAGCACTGCTCAGCAAATCCATCACCCGTCTGAGCAGAGAGTTAAGGGACCTGGATGAACAGATGCAGCGCGCCGAGGTACTTATCCCGCAGATCAATCTCCTTCGGAATCAGGGCAACTACAGTGAAATACTGAGATTACTGAAGCAGAATCAGGACCTTTCTTTCTTACGTGCACAGTATGCCGAGCTGGATGAGCTGTCCCTCTCGCAACAACGACAGGCCATCTCACGTGCCCTCCGGTTACAGGATTTTACCGGCGCGGAAAATGCTTTGAGCAGACTGAATGCAGACAGAAATTTTATAAATCCTGAAAAAATCCTGCCGCGCAAAGAAAAAATGGTCAAATCTTACGAGGATTCAGTTCAGATTGCAGTTGAAACCACATCTGTAAATAATGCCAATGCCTTTATCGATGCACAGAAATTAACCGCTGAGCAGATCGATTCGCTTTACAGTAATCCTGCTCTCTATCCGGCACACACTTTTACTTTCAGCAGCAATCCGGGCGGTTTTGAGCAAAAGAATAAAACCCTGGTCGACCGGATGGATTTTCTGAGAAATGAAAAATTTCCTGAAACAGCCATCGAAGCCCTTTACAGGTCGCTTGTGGATGCGATGCATGTACAGGGTGTAGAGAAGGCACGAGCCGTTGTTGCCCATGGACGTTATTATCAGGGTAGTTCAGCTAAGATCAAAAATCTTGTCGCCGAGTGCGACCCGACCGCATCAAAATGGGTTACCGAAGCCAAACAGTACCGCAAGATCTATGCGCTGCCAATTTCGACAAATCCGGGCGGATCAAACACCTATATGATAAAGGTAAATCTCCGGATACCCTCGGATGCCAATTTTCCGTGTTATGACGTAAACGTCAGGCTTCCTCAGGAAGTGGCGAGGCATGCGGGGAGTAAGCAATGGTATGAGACCATTACTTTCAATAAGAAGATTCTCAAAAATGAAGGCCGGTTTAACATAACGGCTCCGGATCCTGAGAATGATTACATTGCTCAGATCACCCCGCTTCAGGTTAACAAAACCGGGGATAATGTACTGGAGATCAGATTCAGTTATAACGCCTATAAAGTACTCGAAATCAGCATCATGGCTCAGAAACCGATCATTAAAAAGAATTAAAGGGATTCTCCTATGAAAAAATATATATTAATCGGGAGTATTGTCGTAGTGGTTGCCGCCGTACTGGTCTATTTTCTGTGGAAAAAAGACCTTTCGGGTAAGATCGTCATTCCATTCATTGCGCACCAGCAACCACGTATCGATCCACATCTTCCGGATTATAATGCCCTGTCAGATAAATTGGATGAGGTACTATTTGACGGACTCTTCAACGTTTCGGCCAATCCCAGCGGCATTACTTATGAGGACGGTCTGGGTGAGTTTATCGGTATTGATGCCCGGAATGTCGTGACCATTCGTTTGAATACAAAAAAGAAATGGCACGACAGTTATTTCATTGAAGCGAATGATGACGATATAACGATCCAAGAACGCGAGGTTAAATATTTCTCGGCAAAGGATCTGCGCTTCACTTTAAGGCGTATCGAGCAACTGGCCAGTTTGTCTCCGGATTACATTCTGGTTGGTCAGGCACTCGAGTCATTTGATTTTGAAGGCCCGGATATCAATGATGAGATCAGACTGCAATTTACCGGTGACCGGATCTGGCTGGAGCCGGACATCAAGGAAGTACTTTCTTTTAAGATCCTTCCTTCATCTACCGATCTGAGCAAAACGCAGTACGTTGTCGGGAGCGGCCCTTACCTGCAGACAGACAGACAGGCTGCGGTTTCAAATTTCTATCGAAATCCCGATGTGAAGCCGGAGATACCGCTTGTTAAACTCCAGCCATTTGTGGACAACAGTACTTTCACTACAGAACTGAGTAACAACAATATCAATGTTTTACTTGATACGCCGTTTGGTGGATTATCGCCAATCCTGGCCGATAAGGAAGACTATTTTTACAAATCGAATATCAGCACTACTTTTTTTGCGATATTCTTCAACACTGAACGTCTGAATCGCAGTCAGCGGCAGGAATTGCGCAAGTTGTTGAACCATCAAAAGATCATTGAACGTTTTTATAAAGTAGGGAGTGAACAGCAGCGACATATTACAGATTATAAAGGCAATCAAGATAATTATAATGATTACCTGAATTTCAGTGTCTTCCCCTCATCGTCATATTACGTGGAGGAGCAGATAATTCTACCGCTTCAGGAAACTTCAGCCCCGGATCTATCGATATTACCGGACAGTATTCGCGTGAAGGCGTGTCTTAACTATGGTTTCCGCGAAGAATACCGGGAGCTGGTTGAGATCCTGGGTGATCCGTCAATTTCAAAGGGTCGTTTACGTATATCGGCCATCCAGAATGATGAAATTAAGCGCGGTAACTATGATGCATTACTGGTTGCCATTTCAGGATACAGCAGTAAATTTTTATTTGATCTCTACGATATATTTTTGCGGGAACCGGATCTTGCGCGATACCGGATAAATCTTGAGGCCGGACCCGATGGTAAAGTATCACCTTCATCATTTGCTACCAGCAAAAATTTCTTCCGCCTCGATCCCCAGATAAACCTGGATGAACGCGAGGACATCCTGCAACTGCTTGAATATGTATATGCTTTCATGGAAACCCGCGAAATTGGAGATAAGCAGGAGTATGCACGCCGGATTGATGATCTCGAACAGCAAATGGCCCTGGGGAGCTGGCTTTTCTCACTTCCGTCCCTTGCTTATTTTACTACCCAGTTCGATCCGGAAACCATTGACCTGTACGGGGTGGCCGCTCAGTTATCGACCATCGAAAAATGGACCGAAAAGAAGGAAGATTGATAGAGACCTCATGCATCACGCGCAAACTGATCCTCTTTCAATCATCATGAAGATCGCCATAATATTTGGATTGCTTGCGTCGCTGCAGGCGGCGCCGGATGAAATATGGATCATTGAAGACCCATCACAACTTTCCATCTATAACCGGTACGAGCAACGTCTGAGTCCTGAGGAAAAATCACTCCTGAACCACAACGGCCCCTGGCGGATACTCGGCAAATCCTATACCCTTAGCGATCAGTTCACCAGTACAATCAGGACCGAATTTGAGAATAAGATATATTATTTGCAGACCGATGCAAATAATGATCTTGTGAATCAGACGGCGGCAGGGGTAGTCAAAAAGATTCAAACGGCTACAATCCAGGGTGATACGATCCGGATAAATACCCGTGACGTGCTGCTCATCGAACCTTCCGGGAACACAGCAGGGATTGAGGAAGGTACACTGTTGCGTAGAATTTTCACCCATCAGAAACGAATATTTGTACTGAACCTGAGAGATCATCATTATGGCTGGATCACCTTAACGGGCAAGGAAAACTGGGAGATATACCGCCCCCCATCAACGGCAGATGCCTATGAACAGTATCTTTTCGACCGTGTTGACAGGGTGATACAAAGATTTAATATTCGTCTGAGCAGGTTGTTTGAATATTTTAATCAGCACAAAGATCAGCAGATCCATCCACCCCAATGGAAGATCTCCGGAAATTCCGAGCAGCTGACCTATATTTTTACGCAGAGCCCCGGTGATCAAAAATTCAGGAAATCCCGTGAATATCTTTATCAGGAATTAGAGGATCTGCTCCACGGATCAGCGTACAAATTGACAGTAAACGATTCAGAACTTGTCATAAGTAAAGCTTTCTGACAATCCTATGCGTCCGAAAATCATAGAACATCTCGCCAGTGTCATTTTTATCGGGATTGTCTTTCTGGTCCTTTTTGCTGTATGGGGTCCACAAAAGAAGGCCCCTTCCTATCAATATATTGATGATATCAAGGCCTATACACAACTCGGTTTTCTTGACATGAGCGATCCGGAAGACCTGGCATTGTTACATGAAACCCTTGACTATTACGAGCCTGACAATAAACCAATACATGACAGCCTGGTTGCCGAGATCAAATCATACATGAGAGATCTGATGCTCGCCAATACGAGCTCGCCTTATCTTTCCGCCGAACTTGATATCAATAAACTAATATCATTGCTGGTCATGCTGTTCCAATTCGCGATAATATATATTCTGGTGCTGATTCTTACAGCATATGGAGTGGAAACTTTTGCAATATACCGTTTTATTCGTCTCCAGCAATCCGGATCCTTATTCGGATCAATCAAAGCCAGCTTTCATGATCTTATAACTACTTCAGACTGGCAAAATAAACTTAAGCAAGCATTTTTTATTATAAGGAAGCTGTTGCGTGGACTGATTAAGGGGTTGTCTATGCTCACCCTCTTCGCACCGGCATATGTCATCGCATATTCGTTTAAAACACGTTTTGACACTGATTCTGTCGTCCTGATGATCCTTCTGAGTGTAATCTCAAATGGGCTTCTGATCACCTACACACAGAAGTATTTTACGTTTATCATGAGTGAAAGCCGAAAAGGTTATGTCCAGACGGCAATTGTAAAGAATTTGAACCGAAGCTACCGGTTTTCAACTGATAAAGGGATCCGGCTTTCATCCATATTCAGGATCCGAAAAAGATTTCCGGGACATATTTTCGGTCATATCTATCAAAATGTCCGGTTCCAATACCTGAGCACGCTGAAAGAACAGGCATCGTTCCTGATAACAGGTCTGATCATTATCGAGATGGCGCTCAATATCCAGGGTCATCTCTGCTATGAACTCATGCAGAATATTTTGTACAAAAATCTGGCAATTGTACTTTTGATCGTTTTCGGGATATTTGTGATCGTAAAACTGACTGAGCTAAGTATCGATTATCTTATCTTTACCCAACAAAGAAAGATAGACAATAAAAAATGACAGCAACGACCACCGGAGAAAAATTAAGACATAGGCTGAATCATTTTGTCACTCTGAAAGACTGGTTATGGCTTTCAATCTGGATCAGCGGAATATTGTTTATCTGGATATGGAATCTGATCTTCCTGAATTCACCTGCCTTACATCAGATCGAAAATGGTTTTTTAAACACGATCATCATTGCGGCGATGGTGATACTTATTGCTGCCGGGCTGGGTTGGGGCATTACGCTTATCGATGATATTCTGTATCGCCGGTTTCCCAGGATGCGAATCGCACTGGGATTTCTGATCAACCTGATCAGGTCGGTTCCTCAGATCGTAGGGACTTTGCTTGGATACGTCCTGTTAACACTGCTGATCCAGAATAAGATCCTCACTTCTGCACCGTTGATCTTGTTCAGCATGGCTCTGATCATAGCCGTGTTCCTTTTCCTGGAGATCTTTGATCTGCTGCGGGAACGGATCGCTCACTTCAGAAAACTGGACTTTTATGACGCTATGCTTGTTTGTGGAATCTCAGAGCATTTTATTATAAACCGGGAAATCATTCTTCGGAGCAGCCCGATGCATATGATCAACAAACTGATCGGCATATTTGGGGGTGCCATTTTTCTGCTCTGCAGTGTTGATTTTATTATATCCGTCGGGCTGTCGACTGAAATAAGCCCTGTGGATCTGCCCGTTACCCTTGGCAGTCTTCTGGCCAAGATCGACAGCAAGCAGGATATCCTCGCGATCGGACATTCAATGACCCACTGGAATTATATGATCAAACTGCCGTTTGAGCATCTTCAGGGGATTACCGTTGCCTCGCTCATCGTGTTTACGCTTCTCTGTATTTATCAAATCGCCAACGGGTATGGCAGGAGGCATCGCCTGTGAAATACGATATCCGGATCATGACCGGACAGCGCATGCTTGTGGACATCAGGCACTTCACTCTGACCCCGGGTAAGATTACACTTCTGCTGGGTGAGTCCGGTATTGGAAAAACACTCATCTCAAGAACCATTTTTGGCCTCATGCCCGAGAAAGAGCTGAATATCACGATTAACGAACAAGACTATTCTGACTATCTGGCCGGCGCTCAATGTCGGGAGATCCAGTCACAGGGATTTTTTGTTTTTCAGGAACCCTCTTCGCACCTTAATCCCATGATGACGCTTTCAGACCAGCTCAACGAAGGGACAATTCATGATCCTTCTTCAAACAACGATATTTTGAAGGCGCTTTTTCCTGCATTGACTGATCATGAAAGACACCAGCTGCTCAACGTATATCCGAAACCATACCGACCCAGTGGTGGTGAAAAGCAGCGCTTTTTGATAGCCATGGCGTTCAAGAAAATGGCTCTCCTGAAGAATCCTGACACCATTTTTGTCTTTGATGAACCAACCGGGAATCTGGACAATGTTTACCGCAATATCTTTCTAAAAATGCTCATCGAAGTCCATAAAACAATCCCGCTGACCGTCTTACTGATCACCCACGATTATTCGATGATCACAGAGTTAACTACCAGACATTCAGAGATCCCGGACCATATCGAATTCCATGAGATGTGTGTTTCTGATAACCGGCAAAAACAGGTAAAATTTTCGACGGAATCTTATATTAGCTGGTTGCGCGACCTGCAACCGGCTGTTTCACAGCGGAAAAGCTCCATCGATCCGATACTTCGGTTAGAGCCCGAGATAGAGGTGTTCGGCCGCACGTTGCTCATCACGAATGATTCAACGCATCGTTCTCGATCTTCATTGGATATTTTTGAAGGGGATGCTGTTTATCTAAAAGCAGGAAGTGGCGTTGGAAAAACCACCATTGCAAAAATCATCATGGGATTGCAGCATGCAACGCGTTTTAATCTGAACCTTAAGGGGCTTGATCTGAATGAGAAAACACCCATTAATGTATGGAAAAACCGTATCTGGGCCCGTACGATGTCAATGGTCTTTCAACATGCCGATGAAGCTCTGAATCTGAGCGGAAAAGTCAAAGATATTTTCAGAGGTTTGCCCATTCCGGAGCGCTCTGACAGAGGATTTATCAAGAGCACTCTCGAAACCGTATTTGAAAAAAACCTGCCGCCATCTTTCCTGGATATGCCGGTTGCTTATCTGAGCGGTGGTCAGAAGCAGCGCCTTAATCTCATCCGAGCTCTGATCCTGGAACCTGATATCCTTATTCTGGATGAGCCGTTTAATGGACTTGACTTTAATACGATGCAGCGTATCCTGGATCTGCTTCAGGCTCATCAGAAAAAAGGAAAATCGTTTTTGATCATATCCCATAATGAAGAAATCATCGATCGCTTTGTGACGCCCGATCGTATTTATTATTTGTACCGTGATAGATCTGATCAGGAGCGTTCGGAAAGTCCGTGATCGGCAATTATGGTATAAACGGCACCGGAAGGTTGCAGGCTGCTGCGGATGAAATATATTTTATCCACCCTGAAGGTTCTTTCCGGGAAAGGATGCCGATCCAGATACCGAAACAGTGGTCCGAAATTTTCTCGCAGCTTTACTCTTCCCAGTGTTAAATGAGGTGAAAACCGGCGCTTTTCCTTTTCAAAGCCCAGATCAACCAGTTCTGCATCCAGCCAGTCATGGAGTTTAAAAAGGGAATGTGACGGATCATGTTCGAGGCCGAGCCAGATCACCCTCGGCTGCCGGCGGTTTGGAAAGGTTCCTGAACCTTTAATGATCAGATCGAACGGTTCGGCTACAGTACTGATCCCGGTGAGAATTTGGCGGACATCCTGGACAGTGGACAGGCTTATTTCACCAAGGAATTTGAGCGTAAGATGTATTGATTCCGGCTTGACCCACCGGATCCCCGGAGAATGTCTGGCCAGTTCCGCTGTGTATCGGTCAATTTCACCTAACAGATCATCAGGTAGTTTTGCGGCAATAAAACATCTGATCTGGTTTTCTGACATTTCCGAACCTTTACAAAATTAAAATATCAGGCTATGATATAATTATCCTTCGAATAATTTCTAACATATGGATCAGACATCGGTTTTATATTTTTAACTTTTTCCTTTTAATCTCTCATCGTTTCAACTTTGCTCAGCGCTTGCTTTAATCTTTGATCCTTTTTCGATCTGCCAATTTCTCAGCATTATTCATATCACCAGGGACAGTACAAGATTATCGCATCATCCTTAATTCTTAATCCCGATTTTATGATTTCATCGTGTCAATATCTCAATAATATCATCTACACTTGAAAAATCGTGGACCAGATGATCCGGTCCGGCTGCCTGTAAGGCATTATGGCTGGTCCAGCCGGTTGCCACCGCCAGGGAATTCAGATCGTTATTACGGGCACATCTGATATCGAACAGGCTGTCGCCGATGACCCAAATATTTTTCTTATCAAACAGGGTCTGGTAATAACTTTCAGCGCGGGAAACGGCGAGAGGGGGCAGATCATCCCGGTTATTTGAATCATCGCCAAATCCACCGACATGAAAAAAATGATCCAGACCGGCCTTTCTGAGTTTGATCTGCGCACCTTTTTCAATATTCCCGGTCACCAGTCCAAGGTATACATCTTCCATACCGTTCAATCTGGTCAACAGCGTTTCGACACCAGGATAAATATGCGGGTGTCGGCCGTTCTCCAGGACGATATCCAGTTCCGCGGCAAATTCCTGCAGAATGGCATGGATCTGATCATGTGCTACCGGGCGCCGGTCAAACCGCATAAGATGCTCGACGATCTCCCAGTCGGTTCTTCCCGAAAAATTATAACCGGTATCATAATTGAAATCCGGAAAGCGTCTTCTTAAAACCGTGCTCATAGCCTGACGGGGAAGCCCATGAGTTGACACCAGCGTACCATCGATATCAAACAGCAATAATTTTTGACCATGATGTTTCATATCAATAACCGAATTGACGGAGTTTCGAATCGTCCTTACGCCAGTCTTTGCTAACTTTTACATGCAACTCAAGAAATACGGGACGACCCAGAAAATGTTCGATCGCTTTCCGTGAGCGCGTACCAATATCCTTCAATGCTTTCCCCTGTCGACCGATCAGAATTCCTTTTTGAGAATCACGCTCGACAAAGATCACGGCGCTGATATAATCTTTTCTGCCATCCCGCTCGATAAACTCGTTAACCTGAACCTCTGTGGAGTAGGGAATTTCTTCTTTATAGTAGTAAAATATCTGTTCGCGGATCAATTCAGCAACAAAGAAGCGCTCGGGAAAGTCGGTAAGGATTTCCTGATCATAATAGGGTTGATGCAATGGCAGCACCTTTTTCAATTCTATCATCAGGTCGGTCAGCCCATCGTTCTTTTTAGCGCTGACGGGAATAATGCTTTGAAAAGGATAAGCAGCATTACACGCATCTATTACCGGCAGGAGTTTGTCCTTCACTACCAGATCGATCTTATTAATTACCAGGATCGCCGGTTTACCGGAATGATTCAGATCTTTGAGACGATTAATTTCATCCGTCAGGAGAATACCGCCAGTTTCACCAAATAACCGGTCATCGACAATATAAACCAGCGCATCGGCATCCTGGATCGCATTCTGTATCTGCCGGATCATCGCTTTTTGCAGGTGATATTTCGGTTCGATCAAACCCGGGGTGTCCAGAAAAATGATCTGGGCTTCGTCATCACTAAATATTCCCATCACGCTTCGCCTGGTGGTCTGGGGTTTTGGTGAAGTGATCGAAAGTTTATAATCCAGTAAGTGGTTCATAAGCGTGGACTTACCGACATTTGGCCGGCCCGTAATGGCAATGTATCCGGAGCGATATTTCATCAGTTACACCATTTTGATCAGTCTGGCTAAAGAATCCAGGATTTCCTGTACTTTTGGATGTTGTGTACAGATGGCAAGATTCTGACATTCCTTTTCAAAAAGAATCCCATTCTGCCCCCCGTAGACATATACAAACGGGGCCAGATCATTGATCAGTTCTTGAATGGACTCTTTTTTTATATTTAATTTATGATTTTTCAGGATCCCGTATTCTGAATTTTTCATAGATATCGGCTCAAAGTCTTCAACGGATTCCTCGCCACGTTCACGCAGCCAATTTAAAGAAGTAATGGTAAATTTTTTTCTGAGGGGCGATCCGATACTGATATCCAGATAATTCACCCTTCTTTTTCCGGCTTTTTCGGTGCTGAAATTTATCGTGATATCCATGTTTTTATATCTGCCATGGTAAATGGGACGACCTAGAATGCCTTTTCTCAGCACATTACCCCCTACATTGTCGGCCAGATCGTGCAGATTTTTCTGCACCGAAAGCCAGTGTAATTTGCGCAGAACATTGATCCCGATAAAAATAATGATCAGGGTAAGAAAGAAAAAGATAACGTAAAGCAATCAGTCCCCTTTGTTTAAGAAAAATATAAAGGTGCCGGAGGAAAACAGGTAATAAATATCAAATAGGATATCCACCCCAATATTTGTCTGGAACGATCGATTTCAACATGGTCATTCATTGTTGGTGGATGCTTGAGACGGATGACAAATAACAGCAAGATTGTCCAGAGCAACCAGTTTGTCGAATAAAAGTTCAGTGCAGCAAGAGCAATAAACGCCCCGATGGCGACATAACGTGCCTTTCTGCCAAGCAGAGCATAGCTGATATGTCCACCATCCAGCTGCCCGATCGGCATGAGATTAAGAGCAGTCACAAACAAACCGATCCATCCTGAGAAGATCAGCGGATAATGATAGATCTCGTACATGGGCAGATGGGTAGCCCCCATGGAACTGCGCAGGAACTGGAACAATATAGAA
>Ga0209536_100015332_pt1 | contig 10947 bp, 12 predicted proteins | sample DeeMarSeWOR28_12_FD_187461 | JGI IMG/M metagenome (GOLD analysis project Ga0209536, IMG submission 187461) | Marine sediment microbial communities from White Oak River estuary, North Carolina - WOR-2-8_12 (SPAdes) (version 2) | ecosystem: Environmental > Aquatic > Marine > Intertidal zone >... | reverse complement strand
GGCTGAAGCCGCTCCTGCGAAAAGACACACCACGGCCCTTGGTGACAACCGCCACCCCACCCGTAGGAGCGAATTCATTCGCGATGCGGGTTTGGTAACACATATGATCGCGAATGAATTCGCTCCTACCTGAATAATTGTTATATCTACAAGGCACCGGTTTCATCATCGCGGCATCTGGAACAGCCAGGTGATGGGGCCGAAACGCTCATGCTCGAGCTGGACCTCGACCGCCAGCGGCAGGCTGAAGCCCGCCTCCGCGCCGGTCGCGACGGTTGTGCCCGGCGGCCAGCTGTCCTGCCACTCGCCGCCCCCGTCGATATAGCGCGTGCGGATCTCGGTCACGCCCTCCAGCAGCGGCTGCTCCAGCGGCTCACTGTTCTGGGCGCGATCCAGCACCGACCAGGCATAGCGCACCAGCGACTGTTCCTCCAGGCGATAGCCGATGCGCCGCAGGCTGCTGCGCGGGTGCCCGGCGGGGTTGTTCCAGCCGCCGCGGGTGAACTGCAGCTGCGTACCGCTGAGCAGCGGCGCCATGGTCTCGCCGAACTCGTCGCGCACCGGGCGTGGCACGATCTGCTCGAAGTCGCGCTGCATTACGAGGTAGGTTTTCTGCAGTCGCGCCAGCTGCCCGGCAATCTCCTCCGTGGCGAACTGCTGGTCCAGCACCGTGGCGAGGCCGCCGTAAGCCATCACCGAGACCAGCGCGAAGATTGCCAGCGCAACCAGCAGCTCCAGCAGCGTGAAGCCCTGCTGCCGTGCTGCAGCCGCCGGCACCGGCGCGATCACTGGTCGGGCTCCCACACGAAACCGCTGAGGACCGCGAGTGGCTCCGAGTCGTCCTCATCCAGCGGCCGGACCTCGACATCCAGGCGTCGCAGCTCGGCCTCCTCCGTTTGCGAGATACGCGCCAGCCAGTCCCATTCGCGCCGGCCCATTGCCATGGTGCCCTTGCGCTCGCCCACGCCGGGCCAGGCATTCTCGACCTGGAACTGCACCAGCGCGTTGCGCGCCACCCAGATGGCGAAGGTACGGTCCCGCAGGTAGGCCTGGTTGGCGGTGTAATCGCCGGTGGCCTTGATGATGGCGGCCAGGGTGATGGCAAGCACGGTGAGCGCGACAAGAATCTCCAGCAGGGTGAATCCCCGATGCCGGCGGTGACTCACAGTGTCTCCTCCACTTCCAGTTCCGGCTCGCCGAACAGCGAGATGCTGAGGTGATAACGGTATCGGCTCTGGTCGGCCTCGAAGATGGCCAGGAACGGTGTCATCTCGCCACTGGAGAGAATGAATACCTGCGGGGTGATAATACCTTCCTCGCCATCCTTGTCCGGGTCTTCCTCCTCCGACTGCTGCAGGCCCGGCGGATCGCCGTCCACCTCGACCCGCATCGCCAGGCCGGGCGGCAGGGTATGGGGTTTCAGCAGGCTGTCGCCCTCACGGCTCTGCCAGCCGGCCGCGGTCAGGAACATGAATTCATAGCCATGTTCGGTAAAGCGCATGGCCAGTTCCTCGCCGCGCAGCACTGCCTCGTCGTTGGCCAGGCTGACCAGCGTGGCCAGCCGGTGGGCCTCCCGCTCCATAGCCTCGGCGAGGTCGTCACCGCCAAAGGACAGCACGGCAAAGGTGAAAATGATCCCGATCAGGACCAGGACGACCATGAGTTCCAGCAGGGTAAACCCTGCCGCAGGGCACCGCCGGCAGACCGGCATGCGCGACGCGCTATTGCAGCTGCCAGTTGCCGATATCATCGTCACTGGGCTGCTGATCCGGCCCCAGCGAATAGATATCTATCGAGGCATTCACACCCGGGCTCAGGTACTGGTAAGGCTGCTTCCAGGGATCCATCGGCAGGCGGTCCAGGTAGCCGCCTTCCTTCCAGCCCGGGGGCTCGGGTGAGGTGGGCTTTTCGATCAGCGATTCCAGGCCCTGGTCGGTGGTCGGATAGACGTAGTTGTCCAGCTTGTAGAGATTCAGCGCGGACTCCAGCGCCCGGATGTCCTGCCGTGCCTTGGTGATGCGCGCCTGGTCCGGCCGGTCCATGACCTTCGGCACCAGGATTGCCGCCAGGATACCGAGGATGACGACCACCACCATCACCTCGATCAGGGTGAAGCCGCTTTGCTTGTACATGCTGTGTTTCATGTCTTGATTTCCTTGCCAGTCTGAATCTGGCCTTCGCCGGATTATGCAGACGGAATATACGCGATTTGGCGGGATTTTACCGGTTGCAGGCGAGCAATTCCTGCAAATTTATGTCTGCGGTCACACACGTGTTACATAAACGGTTCGTTACATGGGGTAGGAGCGAATTTATTCGCGATAGTGGTACCCGTAATCCCCGGATCCCATCGCGGCTGAAGCCGCTCCTACAACATTCGGGACAAGTGGCCAAAGGGGAAGGTAGGAGCGAATTTATTCGCGATGGATATTCACAAGGCCCAGGGCATCAATCGCGGCCGGCTAGCTCGCCCGCAGCTGGTTGCGCACCTTGAGGGCGTACAGGTGACGCTCGGCATCGACCAGGTGCTGGCCCCAGTGCATGCGGTAGGTCATCTGCCAGACCTCGGCCGCACGTTGCGGCCAGGCCTCGTCGAGCAGCTGCAGGCCATGCAACAGGTCGAAATAGATATCGGTGAGATCGTCCGCCAGGCTGCCGGACATGTTGACCTGCTCGGGCGAGGCATCGAACTCGAGCCAGTAACTGTCCCGCTCGCCGAGCTGCTGGCGCAACCGGCTATAGAGGTTGAAGCGCTCGTCGAGGTCAATCTCGGGAACCGGCAAGTCATTGACATCATGGGACTTCAGGGCAGTCACTGCCGAGTGCAGGCGCGGCAGCAGCGCATACAGCTCCTCCAGCCAGGCATCCCGTGACTGATCGTGTTCCATTATGAGCCCGCAGAAGGCCTTGGACGCCATCGCCATTTCTGACAGTTTCTCGGAAATGGTTTCCATCTCGTGTTTCAGTTGCAAAAACCCGCCCTCCCGGTGGATTGACAGGACAACCCCGAACCAACCTGGCTGACTACCCCTTGCTACCCCTGGTTACCTCTCAGTGTAGCCAATTCCTGGCAGCCTGCCTGTCTGTTTTACCCGCCGCCTGCGGGCGATTGCAGGCAACCCTGCGGCATCAGATCTCGACCATCTCGAAGTCTTCCTTGGCGGCGCCGCATTCCGGACATACCCAGTTCGCCGGGATGTCTTCCCAGCGCGTGCCCGGCGGGAAGCCTTCCTCGGGCAGACCGGCCGCCTCGCTGTAGACAAAGCCGCACACCACGCACATGTAGTCCTTGTAATCGCTCATAGTGTTGCCTCGGTTAAACCCTGAATTTCTGGACGGGGCGCATTGTACCGGTGTGCTGCGGCGATAGACAGATGGCGCACACCTGTCGATTGCCAATGCCGTGAACAGCGCTGGCCGGGTCAGCTGTGCAGCACCGCAACCGGCGGCTATAGTGCTTTATTATTCTTCCCGCCTTGCCTAACCTTCACTGATTGCTCCAGTGCCACCGGTATCAGAATGAAAAAGATCCCTATCGTGCTTGTCTTTGCCGGCCATGACCCGTGCGGCGGTGCCGGGATACAGGCCGACATCGAGGCCCTGGCTAGCCAGGGCTGCCACGCCGCGACGACCCTGACCGCCCTCACCGTGCAGGACAGCCGCGATGTCCAGGATTTCCGGCCGCTGGATGCCGTCGACGTCATCGCCCAGGCCCGCGCGGTACTGGAAGACATGCCCGTCGACGTGTTCAAGCTGGGTATGCTCGGCAGCGTCCGGAATATCGAGGCGATTCACACCATACTCAGCGATTACCCGGAGATACCGGTTGTGCTCGACCCGGTACTGGCGAGCGGTGGCGGCACGGATCTGGGCGGACCGGAACTGGCCGAGGCGATGCGCATACTCCTGTTGCCCATGACCACCGTGCTGACGCCGAATACCCTGGAAGCGCGCGCCCTGGCAAGGGGTGCCGATACCATCGAGGCCTGCGCCCTGTCGCTGCTCGAGGACGGCGTCGATTATGTCCTGGTGACCGGCACGCACGAAAACACCCGCCACGTCGACAACCGGCTCTACCACGACGACCGCCTGCTGGAGACCTTCAGCTGGGAACGCCTGCCGGACAGCTACCACGGCTCTGGCTGCACGCTGGCATCCAGCCTGGCCGGCCTGCTGGCACAGGGCCTGGATCCCTTTGCCGCCGCCCACGAGGCGCAGGACTACACCTGGAACGCGCTGCGGCAGGGCTACCGCCCTGGCCTGGGGCAGCACCTGCCGAACCGCCTGTTCTGGGCCGGGGACGATGGCGACCGGGATTAGGCGCGGTCTCTACGCCATCACCGACACGGCACTGCTGGCGGACGGGGTGCTGGTCGAGCGCGTCGAACAGGCCATCCGGGGGGGCGCCACGGTTATCCAGTACCGCGACAAGCAGCTGTCCCCGGCGCAGCGTCAGCACCAGGCGGCCGCGCTGGCCACAGTGTGCGGCAACTATGGCGTACCGCTGATCGTCAACGACGACGTCGCGCTGGCCGCTGCCGTCGGCGCGGCCGGCGTGCATCTGGGCGAGCACGATACCGGCCTGCTGGCGGCCCGCCGGGAACTCGGACCCGACGCCATTATCGGCGTCTCCTGCTACAACCGGGTCGACCTTGCCCGACAGGCCGCCGACTGCGGCGCCGACTATGTCGCCTTCGGCCGGTTCTTTCCCTCGAGCACCAAGCCCGCGGCGATACAGGCGACGCCCGCCCTGCTGGCCGATGCCAGGCAGGCCATCGACCTGCCGATTGTCACCATCGGTGGCATCACGCCGGAGAATGGCCGGGAACTGCTCAGCGCCGGCGCCGACCTGCTGGCGGTCATCCACGGCGTCTTCGGCCAGCCGGATGTCGAGGCGGCAGCCCGGCGCTATGCGGCCCTGTTTGGATCGGGCGAGGTGGATCCGGAATAAAACATCGCCACGGAAGAACACGGAATCAAAAAAACTCGTTCCAACCCGCTCCAGGGTGAAGATGAGGCGCATGCATCTTTGAAATCTTTTTCGCTTTGCCCCCTCACCCTAACCCCTCCCCTGAGGGGAGAGGGGATAAAAAGGCATCGTGTATTCCGTGTTATTCCGTGGATTCCGTGGCCATTACCGGGTTTCGTGTATTTTCGTTGTATTTCCGTGTGCTTCCGTGGCCAAGCGTGTTTGTTTACTATTCACTCCCTGCACCATGATGAGACAATGCGTTCCCGCTGAAAAAACGCAGCAACGACAAGGACCCCCGCACCATGACCCGCTCGCATGACGATTTCGAGGCCGCCTGCCGGCATATCCCCGGCGGCGTGAATTCACCGGTACGCGCCTTTCGCGGCGTCGGCGGCGAGCCGGTGTTCTTCGCCAGCGGCGAGGGGCCCTGCCTGGTGGACGTCGATGGCAAGCGCTACATCGACTACGTCGGCTCCTGGGGGCCGATGATCGCGGGCCACGCCCAGCCGGACGTCATCCGCGCCGTCCAGGAGGCCGCCGCCCAGGGGCTGGGTTACGGCGCGCCGACGGAGATCGAGACGCGCATGGCGGAGACACTCTGCCGCCTGGTGCCGTCGATGGAACTGGTGCGCATGGTCAATTCCGGCACCGAGGCCACCATGAGCGCCATCCGGCTGGCGCGCGGCTTCACCGGCCGTGACCGCATCGTCAAGTTCGAGGGCTGTTATCACGGCCACTCCGACGCCCTGCTGGTCAAGGCCGGCTCCGGCACCCTGACGCTGGGCGTGCCGACCTCGCCCGGGGTGCCGGCCAGCGTCGCCGAACACACCATGACGCTGACCTATAACGACCTCGACAGCGTCGCCGAGGCGTTCCGGCAGGTCGGCAGCGAGATCGCCGCCGTTATCGTCGAACCGGTGGCCGGCAACATGAACTGCATCCCGCCGGTCCCCGGCTTCCTCGAAGGCCTGCGAGAGCTGTGCAGCGAACATGGCAGCGTGCTGATCTTCGACGAGGTCATGACGGGCTTTCGCGTGGCGCGCGGCGGCGCCCAGGAACACTACGGCGTCACACCGGACCTCACCACGCTCGGCAAGGTGATCGGCGGCGGCCTGCCGGTCGGTGCCTTTGGCGGGCGGCGCGACATTATGGAGCAGATCGCGCCGCTGGGCCCGGTCTACCAGGCCGGCACCCTGTCCGGCAACCCGGTTGCCCTGGCCGCCGGCCTGACGACACTGGAACTGGCCGCGGCCGACGGTTTCCATGCCGGGCTGGATGCCGCCGCCAGGCGCCTGGTGGCTGGCCTGCAGTCACGGGCCGATGCCGCCGGCATTGCCTTTACCACCAACCAGGTCGGCGGCATGTTCGGCTTCTTCTTCACCGGTGAGACGCCGGTGACGCGCTTCGAGCAGGTCACCCGCTGCGACCTCGAACGCTTCCAGCGTTTCTATCACGGCATGCTGGAGGCGGGGGTCTACCTGGCGCCCTCGGCCTACGAGGCCGGCTTCGTATCCTCGACGCATACCGGGGCGATCATCGACGAGACGCTGGCCGCCGCCGAACGGGTATTCGCCTCGCTCTGACCCCGGCCAGCAACCGTGCAGCAGACGGCTCCAGCCATACCCTCCTGCCAGCATGGATAGCCTGCTGCAGAACATCCTTGACTGGGTCTCGCTGCACCCCTACCTCGCCGGGCTGCTGGTCTTCTGCATCGCCCTGCTGGAATCACTGATCGTCATCGGCCTGCTGATCCCCGGCGCCTTCCTGCTGTTCGGCGCCGGCGCCCTGATCGCCACCGGCAACCTGCCGCTGGTGCCAACCATGCTCTGGACCATCGCCGGCGCCATTGCCGGCGACACCATCAGCTTCCTGATCGGCCGGCATTATCATCAGCGACTGCGGGTAATGTGGCCGCTGCGGCGCTATCCGGCCATGGTGAACCGCGGCATCGACTTCTTCTTCCGCCATGGCGGCAAGAGTGTCTTCATGGCGCGTTTCGTCGGCCCGGTCCGCCCCATTGTGCCGGCCATCGCCGGCATGATGGAAATGCCCGTCGCGCGCTTCCTCGGGGTGGACGTGGCTGCCTCGGCGCTCTGGGCACCGGCCTATATCCTGCCGGGCATGGTGTTCGGCGCCTCACTCGGTCTCGCCGCCGAGGTCGCCGGCCGCCTCGTGGTGCTGCTGGTCGTTATCGCCGGCATCACCTGGCTGTCTATCGAGCTCATGCGCGGCATGACGCGGCTGCTGCAGCCGCCCGCCAGCGCCCTGCTGGACCGGCTGCTGGAATGGAGCCGCAATCACCCGCGCATCAAACCGCTGGCCGGCTCACTGCTTGACCCGGACCACCCGGAGGCCCGCGGTCTCGCGACGCTTGCCGTACTGCTGTTCTTCACCCTCTGGGCACTGCTGCTGATATCGCGCCAGGAGCTGCACGGCCGCTTCATGGCCAGCTTCGACGTCTACCTGTTCCACGCCCTGCAGGCCCTGCGCACACCCTGGGTGGACCAGCTGATGGTCTTCATCACCCAGTTCGGCCAGCAGCTGCTGCTGGCGGCGATCCTGACCGGCGGCTGCCTGTGGCTGTTCCGCAAGGGCCGTTCGCGGGCTGCCTGGCACTGGCTGGCCGCCTATGCCGGTGCCGGCATCCTCACCTGGGTACTGAAGGTTTCCGCGCAGGTGGCACGCCCGTTCGACTGGCAAAGCGGCTTCTCCTTCCCCAGCGCCCATGTCAGCATGAGCCTTGCCGTGTTCGGCTTCCTGGCACTGCTGGTGGCCCGGGAACTGCCCTACCGCAAGCGCTGGGTGCCCTACTCCACCGCGGCCGTGGTGGTCACGGCGATCGCCTTTTCACGCCTGTACCTCGGTGTGCACTGGTTTTCCGACGTGCTCGGCGCCGCGACCCTGGGCATCTTCTGGGTCGCCCTGCTCGGCATCGCCTATGACCACCACCCGGCGCCGCGCCTGCAGGCCCGCGGCCTGGTGAGTTTCGTCCTGCTGGTCACCATCGTCGCCGGTTCACTGCAGGTGCAGCAGCGTTTCGAGCGTGACCTCACGCATTACCTGCCGCGCCCCGACCTGCTGACAGTCACCCGCGAGGCCTGGCAGGAGACTGTCTGGCAACTGGCGCCCGCCTACCGGATCGACCTCGAGGGCTCGCCGAAGCAGCCCATGAACGTGCAATGGGCGGGTGACCTTGACACGCTGCAGGCGCTGCTGGAAAGCCGTGGCTGGCGGCCGCCCACGGGCATGGGGGCGGCAAGCTTCCTCAACCTGCTCACCTCGGAACCGTCGATCGCGCAGTTGCCCATCCTGCCGCAGGTACATGACGGCCTGCACCCGGACCTGGTCATGGTGACGGAACCGGCACATAACGAGGGCCTGACAGTGCTGCGCCTGTGGCCGACCCGCGTACAGTTCGCGGCCGGCGCCACCCCGGTCTGGCTCGGCAATGTCTCCACGCTGTTCATGGAACAGACCCCGGTCCTGCTGACCATCCTGAGGACCAGCCCTGATTTCGACGCCCCGTTGCAGCAGCTGCGCAGCGCGCTCGGCGGGGATGTGGCCACACGCCTGCAACGACGTCCGCTTGCCAGCCTGCCGGGCGAGATCACCTGGGACGGCACGGTGCTGCTGGCTGAAGAGGTGGAATAGTTACTTACCGCAGAGAAAATAAAAAATGCAGGTCGGATCAAGGAGTACCGCGACGAATCCGACAGGTTTTTCATGAATACGGGCTGCGCGCGTATTTGCAAGAAAACGTCAGGCCAGCCCTTGGGCTGGCACGGCCAACGGTTTCACTGCCGTTGTTTGATGTTCTTTGCGTTGATGCGGTGAATACCGGGAGCATCACCCCGTCAGGCGCGATGACTTCTCCTGCAGGGCCGCCAGCAGCTTCCCGTGAATCCCGCCGAAGCCGCCGTTGCTCATCACCAGCACGTGGTCGCCGGCCCGCGCCTCGCCGGCGACGCCAGCGACAATCGCATCGACCGTGTCCTCCACAACCACCGGCACATCCAGCTGCGCGGCGACTTCCTGCAGCGACCAGTCGATGTCCTCCGGCTGGTGCAGCCAGATCCGGTCTGCGCCGCGCATCGAGCCGGCCAGGGTCTCGCGGTGCACACCCAGACGCATGGTGTTGGAGCGCGGCTCCAGCAACAGCAGGATGCGCGCATCGCCGACACGCTTGCGCAGACCCTGCAGGGTGCTCGCGATCGCCGTCGGGTGGTGGGCAAAATCATCATAGACCGTGACGCCGCTGCACTCGCCGCGCACTTCCATGCGGCGCTTCACGCCACGGTAGTGCGCCAGCGCCGCGACCGCCTGCGCCACGGGGACACCGGCATGCCGCGCCGCGGCAATCGCGACCAGTGCATTGTGCATGCTGTGTTCACCGAGCTGGTCCCAGTCCACGCGGCCAACAGGTTCGCCGTCCAGCAACACATCGAAGCGGCTGCCGTCGTCCGCCTGTCTGGCAGCCCCCCACAGGGCGTTGCCGCCGCTTACCGAGACAGATTCACGCGGCGTCCAGCAGCCCATGTCAATGACCTCCGCCAGGCTGGTGTCGTCGGCATTGTGCACGACAAGGCCGTTGCCGGGCACGGTGCGGACAAGGTGGTGGAACTGGCGCTTGATGGCATCGAGATCGGGAAAGATGTCCGCGTGGTCGTATTCCAGGTTGTTCAGGATCAGCGTCCGCGGGCGATAGTGGACAAACTTGGAACGCTTGTCGAAAAACGCCGTGTCGTATTCATCCGCCGCGACCACGAAAAACGGGCCATTACCGGGCCGCGCCGAGACGCCGAAGTTGCGCGGCACCCCACCGATCAGGAAGCCGGGTTCAAGGCCGGCATATTCCAGGATCCAGGCCAGCAGGCTGGCCGTGGATGTCTTGCCGTGGGTACCGGCAACCGCCAGCACCCAGCGGTCCTGCAGCACGTGCTCCGCCAGCCACTGCGGCCCCGAGGTGTAGGGCAGCCCTTCATTGAGCACGTACTCGACCGCCTCGTTGCCACGTGACAGGGCGTTGCCGATTACGACGCAGTCGGGGGACGGTCGCAACTGGTCCGTGGCATAGCCTTCGCCAAGCGCAATACCCTGCTCCTCCAGCTGCGTACTCATGGGCGGATAGACGTTGGCATCGGAGCCGCTGACCTCGATACCGCGCGCGCGCGCCAGCAGCGCGATGCCGCCCATGAATGTGCCACAGATACCAAGGATGTGAATGTGCATATCAGCTCGCTTGCGGGAAGAGCGCCGTGATCAGCTGCATGGCCACCAGTGTATACAGAACCGCTATAAGGACCGCAATCGGCAGGATTACCGACAGGGCATGGCGGATGATGTGCGCCACCACCAGCAGGTTCCAGCCCATCAGCAACAGCCATAACATCAGCACCGGCAACGACACCTGCTCGCTATCCTGCGCCTGGTACAGCGACTGGACCAGCGGCAGTGCCAGCAACCCCAGCAAGGTACCGGCTCCCGCCAGCGCACTCAGTGTCTGGTTGAGGCGTGCGATATTGCCCGTCAGGTACAGCACGGAACCGGCAAGGGCGATTAGCAGGGCGAGATCGGTAACGGCGATCTGCAGCGCGGTCAGGCCGGGATAACCGGGCAGCGACAGCAGTGTGGAAATCAGCAGGTAGCTGGCCAGCGTCAGTCCGAGCAGGACCCGCGACGCCGGCAGGTCCTGCGGACCCGCCCGCAGCAGGCAGATATCAAGCCAGATGGTCAGCAAGCGGGACATTCGCCGGGCAGGGCCCTTCTATTCAGGATCGCTTGCGGGCTGCCTTCTTTTTTGCCGCCGACTTCTTCGGAGCGGCCTTCTTCGGTGCGGCCTTCTTCGGAGCCGCCTTCTTTGGAGCCGCCTTCTTTGGAGCTGCCTTCTTCGGTGCTGCCTTCTTTGGCGCTGCCTTCTTCGGGGCTGCCTTCTTTGGCGCTGCCTTCTTCGGCGCTGCCTTCTTCGGGGCCGCCTT
>Ga0209536_100015331_pt1 | contig 10948 bp, 10 predicted proteins | sample DeeMarSeWOR28_12_FD_187461 | JGI IMG/M metagenome (GOLD analysis project Ga0209536, IMG submission 187461) | Marine sediment microbial communities from White Oak River estuary, North Carolina - WOR-2-8_12 (SPAdes) (version 2) | ecosystem: Environmental > Aquatic > Marine > Intertidal zone >... | reverse complement strand
TGTCATACATAAAACCCAAATTAAATTGCGCTAAAGCAAATCCCTGTTCTGCGGCTTTTGTAAGCCACTGGAAAGCCTTTTTATAGTCTTGCGGGACACCTTCGCCTCCTGCTGCATAAATAAGCCCAAGGTTGGTTTGTGCTTCAGCCAGACCCTGTGCAGCTGCCTTTGAGTACCATTCTAAAGCCTTCTGATAGTCTTGCGGAACACCCTCGCCATTATTGTACATGGCACCCAGGTTGGTCTGTGCTTCAGCCAGACCCTGTGCAGCTGCCTTTGAGTACCATTTTAAAGCCTTCTGATAGTCTTGCGGGACACCCTCGCCATTATCATACATGAATCCCAAATTAAATTGCGCCATGACAAAACCCTGCTCAGCCGCTCTTGTAAGCCAATACGCAGCCTGTGTGTAATCTTGCTCCATGCCTTCTCCGTTGAGATACATGAATCCCAAGATCCATTGCGCACTCCCATCCCCCTCTTTCGCGAGCATGAGAAATAGAGAAATATCTTCATCAAGTAGTTCGGCTTTCAGCTGCGGCGGCAGACAAATCGAGATAAAAGCTATTACCAAAAAAATTGCTAAGATTCGCTGTATCAGTTGCATAATGACTCCTTTCTTGAAAATATTCACCTCATGTATGACATAAATCTTTTTTGAGGCAAAAATCTATTGTACCTTGGTACTAATAAGTTGTTTTCATACAGAATATTTTCTCCTTGTGGGGGTAAACAGACTGCCGGACAAATTCACATATGGATTGCAATGGACTATTTCTGAGGAGAAGAAACTACTTCCCTAAAATGAAAAAAAGTCTGCCAGCAATAGCAGAATGTGAATTTTTAAGTTCAATCACTCCAGACAAGGTATTGCGTGTCGATTCTTGAAATAAAAAAGGCAGAACACATATAATATTCTGCCCTTGAGTCATACAAATCAGTTACTCTGCAACTATCGTGGAATCGCCATATCTGCATAGCAGGCATATTGCACTTGCCTGATGCAATTTTATGATTTCATTTACTTTTCAATAAAATTGACAAGCCGGAATGAGAGCGGACCATTCTAGTTAGTCGTCACATTTGCAATATAGTGACCCAACATGGTTTTCTGATAGGTATTCAAGGCAGTAAATTTGACACCGCATCGGCGCAATTTTTTTGATTCTTCACTAAGTTGGACATCCTCTATGACACGGATTGGGATATCCTCCAAACAGAATTTCTGGTCGATGAAATCAAGTCTTATCTCTTTTCTTGGCCAAGTCTCCCAACCTGCATAACTAAAGGCCAGCCCGGAATTGCTGATATCCAGTACTTCATATGAGAGAACCATTACCGGCGAGACCAGGACGCAGGAAAGGTTAGGGACATGAAACCGCTCATGTTCACGTCGTTCTTTAAATGCATTCATCATCCACCTCCTGACGGAGTTGCAAAACTAGTATGCATGATACTTTTATTTTAATGATTAAAATATATAAGCTATAATCAACAAAAACAATCAACCGCATGGAGTATTTTGAGAGTATTTTAACTGGCAGGGGTGAAATAAAACTAGTCCGGAAGGTGCAGTTATACAAATATACTTTCTGTTGACAGTCGACCTGGAGATTCATTATAAACATATCAAAAATCGGACTGGGTGATAATAACCTCCCCTAATATAATTGAGTCAGAGAAGATAACGATCGTTATTCTGACAGGGTGATGGGATGGTGCGAGCCTTGGCATAGTTGAAAGTAGGGCCATAGCGGGCACTGTTTGCCAGGCTTAAATGTCTGCCTGGTTTAGGGCTTAGTCCATACTTATTATGCCAAATCGATCTCCAGGAATAATGCATCAATATAGGCGTCGTATCTCCGTTCTGCTCGGTTTATTATTCTACCTTGCTATAGTGGTGCCAAGTGTGACTGCAGATGAGGTGAAAATACCATCGCGCACCAGATGGGTCGAATCTGATCAAGCTATGGAAGTGACGCCATCGAGAGGACACCTGCTGTGGTCTTATGGGGAATCAAAGTTTTCGGCGGCAGTGAATGCAACTGAAAAGCAAACCAGAGTGGGCTATCGCTGGGAGGGGCCCCCTGCAGAAAGTCCGGATTGGCGGGGCATCAAAAGGGATACCTTATATTTTGTATCCTACCAGTTCGTTGCAATTGTCATTTTGTACATGGCACCAGAAAAGCTTTCAGGATGGACCCAGGAGGATAAGGATAACTACAGCTTCAGTAAATGGACAGAGAATGTCAAGAAGCCTATTTGGGATGATGACGAATGGTGGGTCAATTACATTCTGCATCCCTATTGGGGCGCCACCTACTATATCCGGGCGCAGGAAAGGGGTTTCAAGAGCATGCAGTCATTTTGGTACGCGGTCCTCCTTTCCACGCTCTATGAATATGGCGCGGAAGCCCTGTTCGAACCGGTCTCCATTCAGGATTTGATCGTGACGCCGGTGGCAGGTGCCTTGATAGGGGAATATCTGTTTAAGCCGATCCGGAAACGTATCAGGGCCAAAGACCAACTGAACTGGCCGGACAAGGCTGTGCTGATACTCACTGATCCCCTTGGGGTGGTCAACGAAGGGCTGAATCGGATTTTGGGGGTAAACACCGAAGTGAGTTTTCGGCAACTGCGGATGGAAAATATTCCGCTCTCATCAGGTTTATCAAGAGAAAGAGAAAACAAGGCGGAGTCTCATTCAAATATAAATCCCGTTTGGGGGTTGCAACTGCAAGTCAACTGGTGAAACGGCGTTATAGTCTTCTTCACTTTAGGGCTGTTATATGCGGTTCTTTGCGCCAGTTCAGAGACAATTTGCCAGACATGATGTCAACCGCCCAGGTATGCTTTTTTAACCTCGGGATTATTGAGCAGATCCCCGGAGGGACCCTGCAGCACCAGGCGGCCGTTTTCCAAGACATAGGCCCTTTGGGCGAATTTGAGAGCCAGGCGGGCATTCTGTTCGACGAGAAGGATGGTTGTACCCTCCCTGTTGATCTGTTTGAGCGCTTCAAACATTGAGAGCATGAGCAGGGGGGCCAGTCCCATGGAGGGTTCGTCCAGAAGCATCAGCTTGCGGCCGCTCATATAGGCGCGTCCCACAGCAAGCATCTGCTGTTCTCCACCGCTTAAGGTGCCGGCCATCTGGGACTTTCGTTCCAGAAGACGCGGGAAGATTGTAAAAACCTGCTCAACATCCCCGGCGATTCTTTCCTTGTCCCTGCGGGCAAAAGTTGCCAGCTGCAGGTTTTCCATGACGCTCAGGTTGCCAAACAAACGCCTCCCTTCAGGCACGTGTGATATGCCCAGTTCACTCACAACCTTGTCAGGCTGATAGTGCAGTAGATTTTTTCCTTCAAAAGTCAAGACCGATCCTTTATCAGCCGGGATCAGGCGTGATATGGCACGCAAGGTCGTACTTTTTCCTGCACCATTGGCACCGATGATGCAAACGATCTCGCCCTGTTCGATGGACAAATCAATGGAATGGAGAGCTCGTATCTTACCATAGGAGACATGCAGATTTTTAATTTCAAGCTGCATCAGTGGATATCCTCCCTGCCGAGATAAGCCTCTATTACCTGCGGGTTGTTCTTGGTCTCCTCTGGCGTGCCTTCGGCAATAACTTCACCGAAAACAAGGGTCTGGATCCTTTCGCACAACTCCATGACAAATTTCAAGCGATGTTCGATGAGAAAGATAGCCACATCAAACTCTGCATGGATTTTCCTGATAATGGAGATCATGCGGTTCAGTTCATCCGGTGTCATGCCGGCTGTCGGTTCATCAAGGAAAAGGACCTTGGGGTTTGTCGCCATGGCCCGCGCCATCTCCACCCGCCGCTGGGCACCGTATGGCAGGCTGACCGCAAGTTGGGATCTAAAGTGCCCCACATCAAATATTTCCAGCAGATGCATGGCTTTGGCGGTGAGCCTTTTTTCTTCCTGATGACAGAATCTGGAACCAAAAAATGCCCCCCAGATACCATATCCCAGCTGGGAGTAGCATGCCATTTTTACATGCTCAAGAACGGTCATGTGCCGCCAAAGTAAGAGGTTCTGAAAGGTTCGGCCCAATCCCCTGGCGGCAATTTCATGGGGCTGAAGGCCTATCAGGCTGTTACCGTCCAGTTCAATATTGCCCTCTGTCGGGGTGTGGATGCCGGAAATCAGGTTGAAGATAGTGGTTTTCCCCGCACCATTTGGCCCAATCAGCCCAACAATATGGCCCGGTTCAAGGATAAGGTTGTAGTTGTGCACAGCCCTGAGCCCGCCGAAATAATGAGTCATGTTATCAACCTGCAGCAGTGCCATAACGTCATCCCTCGAGCGATTTCTGCCTGGGCTTCATGAGCTCTTTGGGTTTGAACTCGGTGAAGGCAATAAGACCTGTTGGACGGAAGAGCATAACCAGGATAAGGAGAAGCGGAATAATTATCCATTTGTAGATTTCAAGGGGCCGCAGGGCCTCGCTTAAAATGTTGATGCTGACAGCGCCCACAATGGAACCGGTGACCGAATTAAGGCCGCCAAAATAGACCATGGCCAGGATCTCGGCCAGCCGCTGTATGCCAAAGGAACCCGGATTAACATACCGTAGAACGTGCGCAAAAAGTCCTCCGGCCACCCCGGCCCAGAAGGCCCCGAACATGAAGGTGATAATCTTCGTCTTGCGGGTGTTGACGGTCATGGACTCGGCTGCCAACTCATTGTCCCGAACGGCATTAAGAGCCTTGCCCATTGTTGAACGGACAAAATTATTGATGATCCAGATACAAAGAACCATAACAATGAAAACCATCGGCAGGGTGGAATAATGAGGCTGACTGGACATGCCCCGTGGCCCTCCGACAAATTCAAGGTTTTCGATAAGACTTTTGACGATAAACAGAAATGCAAGAGATATAATGGCCAGATAATCCCCGCGGGTACGAAAAGATGGTACAGCAATGACCAGTGCCCCCAAAGCTGCAGCAATGCCCCCTGCAATGAGGACCAGGGGAAAGAGATAGGGGCCAAGAGCTTCCGGCAGCAGGGCATCGCCAAACTGTTTGTCGTTGGCAAAAAGGAGCAGCGTGATAGTGGATGCCGTATAAGCACCGAGTGCCATGAAACCCGGATGAGAGCAGGAAAATTCACCCATGTAACCATTAATGACATTGATGCTCAGGGTCAACATAATTGCAATCATGGTGAGTTTCAAGACCAGGAGCCGGTAATCGCTTAAGTCGGCCCAGAGATGCAAAGCTGCGTAAAAAAGTCCAAGATGAACAAGTGCTGCAATGGTAACTGGGCCCTTAGCAAGAAAGCCGGCCAGTTTGTTTGCCGGTTTCTGCAGGAACTTGCTAATAATGAGAATCGGCAGTCCGTATACTACCAGAAGGTAGCCAACAGTGCCCGGGATAAGCAAAGGTCTTTTCAGTACCGTGAGAAAGCCGAAAAGCACGGGGATTTTGGGAAGACCGAGATAGTATGATATGAGGTCTCCCAGGAAATACTCCACAAGTACAGCACCCATGAAACCTAAAAACCACCCTATGAGGGGGACGGAGGCAGCAAAATTTTTCAGCCGTGCTTTGACCCCTTTTTTATCCCGCTGCAATGTATGACCAGGAATATCCATTCAGTTTATCTATGTAATTATCAGTCACAGTTCCAGGTTATAGCCGAAGCTGGGTAGAGTGCGCCTGGCCGAAGAAGCCGTGCGGTCTGAAAGTCAGGATGAGCAGAATAATAGAATAGGCAATGACATCCCTCAGGGTTGACGGAAAAATCCAGGCCACAAAAATTTCAATAAAACCCAGCAGAAAACCGGCCAGAGCAGCACCGAGAATAGAGCCCCGACCGCCTAAGATTGCTGCAACAAAAGCCTTCCAGCCCAGGAGTATTCCCATATACGGATCAAGTACCGGGTAGGCGAGGCCGTAAAGAATGCCCGCGGCAGAGGCAAGGGCTGAGCCAATGGCAAAAGTGAGCGGGGCTATCTTGTTTATGGAAACGCCCATGAGGGGTACCACCTGAAAATCAAAGGACATGGCCCGCATGGCCATGCCCCACTTGGTTTTCTGGATAAAACGGTGCAGCAGAAACATGAGTCCCAGAGAAACCCCGACAATAAGTATTTTTTTATTGGTTACATAAACGCCGCCGAACTGGTAGGTAGCCGATTCTACAAGCTGCGGGAAACGAAGTCTCCGGGCCCCGAGAATGGCCAGGTTGCCGGTTTCAAGGATAATGCCTATCATTAACCCGGTAATGGCAGCAGATGCCCGGGGCGCATCGCGGAGAGGCCGATAGCCTACCCGCTCGATGAACATCCCCACAAAAGATGTAAAGAACATGGAAAAGAGGATGGTCAGGATAAGGATGAGCCAGCCGGGCAGGGGGATGCCGGTCAGGGCGACAAACCCGAGCAGAGCTGTCGCCACGCCGAAACCGATATATGAGCCGACCATAAAGACATCCCCATGGGCAAAGTTGAACAGCATCAGGATGCTGTATACCATGGAATATCCCAGGGCGATCAGGGCATAGAAGCTGCCCCATTGCAAACCGTTTACAATGTTCTGGAGAAAAAGATCCATTATGGCCTAGTTCGGGCAGACAGACTTGTAGAATTCGTATTCTCCTTTATCGCTGATCCGGACAATAACAGCGCACTTGATGGGGTCACCTTCTTCCGTAAAGGTCATGTCACCGGTGATACCCTTGAAATTCTTTATCTTGGCCAGGGCGTCGCGGACAGCCTTGCGGTCTGATCCGATTTTTCCGGTGAGCGTACCGGAATTTTCAATGGCAGTCTGTACCAGGCGAAGGGAATCCCAGGTCAGGGCCGCCACATCATCCGGGGTATAGCCGTACTTTTTCTCGTAGCGCTCGATGAATTCCTTGGTTGCGCCCTGGGCACCGGCAGCTGCATAATGAGTGGAGAAGAACAGGCCGTAGCAATCCTTGCCGCAAAGGGTAACGGTCTCAGCAGATCCCCAGGAGTCGCTGCCTACAATGGGCCCGGTCCAGCCAAGCTCATGGGCCTGCTGTACAATGAGCGCCACCTCGTTATAGTATTGAGGTGTAAAAAGCACCTGGGCGCCTGAGTTGTTGATCTTGCTCAATTGAGAGCTGAAATCAGTGTCCTTGGTGGTGAAACTTTCAAAGGCAACCACTGAGCCTGGACCGTGAATCTTTTCCCAGGCCTGCTTGAAGAATTCAGCAAGTCCCTTGGGGTAATCGCTGGCAACATCATAGAGGACAGCCGCCTTGGTGAAGTTGAATTCCTCAGTGATAAAATTGGCCAGAACCGGACCCTGGAAAGGGTCAAGGAAGCAACCCCGGAAAACAAAGGGGCGGTCCTTGGTCGAATCGGGATTTGTGGACCAGGGGGTGATCATGGGGGTCTCGTAGTTGTTTGCCACGTCACCTGCAGGTACCGCCTGCTTGGAAGACTGGGGGCCGACGATGACCAGCACCTCGTCTTCGGTAATCATCTTGGTGTTTGCCTTTACCGCTGACTCGGCCTTGGACTCGTTGTCTTCAATGACCAGTTCTACAGGATATTTCTTGCCTCCAACTTCAATACCGCCTGCTTTCTCAATATCTTCCAGCCACATCTGGGCCGCGTATTTTGTGCCTTCGCCAACCTTGGGAATATCACCGGTTATCGGGGCGTTGATGCCGACTTTGACAACCGTCTTGCGCCCAAAACTCCAGGCGTTGGCCGAAAGAAGCATAACAGCGATAAGTCCCCAAACAATACCATTTAGTGTTCTTTTCATATCTCCTCCTCTAATTGTCGATAAATTATGCATTGAAAATTACCCTGCAATTTGCAGATCAACAACATGTTCCAGGTTTTTCTACCTTTAATTGCATCCAGTTTACAACTTAAAAATTATTAATATGACAGATGGGTATTTATACTTACAGGAAAACAAATAAAAAAACAATTTCCCTGCCTTGAATATGTACAACATATGCATAGCGGGAAAGTTGCTCAGTTTTCTTTTCAATTGATGCAGGAGGATTCAATTTTCGCCGGGGAAAATCTGCTTGCTGCAAATGCTCTTTATCTTTGATGCGCCAGCTTCCTAAAAATTCTCAATCAACAGGTAAAGGACCGAAATGTTTTATTATTGAATCTTTTACAAAAATCATAGTAAGTTCATAAGAGTTTTTATTTGTTACGTATTTCTGTCGTATTCTGCAAATTAAACTGCGAGGTGAATGTTGAACTTTGATAAATTTATTGAAAATTTGACAGAATTGATTTCCAAGCCTCTTTTTAAGCTCTCAGGCACAGAGGTCACCCTTATCTCACTTGTTATCTTTTTAGTCATTGTTGCCTTTGCTGCTGCACTTTCATTTGTTCTGCAGCGCGCCTTGAAAAGAACTCTGGCCCAAAGGTTTGAGAAACAGGAAGGGACGCTCGCTGCGATATTACGCCTGGTTCATTATTCCGTGATTATCATTGGTTTTGGCATCGGGCTGCAGACCATTGGCATCAATATCAGTGCTCTTTTTGCAGCCGGCGCCGTATTCGCCATTGCCATCGGTTTTGCAATGCAGAATATTGTTCAGAATTTTGTATCAGGAATTATTCTGCTGCTTGAGCGCACCATAAAACCCGGTGATATTTTAGAAGTGGAAGGCAATGTTGTAAAAGTTGTTGACATGGGCATCAGGACAACCATTGTACGGACATGGCGCGAAGAAGAGCTTATCATGCCCAATTCAATATTCGCCCAGGCAACGGTCAAAAACTATACAATGCGTGATAATGAATTCCGCCTGGGGGTTGAAGTAGGTGTCGCCTATGACTCGGACATGAAAAAAGTTATCGAAGTGCTGGAGGCAACTGCCCGTGATCTTCCCTGGCGGCTGGCGGAGCCGGAACCAAGGGTTCTTCTTCAGGATTTTGGCGACTCTGCGGTGGTATACGGTGTCTATGTAAACGTAGATGATCCTTGGAGGCAGAGAATTTACATGTCTGAACTCCGTAAAGCAATATGGTTTGCTTTTATAAAGGCCAATATAACTATTGCCTTCAATCAGGTTGATATCCATTTTGATCCACCTGTCACAGAGGCATTTACCGGTCTGAAAAAAATTAAATAACGGGTCTGGGTGAATGGAAGCAAACAATGACGGCCTGATACTGGCATATATCCTTGATGGAAACGGCGGCGGCAAAAAGGTCGGCTGGGACGAGATTGCAGCCTGGAAGCCGGATCATGGTCTTCTCTGGATACACCTGAATTACAGCAGCCCAAACGTTCAGGAATGGCTTTATGAAAAAAGCGGTGTGGATGATGTCATATGTGATGCCCTGACGGAAGAAGACTCAAGGCCCCGATGTACTCTTTTCAGGGAAGGTCTGCTCCTCGGCCTGCGCGGTGTTAACCTGAACCCCGGGGCAGACCCAGAGGATATGGTTGGCATCAGGATCTGGTTTGAAGAAGATCGGATTATAACCACTCGCAAACGCAGACTACTTTCAATATCAGATATTCAGGCTACTATTGAAGAAGCTGACGGGCCTGAGTCAAAAGGTGATTTTCTGGTACAGTTTGCCGGCCGCGTTATGGAGCGTATGCGCCATGTTTTGGATGAACTGGAAGATACTGTTGCCGACCTTGAAGACCAGGTGCTGACAGCAGAAAGTCGCCAGCTGCGGACCCTGCTTGCCGACCTGCGAAGACAGGCTATCAGCCTCAGGCGGTATCTGGCTCCGCAACGGGAGGCTTTGTCAAGATTGCTGACTGAAAAGATCCAGTGGCTGGATGAAAGTGACAGGATCAGGCTGCGTGAGGTTTATGACCAGCTGAGCCGTTATCTGGAGGACCTGGACGAGACGCGTGACCGGGCCGCGGTCACGCAAGAGGAATTGGTCAACAGGCTTTCTGAACAGATGAACAACAAAATGTATATCCTCTCCATTGTGGCAGCTATTTTTCTACCGTTGGGTTTTCTCACCGGCCTTCTTGGCATTAATGTCGGCGGTATACCCGGAGCAGACAGCAAATTTGGATTTATCGTTTTTGTGTTGCTGCTTGTCTGCGTAGTAATTTTTCAGATCCGGTTTTTTAAGAAAAAAAAATGGCTGTAATATCCTTTGCATAACAAAATTGCTTCAGGAGCAATTGCCAGGCGAGCACAGCCACTATCCATCTTTTGTTCAGTCAGACCAATTGAAGGTATCATGCCCAAGTCAATATATCCGCTATAAATGTTGATTTGTTTTGAATTCTGCCAGACTCAACATTGTGGCACGATATATTGATTTTCTTCCTTTAACCAAAGCATTTTTTCTATGAGGATTAACTCGTCACAATGGTATATTCTTTCCCATCATCATCTTGAGCCGCTTCAATGTGCATATCTTCGAGTCTGCATTCTTTCAAGCCTCGGTATAACTCATCGCATGCTCGGCGCATTTCCTTGTCATCCACCTCGGCTATCCACTCTCCGGAGGCTGACTGGTATGTAGATTTGGCCTTAATTTCTGTATGTCTGCCGTGGATGTTGTCTCTTGCTGTCAACGTTTTCATACTACACCTCCTTATGAGTCAATTACTCTAACTTTAATAATAATATATGCTTCAAATGGATAGATGTTAATAGCTGGAACTTGAAAAATATGAATTTCTTATTATGCGCCGACTTCCTGAATGATTTTATATTCAGGTCATTTATTGTTTAAAGTCCGACGTGCGATAACTGCTAATACTCTCTTAAATAAAATGAAAAACCCCAGATAAAAACAGGGGGCGTTGGATAGGTTTTTTCTGCTTGACACTGTCAGACATATCAGCAGAAATTGGAAATGCCAATTGTTGCATATTAACAGGTTTCAGAAGTAAAAAAACAAGAAGCAGAAGACAAGCCTTAGTTACTTAGCAATGTTAAACATACAGCAGAATCTTTTTTATAACCACTTCATGTCATTG
>Ga0209536_100015330_pt1 | contig 10948 bp, 9 predicted proteins | sample DeeMarSeWOR28_12_FD_187461 | JGI IMG/M metagenome (GOLD analysis project Ga0209536, IMG submission 187461) | Marine sediment microbial communities from White Oak River estuary, North Carolina - WOR-2-8_12 (SPAdes) (version 2) | ecosystem: Environmental > Aquatic > Marine > Intertidal zone >... | reverse complement strand
CCACCCATGCCGCCACCACCACCACCACCGCCACCGCCTCCATCCATGCCGCTGGTGGTTGTCGTGCCCTCACTACTGCCCCAAGTTCTGCTTCGTCCCATGACTCGCTCCCTAATGACCGTGGTAATAGATGTCTGTCATTGACCCGAACATATACAGGCCGCCACCCGCCGTCTGCGTCATTTCGTCATGCAAATGCATTGGATAGGCGACGTGCAGACCCTGGTTCTGGGCCTGGAGCAGACTGCTGTTGGTGACCGGTGGCCAAGCGTCCGGCGGCGGTTCGAAGGGGAAAATCACATCGACGCCTCCGCCATTGGCATCGAGGGGAACGATGTCCTTCTCCCAGACATCGGGGCGAACCTGACGGTTCTTGGTGAGCCACTCCATGTGGTTGCCATGTGTGTGGATGGCATGCTTGGCCAACCCCGCATTCAGGCAGCGAATCAGAGCGCGCTGGCCGAGGTAACCATGCACTGCTGAGCGCGGGTCGGCCATGCTGTCGACGGCGGGGTCCATGTTGCCTGGCGCGCCGGGTGGGCGGCCATTGAGCCCGTTGAGCGTGAAATAGCGTGGCTTGAACTCCGTCGATGGGGTGCGGCCGTTACGCAGGGCGCTGTTCCAGGCTGGGTCAATCTGGTTGAACACCCAGAAATACTGTTGCCTGAAGGTTGGGCTGCCAGCGTACAACTCGTCACTGCTGCCCCATGGCATCACCGCGAAGCCGCCATGCAGGCCAGCGACCCGGTTATAGGGGGCGTTCAGCGTGTCGTAGTACAGGTAGGATCCCGGATTGCGCGCCGTGAACTGCACCGTGCGGATTTCGCCGCCACGGAGTGTCCCGCTGTCGACCATGCCGTCGATGACGAAGCGGTGGCTGGTGCCCAGGGTGTTGACTATCGTGATGCGCACGGTGTCGCCTTCCTGGACAATTACCGATTGACCCGGCACGGCCAATCCCGACGCGGACGCGCTGAAGCCGCGGCAGTAAATGTTGACGCCGTCCGCCTGAGTAACGAAGCCATCGGTGATATAAAGCGTGCGGGAAATGGTTGCTGCGTGCGCGCGCGGAATCCAGGTAAGCAATCCCGAGCCGCCAACCACGCTCCCGGCGATCCCGGCCGCGCTGGCCTTGAGAAACTCTCGCCGTTTCATGTTTCCTCCTCATTTATAGTGCAGCCTGCAACACCTGAAACAGGGCACCAGTGCAGACTGCAGCAATGTTTCCTTGAGAGGCCGAAACATGCAACTAATTTATGCGGGTATTAGAGATATTAATCAATACTTCCGAATATTCCTATCAGCTAATCATTCTCTCTTAAATGTATGAAATTAATAGATTGCGCAGTAATACTGATAAACTTGTTCAGAATGTTTTAATAACTTCCACCTCACCATGGCAGCGTGTCAGCCCCGCCCACGGGGACGCTACGACGTCAAAACAGACGCAAAATGCACCACTGAGCGGTGTTCATGCCGCTCAGTGTATTGCATATTTCAACCAAATCGCTGTGGATTTGCCCTAGGCCTTGTGCTTGCCCCCAGCGGGCATGTGCGCCGGTGGCATCTGCGTCCAGGTCAGTCGATCTTGATCGAACGCCGTTTCGAACCCTCGATCTTGGGAAGTGTGAGTTCGAGAACACCGCGCTCGAACTTTGCCTTGGCCTTCTCGCCGTCGACGTCGGTGGGCAGCGTGAGGGTACGGGCGAAGGAACCGCCGCTGATCTCGCAGCGGTAGTAGTCTCCCTTTTCCTCCTTTTGCTCGCGCTTGGTGCTGCCTTTGATCGTTAGGGTGTTGCCCGACATGGACACCTCGACATCATCCTTATCCACGCCCGGCAACTCTGCTTTGACGAGCACCTCGTCATCGCGGTCGATCACATCAACGCGCGGCATTCGTCCCTCGAACGGCACCATCTCCGACGCCCACGAGGGCCACTCCCAGCGCGCGGGCCGCATCCAATGGCGCGGCCACAGTTCACCAAACATGCGGTCGAACATGCGGTCCATCTCATCGAACGGCGCCAGCGCATGGCTGGGCGTCGCACGCTCGACGCTACCCTTCTTGACTGCTACCTCTTTGCCTTCGCCTTTCTTGCCCATGTCCTCACTCCTTTGCCAGTGCACGCGTTCGACTCGCGCTCCATACACTCACGATCGAAGTATAGGAACACGAACCGGACGTCGCTCACGCCCTCTAAGCCTAGCTATTGTCCCTGGTCTCGCTAGGTGTCGAGGACCAATACGGGCCCGAGCACCGCGTTGAGCTGCTCGCGAAACTCAATGAGCTGGCTCTCCCAGAATCTGGGGGTGGCAAACCATGAGAACGCCAAGGGGAAGGCGGGATCGTCCCAGCGCTCCGCCACCCAGGCGCAGTGGTGCAGCATGCGCAGCGCCCGCAACGCTTCGATCAGCTGAATCTCGATGGGGTCAAAGTCGCAGAACAGGCGGTATTCCTCGAGCAATATTCTGAGCTGAGCCGCCATGTCGCTTCGCTCACCCCACAATAGCAGCCACAGGTCCTGCACGGCGGGCCCACTCTGGGTATCGTCCAGGTCGACGACATGCGGCCCACGGGGCGTCCATAGTATGTTGCCGGGATGGAAGTCGCCGTGAAGTCGTATCTCGGTTTGCGGCCCAACTCGTGTAATGACCTCCCGCACCGCCTCGATTAGTTGCCGGGCAGCCAGCTCGAAGTTGGTACGCAGCTCCACGGGCAGCAGGGTGCTGGCCAGCAATCGCTCCAGCGCATCGTCGCCATAGCGCTCGACCGACAGGCGCGGCCGATACTGGAAACGTCCTGCACGCCCAACCGCGTGCAGGCGGCCAAGAAAGCGCCCGAGCCAGCGCAGGGTCTGCTCATCCTCCAGCTCTGGGCGCCGGCCCCCGCGGCGCGGATACACAGCGAAGCGTTGACCTTGATATCTGAACAGGGTGTCGCCATTGACATCGGCAAGGGGCGCGATCACGGGAATATCGCGGGCTGCGAGTTCGGCGGCGAAACTATGTTCTTCGAAAATGGCTTCATCGGGCCAGCGCCCGGCCCGATAGAACTTCGCCACCAGCGGCTCATCGTCCTCGATGCCGATCTGGTAGACCCGGTTTTCGTAGCTGTTGAGCGCCAGAAACCGACCCGACGTCTGGTAGCCGAGGTGCTCAATTGCACCCAGGATCACTTCGGGTGTGAGTTCTGCGAACGGCGTCGCTTCAGTTCCTGGTTGCACGGCTCGATAGTTAGGTGAGGTAGGCGACTCATGGTAGATTACCCGCTTGCCCTGAGCGCCGTCGATGTAAAAGGACTACTCAGATGAGCAACCCACTGCTCGAGATGCAGGGCTTGCCCCCCTTCTCAGCCATTAAGCCGGAACATGTTGAGCCCGCAGTTGACGTCGTTCTGGAGGAAAGTCGCCAGCGAACCGAGGCGCTACTCGCCGCCAACAACCGCTACACGTGGGACAACCTCGTTGCGCCACTCGAAGCGGTTGACGACCGCATTAGTCGGGTCTGGTCGCCAGTCAGCCACATGAATTCGGTGGTTAACTCCGAGGCGCTGCGCGCTGCCTACAACGCTTGTTTGCCCAAACTCAGCGACTATGCCACGGAAATGGGCCAGCACGAAGGTCTGTTCAGTGCCTTCCGTTCGATCGCCGAAGGGCCCGAATACCGGCAGCTGGATACTGCGCAGCGCAAGGTAATCGACAACGCACTGCGCGACTTCCGTCTCTCAGGTATCGACCTGCCAGCCGAGCAGAAAGCGCGTTACAAGGAAATTCAGCAGGAGCTGTCGCGCCTCACTAGCAAATTTGAAGAGAATCTTCTCGACGCGACCGACGCCTGGACCAAACTGGTCCGCGACGAAAGTCTGCTCAGCGGCTTGCCCGACTCGGCGCGAGCCATGGCAAGGCAGGCTGCCAAGCAAAAAGATCAGGACGGTTGGCTGTTGACGCTCGAGTTCCCTTCTTACTACGCGGTGATGACTTACGCCGACGATCGCTCCTTGCGCGAGGAACTCTACCAGGCCTATGTGACGCGCGCCTCGGACCACGGCCCCCACGCCGGGCACTGGGACAATACCCAGATCATGGAAGATATCCTGAGGTTACGCTATGAACTGGCCCAACTACTGGGCTTTCCAAGCTATGCCCAGCGTTCCCTTGCCACCAAGATGGCAGAAAATCCTGAGCAGGTGCAGGGTTTCCTGAGTGACCTCGCTAACCGCTCACTGGGGATGGCGCGTCAGGAACTCGAAGAGCTCAACCAATTCGCCACGCAACAGCACGGCATCATCGAGCTGCAGGCCTGGGACATTTCCTACTACTCAGAAAAGCTGCGTCAGCAGACCTATGCGGTTAGCCAGGAAGATCTCAAGCCGTATTTCCCCGCGCCGCGTGTTATACCCGGTATGTTCGAGGTCGTGAAGCGCCTCTACGGCATTGAGATTCGCGAAGTCACCGGAGTTGATACTTGGCACCCGGATGTGCGTTTCTATGAAATCTACGACGGCGGCGGCGAACTGCGCGGCCAGTTCTATCTCGACCTCTATGCCCGATCCCAGAAACGTGGTGGCGCTTGGATGGATGAATGCGTTGGCCGTCGCCGCCTTGATGGCAGCAACATCCAGATCCCGGTCGCCTATCTGACCTGCAACTTCACACCGCCGGTTGACGGCAACCCCGCCTTGCTCACTCACAACGAAGTCACAACGCTGTTCCACGAATTCGGACACGGTCTGCACCATATGCTGACCAAAGTCGACTATTCGCCTGTGTCCGGCATTAGCGGTGTGCCATGGGATGCCGTCGAGTTGCCCAGTCAGTTCATGGAAAACTGGTGCTGGGAGCGCGACGCACTTGATTTGATCGCAGCTCATTATGAAACGGGCGAGCCACTACCCGAGGACCTGTATGCACGCATGCGCCGCGCTCGCAACTTCCAAGCTGGCATGCAGATGGTCCGCCAGCTCGAGTTCGCCATGTTCGACTTTCGTTTGCACCTCGAATACGACCCGACCAAGGGCGCCCGCGTGCAGGAGATCCTGGATGAGGTGCGCGCCGAAGTCGCCGTGATCAAACCGCCGGTTTACAATCGCTTCCAGCACGGTTTCTCCCATATCTTTGCCGGCGGCTATGCCGCCGGCTATTACAGCTACAAGTGGGCTGAAGTCCTGTCCTCCGACGCCTTCGCCAAGTTTGAACAAAATGGCATCTTCGATCGCAAGACTGGACTGGAGTTTCTCGAATGCGTGCTGGAACAGGGCGGTGCGCGTGAGCCGATGGACCTCTTCGTCGAATTTCGCGGCCGCAAGCCGGAGATTGACGCGCTGCTGCGTCACTCCGGTATCGCTGCATAGAATGACAAGGAATAGAGTCTTTATGTTGAATCGACGAATGCTGTTGTGTTTGTGCGGCCTGCTTGTTTGCGCCTCGCCCCTCTACGCGGAGACCTTGTACGTCACCGATCGCATTCTTCTTGGTCTGCACGAGTTGCCTGACTCGACCAGCCGGCTCGTGGCCAGCTTGCCCAGCGGTAGCAATGTGGAAGTGGTTATCAAGCAGGACGACTTTGTTCAGGTCAAGACCGACGACGGTACAACTGGCTGGGCCAATGTCGCCTTCCTGATGGCGAAACCACCGGCTCAGCAATTGCTCAACAACTTGAGCCAGCAGCATGCGCAGCTCGCACAGGAGCGCGACCAGCTGCGCAAGTCGCTGGCGCAGTCGGAGCAAGCGCTGAAAGACAAGGAAGCCGCCCTCAAACAAGCCATGGAGAAGGCTGAGCAAGAACCGGCGCCAGCGCCACCTGCGACCGAGGCTGACAATGGGCAGGAACTCGAAGCGGCGCGCCAGGAGCTGGCTGCATTGCGCACCCAGCTCGAAACGCTTCAGGCTGCCGCGCAGAGCGCCGCAGATGTTGCGAGCCACGACCCCGCGGTGATTTCCGGGTTGGAGCAGGAGAACAAGGCCCTGCGTGCCAGGATTGAGCTCGCCCTCGCCAACTTGAGCGGCGAGGCCGCGCCAGCCCCCGAGGAGCTGGCGGCGATTCGACCCGATTTTCCCATCTGGTATTTCGCCTGGATAGTTGTGGCCGCGATTGTCGGTTTCGTTGGCGGTGCGGTGTGGCTGGACTACCGCCAGCGCAGCCGCCTCGGTGGCTTTCGCATCTAGACCTGGCGCAACGCCTGCCTGCAGCTCAATGCTCAAGATCGCCAGCTGGAACGTGAATTCCCTGCGAGTGCGGCTGGCGCAGTTGCTGCAGTGGTTGGAAGCGGCGAGTCCGGACCTGGTCGGGCTGCAGGAGACGAAGACTACCGATGAGCAGTTTCCGCGCGCCGACATCGAAGCCGCTGGTTACCAGGTCATTTTCTCCGGTCAGAAGACTTACAACGGCGTTGCCATTCTCAGTCGCACGGATGCCGAGCCCGTTGAGGTTGTAACTGACCTACCGGGTTTCGACGACGCGCAACGTCGCGTGCTGGGTGCCACCTACGGCAATGTCCGCCTGCTCAATCTCTATGTGCCCAACGGCTCTGAAATTGGCAGCGACAAATATGACTACAAGCTCGACTGGTTGGCGGCGCTCGCTGCTCACCTCGAAGTCGAGATCGCCAATCATGGGCACGTAGTTGTCGTGGGCGACTTCAATATCGCGCCCGAAGATCGAGACGTGCATGATCCGCAATTGTGGGAGGGTCAGGTCCTGTGCTCTGGACCAGAGCGGCAGGCCTTCCGGCGCTTGCTCGACTGCGGCTTGGTGGACACGTTCCGCCAGTTCGACCAGCAAGACGCCGTGTTCAGCTGGTGGGACTATCGAGCGGCCGCGTTTCGCCGCAATATGGGGCTGCGCATCGACCACATTCTGGCCAGCGCAGAGTTGGCCCGAGTCTGTACGAGTAGCGTGGTAGACAAGACACCAAGAACGTGGGAAAGACCCTCAGACCATGCACCCGTCGTCGCGGAGTTCGATCTCTGACTAGATGGCATCGCGCAGGGGAGCCCTTGCACCAATGAAGTATCGCGACCTCCGAGATTTCATAGCCAAGCTGGAAGCCGATGGCGAGCTCAAGCGTGTGCACCATGCGGTAGATCCCAGGCTCGAGATGACCGAGGTCTGCGATCGCACCTTGCGCGCCGAGGGGCCCGCCTTGCTGTTTGAACGTCCGAAGGGATTTGGCATTCCAGTGCTGGCCAACCTGTTCGGCACCCCGCGCCGCGTCGCACTCGGTATGGGTCAGGACTCGGTTGCCGCGCTGCGTGAGGTGGGCAAGCTGCTCGCTTTCCTCAAGGAACCCGAGCCACCCAAGGGCATGAAAGATGCCTGGGACAAGCTGCCCGTGTTCAAACAGGTGTTGAACATGTCGCCCAAGGTGCTCAAGCAGGCGCCGTGTCAGGAGCATGTTCTCGAGGGCGACGCCGTAGATTTGGGTGCTCTGCCGATTCAGACCTGCTGGCCGGGCGATGCCGGGCCACTCATTACGTGGGCCTTGGTTGTTACCAAGGGGCCGAACAAAGAGCGTCAGAATCTTGGCATTTACCGCCAGCAGGTGATCGCGCCCAACAAAGTCATCATGCGCTGGCTCGCCCATCGCGGCGGTGCGTTGGACTACAAGGACTGGTGTGCCGCGCGGCCTGGCGAGCCCTTTCCCATCGCGGTGGCACTGGGCGCGGATCCCGCGACCATACTGGGTGCTGTCACGCCGGTACCCGACACCCTATCTGAGTATGGGTTCGCAGGTTTGTTGCGGGGTGACAAAACCGAAGTGGTGAAGTGCCTGGGCAGTGACTTGCAAGTTCCGGCCTCGGCGGAGTTCGTGTTGGAAGGCCATATTCACCCCGGCGAGGAGGCGGACGAGGGTCCCTTCGGCGATCACACTGGTTACTACAATGAAGTGGAGCGCTTCCCCGTATTCACGATCGAGCGTATCACCCATCGCACTAACCCTATTTATCACAGCACCTATACCGGTCGGCCTCCGGATGAACCCGCAGTGTTGGGCGTTGCCCTCAATGAGGTGTTCGTGCCGATTCTGCAAAAACAGTTTCCCGAGATCATCGACTTTTACCTGCCGCCCGAGGGTTGTTCCTACCGCGTTGCCTGCGTCAGCATGAAGAAGCAATACCCTGGCCACGCCAAGCGGGTCATGTTCGGCGTGTGGTCGTTCCTGCGCCAGTTCATGTATACCAAGTTCGTCATCGTGACCGATGATGATGTCAACGTACGCGACTGGCAGGATGTCATCTGGGCCATGACCACGCGTATGGATCCCGCCCGCGATACCGTGCTGGTGGAGAACACCCCCATCGACTATCTCGACTTCGCCTCGCCCGTGTCCGGGCTGGGGTCAAAGATCGGCTTTGATGCCACCAACAAATGGCCGGGCGAGACCAACCGCCAATGGGGTTCACCGATTCGTATGAGCGACGAGATCAAACGGCGGGTCGATGAGATTTGGGATGAGCTGGAAATTGTCGGCCGTGACAAATCAGCCGATTGAGTTGGGTTATAGGGTGGACGTTCCAGGCCCCGACGAGTTGTCGCTCTGAGCGGCTCGTGGCAACGGGCTTCTCGCCCCGTGACTGAGTCGGGCCCGTGCACGCGCTGACCTCCGGTTTTTGCCTTGGCGAACCGAATATGGTTGGATAGGCGAGGCGATACTTAAAGCGCCGACGCAATTGGGGAATCGTCGATGCGCACCATAATGGTTCTGAATGCAAAAGGCGGTTGTGGCAAGACCACGCTGGCAACCAATCTTGCCAGTTATTACGCCAGCCAGGGCAAGGATGTCGCCCTGGTCGATTTCGACCCGCAGGCCTCGAGCCTGGAATGGCTCAAGTCCCGCCCAGCCCACCGGGCGCCGATCCGGGGCGTGGCTGGCTACGAAGGCACTGTCCGGGTTTCGCGCAACACAGATATCGTGATCTACGATGCACCGGCCCGGGTGCACAGTGGCGAGCTGACGGCGATGGTTCGCCGCGCCGAGAGTATTGTTATTCCGGTGCTGCCTTCCCCGATCGATATCCGCGCGGCGGCGCATTTCATCCAAGAGATCTTGGTCGTCGGCAAGGTATCTCGCAAGCAGACCAAGCTTGCCGTCGTCGCCAATCGGGTGCGTGAGAATACTCTTATTTTCCAGGCTCTCGAGGCGTTTCTCACCAGCCTCAAGATCCCTTTTGTGGCGACCCTGCGCGATACCCAGAACTACATCCGCGCCGCCGAACGCGGTCTGGGCCTGTTCGAGCTACCGCCCTCTGTTGTCGCGCCGGACCTGGAACAGTGGCACCCGCTCATTCGCTGGCTCAACAGCCGGCGCAGCCGACCCAGCGCCTGATCCTTGCCGCGGAGGCAGACCTCGCAGGCATGCGCGAAGACCTCACGACATTTGCCGATCCGCAAGCGTTGACCGACGCCGCCGCCCGCTACTGGTGCGATGCGGCCGCCCGCGCCATCGCCGCGCGGGGAGTCTTTCATGTCGCCCTGTCGGGGGGCTCGACACCCCGGGCGCTCTATCAGCGCCTTGCCCATCCTGATTACGTCGAGAAGGTCGACTGGCAGGCGGTGCACATCTATTTCGGCGACGAGCGTGCCGTCGCGCCCGATCACTCGGACAGCAATTTTCGCATGGCGCACGAGGCGCTGCTCAGTCGGGTGCCGATTCTTCCGGCGCACATCCACCGCATGCCCGCAGAACAGCAGCCCATTGTGGACGCTGCCACGGCATACGAGTCAGTGTTGCGCCGGCAGCTACCGCAAACGGAGCGCGGCATTCCGCAGTTCGATTTGGTGTTGCTCGGGCTTGGCACCGATGGTCACACGGCATCTTTGTTTCCCGGTACGCCGGTGTTGTATGAGCGCGAGCGCTTGGTTGCTGAAGTGTATGTAGAGAAGCTAGATAGCTGGCGTATGAGTCTGACTCTGCCCGTGATCGATGCGGCACGCCAGATCCTGGTCCTCGTTGCCGGTGCGACCAAGGCTGCGATCATCGGCGAGTTGTTCGCGAGCGATATGGACCGCACCTATCCGATACAGCTCATCGAGCCGTTGGGTGACATGCACTGGTACCTTGATGCGGCTGCGGCCAAATCCCTGGAGCGCGGTTGAGGCAATGCTCGTTGTAGCCGGAGATATCGGCGGTACCAATTCCAGGCTGTGCCTGGCGCACGTGTCTGGCGTGCGGACCGGCGTCGTTGCCGAAAGGACCTATCCCAGCGCCGACTTCACGGGGCTGGCGCCGATCGTCACGGAATTTCTCAACGAAGCCGCCAGTGGTGAGACGCCGCAGGCAGCGTGCTTCGCCGTGGCGGGTCCCGTGCGAGGCCAACAGGCGCGCATTACCAACCTGCCCTGGATCTTGGAAGGCGATCAGCTCAGCGACACATTGGGTATCCCTAATGTGTGTTTGATCAATGACTTCGCTGCAGTGGGCTACGGTCTTGTTGCGCTGGGCGAGGACGACGTGCTCGAGCTGCAACACGGAACGACCGATTCGAAGGGGGTGCGCGCACTCATTGGCGCCGGCACGGGATTGGGCCAAGCCATCGTTGTAACATGCGGCGACCGGGTCGAGGTTCTCGCCACCGAAGGCGGCCATGTTGACTTCGCTGCCCGCAACCCACTCGAGTTGGAGCTGCTGGAGTACTTGTGGCGAGATGAGGAGCGGGTTACGTACGAAATGCTGGTCTCTGGCAAGGGGCTCGTGCGCTTGTTTGAGTTCGTGCGCGACACCCAGTCGACAGTGCCAAGTCAGGAGTTGGTCGCTGCCATGAAGGCAGGCGACCAAGCGGCGGTGATCAGCGACTTTGCCCTGGCCCAGCGCGATCCGGTGGCTGAACAAGTACTGGAGCTGTTCGTCAGCATCTATGGCGCCCAGGCCGGAAACCTGGCGCTGAGCACCGTACCGCGCGGCGGGTTGTACATCGCTGGCGGCATCGCACCGAAAATTCTGGTCAAACTC
>Ga0209536_100015329_pt1 | contig 10948 bp, 9 predicted proteins | sample DeeMarSeWOR28_12_FD_187461 | JGI IMG/M metagenome (GOLD analysis project Ga0209536, IMG submission 187461) | Marine sediment microbial communities from White Oak River estuary, North Carolina - WOR-2-8_12 (SPAdes) (version 2) | ecosystem: Environmental > Aquatic > Marine > Intertidal zone >... | reverse complement strand
AACCGCTGTAAAAGCTTCAAGTTGAAATTCATCCTCCCGCGGTTAAATTCCTGTGCATTGAATTGTTATAACTTTAGGTTACTAGTTTTAGACCAATGCCTTCATCAAACATTTTTTTACTATCATCAATCCATTCTCCTATATGTTTAATTTCAATCGTTCTTTCTATTGGCTCTGTGCTTGATGAGGCAATTAATACTTTAAGTCGATAAATACCAGGACCAAATAAATGTTGAAGGCTATTTGGTTTTACTTCTAATTCTAAGCCAAAAATGGTTTGTGTTTTATCAAACTTCTCATGATCTTCATTAATAAATTTATGACGGTCTTCTGGTTTTAAAATGTATCCTAAATCGCAATGCCTAAACATTCCTTTTGAGATAGCAGGATAATATTTTGCTTTGAAAGAATGAGTCCACGTGAGATTCATAGGAATAAAAGAGTCAATTTTATGAAAATTATCATCTGTATGTTTTTTAGATAACTCTGTCGCTAACAATTCGATAGACTCTGCTTTAGCACGCCCATCATTTTTCACGAGTATTCTAAAGAAATAGCATTCTACTTTTTCTCCAGTCTCTCTTGTTCGCCATGTTTTCTCACAATTTGGTTGTACTAAATTACATTCAATTTCAAGAGACGGATAAAAAATAAGAGACCGAAGCCACTTACCGAATATTGCGATAAATAATGCGACAAAAGCTGCTGAGAATGTTGCAACAACTAACCACCGAGTAAGATTTATCAACTCTATACTGCCATTGTCCAATTTTAATTCCTTTACTTAAAAGTAATAACGTCTGTTTCAGCCGCCGCCTCGAGGAGTTCTCACTGTTTGCCGCACTGCGTTTTGAGCACTTGACATTTTAAAACCATGCCGCCGTAAGCGGTCGGCTGCAAACTGTGGTTATGCGTTGACTTTTTTACTGCTCCATAGCTATACGGTTAAGAATATTAGGTAAAGGTAGATTAAACGAATCTAATTCGTTTTTACCTTACTAAAGTAAATTTCCGGATATATTTAGATTCCATTTGAACTTCTAGAAAATAAATACCGCTTGGTATATTTGAAAGTTCAATTTTTAGAGTATGGTATCCTTCCTGCATAATACCGTACTCCTTTCCAAATACTTTTTCACCGAGGACATTAAAGATATTTGTGATTACCATAGTCTTTCTCGGTAATTCAATTTCAATGTTAATTTGGCTATTGGTCGGATTTGGATAGACATGGCTGAGAGCATAGTTATCAGGAATGCCATGAGGGGGAGGATTTGTATATAAATCAAACTCATCCGTCTCTTTAACGAAGCCGTCATTAGCGACGACATGAAGTTTGAAAGCGTCGGTCCGCAGAGTATCCTTATGCATCGTTAACTCGTAATTGGTATTATTTGTTGTAGGAACTTTAGTTAGAAATCGCCAATCACCATTTTCCGTTTTGTTAAATATGGCAAAGAATCTTAGAGATTCTGAATTGAACACGCTCCATCTCAAAACAATATGAGTAGCTTCTTCCTTTAGTTCTTTTATAACCAATCCAACAGAATCTGGCAATTCTGTTGAGACTGAAGGAGAGATTCTTTTACTTCCATCTAAATAGAATTCTAAAATTCGGTAGTGTTGAGTGCCAAAATGAGTCGTACTATCTACAAAGGAATAGTTGTAGAGATTATTAGCAAAATTGACTGTTGCAATTCTCGTGAATTTATAATTTGTTCGACTTTTCTCGACGTGAAATCCTACCAGCTTACTGGTGGCGTCTGAACATTCCCATTTGAGTAGCGCAAGGTCACTTGAGTTTGTAGCTAAAAAGTTTGTAAGTTGGCAACTTTGTAAAGGTTTATTAAAAACCAATCCATTCTCATTCAGTATATTCAAACCGCTCTCAGTTCCAACCCACGTATTTCCAGAATAGTCAAATTCAATAGCGTTCGTCCAGGGAGTTCCAATATCTGAATTTGTGTGATCATAAATCTCAAAAGCGTTTTGATTATATTTTAGGAGACCTAATCTTGTTGCCATCCATAAATTGCCAAAAGCATCCTCAGTCATATCATAAATAAATGGCGTAGGCAACCCGTTTATTGAATTAAATATATTCCATTTCTCACCATCGAACATTGATAGTCCATAATTGGGCAAAGTTTGATTTGTGATACACCATACTCGAGCGTAGCTATCGACATAAAAAAGATCAATATTGCTTTGCGCTACACGAGGATCATGAATCTCATAATGATCCCATTCGTAACCATCAAACATAGCGAAGCCGTCGTAATTCGGATCGGCTACCCAAATAAAATCTTTCTGGTCAATGGCCATTGATGTTATATAAAAAATTGGACAGTCAGACATTTGACCAATCTTTCCATTTGTGTTTTTATAAACTAGACCACCATTGCCAGCTGCATAAATATTGCCTTTACTGTCTATATCAAATGTCGATAGCCAATTAAGAGATGATGGATTAAAAATATAACCGCCAGCATCAGTAAAGATTTTATCATCTTTAATATAAGCAAGAGTTTCATTTGGAAGGTATTTAGGTTTATTTAATGGTTGAGTTAAAATGTATACGGAATTTCCATCATAGTGATGAGTTAATCCTCGGCCGAATATGACTTGATTATCTCGTTTCAGAAATAATGAACGAACGGAATTATATTGAAATGGATAATCCGTTTTCTTCCATCCCCATGCCCCATTAGATAAAACAATGAAGCCAACGCCTTGGAAATCACTAATGCCTAGAAAATATATATTGCCTGATGAAGCCATTCTTCCATTATATAGATAGGAAATGGGATAACTATTTGGAATAGTTGAAACAACATTTAATATATTTGTTCCTGTAGGTTTATGATAAACTTTACTTGTATTATTAAATCCCAATCCATTTGGTTCTGACCACATTGAACGAAAATATTTATCTCTCCAATGGGGCCAGACCCCGCTACTGGTATTGACAATTATGGTTGAGTCTCCCGAAATAAAGCCTACACGTTGGCTGCCGATGAACCAAATGGTGCTATCGGGCTCAAATACAATATCTGCTGCGCTAAAATTGTGTGGCATCATTGGTTGCCAACCAGAAGCATCGGAATGTTTATAGAATTTATTTGGAAGTGTCCAATCTAAAGTAATGAGTATTTCTCCATTAAATCCGGCTTTCAAAAAGTGAATGGTATTTTGAATTGGGGAATTAAATCGATTGAAAGAATTCCATACCCCATTTTTTAAAAATGAAATTCCATCCGCATAATAATCTTCTTCTCTCCAAGTTACCCAAATTCTTCCGAAAGAATCATATTCAAGTTTATCAAAAAAAGAGATGTTGCCAATTCCCAAATCATTTGCTGTGAAAACCTCCCAGTAACCATTAAGAATTCTGATAAGTTGCCTTCCCGATGTTATCCATATCTCATTTCCATTTGATACAACTTCTGCCGCATAATCTCTTTCCAATAAAGAGTTTCGCTTTGTGTAGTGGGTTGTTTCGCCACTTTGTAAGTCCCAGTGAGTGATTCCACACTTAGAAGTTGTCCAAATATTATTCACATCGAACTCTGCAATTTCTTTTATGTCATTTGGATTTTGAAGTACTTTTACGTTGAGAGAATCGGGGAAGGCGTTTGAGAAAAGGAGAATGTTTAAATTGAATATTAGAAATATTATTTTATGACTTATGGCGAACCCATTCATTTTTGTTCACCTTATATCTTAAAACTTAATTCAAACTGCTAACTTATTAAAATCCCTATGAAAAGTGAAAATTGTAAATGCATAACGCCAGTTTCAGCCGCCGCCTCTCTGAGTTGTCAATGTTTGCCACACTGCGGTTTGAGCACGTAACATTTTAAACTACCGCGCCGCTCGCGGTCGGCTGCAAACTTTGGTTAGAGCCTCATTATTTTAATTGCATACCACTTTTTTCCGCTGCTATTCTTATTGAAGCGAGTATAAATTCCTTTGCTTCGCTATTTCCATTCGAGTCTTTTATGCGTTTATAAATTAATCTTAAGTCAATCAAATCATGTATAGGTGTTTCCAGTTCTTCCGAAATATATTTCTGAATGTTCTCGTTGGATTTGGAAAAAGCATCTATAAAAGCCAAAGGAAATTTTCCTGCATATTCAAACATATCTTCATTATATATTTCTCCATATTCAGCATTGTTTGGGCTTATATTGCTGAACATTCCAAAAAATTCTATTATTTCCTTTGTCAGATCTGGCAAAATTTTTATTCTACTCTTATGTACATAACCCTTTAATTTTTTACCTGAAATAACAGGCCACCAGTTTGAGCTACTATCTGGATAGCAAATAAACATTTCACCCTCTAATACCTTACCAATTACTTCAGATTTTATATCTGGTTTTTCTCTTATATTAGTAAATCCATCAGGATCATTAATATACGCTTCTACTTGATTTTGTGCGTGAAGGATGGAAAAGAATAAACTTAGAATAGAAAAGGTAAAGATAATGTTTTTCATTTTTTCTCCGGCTCTAACGGCACGGCTAACCCGCCAAAGGGTGAAGCCGCACCTTACTTCCAACCGCCAAAATAAGCTCCGAGAGAGCACTCAACCTGCCCAAAAACCCGGCGCCCTTTGGTCGGGTTGAGCCGTTTGTTATACCATTTTTCAATTTTCTCTTCCGCTAAGTAACTTCCTGATGTCCTTTTTCGTGTCTTTGTTCGGTTCTGCCTTTTCTGCTTGTTCTAACAATTCCTCTGTTCCTTGAGGCCAGTTCTCAGTCCCCCATTCGGAGAGTGCCTTTATTGCCATATTTCTATTTCTTGTTACAGGGCTGTTCAATCCTGTTCTAATAAGTTCAAATCCTTTTTGGGGGTAGTCACCTAAGTCTTGTAACAGATAGTCAAGACAACTATGATGGTTGTACTCTTTTCCCAACCCTAATTCATCAGCTGGGCCTGTAGCAATCTCTTTTAGTGGCAGCGAATTAATGGCCAGATTAATTATCTGGTCAATTCTATCATTGTTTGCATCTTTCATCACATTAAACCACAGCCCAGACTCTAAAGGATTGTCGTTTAATCGCTTCCAATGTATTTCCCAGAGGTCTATTCCCAAGATACCTGCTGCTCTGTCAACTTGCCAGAATTCTACATTGTCAGTGGTCCATTGCTGTTCGATTACTTTTTGTTTCCATTTTGGGTGGGAAAGCATTTTGCGAATATCAGTTAATAAATCTGCTTTCAAAGCATCTGTCCACCCGTTTTCTTTTCTTTTATTCCAGTCTGCGTCTTGATTCTCAAGGAAATCCTTGATGGTATTCAGGATTAAGAAATGATTGAGTTCATTTGCTCGGTTTTCAATATGAGTTACATATAGTCGAACGACTTCTGCTCCATCTTTATAATCATCAATATCCTCAGCGGGACCACCGTTGATGAGTGCCTCAATAATATCACCAGCCGCGTTTAATAATTCATCGTCAACGTTTGTTTCTGATAATTCATTTTCCAAATTTCCGGCAACAGCACAAGTGTAGGCGAGGTATTCATACATTATACTATTGCGATATCCTTGTCTGAGAAGCCATTTTCTAATTTCTGGATTTTGTGTTTGTGCTAATCTTTCGACAATATGAATTCTTCCCCATCCATCAACACACTTGGCCAATTCCCATAGCTCTTTTTCAGGATTTTCGATTGTGTTTGTGATCGCAACCGTTGAAAAGAGCGTAAACTCCTCATGTTTCCCGAGCAGGACTATTTTATCCAAGTTCTCTTTGTCTCGAATTAGTCCTAAAAGAGCGATTCCAAACTTAACTGGGCCTCTATCAGGGCTCTCAAATGCAAGCCACTGTGCAAAGTCATGTAAGAAGGGGTCGATGGGAACATTGAAATCGACAATCTTCTCAAGTGCTGGGTCAACAAAGTCTATCAAGTTGTCCCTAAGCAAGATATTGTATAGCTCCACTTTTTTGGACAGGGAATTCTCTTGTGAAATCGTCTTGACTAAGTTTGCCACTTCGTTGGCCACTTCTTCTAAGTTCCCACTACCTCCATGATGGCCGAACGCACCATCCAATGCGCCGGGAACCCACCGGAATTTCTCGTCTTGATAGCGTCTTTCGTCATCGGGTAAGTTATAACCCTGTTCCGTCAGTTTTCCCTCATCGTCAAGATTAGATTTTATGTACCCGAAAATGGAAGGGAGGTTATGCCAAGGCAGTTCTTCTGTTTTGATGTCCTTGTTTGTTCTAAAAATCGAGAAAAGTCCCATAGCAATGATTACTGAAATTAGTCCAATTAAGTATTGTTTACCTATTTTCATTGCTGCTTAATAGATCTCTGCTTTAGAGGTATAACGACCAGCATAAGCGGACGCAAGGCGTAGAGCGCCAAACCTATTGAAAAAAGAAAAGCCTGAAATTAGCACTGCCATTTTTAAAACTCCTGAGCCCTTGCGTTCCGCTTAATGCGATGGTTAGGAATAACTTTGCATTAATATTATACCTGCCACTAAAACAACGACAGTACATATATAGAATATTAATATATTGTATTTCAGGTTTTTTAAGACTCGATCTAGCTGGTAGTCTTTTGTCCGAAATAAAAATCTTATAAGACCCGGTGTTCCAATAAGTGGAAATGCCTTTTCAACATAGATCTTGTCATCAAAGAGAAATAGTCGAAGGTCTTCATTATATTGATGTAAATAGTTTGCCATTCCTTTTGTATAATCTGTAAAAGCACCAAAAGCGATTATTCCAATCCAGTATAAGAAAAACAGGAAAAATACTTCTCCTTCATTACTAGTCTTAGTGATCTTAATGATCGTAAAAAATATTGCGTAGTAAGCAAGAAAATAGAGAACTATTGGACGTCTTTTGATTGACCATAATTTAAATCCCGGATATTCTTTATATATTTGTTCAAGATCGTCCATATTATTTTACCACCCCTAACGTGCTCTTCAGCGGGCGCGGGTTTTTGCGCTCCGCTGCAAAAGGCTTGTTGGCCTTTTATCAATAAGGTACCTTATTTCAATGATTTATAATGCTTCCATTTGCCATATAAAATGCTTGCAATAAATGACGATCCAATTCCAATTATGAACCCCATTAACAGATTAAATGCTATCTCCATTCGACTCTGTGTCTTTAAAGCTAAATTTATTGCTTCAAGTTGATTTTCTGTTAACGATTTTAACTCTTGTGCCTTTTCATATTTTTCATTGATCAATTGCGTTGATTTTTCTGTTTCAATCATTTCAATTTTTATCTCTTTCAAATATGATTCAAGGTCTTTTATATTATTAATCGCTGATTCCACCTTTTTTATTCGTATATCGAGAGGTTCTTTTTCTTTTATAAATTGTTGTGTAAATGAAAAGACTACCCCAATTATTCCCAAAAAAGCTCCAATTAAAGACAATGAAAGTTCAGCCCTTTTTCTTACAATTTGTTTTTTGATTGGGGAAAAGAATTCATCGGCGATTCCAGAATTTTTATTTATTAAAGATAAAATTTCATCTTGGCCGATAATTCGAATTTCACCCATTTTCCCTGCATAATTATCAACAACTTCATGATGACTATTTGTAATTTTTGATGATGTTACCAGTACAAAAATATCATTAAAGGTGCCGATTCTGAAAAAGCTGTCTAAAATTTTCTTTATATCTGATTTTGATAACTCCAACTTATGCTTTATGATAAATACAGCCTCTTTCGTTTTTTCTTTTCCACGTAATCTTCCTTGAAAATCGAAACCAACATCAATAGTCGATTTCATTTGAGTTATCATTTCAAAGCCTACGGTCTCTAATAGACGTAAGCATAATTTTTCAAATTCTTTAGGCTGTAATTCAAATAATAATTTTTCTGAAATTTTCATGGCTGCAAATTATTAATTTTTTATAGGCATAACGGTCTGGCGCTAAGCGGCGACGCGGAACGCTCCAGCATGCTGCTCATGCCCCGCGTAGCGGCGTCCGTTTGAGCGCCGTGTTATGTAGCGTAATATTTTTTACAAATTATAATAAACTATAAAAGACAGATTTAGAATATTAAAATTCTCTTCTTTAATTTCCGAAGCGACGTCACCTTTACCTAACAAATTCATAAAATTGTAGTTTAAGGAAGCATCAATGACCAAAGTATAAATTTCATATTCAAATCCAAATCCAGTAGAAATACCAGCCCTAAGTGAATTGTTATATCTAAATTCATGGGTAAAATGTGGATCAGGCTCTGGTGTAATATTTACATCAGTTTCCCCAAATATATTAATTAAAGCTCCAAAAGAAAGATAAGGAGTAACTATTGATTTGATAATTGGTGTTTCAATAGCCACACTGAGAGAATATAAATTTTGATTTGCATCTAAATGCATGTCTGAGAAAAAACTATTTATAGGGGAACGAATTCCTACGTAGTTAAAGTTACTGGAACCTGAAATAAAATCAAATCCACCTCTAATTTTTAAAGGTAATTCTGATGTAATATATTTAATTCTAATACTTATGTTGTAACAGTCACTTAATCCTAATTGATGATTAAAAGGTGATTCAGTTGGTTCTTGAGTGAAATAGGTATCACCATCCAAATATGAATATCCGCCTCCAATACCAAATTGAAAATTTTGAGAATAAATATGATTTAATAGAATCAATGTGAGAACTAAACTTGAAAAGAAAATTTTCATTTTTTGTTCTCCTAAAATTTAAGCTACATAACGCCAAGCTTCACCGGTTCCGGCAAACCTGGCAATTAATATTCGAAACAGGCAAAAGCGCGCCCTTTATGACCAACTTTTCAAAGGCAAAAGCTGCCGGAATCGGTGTGCAAGCGTTAGTTATGTGCATGGCTAATAAGTTATTTTTTACCCAATGATTTGTATATATTTTCTAAAATTGCAGAACTATTATTTTTAATATCCCACTTATCGTAATTTCCTGCGGTCATTACAACAATTAGATCATTTTTTTTATCGATATATATTCTTTGATCGCCATTGCCAACTGCTGTGGGTATTGCCATTTCTTGGTTTTGCATAGTATAATTTAAAACCCAAAATTGATATCCATATCCACCACGTTCTGCATTGGCAAGAAATATACTTGGTGTTAATGATGACCAAACCCATTCCTGGGGCACAATTTGTTTTGATCCCCATTTACCCTCATTATAATATAAAATTCCAAATTTCAGCATATCCCGGGATGTTAATCTCAATCCAGATGCTGCTGCCGGAGTATTCGTGCCGCTGGAATTTGTCCATTCTGATTTAGAAATACCCATAGGTTTAAAAAGATTATCTTTGGCAAACTCATATATATTTTTCCCGGTCGTCCTTTTAATAATATTTGCAAGGACTTCTGTAGTACCTCCATTGTATTTCCACTCTGAGCCAGGCTTGGCTGTCAATTTTCGACTTAAAACGAATCCAATACCATCACCACTTTCATCCATTTGAATTTCACTATTTTCCGGATTATCATATGGTACTTCTTCGTTCCATTCCAGGCCAGATGTCATTGTTAAAAAATGTTTTATTGTTAATTCCTCTTTGCCATTTATCCTGTATTGTTTATAATCCTCAAAAAAATCAAAAATCTTTTGGTCTACACTTTGTATTTTTCCTTGAGAAATAGCAATACCGATACATGCTGAAACAATACTTTTTGAGACGCTTCTCATATCATGTAAAACAGTGTGACTATGTTCAACAATGCCAATATCTTGCCCCCACAAATAATCTTGGCCGGTAAAATATTTTTCTAAAACAAGTTTTTCATCTTTATAAATGAGTAAGCTATGGCGGTTAGGGTAAAAGTCAGAATTAATTCCTTCAATAATTTCATTTATTATTGCTTCATCTATTCCCACTTTTGCAAGTGTTGAAGTTTCAATGCCATCATTTAAATTCTTTGGTTGATCGGGATGATGATTAGAATTACATGCGGAAATAAATCCTAAAAGACAGAACAACAAAATAAAGTTTAAAATTTTCATGCTCTCGGATCCTTATTTATATGATGGCACATAACGGCAAGCATAACCAGCGCCAAAATCGTTCCGGAAGCTCCGTAGCATTTACAAAATTAATTTTCAAAAAACAAAGAAACTTCAATAAAAAGTCGGCGCTTTTTGGCGTCTGAGTTGATGCAATTGTTATACACGTTTAATACGTATAGTAAATAATTTCTTTAGTTCTCATGTCTCGTTTTAACGGTTTATCTGTGAGATTATGATTTATATATGAAAAAACACATCTGTTCGGAAGAATGATGCCATCTATATTTTTGAATTCCAAAACATAATCATCTGCTTCGTGAATGTTATCTACTCGTTCATTCTGAAATGTTGCAAAAGAATAAACATGATAAGTTCCAGTTATTTTAATCAATTGTTTTGATTGTGCACTAAAGTATAAATGTAAATTATCAAAATATCGATTGATTAACTTTTCTTCAGAAATCAATTTAAGTACTACTGTATCTTTAATAATATATGATATTATAAATGTATCGTCTTTATAAAATTCTGGGAATAAACCAAAATAAAAATTTTCTGAATTAACAGGTATTTCTTTTATTTTTTGATTTAAAGTGTTTACTAATTTACTTTTGTTTTCACGAGTAGGCATATATTTTTCTCTTTTTATAAAGCAACTAGAATATTCATCTTTTATTTTATTTTGATTTTCAAACAATGAATTGGTATAAAATTCTAATTTGTATTTTTGTTCTGATTCTGGTTTTAATTTTGGGAAAACAATCTCTTGGGAATATATGGAACAACATAAAAATACTATCAAAACAAAATACTTGTTCATTTTGAATTATCCTTTAAATTATTTTAGTGTATAACGGCACGGCGGATAACCCGCCAGCCCCCGGAAGGGGATGGTCGGGTTCATTCGCATGTTATCGGGCGGCGCAATGTGCTACGACCTATAAACTTCA
>Ga0209536_100015328_pt1 | contig 10949 bp, 7 predicted proteins | sample DeeMarSeWOR28_12_FD_187461 | JGI IMG/M metagenome (GOLD analysis project Ga0209536, IMG submission 187461) | Marine sediment microbial communities from White Oak River estuary, North Carolina - WOR-2-8_12 (SPAdes) (version 2) | ecosystem: Environmental > Aquatic > Marine > Intertidal zone >... | reverse complement strand
TATCGTACCATACTGAATCAAAAGACAGAGCCGTTAAAGAATCCGAATTGAAAAATCTTATAACTCAAGCTGAGCTTCGATCACTTAAATTTCAAATAAATCCCCATTTCATTTTTAACAGCCTGAACTCAATGAGCGCATTAACAGAAATTGATCCCCAAAAAGCAAAGGAAATGATAATTAAGCTTGCTGATTTTCTGAGGTATATACTTGCAACAAATGAGCAGGAAAAGAATAAATTAAGTGAAGAATTAAAAAACATCAGGCTTTATCTCGAAATTGAAAAGATTCGCTTTGAAGATAAATTTGAGTATAGCGAAGAGATAGATGATGGCTGTAATAAAGCAGAAATTCCGAATATGCTTTTGCAACCGCTTTTTGAAAATGTTATTAAACATGCAGTCTACGAAACCTTAGATAAAGTCCATTTAAATCTGAAATGCAGTATTGATGAAGGATATTTAAAATTAATTCTTCAAAATAATTTTGATGAAACTTCCAAACCACGCAAAGGCGCAGGTGTAGGATTAAAAAATATACAAGATAGATTAAATTTAATTTATCATCGTACCGATTTGATGGAAGTTAAAAAAGAAAAGGGTATTTTTAGTGTGACGTTATTCATACCAGCTGAAAAATAAAGAATCAAAAATAAAATGAAAAAAAGTATAGTAAGTGCCATAATTATTGATGATGAAAAACTAGCCAGAGAAATTACCAAGGGGTATTTAAAGAACAATCCTGAAGTAGAGATTGTTGCGGAATGCTCGAACGGATTTGATGCGATAAAAAAAATAAACGAGCTGAAACCGGATTTAATTTTTCTAGATATTCAAATGCCAAAAATTAGCGGCTTTGAGATGCTTGAACTGCTCGAGGAACCACCCGTAATTATTTTTACAACAGCTTTCGACCATTACGCAATTAAGGCTTTTGAAGTTAACGCTGCCGATTACCTGCTAAAACCTTTCTCGGAAGAACGGTTTCAAGATGCTTTAAAAAAATCATTTACTCATCTGCAAGATAAATTTGAACACGATTCTGTAATAAAAAACATAATTGATCATAACGACAAGAAAGTTGAATTTTTAGAAAGAGTAGTAATAAAAGAAGGTAGCAAAATTTCAATCATACCTGTTGAAACAATAAAATGGATTGAAGCACAGGACGATTATGTAAAAATCAATTGCGACCAGGGAAGATTCTTAAAGCAAAAGACAATGAAATATTTTGAAAACCACTTGAACGAAAATAATTTTATCAGGATTCACCGCTCTTATATCATAAATGTCGATTTCATTCAACACCTTGAACAAACTGGTAAAGAATCATATCAGATAATCTTAAAGAACAACAAACAACTACCCGTTAGTAAAACTGGATTAGCTAAACTTAGAAATACTTTATAATTCCCGGATAAATTTTCCGTCTAAATTGAAACTCTCTTTAAGGTTGAATATATTTGTTGCTACAAACCAAGAGGATTAGAATGATTTTAGATAAAGATCTTCTGTCAATACAGGAAGCACGCAATCTGGCTGCTAAAGCTAAAGAAGCGCAACTCGAATACCAGCATTTCAATCAACTGCAGGTAGATAAAATCGTTAAAGCGATGGCAGAAGCTGGTTATGAAGCTTCAGAAAAACTTGCACAAATGGCATGTGAGGAAACCGGCTTTGGAGTTTTTGAAGATAAAATTATTAAAAATCAGTTTAGCACTAAAAATGTTTATGAATCAATAAAGAATCTTAAAACAGTTGGTATCATTGCTGAAGAGGAGGGTGGAAAAGTTTTAAAAATTGCCGCACCAATGGGAGTTATCTGTGCTTTAGTACCTTCAACAAATCCAACTTCAACTGCAATGTTCAAAGCGTTAATTTCCTTAAAAAGCAGAAACGCAATTGTTGCAAGTCCCCACCCGCGAACTGCAAAATGTACCGCTGAGGCAATGAAAATTTTATCGGATGCGGCAGAAAAAGCCGGAGCACCAAAAGGATTAATTCAATGTATGAGCGAACCTACGATTGAAGGCACAGATGCATTGATGAGCGATAAAAATATCGCAGTAATTCTTGCAACAGGCAGCACACCGATGGTAAAAGCGGCATATAGCGCAGGTAAACCTGCATTTGGTGTTGGTTCAGGAAATGTGCCAGCATTTATTGAACGAAGTGCAAATTATCATAAAGCTGTTGCTGACATTGTATATGGAACTTCGTTCGATAACGGAACACTTTGTTCCTCGGAACAATCCATGATAGTTGATCTACCGCTAAAAGAAAAAGTAATTGAAGAAGCAAAAATGCAGGGCTGTTATTTTGTTGATGCAGAAGAGAAAGAAAAACTCGCAAAGGCAGTGCAGAATAATCTAAAGATCAATCCTGAAATTGTTGGAAAACCTGCACCATTTATTGCAAATTATGCAGGATTTTCAGTACCTGATAACACAAAAGTCTTAATTGCAGATTGTTATGATGTTGGAAAAAGCGAACCACTTTCAATTGAAAAACTCTCCCCCGTTTTGGCTTTTTACACAGTTGATGGCTGGCTTGAAGGTTGCCATCGCTGTATTGATTTATTAAAGTTCGGCGGAATCGGACATACTATGGTAATCCACTCGAATGACGAGCCTATCATTATGAAATTTGCGCTTGAAAAACCGGCATTCAGAATTTTAGTTAATACTCCTGCATCAGTTGGTGCAGTCGGTTACACAACCGCACTTGATCCATCAATGACTTTAGGTCCCGGTACCTGGGGCGGATCAATAATTTCCGATAATGTAACCGCAAAACACTTAATGAACATAAAGAGTCTCGCATTTGAAACAAATCCGGTAAATGAAGGAAAAGCAGTTGATAAATTTGATACTCAAAAATATAAGAGTACAAAAGACTGGTTTATGAAAGAGATTGAAGAGCGTTTAAGAGAGCGTGCAGGTAATTTGCCTTTAAAGGATGAATATACATATCATGAAAAAATTACTTCCTCGGAAGAGGTCCCGAAGCAAATTAAACCACTTACCTTCGGCAGTGGAATCACAGAGGCGGAAATTCAAAAAATAATTAAAGAATTTTATTAGTGAGTAAACTGCGGGAAGAGATGTGAAAATTTTTGCACTACGGCTTCTGCAATTAAATTAGCGGCACCCTTGTGAGTGAGCAAATCTGTGTTCAGCACTAAATGATAAAGCAGCGGATCATCAAAATCTGCATTAAAATACGATTTTATGTATTTCTTTCTATTCTCATCTTCTTTCTTTATATGATTTAATGCTTCCTTTTCATTCAATCCCAAAAGTGCCATCATATGTTCAACTCTTTTTTCAATCGAAGCGACTAATCGTACATGGAATGCATTTTTTAATTTCGAAGTTATAATATTTGCACCTCTGCCAACTATCACTACGTTTCCCATTCTTGCAAGTTGTAAAATTGTTTCGGTTGTTTTGTGAATTAGAGTCCACTCGGAAGGTTTTAAACCCAACAGTTCGTACACAGCGGAATTCAGATGTTTATATTTTCCTTCTTTCATAAATTCTGAAATTTGTTTCGGCAGTTTATTATCATCTAGTATTTTTTCAATTAAATTTTTATCGAAGAAAGCCCAGCTAATCCCTTCCGGCTCAGAATACGAATCCATAATTTGAATCAATTTTTCACAGACTGGTTTTGCCCCTGCTCCTGTTTGTCTTGAAATTGTAATGCATGGATAGAGTTCACGATGTACAAATGAAGTTAAGCTTTCTTGTGTATGAGAATCTATATATCGTTTGCATTTTTCGTATGCCCCTATTGCCATTTTACTAATCCTCCAATAATTAACAGACGAATTTTTTAACAGCAAATTCTGTACTTGTCTAATAATTTAAACTAATATTTAAGAAATCCAACTGTAGAAGGATAAAAGGGTTTTAATCTAGCTCAAATGATTTATTTGGCGAAAGATTAAACCAGCTTTTTATTTTTTCTCTATCCTTTCCATCCAATGTGATGTGAAAAAATTCATTCTTATTTATATCATAGGAATAATCTGCTTCCCAGCTGTTAATATTTTCCGTACACTCCTTGATTGCATTGGTAATAAAATAAAGTTCATCGTCCCTCATAGTAGGATGAATAGACATTCTAATCCAGCCGGGTTTTTCCGAAAGATCACCTTTATTAATTCTATCTGTAATTTGTTTTGAGCGAAGCGGATCAACGTGTAGCAGATAATGACCATATGTTCCGGCACAGGAGCACCCGCCTCTTACCTGAATTCCAAATCGATCGTTCAATAATTTTACAAGCAGGTTGTAATGAATATTTTCAACGTAAAATGAAATTGCTCCAAGCCTTTTTTCAATATGCCCGGCAAGAATGTGCAAGCCGTTTATCTTTTTCAATTCAGTAAAAGCGATGTTAATTAATTCTTCTTCTCTCACGCGTATTTTTTCAACATTCATTTCTTCTTTTAACTTAATGCACAACGCCGCTTTAATTGCCTGCAGAAAAGCAGGAGTACCGCCGTCCTCACGCGCTTCGATATTTGAAACAAATTTGTGCTGTCCCCAAGGATTTGTCCAATCAACAGTGCCTCCGCCCGGTTGATCGGGCACTTTATTTTTATATAGCTGCGAATCAAAAATCATTACACCTGATGAGCCGGGTCCGCCGAGAAATTTATGCGGCGAGAAAAATATTGCATCCAGTTTTTCTTCCGAATCTGCAGGATGCATATTAATTTTTACATATGGAGCAGATGCAGCAAAATCAATAAAGCAATATCCACCATGTTTGTGCATTATTTTGGCAAGCTGATAGTACGGCGTTTCAATTCCGGTAACATTCGAGCAAGCCGTAAAAGCACCTATTTTTAATTTTCTCTTTTTATACTTTTCAAGTTGTTTGTCAAGAACATTAACATCAACTAAACCTTCATTGTTCGGTGCAAGCACAACGACATCTGCAATTGTTTCGAGCCATGTTGTTTGGTTTGAATGGTGTTCCATGTGTGTAACAAACACAACAGGACGAAGCTCCTCGGGAAGATGCAGGTAGTTGTTAAGCTGTTCGGGGATTTTTAGGCCTAGTATTCTTTGAAATTTGCATATTAATCCGGTCATTCCGGAGCCGGCTGTAATTATAACATCATCCTTTCCCGCATTGCAATGTTTTTTAATTATTTCGTGTGCGTAATGATAAGCGCGTGTCATTGAAGTGCCTGTTTCACTCGATTCAGAGTGTGTGTTTCCAACCAGCGGACCGAAAACATTTTTTATTTTATCCTCAATCGGTTTGTACAACCTTCCGCTTGCAATCCAATCAGCATAAATAATTCTCTTATCGCCGTACGGTGAAGAAAAAGTTTTGTCCCAGCCTACAATGTTTTCTCTAAATTGAGCGAAATGTTCTTCTTCCGAAGGCAGGGATTTCCATAATCTTTGCATTTCTTAAATTATTAAGCTTTCATTCATTTAAAATGCCAATATAATAAAATGATGGAGGTAAAACATCAGCAATTATTTTACGTATATCACTGTTTTCGGTATTTTAGTGCATAAAATATTAAGAAAAATTTTTTAAATGAAATATCTAATCGGCATAGACGGGGGTGGGACAAAAACAGATTGCGCAATTGCTGATCTGTCTGGAAAAATAATTTACCAGACTGTAGGCAAGCCTTCCAACTTTTTAATAATCGGAGTTGAAGAAACAGTTGCAAATCTTTTCGCAGCAATTGAAGAATGCCTGTTCGAACTTAAAGGAGATTTTTCCGACGTTAAGCAGGTTGTAGTCGGTGTGGCTGGTGCGGGCAGAAAAGACGATGCTGAACTGCTTGAAAAAAGTTTTTTGGATTACGCTAATGATGAAGGAATTCATTTTAAAGGAGTAAAAGTTGTAAGCGATGCACATGTTGCGCTGGAAGGCGCATTTCCCGATTCTGCAGGCTGTATTTTAATTGCAGGTACAGGTTCAATTCTGTTTGGAAAAGATGATAAAGACACAATTCATCGGGTTGGCGGCTTCGGCAGATTAATTGGTGATGAAGGAAGCGGCTACTGCATTGGAAGAAAAGCACTGAACGCAGTATCAAAGGAAATAGACGGACGTGGCGACAAAACAATAATTACTGAAATGGTTAACGATAAAATTGATTTTGGGATTTCAGATAAGCTGGTTAATAAAGTTTACAAAGAAAAACTCGATATTGCATCAATAGCAAAAATTGTTATCGAAGCAGCGGAAAAAGGCGATAAAGCTGCCAACAAAATATTATCCAATGAAGCAGACGAATTAGTACTTCACCTAAAATCTATTTTAACAAAAATTCCCCTCAAAAAACTAAATGTTTCTTTATCCGGCAGTCTAATCGATAATAAAAACTTCTACTCAGATTTGCTAAAGAAAAAAATAAAAGAAAGATTACCGCAGATTAAAATTGTAAAGCCTACTCTCTCCCCTGTAGCCGGAGCTATTCAAATTGCAAAAAGAATTCTTGCCACCTGAGACGAACAAAGATGAATAATCAAAAATCCGAAGCAAGAAATCCATGGTTCTGGATTCCATCACTTTATCTTGCCGAAGGTCTGCCTTACGTTGTTGTAATGACAGTTTCTGTCATGTTATACAAACGCCTTGAAATTTCGAACACTGAAATTGCTCTTTACACAAGCTGGCTTTATCTGCCTTGGGTAATAAAACCTTTCTGGAGTCCTGTTGTTGATCTGCTGAAGACGAAAAGATTCTGGATTATTGTAATGCAATTTTTCATCGGTGCAGGTTTGGCTGGGGTTGCATTCACTATTCCCGCTGATAATTTTTTTCAATATACACTCGCATTCTTCTGGTTGATGGCATTCAGCTCTGCAACACACGATATCGCCGCGGATGGTTTTTATATGCTGGGATTAAAGGAGCATGAACAGGCTTTCTTTGTCGGAATAAGAGCAACTTTTTACAGAATTGCCTTTATTGCCGGTCAGGGATTGCTTGTCATCCTTGCAGGTCAAATTGAAGAATCTACAGGCGATATTCCCTATGCCTGGATGATTACGTTTTTTATTCTTGCGGGATTGTTTATCCTGTTTTTTATTTATCACATATTCATCTTACCACATCCTAAAAGTGATTCTAAAAGAAGCGAGGTTCGATTGAAAAAATTCTTTAATGAATTTATACGAACGTTCGCTTCGTTTTTTAAGAAAAAAGAAATTCTGCTTATACTTTTGTTTATTCTTTTCTACCGTTTTGCAGAGGCACAGCTTGCGAAAATGACAATTCCATTTTTAGTTGATACAAATGAGGCTGGTGGACTTGCTTTAACTACAAGTCAGGTAGGAGTAGTCTACGGCACTGTTGGAATAATAGCTCTGTCTCTGGGTGGAATACTAGGAGGAATAGCTGCTGCGAAAAAAGGTTTAAAATTCTGGATTTGGTGGATGCTCATTGCAATTAATTTGCCGAATGTTGTTTATGTTTACCTTTCTTACACGCAGACAACTAATTTTATTCTTATAAATGTTTGTGTTGCAATTGAGCAGTTCGGTTATGGGTTTGGGTTTACAGCTTTTATGCTTTATCTTATTTACATTTCTGAAGGTGAATTTAAAACTGCTCATTATGCAATTGCAACTGGTTTTATGGCGCTCGGTATGATGCTACCCGGAATGATCAGCGGATGGATTCAGGAACAAATTGGCTATCAGAATTTTTTTATCTGGATTTGCATTTCTACTGTTCCTGCATTTATAATTACAAAATTTGTTGAAATTGATTCATCCTTTGGAAAAAAAGTTTCAAAAAAAAATGAATAAATCGACCACTATATTTCTGCTTTTTTCAGTTTGCTTTTTTGTTTTTTGCAGCAATTCAACCGAAAAAACTCTACAGAATATTGTTTATGATTTTATTGAAGTCGAAAAAGTCATTACAGGTGCAATATCAGATAGCGCATTTCCCGGGGCTGTTATTTTAATCTGGAAAGATGGAGAAATAATTTGTGAAAAACCATTTGGACATTTTACTTACGGACAAAATTCCACTAAGGTAAAACTAAACACCATTTACGATCTTGCTTCTCTAACAAAAGTTTTAGCCACAACAACCGGAGCGATGATTTGTATTGATAAAAAACTTTTCAGTTTAAATGATGAAGTTGCAAGATATATTCCATCCTTTGCCTCTAACGGCAAAGAAAACGTAACAATCAAGAATTTACTTTTGCACAACAGCGGTTTACCTGCGTGGAAGCAATATTACAATAAAGATTTACCTTTAGAAGGAATTTTACAAGATATTTATAATTCTGAAATTGAATTTAAACCGGGCACAAAAACGGTTTATTCAGATTTGGGAATGATAGTACTAGGAAAGGTAATTGAAGAAGTATCAAATAAAAGTCTTGATGAGTTTTGCAAAGAAAAAATTTTCAATCCGCTAAAAATGAATGACACGTTTTTCAATCCGCCCGATTCTCTAAATGATAGAATACCGCCGACTGAAAATGATAATTATTGGCGAATGAAATTAATCAGAGGTGAAGTACACGATGAAAATGCTTCACTCTTAGGTGGTGCTGCCGGGCACGCAGGTTTATTTTCAACTGCAGGGGACATAGCCAAACTGCTTGAAATACTTATTACTAATGGAAATGTAAACGGGGATCAATTTATTCAAAAAGAAACTGTGGAACTCTTTACATCAAAAAAGAACTCTAAAAACAAACGTCTACTTGGTTGGAACTTAAAATCTGAGAAAGGATCTTCTGCGGGGAATAAATTTTCAACTGAATCATTTGGACATACAGGCTTTACAGGAACCTCAATATGGATTGATCCTGCAAGGAATTTATTTGTTGTTTTTTTAACCAACAGAGTTTATCCTTCCAGAGAAAATAAAAAGATTTTACAAGTTAGACCAAAGCTGCATGATGCCGTAATTGATGCGATTGAAAGAGGGCAATAAAAAGTACAAATCACAAAACAATTTTATCTGTGAAAATTAAAAACTTAGTCCTGCAAATTTTTGCTTCGCTTATTGCCGTTAGTGTAATAGGACTAACGCCAACCCGAATAGAATCAATTGAAAAAATTTATTCGCTTCAGGTTGAATATCCTTCCATTTTTCCAATAACCGATGATGATAAAATCTGGATTGAAAATAAAATAAATGAATTGAGCATTCGTGATAAATGTGCACAGCTAATTATGCCGGCAGTTTACAGAAACGATCTTAACAATTATTCATCAGGCTACGAAAAATTTACATCTTTGGTTACGAACGAAAAAATTGGCGGACTGATTCTGTTCCAAGGCGGAATGGAAGAGCAGATAAATTTCATCCATAAAATGCAGAAGCTTTCAGAAATTCCACTAATTATTTCATCTGATTTTGAAAGAGGTTTAGGGACACGCATCGATGATGCACTAGAGTTCCCCCACCCAATGGCTCTTGGCTCAACCCGCAATTCCGAATATGCTTTTGAAGTAGGAAACATAACGTCATTAGAAAGCAGGCAAATTGGTGTTCACCAGATCTTTGCACCGGTTGCCGATATTAACAATAACCCAATGAACCCGATAATTAATATAAGGTCATTTTCTGAAGATAAAGAGGAAGTAACAAAGTTTGTAACAGCATTTATCGAAGGAGCCAAAGAAACAAGAGTCATTTCAACGGCAAAACATTTTCCGGGGCATGGCAATACAACAATTGATTCGCACTACGATTTGCCTAAAATAAGCGGAAATAAAAATCTTTTAATGAGTAATGAGCTTTATCCTTTTATAGAAGCAATTAAATCAGGAGTACAATCAATTATGGTCGGACATCTTGAAGTTCCTTCGCTTGAGCCGGTTAAAGGTGTGCCGTCTTCACTTTCAAAATCTATAGTAACTTATCTTTTAAAGAATGAGTTGAAATTTGATGGTTTGATAGTAACCGATGCAATGATAATGGATGCAATTACAAAATTTTATTCGACCGAGGAAGCGACAGTTGCAGCATTTGAGGCAGGCAACGATATAATCCTTATGCCTGAAGATGCAATAGAAGCAATTGATGCTTTAGAAAAAGCAGTAAATTCTGGAAGAATAAGCATGGAAAGACTAAATGAAAGTGTAAGAAAAATTCTTGCTGCTAAGCGATGGCTTAAGATTGAAAATGAAAAGGTTATTGATCTCTCAATCATTGAACATCTCAAAAGTAAAAATCCTAATTTATCAATTGTAAATAAAATTGCCGAAGAATCAATTACTTTATTAAAAAATGATCGGGGAATAATTCCCTTAAAGTTAAATGAGTATAAAAATATTTACTGCATAACAATTACCGAGAAAAGCTGGAGCGAACGTTCCGAATATTTTAGCAATAAACTTGAAAACCGTATGGGTAAGGTTACTTCTTATTTTTTTACAGGTAATACAAAACGAAAAGAATATAACCAGGTATTAAAAGAATTATCTAATGCTGACTTGATAATAATTCCTTCATTTATTGATGTAAAAACCTATAAAGGACCGGTTAATCTTTCTGCAGAACAAATTGATTTCATCGCGGGTGTTTTAAGGAAAAAACTGCCTTCAATTCTAATCAGCTTTAGAAATCCATATCTCATTTACCTTTTCCAAGAGGCAGGAACATACCTGAATTCATACAGTAATTCATATGCATCCCAGGATGCAATGCTTCGTGCTGTCTTGGGAGAAACAAATATTATCGGTAAACTTCCCATAACCATTCCCGATTCGGATCTTGCTTATGGTAGCGGTATCCATTTAAAAAAATTACTTTCAACGACTATCAATTACAGTTTAGAAGATAATTCAATTACAAAAAAAATTGATGAACAAGCTGTCAAGGGACTAAATCAGAAACTTTTTCCCGGTGCGGTAATTCTGGCTGCTAAGGACGGAAAAATATTTTATCACAAGGCTTTTGGCAAAAATGGTTTTGGAAGGAACAATT
>Ga0209536_100015326_pt1 | contig 10950 bp, 9 predicted proteins | sample DeeMarSeWOR28_12_FD_187461 | JGI IMG/M metagenome (GOLD analysis project Ga0209536, IMG submission 187461) | Marine sediment microbial communities from White Oak River estuary, North Carolina - WOR-2-8_12 (SPAdes) (version 2) | ecosystem: Environmental > Aquatic > Marine > Intertidal zone >... | reverse complement strand
CACAAGCCACCTCCTACAAAACTCCGGGGATCCATCGATGCCCCGCTCTCGTATGCGCCCAGGGTTGGTTCGATCGCGAACTCTCAATCGCTTGGACAGGTGACCCATGCTTCCGCCCGCGCGGCTTGGTGGCAACAGGGTGGTCTTACGGTCGTCCTGGGCCTCGTACTCTTGGTTTTGGCTTGCTGGCTCGCCTATGGAGGGGCCAAGGAGCAGCTCGACGGCGAGATCGCGCTCGTCCCGCTTGCAGCAGAGCACGTCGCCGCCCATGTGGCCGCGTAGAAGCGGGCAGCGCCCGAAGAGACGAATCGAATCCTTTTCGGTGACCTTCACGCCCACACAACGCTTTGGGTGGATGCGTTCATGTGGGGCTTGCCCCTCATGGGCGGCGCGGGCGTTCATTCGCCGGCCGACGCCTGTGACTTTGCCCGTTTCTGCTCGCAGCTCGATTTCTACGCACTGACCGATCACGCCGAGGCACTCAACCCTCGCACCTGGAAGATGATCCGAGACTCCGTTCGCCAGTGCAAATCGGTCACTGCCGGGAGCGAGCTAAGACGGACTCACCTTCCGGAGCCGACCGAAGACCATGAGCCCTACTGTTGGCGCGCCCGCGCTTAGTAGGAACAAAGGCCCTGTTGGAGTGACGGGGCGACGCGACATGACATTAGTACCGCAAAATTCGACGCTCCACATGAGCCCGATCCGCTAAGAGCTTATCCATACCGGTGCTGTCATTGCCCAGGCCTTGATTCATCCAGGGCCCGAGGACAACTTCCAAACCTATCCGGCCCTCCAACTAGCGGCCGGCCTCCCGCTGCTCCCGAAGGGGGTTTTGGATAGCCAACGGGATGGTGCTGCGCTCCTAGGGTTCTCGGCCTGCTGAGACTGGTCGCCCCTGATTCACCGTCGTAGCCTGGGCGTTTGAAGGAATGCTTCAATCACGCGTTGTTGCCCCCGGTCGTAGAGGGTCGACCCGCTGGGCAGACAGAGGCCGCGCTCAAAGAGATCACTGGCGACCCCGCCACCCACGACGCGACAGCCTCGGTACACGGGCTGCATATGCATTGGTTTCCAAACGGGGCGGGCTTCGATGTTGTGAGACTCGAGGTGTTTCCGGACCTCTTCGACCCCGACCCCTAGACGATCTTCGTCGAGCAGGACACAAGTCAGCCAGCAGTTTGGACGGTGGCCCCGCGCCTCGGACAAGAAGGTAACGCCGTCGATCGCTTCGAGTGCCTCCCTGTACCTCCGGTTGATCTCACGTCGCCGTTCGACGAATCCGTCCAAGCGCGTGAGCTGTGCGCGACCGATCGCGGCGAGCAGATTGCTGAGTCGGTAGTTGTATCCGAGCTCTTCGTGCTCGTAGTGAGCCACGGGTTGCCTGGCCTGAGAGGCGAGATGCCGAGCTCGCTCGACGAGAGCGGGACTGTCACTGACCAACGCTCCGCCGCCACTTGTCGTGATGATCTTGTTCCCATTGAACGAAAGCACGCCGATCGATCCGAAGGAGCCTGCAGGCTTGCCGTGGTACGTGGCGCCTAGCGCCTCCGCGGCGTCCTCGACGACAGGGATTCCGTACTCTCCGCACGCCTCAAGGATGGCGTGATAGTTGGCACACTGGCCGTACAAGTCGACGACGATCACGGCTTTGGGGAGCGCTCCTCGTGAAGCGGCATCACGCAACGCGTCAGCGAGTAGTGCGGGATCCATGTTCCAGCTTCGGTGCTCGCTATCGATGAAGACAGGCGTCGCGCCCACGTAGCCAATTGCATTCGCGGTCGCCGCAAAGGTCATGGTCGCGGTCCAGACCTCGTCTCCTGGCCCGACCTCCAACAAGACCAACGCCAAGTGGAGTGCCGCGGTCCCACTGCTAAGGGCGGCCGCCGCGCTCCGTGTTGTCCTCGCGGCGAGCTCCCGCTCGAAGGCATCTACTTCCGGGCCCAAGGGCGCTATCCAATTCGAGTCAAAAGCAGCGAGGAGCGCCTCTCGCTCTGCGGCGCTCATGTCGGGTGGCGACAGATAGATGCGCTCGCTCATGCGTCGACCTTGTGCGATCTCGCTGGGACGCCAACGACGGTCGTCGACCCCGGGACGTCGACCATACAGACCGCGCCAGCGCCAACGGTCGACCAGGGGCCGACTTCGACGTTGGGTGCGACTTTCGCGCCCACACCAAGGAGCACGCCTTCGTTCACCGTGACACCCCCACACAGGCACACGCCAGGCCCGATATGCACGAAATCCGCGACGATGCAGTCGTGATCCACCGTTGCCGCGGTGTTGAGGATAGAGTGAGCGCCGATCGTGGTATCCGGTTGGACTACCGAACCCGCGAACACGACACTGCCAGGCCCCAGCACGACAGAGGCGTGCACTGTCGCGTTTGGATGACACACAGACACCCAGTTTGCGTGCAGGCGCTCCGCTATCGACCAGCGCGTCCGGTTGTTTCCGATGGCGATGACCGCTGGCCCGTTTCCGATCGTCTCTTTTGAGATGGGGCCGCTGATTGGAACACCCAAGATCTGCTGCCCCCACCGGCCCTCATCATCGTCATAGGCTGCGACTACATTCCCGCCAGCGGCGCGCACGGTTGCGATCACCACCTTTGCGTGACCGCCTGCGCCCACGACCACGATCTTATCTGGTAGATTCTTCATTGCTTCCCATGAACTCCGGCATGGTCGCGTGACCCTCGGCGGAAATACCTCGCCGCCCCAGAACCTGCACGGCCGTCTGCAAAAGTATCCTCAGATCGGTTCGGAGCGACACGTTTTCGACGTACCAGACATCGTGCTCGAACTTCTGCTCCCAGCTGATCGCGTTCCTGCCGTGGATCTGAGCCCAACCGGTGATTCCCGGGAGAACGTCGTGGCGCCGACGCTGCTCGGGAGTGTACCGCTCGAGGTACTGCACGAGCAGGGGGCGTGGACCGACCAGGCTCATATCTCCGCGCACGACGTTCCAAAGAGTGGGGAGCTCGTCGAGACTGAGGCGGCGCAGGCGATTGCCAAACGGGCCGAGCCGCTCCTCGTCTGGGAGTAAGTCTCCATCGGCGCCTCTCGCATTGCTCATCGTTCTAAACTTAATCAGCTCGAAGACGCGACCATCGCGCCCCGGCCTCGGCTGTCGGAAGAGCACCGGAGCGCCGAGCTTTAACCGTATGAGGGCACCGAGCCCTACGCCCAGAGGCGTGAGCACCAGGAGGACGGGCACGACGAGCCCTAGGTCCATCACCCGCTTTCCGATGCGCCGGTAGAAGGTCACGAGAGAAGCCTCTCGTATTCGCTCAGGACTCGGTCGAACACCTTCTGCTCGTCGAACCGATCTTCTGCGATTCGGCGCCCCGCCACGGCCATGGCTGCACGCCGTTCGTCGTCTCCGAGAAGCTCGATCATGCACTTGGCGAGTGCATCGACGTCTCCCACTGGAAAGAGGAGTCCATTTTCTCCGGGGTCCACCGCTTCACGGCATCCACGAATGTTGGTCACGACAGTCGGCACCCCCATTGCCGAAGCCTCCATCGGCGCCCGTGGAAAGCCCTCCCGGTATGACGGGAGCACCAGCACGTCCATGAGTGCGTAGAGCTCCGGCATGTCGTTGCGCATTCCCAAGAAGCGACAGCTGTCGGCGACACCGAATTGCTCGGCAACTTCCGGACGCAAAGCGTCTGGCTTGTCATCGTCGTACGGGCCGATGATGAGAAACTGCGCCCTCGGGATCGCCTCGATCACGGCCTTGGCCGCTTCCAGCAGATCCAAGATACCCTTTTCCTCGACCAGCCGGCCCACAAAACCGATGACGGGCGCTTGCGACTCGATGTCGATTTCCTCACGCAATTTTTCGAGGCTGGCGTCCGTCAGGCGCCTGCGATCGAATCGCTTCAAATCGATGCCATTGCCGAGCCACTTGATTTGTTCCGGTTTGGCGATGTGTTCGGCGACCGCGGTAGCCATGTCTTCTCGATTCTGAGAGAGGATGGTGTCCGAGCACTTGGCCGCGATGCGCTCCATCCAGATGTAGAAACGTTTCGGAACCGGCTTTGAGTCCTCGTGGAAGTAAAAGCCGTGCAGAGTGTTGACGACCACGGGCACTCCACTGAGCCGTGCCGCCAGCTGACCCAGCAAGCCCGCCTTTGGCGTGTGCGTGTGAACGACGTCGAAGCGCTCGCGCCGCATGAGTTGGATGAGGGCCCAGAGCGCTCGGAGGTCCGCCACTGGGGTGAATCGACGGGTCATTGGCACGGCGAAGTGCGGAATGCCTCGGGCTTCGACCTCTGCCACGTCCGACCCATCGGCGCTGACCCCGAAAACCTCGTACCCTTCGTCTCGAATCCGCTGCAGCTGGTTGAGCAATAGGTACCGCAAAGACAGGTCGACGGTGGTGACGTGAGCCACCCGAGGCTTGCGCGTATCTGTTGCCCTTTCGCGCATCTTTGCGCCCCCACCTTTCTTTTGCGTAGCATGGTCGACCCTGAATCCTCAAGGCAATCGCGTCCCGGCGAGATTGTTTGGACAGCCTAATATCCCGACCTATGCTTGCGCCCGCGTGGCTTGGTGGAAAAAGGGTTGTCTTACGGTCGTCCTCGGCCTGGTGCTCTTGGTATTGGCTTTCTGGCTCGTCTATGGAGGGGCCAAGGAACAGCTCGACGGCGAGATCGCGCGCGCTGCGCTCGCACCCGAGCACGTTGCCGCCCGCCTCGCCGGGCAGAAGCGGGCAGCGCCCGAGGAGACCAACCGAATCCTCTTCGGTGACCTCCACGTCCACACGACGCTTTCGGTGGATGCCTTCATGTGGGGCCTGCCATTGATGGGGGGCGAGGGTGTTCATCCGCCCGCCGACGCCTGCGACTTCGCGCGCTTCTGCTCCCAGCTCGATTTCTACGCGCTCACAGACCACGCAGAGGCGCTCAATCCGCGAACCTGGGAGATGACACGGAGCTCTGTGCGTCAGTGCAACGCGGTCGCCGCCGGGAGCGAGCAGCCCGATACCATCGCGTTCACCGGCTTTGAATGGACACAGGTCGCACTCACGCCCGAAGAGCATTTCGGCCACAAGAACGTCATCTTCGAGTACGACAGCGACGCCCAGCTCCCGGCCCGTCCAATCGCAGCGCCCGGACTGACGACCCGGGCCTTCTCCAAGCTCAGCGCGCTCTGGCCGCTACTCTCTGTCCCGGCGCGGTCGTTTCCGAACCAGCAGGTCTATCTCGACTTCGCGCGCCACATTCGTGAAAACGCGGAGTATCCGTTTTGCCCCGATGGGGTGAACAGCAAGGAGCTTCCTCCGAATTGTCGCGAGCGCGCCGAGACTCCAGATGTCCTCTTTCGGAAGCTCCACGAATGGGGCTTGGACACCCTGGTCATTCCGCATGGAACGACCTGGGGTTTCTACACGCCGCTCGGCTACACCTGGGACAAACAGCTCCGCGCCGACCTAGACGACGAGAAGCTCCAGCGTCTGGTCGAGGTTTTCTCCGGCCATGGGAACTCCGAAGAGTACCGAGACTTCACCGAGATCGACTTCACCGAAGACGGGCCCGAGTGTCCCGAGCCAAGCGAGGGCTACGAGCCTTGTTGCTGGCGAGCCGGGGAGGTCATCCGCCAACGATGCGACGACCCTCACTCCGATCGCTGTGAGCAGCGAGTCGAGAAGGCGAGAGCGGACTATCTACGCGTGGGCCTCGCCGGACACGTGACGCTCCCGGGCGAGGACGTGCCGGATTGGGGCAACTGCGGCCAATGTACCGATTGCTATTTGCCGGCCTATCAATACCGGCCCGGCGGCTCGGTGCAGTACATGTTGGCGAAGGGCAACTTCGAGAACCCAGAAGAGCCGCGCCATGCGACGATGGGCTTCATCGCCTCGAGCGACAATCACTCCGCGCGTCCGGGCACCGGTTACAAAGAGTTTGCACGACGCCGGATGACCGAGGCGCGCGGTGCGCCAAGCGAGTCCTGGCGCGCATCGATGTTTGGCGAACGCGGCAAGCCCGACCCTGAGTCGGTTTCGTACACGATTGACAGCCTGATGGAGCGGCCGCCCTTCGAGCTGATGTGGATGGAGCGGCAGGCGTCGTTCTTCGTCACCGGTGGCCTCGTGGCGGTTCATGCGACCGAGCGGACACGCGAAGCGATTTGGGACGCGCTTCAGAAGCGCAACGTCTACGGCACCTCTGGGGACCGCATCTTGCTCTGGTTCGACTTGAAGAACAGCCCCGAGGGCGTGTCGCCGATGGGAAGCGAGCTCGCGTTCACGGGTACTCCCAGGTTCGAGGTGCGTGCGGCCGGCTCGTTCGAGCAGAAGCCCGGCTGCGCGCCCGACGTGATTCAGTCGCTCGGCGAGGAGCGGATCGAACGCATCTGTGCTGGCGAGTGTTACAACCCCGGTGACCGACGACGTCGGATCACTCGCATCGAGGTGATCCGCATCCAACGGCAAGGGAGTGAGCGCGAGCCAGTCGCCGACCTCATCCAAGACCCCTGGAAAACGATCCCTTGCCCCGAAGGGCCGGAGCTCTGCGTCGTCGAGTTCGAAGATCCTTCTTTCCGGGAGCTCGGCAGGGACCTTCTGTACTACGCCCGTGCCATCCAGGAACCCACGCCAACGGTCAATGGTGGCGAGCTTCGATGTCAGGGAGGTGAGTGCAAGCCCTGCTACGGCAACTTCCGCACACCCGCCGAAGACGACTGCCTGGTCGACAGTGAAGAGCGCGCTTGGTCCTCGCCGATTTTCTTGCTCGCCGGTTCCGAGCGATGAGCCGGCCGTGGCTGCTTGCCAGCGGGATGCTCGCCGGCGCCGTCTTGGCTGTCTTCTACATCGTGCGCCTGCCGCAATCAGCCGAGCCAACGGCCGATGCGGTTGCCTGGGTGAACGAGCGTCCTATCTCGCGGAGCTCTTATGAGGCTGCCCTTCAGGCGGTCGCCGCTGACCGCAAAGGTGGGATATTTCGCGAAGACGATCGCGAGCGGGTGCTGCAGCGCTTGATCGATCAAGAGCTGCTGATCGATCGCGCGATCGAGCTCGGCCTGCACGAACGTGACCCGCAAATGCGAAACCAGCTCGTCACCGCGATGATCGATTTCCTGGTGCGTCGCTCAGAGGACGAGGCGAGAACGGCGGACGAGGCAGCACTCCGCGCGTTCTACGAGGAGCAGCGTTTTCGATTCGAGCGTAGCGCGCAGTACCGGATAGCCGTCGAAGGAGCGTCGGTGCCTCTACCGGAAGGCTTTCTCTTGCTGAAGGAGATCGAGCAGCGCCTCGGCCCGACAACCGCGCGGCGTGTCGCGGAGCTCGAAGTCGGCGAACGGTTTCGGTTCGCGGAGGGAGAGCGGCAGTACACGGTTCGTCTGCTCGAACGTCGCGACGGGACCGTAGCGCCATTCGAAGAAGCGCGCGAAGCCGTCGAGGCCGCGTACCTTCGGGATCGGAGTGAGGCCGCAGTGCGTGAGTACCTCGAGCTCGCTCGCCAGCGCAGCGACATCCGCGTGGAGCTCGACTGATGCGCCTACTCGTTCCGGTGCTTCTCCTCGGCCTCTCATTGCCAGCGCCCGCGCAAGCCCATCAGAAGAGTGTTTCCTACTCGAAGTGGACGCTGCTCGAGGGTGGGGCGCTCGCCGAGATCAGAGTCCGCTGGCTCGAGCTTACGTCGCTCCCAATCGCAGTCGACCAGTCCGTCGAGACCTTCGATCGCTCCGCCGTGGTTTCGTATCTTCAAACCAAGCTGGTTCTGGAAAACGACGGCGGCGCCTGCGAACCGGTGCCATCGAGCGAGACCTGGCTTCCGGCCGAGCGCGGCTGGCTTCGGCTCGAGTGGCGGGTTCGCTGTGCGTCCCCACCAAGGAGCCTCCAGAGTCGCTTGTTCACTTCCCTTCGCAATCATGTGCACTTCGCAACGATTCTCGGGCCCGAGTCCAGTGACGTCGTCCTCTCCCCCGCGGCTCCAAGGGCCGCGATCGACTCAACCGGTGCGCGGGCCGGGGCCGGAGAGCTCGGAAGCTACCTGCGCCTCGGCATCGAGCACATCCTCAGTGGCTGGGATCATCTCGCGTTTCTCTTTCTCTTGATCGTCGCCGCTCGGCGGCTTCGCGACGTCGCCGTTCTGGTGACCGGCTTCACCGTCGGCCACAGCGTGACGCTAGCCGGCGCGGCCTTGGGTGTCGTCGTTCCCCACGCCCGCGCGGTGGAAGCCACCATCGCAGCGTCGATCTTGCTGGTTTCGCTCGAGAACGTCGGTATGGAGCAGGTTCGCGGTGGCGTGCTCGTCATCCTCGGCGCTGTCCTGCTCTTTGCCGCCAGCGCCCTGTTCGGAGGGCTGCCCGCGTTCTGGGGCATCGCCTTGTTCACAGCCTGTTACTTCGCTCTGCTTCGGAACTTGGGTGGCGGAGGCCGGCTTCGTTGGCTGATCGCTTGTCTCTTTGGCTTCGTCCATGGCCTCGGCTTCTCCGGGGTGCTCCTCGAACAAGAGCTCCCGCGCGCTCAGCTCGTCCGGGCGCTCTTTGGGTTCAACGTCGGCGTGGAGCTCGGCCAGCTTGCGATCCTGTTCATGGTCTGGCCCATCCTTCAGTGGCTCAGAGGCCGCGACCTCGGCAGGGCGATCGTCGATGTCACGTCCGTCGCAGGAGCCGCCGTCGGCACCTTCGCACTGCTCGTACGCGTTTTCGGCTAGCGCCACGGCAAGCGCTAGCAGCCTTCCGCAAATCCGGATAGCCTCGCGGGGCTCGCGTCCGGAAGATTCATCAGAGGATAGATATGCAGTTCAGTCGAAGGGAAATCCTCAAAGGGATGGGCGCAGCCGGCCTGAGTCCCTTGCTGCTCGGTGGATGCAGCGGCAGCGACGCTGCTTCGCCGCCGCTGCCCGTCCTCCCGAACTACGAATGGGAGGGACCGCTAGGTCCCGTCGACCTATTCCAGCACGGCGTTGCCAGCGGCGATCCACTGACGGACGCCGTCATCATCTGGACTCGTGTCACTTCAGAGACCTCGGAGCCCGTCGAGGTGTGGTGGGAGATGGCCCTCGACGAAGAGTTCATGGAACGAACCGCGCAAGGCACGTTGATGACCGATGCATCTCGCGACTACACGGCGAAGGTCGATGTGCCCGGTTTGCTCTGGGGTCGGAATTACTATTTCCGTTTTGCTGCGCGGGGACGTTGGAGTCCCGTCGGTCGCACCCGGCTGGCACCCAAGGGCAACGCGACCGCCAGGCTTCGGTTCGGAGTCTGCTCATGCGCGGACTACAGCCTCGGATACTTCCACGGCTACGGCCACATGGCGGTGCGGGCGGACCTCGACGCGATCGTTCACCTCGGCGACTACTACTATGAGTATGGCGATGACCCGAACAGCGGTCAGCAACTCCGATCCCTCGAGCCGCCGCACGAAACCGTCACACTCGACGACTACCGGACGCGGTTGAGCCAATATCGACGCGATCCCCACCTGCAGGAGCTCCACCGCCAGATGCCGTTCATCGTAGTCTGGGACGATCACGAAACCGCGAACAACGCGTGGATAGGCGGCGCGGAAAATCACACGGCGCCCGATCCCAACTGCAGCCAGCCCTGTGATCCAGACGGTGAAGGCGAATGGTCCAAGCGAGTCGCGGCCGCGAGGCAGGCCTTCTTCGAGTGGATCCCGATCCGCGACAATCCAGGCCAAAAGCTTTATCGCACCCTGAAGTACGGAGATCTGGCGGACATCATCATGCTCGACACCCGCATCGAAGGCCGCGAGGAGCAGCTTGGCTCCCGCGGGTTTCGTCCCGACGAACCCCAATTGCCCGACCAACTCCTCGGCTCCGAGCAGGAAGGATGGCTATTTGACCAACTCCGCAACAGCCGCGCCAGATGGAAGGTACTGGGAAGCCAAGTCGTCCTGAGCCTGTGGAAGATCGGTCCGTATCTTTATGGCAACGATGATCAGTGGCAGGGCTACAAGGCGCGCAATCGCCTCGTGAGCTTCCTGCGCGACAACGAAATTTCGAATGTCGTCGTCGTGACTGGCGACGTTCACAGCAGTTGGGCCATGGATGTCACCATCGATGATGGCAGCTACACCGAGACCTCGCGCGATGCCGCGGTCGCCGTCGAGCTCGTCGTCCCTGGGATCAGCGCAGCGACCGGCATTTCCGAGGCCATCGCCGGGATTTTTGGCGCCGAAGCGCATGTTCGGGACTACGAGGTCGATCGCAGGGGGTACCTCGTCCTCGACCTCCAGCCCGACAAAGCCCAAGCGGATTGGTTCCTGCTCGACGGCGTTGGAGCACAGGAGGGCCAGCAATCCTTCTGGGCTGCCTGGGCGGTCAGGGACGGCGAGCGGAGTCTGGTCGAAATGCAGAGCCCCGAGAGCCCCAACGCGCAAGCGCCCGGCCTGGCACCTTAGCCTGGACATCAGTTTGGGCAGCCCTAGGCCTTGATCAAGGATTCGCGGGAACCTAGGCTCTCGCTTCGTCGGCCCATCCGATGGGTCCCCGGACCGCTCGTCGGTCCTTCACCAAGCACGGAGATGAGAAACATGGCGATCGAACTGCCGGCCCTTCCGTGGGCCCAAGATGCCCTACAGCCCCACCTCAGCGCCGAGACGATCGAGTACCACTACGGCAAGCATCACGCGGGCTACGTCAGCAAGCTCAACGCGGCGATCGAAGGCACCGATCTCGCGAGCAAGTCCTTGGTCGACATCATTCGTGAAGGCGGGGCGACGTTCAACAACGCGGCCCAGGTTTGGAACCACACCTTCTACTGGAACAGCATGAAGCCGGGCGGCGGCGGCGCGCCAAGCGGGGCGATCGCCGACGCGATCAATGGAAGCTTCGGCAGCTACGACAAGTTCAGCGCGGAGTTTTCCAACGCCGCGGCGACGCAGTTCGGCTCCGGCTGGGCCTGGCTGGTAGCCGAGGGCGACAAGCTCGTCGTCAAAAAGACGCTGAACGCCGAGACGCCGATC
>Ga0209536_100015325_pt1 | contig 10951 bp, 6 predicted proteins | sample DeeMarSeWOR28_12_FD_187461 | JGI IMG/M metagenome (GOLD analysis project Ga0209536, IMG submission 187461) | Marine sediment microbial communities from White Oak River estuary, North Carolina - WOR-2-8_12 (SPAdes) (version 2) | ecosystem: Environmental > Aquatic > Marine > Intertidal zone >... | reverse complement strand
CCCCCCCTTTCGCGGCAGAGGCCTGAGGATCCTGCAGCGGCCTAAGCCTGAAAAACTCGACATCGACTTCGAGGGGCTCCGAATTCGCAAGGCATATGAATTGGAAAAACTGGACCAGGTCATGGCTTATGCCGGCAACAGGGAATGTCGCCGGGCCTTCTTGCTGAGCTATTTCGGCGAATCTACTAGCGCTGATGGCTGCTCCGGTTGCGATGTCTGCCGGCAGGTCGGTGAGCAACGGCAACCAGAGACATCCGGCTCAGACCCTGTTCTGGCGGTGAAAGTGCTGAGCGGCATTGCCCGTTTGACGGGACGCTTCGGCCAGAGAATGGCCGCCAAAGTGCTTACAGGCTCCAGGGACCGTTTGCTCTTGCAGTTTCGCCTCCATCGCCTCTCTACTCACGGCCTTCTGAGCGAACACACCCAAGCTCAGGTGCGGCAATGGATCCAGGAACTCATCGCTCAGGGATGTGTAGCCCAGAAGCGACTTGCCAGGGGTGAAAAGATCTATCCTGTCCTCACGGTGACCGAGTGGGGCCACAGGGTCATGACCGGCAAAGAGATGGTACGACTGTCACTGCCTCATTCGAAGGCTGGGGTGACGCCAACTGACGAACCCCTAACGCAAGAGACGGAAAAAGAGATTTTTCAACGCTTGCGGCAGCTACGGGCAAGTATCGCTAGGAAAGAAGGGCTCCCGGCCTATTGCATCTTCCAGGATCGAACCCTGAGAGAAATGGCGAGACTCCTTCCCAGGACAGCGGATGAATTGTTGGGGGTTGTCGGAGTGGGCGAGGTCACCTTGAGAAAATACGGCAGGGAGTTTCTGGAGCTTCTTCGTGAGATAGGAGATGGAAAACAAGATTAGCGAATTGAGGAATGAAGGGCTTGGGAGAGTGCACATTCTTCTTGCAAAAGGCCCCACATCTTGCATGCTTAATAAGACTCGAACGATAAACAGGCTATATTTAGATGGCCGAGAACCAAAAAAATAAAGAATCCCTCCGGATCCGGGACCTCGTGGAGATGCCTGAGGTCAGGACCGTCATCCAGTTGCAGGACCTGACGGATCCCGACCTTCGCCAGCTGATCCTGGAAACCTTTGTGATCACCGGGGAGGTCCTGGATAACCTGAAGGCAATCCTTACTGGCATTTGCGACCTTGAGGGACGAGGCGTTTTTCTCAAAGGCCATTTTGGTTCAGGCAAATCCCACTTCCTCAGCATGCTGAGCCTGCTGCTGAGGGAGCCAGGATCCTGGGAACCACTCTTGAACCAGGAACCCTCCCTGGAGCCCCTTGCCAAGAAACAGTATGGCCACCGTTTTCTCGTGGTGGAAGTATCATTGGTACAACACCGTGGCTCCGAATTTCTCGAAGACATCATGCTGCGGGCTATTTTCAAGGAGCTTGGTGACTTGCTTGACCGCCCTTTTGAGGGAGCCGAAACCCGCCATGAGACCTTTTTAGAGATCCGGCCTACCCTCAAGAGTCTGGGGCTTTCCGGGATGGTTCTCTTGATTGACGAACTCTCCGAGTTTTTGCGCTCCAAACCTGACGCCCGGGCCTACAATGAGGACATCCGCTTTCTCCAGTATTTGGGAGAGGAGGCTGATGGTTTTCCCCTCTGGATTATTGCCTCCTTGCAGGAGTGGATCGAGGAAACCGGTGAGATCCGCCAGGATACCTTTAACAAGATCAAGGATCGCTATCGCATCCGCATCAGCCTGGGACGTGCCCATATCGAGGAACTGGTCTCCCAGCGACTCATTAAGCACACGGAAGGGGCCGAGACCACCATTGGCGAAATCTTCAACGATCTCAAGGCGCACTTTGATACCTTCCCAGTAGAGCCCGAGCGCTTCGCCCGGCTCTATCCCATCCATCCCGCCACCACCGCTTTGCTGGATCGGCTCAAACCACTGTTTTCCGAACATCGCGGCGTGGTGGATTTCATCCACTTTCGCTTGAAAGGTGATGCCGAACGGCACATCCCTTCCCTTTTGGAACGCCCGGTCCACGACTTGCTCACCCCTGAGGTCATCTTCGACCACTTCCTGGACCGAATCCGGGAACGTTCCGAAAGCCAGATCTATGTGGAACGGGTCTTTGCTGCCTATGAGGATCAAGTACCCGAATTGTTTCAGGATCCTGATCAACAGCGAATCGCTTTTGCCGCGATCAAGCTCCTCATCCTCTTTGCTATATCGCCGGTAAAGTTCAAATACACGGTGCGGCACATGGCGGAGATGATTCTCTTCCGCGTCACTCCCATGGAAGCGAAAATTAACTACCAGTTTTTCCACGACATTCTGGAGCGTCTGGCAATAGAAGGTTCTTATATTCGGAAGGAGACGGACACCGATCCCCTCAAAAGCCATTACTATATCGATCTCAAGGCTGATATCGACGGGATCATACGACGCCGGGTCCTCCATCTGGCCACGGAGCTTTTTCCGGAAGACCACCGACTCTTCAGTAGACTCGGACGGATGGTTGACTCTCCGCACCTACCCCTGGCAGGTTGGCTGGAGCATGGGAGGCAGCAGATAAGGTTGAAATGGCAGCACACCGTAAGGAGCGGTCTTCTGCTCCTGCGCCAATTGGATGAGCTCTTGCTCTCTGAAGTGGAGGCCCTGGGCAGACAGTGGACCAGAAGCGAGGACGATTTTTTTCTCCTGGTTGGTACCACCCATACCTGCGACCGCCAGTATCAGCACGTGCGTGAGAACCTTCTGCCGCTCATCCGCAAACGGTATCCCGGAATCTTCCTCTTCTGGATTCCTGCTGAACTTGAGGACGAAGGCGGGTGGATGCGGGAGATGCTCGCCTCCCTGCTCCTTCTGGAGAAGGCGGAAAAGGAGCACGGAGAAGGCAGCCAACGGTCTCGAGCCTACCTGGAAAATTATCTGGAAAAGGAAAAAAGAGGACTTACTGAATTCTTTACCCGTTGCTACTTTCACGGTCTGCTTCTACGAGACGAGAGGCAGGTGGAGATTACCACCTTCGGCTACCTGAGCCAGGAAAAGTTTCTGGAGGAGTTCGTACGACCGATGCTGGAACTCCGCTTTCCCCGGCACACTCGCATCCATCCATACATGGAGACTCCGGCCCCCACCATCCTAGCCAACCTTCTTAAAGACTTTTTCGCTACGGGCATGCTGCAGGTGGATAATCGCTCCAAATTTGCCAGACGTAACGTACTGGAAGGTCTGCTAAAGCCCATGGGGTTGCTCAAAAAAAAAGGTAATCAGTATCTCCTCCAGGTTGATCCACGCCGCAACGAACTGGTCCACGGCTTTTTTGACGTAACGACCACCCGGGAAAGCGTGCCTTTGGAGGAACTTTACTGGAGCTTCAGAAAGGGAGACTACGGCCTGTTGAGACCTCAGTTTGAAATTCTGGTCATGGCTCTTCTCTGCTCCGGCCATTTGGTGCCTTATCATGGCACGAGGAGAAAAGGACTGGAGGATATCGTCCGTGGCGGGCTTAAGGGGATCACCGGTCTGGGTCGAGGTGAAATTCTCGGAGAGGAACTGCGCAGAAGCATTGCCGACCATCCGTTAGTTCCCGAGCCATTCCGCAAGACCCCACTCACTCTGGCCTCCCAGGAGGGGTTGTGGTCTGAGATTAAGTCCGCTAAGGAGCGGGCGCTGGAAGACTTGCGAGCGCTGCTTTCCAGAATGGAATGGGCCGCTGCTTTTCAGGCCTTCAAGAATCTTCCCTGGGCACGGAGCCGCAAAGAGATTGGGAGCGTCGTCGCCGTATGGGAAGAGGTTAAGGTCAGCCTTTCCTCCCGTGAGGGGCTAGAGCGGTTTCTCCAGGCTGGACAAAGGGACCCACTTCTGCCAGAAAAGCTCGGACTCGTCCAAGCAGTGGAGGGGTTCCTAGCACAGGCCGAAAGGGCGCTTTTTGTCCATCAATATGTCACTGATCCCAGGCTGCACCTTCCGGAGGAGGTCGTCTCCGGTACGCTCCGGCAAGATCGTGAGGAGATAGTGCACTTCTACCAGGAGACACGCCCCTCGATTACCTCAGAAGCCCTGGAGCAAATTTTCCACACCTTCCAGAGATTTCAGGACCAATACATCAGAACCTATGTGGAGGCTCACCACCGGGCGCGGGGCGGTGAGCAGTTCCAACCCTACGAAAAGCTGAGCCGCTCTCGGCAATATCGCCTTCTGCACCGCTTGGACCGCTTGGAAATGATTTCGGTTCAGCACGACCTCCATTCCATTGACCAGAGCCTCTCAGCCGTGCTAAACCACCGCTGCCTCCAACCGCCCCAGGATCATCTCCAGGGCCAGCCCGTTTGCTCGTGCGGCTTCCACCTAGGCGAGCGCACCTCTTTCAAACCGCTCCGTGAGTTGGCCCAAGAGATAAACCAGGGGATTGTGGAGACTCTGGAGGCCTTGCATTTACCCTCTATTCAAGAAAAACTTCTCCCCTATCTGGAATCACTGGAGCTGGTGGGCAAGGAGGAGCAGGCCAAAGAGATCCGCCGGCTTCTGGAGATCCCGGCAGAAGAGACCGACGAGGTTCTTGGCCGACTGGATCAAGCCCTCACGCCCCAGGTCGTCGAGGGGATCAACGAGGCTTTCCGGGGCAAGGTGGTGGTGGTCCAGCGCGATCTGGATGATCTTTACCAGAGCCTGGTCCATCGGAAATACACGCTGGCTCAGGTTCGGAAGATCCTGAACAATTGGCTCAAGGAAGAAGGAATTTCCGAAGACACCTTTTTACACTTCCTCGGCACAGGGGACAAAGTCTCCACCAGCCAACATGAGGACGAACTGACCGATTTTCTACAGGAGGAACGCCCTCTACTTTTGCCATTGCTCCGTGAGGTTGGACACAGATCACTTGCCCAGGCGATGCTCGCATCCCTCTGGGCTGAGCAATACCGGGTCACCCCGGAAGAAATTCTAGAGCTTTTCCCTCTTCCGACCCGTGGCGAAGAGCGGGATGACAAACAGTTTCAGAGCGACCTCGCTGCAGTGGCCCGGATACTCCAGAGCCGCAAACCCAGGCTTTTTGAGGCCATGGTGCGCAATGCAGAAGAAGATTCTTCCTTCATCCAGAGCGTTTGGACCCATCTGGCTTCCTGGTCTCCCGGAGAAATCTTTCAAAAGGAGGGGGTATTCCCCACCATGCTACGCGAGGCCTTTGAACGACTCCTGGGGGTTGACGAGGACAGTGGTCTTTCCCAGCACGTGGAGGCTAGTCCCGCAAGGCAGGTTGCCACGGAGGGATTCTTGGAGCGGCGCCATGAAATGGTCGCCGTCTTGAAAAACTACTATCTTTTCCAAAAAAAGCGGTCGGCATTGAAAACACCTAAGAGCCTTGAACCAGCAAAATTCCAAAGATGGGAATCAACCTACATCCAGGCTATGAGCCCTCTCCCCTCCCTGGTGGAGGGAGTTCAAGCGCAACTGGCTCGAATCGGCACATCCGTACCGCCCTTCCTGAAGGACGAGACCAGGGAGGTGAGCCTGAAACTCGCAGATATGAACAGGGATTTTGCTGAGTTTTGTCAAAAAGCCTTGCCCAGGTGGGAGAAGGGTGAGACGCCTCGACCCACTATGATTCAGGACATTCCATTCCTGCTCTCCCGGAAGAGGAAAGTTCCGGATCATACGCATCATTTGTATCTGCTTATGGACTCTATGCGTTGGGACCTCTGGGAAAGGATCAAGCAAGATTTCTTCGGCAAGATGCCGGATCGTTTCCGGCTAGTTCGGGAGGGGGCTCTCTGGGCGCACCTACCCACCACCACTTCGGTCCAGGAGGTACAACTGGAGCAAGGTTTACAGAAGGCGTTCCCGAAAAGCAACCCAGAAGAGCTCCTTTGGAAAATCCGCGGTATCGATGAAAAGATCCACACGGAAAAGGGCGGTCTGGAGCACCTCGTCGCCAGCGTGCTCCGCTATCTGGAACTTGACCTCCTGTTTCGCCTGCGCGACTTACCTTCGCGAACCCTCTTGATTCTATTCGCAGATCACGGCTTCGTCGAAAATCCGGCCTTCAGCCCAGCGAACAAATATGGAGCCGACCGATACACCCACGGTCAGAACACTCCTTTTGAAGTCATTGTCCCCTGGGCCTGGGTGATGCGTCTCTGATCTTTAAACTCCCGCAAACAGTAAGTCCAGTAAAGGGACGTCTATGATTTTACGCTTTACTTTCTTCTGTGATTATGCTATCGGAAAGCCATGCCAAGAAAAGCGAGAATAGATGCTCCCGGAGCACTGCATCATATTATTGTCAGAGGCATTGAACGCAGAGAGATATTTCGTGAAAGCGCCGATTGGCTAAATTTCTTAGACCGTCTTGGCACAGTTGTGCTGGCCACCCAAACCCAATGCTACGGCTGGGCACTGTTGCCGAATCACGTCCATTTGCTGTTGCGGTCTGGTTCAGTGCCCATTGCCACGGTCATGCGCAGACTTTTGACGGGCTATGCCGTCTCATTTAACCGCAAATACCGACGCCATGGGCATTTATTCCAAAACCGTTACAAATCCATTTTGTGCCAGGAGGACATATATCTGAAACAACTGCTCAGATATATTCATCTGAACCCTTTGCGTGCAGGGTTGGTTGCTCACATGAAAGCTTTGGACAAATATCCCTGGTCGGGTCATGGCGTCATTATGGGCAAGCGGAAAAATGACTGGCAGAATATCGACTATGTGTTGAGTCTTTTTGGCGATAAGAAAGTGCACGCCCGCAGGGAATATCGTTCATTTGTGCTAGAAGGCATCGACGAGGGCAAACGACCGGATCTTGTGGGTGGCGGATTGATTCGAAGCACAGGAGGTTGGCAACAAGTCAAGGCTATGCGAAAGTTAGGCATTCGGTTAAAGGGTGATGAACGAATCTTGGGGGATAGTGATTTTGTTCAGAGGGTTTTGGATACCAGCGATGAACGTTTCGAGAGGAGATATTTCCTTGAAGCACAGGGATACGATTTTGGCAAGGTGGTTGAACGCGTTGCGCAACTTTTAAATATGCCACCGAAGGATGTGCTGCGTTCAGGCAAACAAGCGAAAACTGTCAAGGCACGCAGCCTGGTCTGTTTTTGGGCCAATCGCGAACTAGGAATGAGCACTGTTGAGATTTCCCAACAGCTAAAGATAGGCCAATCCGCTGTGAGTAGATCATCGTTACGTGGTGAGAAAATAGCGGAGGAAAACAAGTTTAGTCTTTTGTAGAAAAAATTAGCATAAAATCATGGACGTCCCTAATATGCCGACAAAAAAAGCGACCATTTCGAAAGGAAAGTGCAACACATCCTATGAGACATGTAAGCACAGCTCAATCCGGCGATGGGTGCCGCTCCAACTTAATGAATAACCTCCGAAACCATTCTTGCAACTCTTCCGGAACACCTCAATACCTACGAAAAAAGTACCAATGTAGCTGCGGCGAACAGAGACCATAACCAACTGAAGCAGTTCCTGGACGAATACAATCAGCAGTCGGAGAAAACGGCCATCGAATTGGAAACTCTAGAGGAATCCTTTTGGCAAGAGAAAACGCATGAAAGCTGACAGTATATAAGAACTGAGACTACTCCAGCCACCTGATGCGAGCCCTAACAAGCTATTGGCTGTCGGGGAGCTTCCATCTGGGCGCAGATATCACCTGTCCAGGGCCTGTTTCTCTACCTGGAGTCATATTTCCCTGGTAGTAGATGGCAGACCATTCCTCTCTTATACCAGCTTCGTTGGTGTAATATCCTTTCTGCCAAAGCCAAGAGTGTCCGTTTCTCGTGTCAAGGATAAACACCATTGGAGCAGATCCACGGAAGATTGTTACCGCCTGATAACGTCCCTCCCCAGTACCTAATACTGTCGCAGGTGTTACGAGCAGCAGAGCCAGGGCTACAACCAATACTGTACGAAACGATTTCATTGCACTCCCTCCTAAACTATTTATCTCATCTAATCTCAATCTCATAGTCCATCGATCTACCATAGCAGATCGACAAGGAAAGCGGTGACATCCTCAAAGCTGATCCTGGCTATCATGATGTTATCTATATTATCGCAGCGACTGAGTGAAAGCTCAGATAACTCTGCGACAACCTCACTGTTTCTTGTATTTCTGCCGTTGCCACCGCAAGGAGCGCAATGTGTCAAGTTTCGATGTCAATGTGGCCTCTCATCTGGCCTTCAAACATGATTTTCAAAGCCGCTCTGCCATGGGAGCGGTAGTCCGCACCCCACTCAAACCCGTGAACATTCATCTCCTTGATAACTGCAAAGGCTTGCGCTACATTGGTAATCGTCGCAGCTTGTTGCGGCATGGGGTACCCCCTTTGTTGGGGTTTTGGCAAATTCCCCTATGAGGTACGCCTTTCCTTTCTCTGACACAAGAACTGATACATTACCCTATGTCCGTATGTTATTGACAAGACTGTCATATCTGGTTTATAATGCGGCCAGTTTTATTTTTTTCTCATTGCTGTATAGTTGGCATTACTCTCTAAGATGATAACTGAAACGTACAATGTGCAACAGGCTCCCAGCTAGATCGCTTTGTTCAAGCCGTCTGTTGAGATTTTCGCTAGGTCCGTTTCCCCGCCCAGACTGGTTGGAGTCTCTTGCCGAGGTCGACCGAATAGATCTATCTGCATGATCTATCGGCTCACCAGCGTTTTTGCTGACAATAAGAATACCGGAAGGAGCGATTCATGAAAAGATGCCTTGTTGTCTGCACAGTGCTACTGATGGGAATTTTTCTTGCGGTTCAGGGGTTTTCTGCCACGTTTGACATAACAGGTGAATGGGATTCCACAGCCTCTCAACATTGGAATAATTGCGGAGATCCCAATCCCGGAATCCAGCAATCAGTTGATATCATTATCCAAAATGGTAATAATTTTACACTCATTGCAAGTGATGGAACCCGTATCGGTACTGTCAGTGGCGCAGTTTATACTGGTACCGACACAAGGTGGGAAGACGAGGGTTGGGTTACATCGATTTTTGCTGTCACTGCTTCATCGAACACACAGGCCTCAGGCAATATCAACTGGACTTGGAGCGATGGCGTCGACAGTTGCTCCGGGGGGAGTGATATCTCCATGTCCAGACGAGCACAAAGCCTTCCCACTTACGATGCGACAGGAACTTGGGACTACTCAGATCGGGACCACTGGAACAACTGCCTCGAGCCTAATGATCAACCCAGCTCAGGTACTCGCACTATCACTCAAACCGGAAATAGAATTACTGTCGTTACCGATCAACAGGAAACATTACACGGGTTTGTGAATGGCCCAACGTACATTTTCGCCACGTCATATCCTGAGGATGACGGTACCACGTCTGAAGTTTACAGAGTAACCCTTGCCCCAGGCGGTATGAGCGGCACTGGTACTGGCGGCTGGGTTTGGAACGATGAATACGGTTCGTGTAATGGCGGTTTTAGCTTTTCCCTCGTGAAGCAACAGCAAACATATACGATATCGGGAACGGTGTCCCAACTCGACGGAGTGCTTATGACCCTGAGTGGTGATGCAACTGGAACCACTACAACGGACGCAAATGGAAATTACAGCTTTGGTAATTTGACTAGTGGCAACTATAGGGTAACGCCAACGAAGGATGGCTACCGATTTGAACCGACCTTTAGAGATATTGCCGTCAATAACCAGGATGTCTCGGGTGTCAATTTTTCCGCATACCAACAGGCTAGGGGCATGCCTTGGATTCCGCTGCTGTTGTATGAAGATTAACTGGAAGATGTGACATATTGAATCATTAGAAGACGTTATCCAAGTGGCTAATTAGACGCATTTGCGGCCTCATAGTGCTTTACAGCATCACGGTCAATGTACTAATATTTGGTATACAAGCAATCTTTCAGCAGATGGCTGTTTGAAAACAGCACAATAGAATAAAGAGCCAATGAGATTAATTAGATTTTGGTTGACAGAGTTGAAAACAATGAGCCTTTGGAAGCTAATCTGCAGCTGTGGAATTCTCGTGGGTCTTGTTTTCGTTTGCATTCTTTTTATGGATTCAACTTCAGACAAGCGTCAGGTTGATAAGCCTTTGAGAAATACTGTCAGCTCAAGCTCTGTAATAGAGAAGGATACCTCTTTCACCGACGCCAAATTCTTGCCCATAGAAGGCGTAAAGATTGATGGCAGTGAGGAAGTCGACAAAAGAGCCCGTTTAGCACCCGACAAGTTGCTTCTTGGAAAGTCTCTGCAAGAATTAGACGCTCTTCACAAGAAACAGATGAGGGAAATTCAACAGGAGGCTTTGGATTCGAAAAGTGAAATTCAGCTACCACCATCGGATGACCCACATCCAAGCATGACCCTGCAAGAATTAAATGCGTTGCATAGAAAGCAGCATCTAGAAATCCAAAGTCATTCCAAGGAATCTGACCAAGTGGTTCTTCCCCCATCGGATGATGAAGACCTGCAAATAACTATGCAGGAGTTGGAGGCGATGCATAAGGAGCAGGTAATTCAGAGCCAGTCAGCTGATGATGTAGTTAAGCTGCCTCCTGTTTCGGCAGAAAATGAAGCTCCAATATTAACAATAGATGAGCTGACCTACCTGCATGAAGACCAGGAGTTTGAAGCTCAAATTAAGGAGGTCAACGATACAGAGCCGATTGTGTTGCCACCTTCGGCGGACGGTCAACATTCAATTACGAATTGGGAGCTCATGGAGTTACACCTCAAACAGGATGAGTTAATCAGACAAAGATATGGGAGGTGATATAAATTATATTGTATGCCCATAGTTATCGCATGTTTAAAAGCAAAAAACTTACCATGTAAAAGGTACACAGGAAACCGTTTAATTGAAGGAGGTTTAGAGATGAAAGGAAGACTTATTCTTGGTATTTGTATCTTAGGTGTATTTTTTGCTGTCCTTATTTGTGCACCCCTTACTGCCAGTGCCGATGTGGACGTGGCAAATGCAA
>Ga0209536_100015324_pt1 | contig 10951 bp, 9 predicted proteins | sample DeeMarSeWOR28_12_FD_187461 | JGI IMG/M metagenome (GOLD analysis project Ga0209536, IMG submission 187461) | Marine sediment microbial communities from White Oak River estuary, North Carolina - WOR-2-8_12 (SPAdes) (version 2) | ecosystem: Environmental > Aquatic > Marine > Intertidal zone >... | reverse complement strand
AAAAATATTGAACTGTCCGAAGCAGGCCGTCGGGTAAGCTGGACCCGCCGGGACAAGCAAAACAAAATCCTCAAAGTCGAAGAATCCGTTGATGATACATACGACCCCCGGTTGCGGCCTTGGTATGTGGGAGCTGTAGAAGCGCAGGGGATTTTCTGGACCGATAGCTACATATTTTTCACCGATCAAAGTCCTGGAATTACGGTCTCGATGCCCGTCTTCGATCAGGATCAAAAATTGCGCGGCGTTCTGGGGGTGGATTTAATCCTGGCAGAGCTAAGCACTTTTCTGGCCAGTTTAACCATTGGCGTCCACGGACGGGCATTAATCATCGACGAGTACGGTCGACTGATAGCGTATCCGGAAACAGACCGGATGTTGAAAGACGTTGGCGGGGAACTCCAACCCGTCATGCTCAATGAACTTGGCGACCCTTTACTGGACCGGGCATTCAGCCGTTTTCAGATTGAAGGACACGGCAGCCGCGGACTGGAGGTCGATGGCAAGCGCTATCTCAATACCGTTACCTCGCTGCAATCGACGGTTGGCCGCGACTGGTCGGTTATGATCATCGTTCCTGAAGCCGATTTTGTCGGTTTTGTCAGGGAGAACTTTCGCACGATCTTGATAATGACCGGAGTGATTGTGATCCTGGCATCGTTTCTGGCCGGACTGCTGGTTTTTCAGGGACTGAGGGCCGATCGCAATGCCAAGCTTGTTTTGGATCGCAAACAGGAACTTGAAGCCCAAAGTCGGGCGTTTTCCGAGCTGGCATCAAATGCGGCACTGTTTGATGAGGCCGATACCGAGTCACTGGAACAATTAACCGAAATTGTCTCCACCGCAGAAGCGGTGAGGCGCACCAGTATATGGCATTTCGTTGACGAGGGTAGACGAATGGCATGCGATGATTCTTACGACCGTGAAAGCGAGGGACACACCCAGGGTACGTGGCTTGAGCAGAAAGATTTTCCGCAGCTGTTCGAAGCACTCCATAATAAAGAAGAGATCGTTGCCAGCGATGCCGGTTCCGATTCCCGCACATTAGAATTGTATCGCGTTTATTTGGAGCCCCTGGGTTGTCGGTCGCTGTTGAGCGTACCGGTAATCCACCGCGATCAAACGATCGGCGCCGTCTGGATTGAGCACGAAGGCCAGGCACGCTCGTGGGATAGCGGGGATATTTCCTTTCTCAGAGCGGTTGCCGGCATGCTGGCGCTCAGGTTTTCAGTGAGTCAAAGACATGAGCCGCTCACTGCGGACATCTCCGGCAACGCCGATCCTGTCATTGATATAGCGGCACCGGTTGAGCCGGCGGCAGCCGAATCTCCCCGATCGCAGCGGTCTGCCGCGCCGCCGCCACGCGCCGGCGGGCCTGGCTTCCTCGCTGAACGATTGCAGCGCCGGGGTTATGATCAAAGCGCACTGGCAGCAGAGGTCTTTGGCGATACCACGGTTCTGGTACTGCGCTTTACAGATCTTCTGTCAATTGCCGTGCAGACCGGCAAGGATGATACAACGCCGCCGATAGACCATATTGTCCGACATCTTGAGGAGTGGATCGACACGCATGCCATTGACTACTGGAAAGTGATGAGCGATCAAATCGTCTGTGCGGCGGGTCTTGGAGAAGATTCCAATGCGCATGCACCCGATATCGCCGACATGGCCCTGAGTATTCAAAGCCGCTGCACGCACCTTTTTGCGGACCTTGATACGCGCATGGGGTTTCGAATCGGCATCGATACCGGCGCGGTTGTCGGAAGCCTGGTGGGAAAACGCCGGCGGTTCCCCAATGTTTGGGGAGAGGCGGTGCGTGCCGCCCAGGCCATGGCTGAGACCGGAACAACCGGCAGGATCCATGTCAGTGAAGCCGCCTATCGGCGCCTTCGAAGAGATTACCTGTTCAAAGTACGAGGTAAATTTTATTTGCCCGAAATCGGTGAAATCTCCACCTATTTATTGACGAGCCGGCTATGAGCGAATTCCAGAAAATGCCCATTCAGACAGACTATCCGAAGCCCGGCGGCGGAAGGCTGGCAAGGACGCTCGAAGCCGTCGGAGAGAAGACGCTCTCCTTGGTGCCGCGATTGGTTGAATTTATCAGCATGACAGTGGCGGTATTGTGGCAGAGTCTTCGGCCGTTGACCTGGCGGCGATCGGTGCGGGCTGAATTCCTGTATCATTGTCATCATACCGGTACGCGCGCATTGCCGTTTATTGGGGTTGCAGCCGTTTTCATCGGTCTGGCGATGGTCTATCAGGCACTTTACTGGCTGCGTATGATCGGCGAGTCCGACCTCGTCGGTAATATTCTCGTGTTGGTGCTGGTGCGCGAAATTTCCCCGCTGCTGGTGTCGCTGATCGTCATCGGCCGCAGCGGGCCGGTCATCGTGGCGCGACTGGGCACCATGCAAGCAGAAGGGCAGGTTCATATGCTCGATGCCCAGGGAATAGACCCCTTTGTGTATTTGCTGGTTCCCCGGGTGCTTGCGGTTTCCGTCTGCACCTTCTGTCTGACGGTCACCTTTATTGTGGTGGCGCTGGCTGCCGGTTTCGTGGCCGGTAACACACTGCAAACCACCGGAATGACGGTCTATGATTTTATTGCATCGATTCTGATGGCCATGGGACCCAAGGATTATGCGATTATACCGTTGAAAACGCTTTCTATCGGCTTTGTGGTCGGGTTGATTGTTTGCACTGCCGGGCTGTCCGGCACCGGAATTGTAACCGATGTGCCGGTTTTGTTACCCGGCGGTATTATGAAATCCGTGCTGGCGGTATTGCTGCTATCCGGTTTCTGGACGCTGATTTTGTTGTAGAAAAGAGATGACACATGATTAGGGGTATTCAAGAACGCAGGCTCGTACTGCACGTCAAAGACGCCGCCCTGGCGGTGGATCATGCCGGTTTCAAAGAGACCATCGAAATTGATCTGGATTTGCACGGCGGCGAGATGGTGATGATACACCTGCAACATCCGCGTCAGGGCTCGGTCCTGGCCGATGCTTGTGCCGGGCTGATCCGGCCGCAGTGGGGAACGGTTCAGTTTCTGGGAAAAACCTGGTCGGCGTTGCCGCCGGACACGGAAAATGCTTTGCGGGGGCGAATTGGGCGAGTTTTTACGAAGGGAAATTGGATCAGTCACCTAACTTTGCTGGAAAACATATTACTGCCACAGCTTCACCATACCCGCCGCTCGACCGAAGAACTCTGTAAAGAGGCCGGCCAGCTGGCGGAAGGATTCGGCCTTCCCGGAGTTCCAGCCGGTTTTCCAGGTATGTTTCAGCAGACGGATCTCAGGATCGCCGCCTGCGTTCGCGCTTTTCTCGGCCGCCTGTCACTGATTTTGCTGGAAGACCCGACGGCGGAGGGACACCCGGAGATGGTGCCGCATTTGGTCAATGCGATCCGTCACGCCCGCGGGTCCGGTACGGCGGTGATCTGGATGATCACTCAAGAAAAGATCTGGCGTGATCAATCCATACCGAGAACCGGTCGTTACCGCCTGGCAGGTGGTAAACTGATGGAGGTGAGCAGGTGAAAATGACGTCTCAACAGATCCGATTTCGATATATAAACCGGGGGGTCGGAGCGTTGATACTCCTGACGGTTATATTTTTTGTTGCCGCCATGCTGTTTTCGGGCCGAGTTCAGCACTGGTTGGATCCTGGTGCCCGACTCAAGGTTATTTTACCTTCAGAGGGCCTGTCGGGGCTTTCGGATGGGGCCGATGTCGAGGTTCTGGGGACCCAGGCAGGATCGGTAAAACAAATCGTGATCGCCACCGACCAGCAGATACATGCTGAGGTGCAAATCCAGAGCGACCTCAAAGACTTCATCCGCAACGATTCCAATGTGATTATTCGCAAACAGTTCGGCGTGGCCGGCGCAGCCTATCTTGACATCTCCCGCGGTACCGGGGCACCGCTCGACTGGGAATACGCCGTTCTTACCGCCAAAACCGATCGAGCACCCACCGAAAGCGTCGGGGAGATGATTACCGATTTGCGCAATAAGATCTTTCCGGTCATCGACGAAACCCACAAGGCAATTCAAACCTTATCAATCCTTCTGGCTGACATGCAGAAACCGGATGGCAATATGCAGCAAATGCTGACCAACTTGACTGACATCACCGGCACCATTGTGGATGGCAAAGGTACGGTCGGACGGCTGTTGGCCGAAGAAACCATGGCCGGCGATATTGAAAATCTTATCGCCGGACTCACCCGCGATATGCAACGCATCGGACCGCTATTAAATGACCTGCAGGCCACCGTCAATAATGCATCGCAGATCACCGCAAAGATCAACAAACAGTCCGGCGATCTGCCGGTGATAACGAAAAGGATCAAGGGATTGCTGGTTTCCGTCCAGTCAGTGATGACGGATCTGAGTCAAACCACCCCACAACTTCCTGGAATTGCAAAAAATATGAACGATGCCACGGACAGTATCCCCGTGTTGATGCTTCAGACCCAGCAGGTCATGGCGGAGTTGGAACAATTGTTGAGTCAGCTTCAGTCAAGCTGGCTGCTTGGCGGCAAGGCCGGGGGAAAATCTAAAGAATCTGCGAGGATATCACCCTTGGAGGTGAGGCCATGAACGATTGCCGCCAATCCTTTACCGTCACTTGTCTATCAGGCATGTTGCTCGCCATAATCCTTTTTGGGGGCCTGGGCTGCAGCTCGTCACCGCCTGAGCAGAGCCGATCCGGAGTTGATGAAGAATTTGAACGGACGAGCCGGGCTGCTCGAATGGCTTTTGACAATGGTAAGCTCGAGCAAGCGGTAAGCCTTTACAGCCAGGCTCTGGAACGGGCCTATGTGCTTGACGATTTGAATGCCATCGTGGATTCTCAGTACAACCTGGCGGTATGTCTGACAGGGATGAAATCGTACGTGGAAGCACTTGAACGGGTGAACCAGTCCAAGGCCGAGTTGGCGCGCACGAATCAGAGCATACCAGCGGATATCCTTCTGCTGGAAGCCACCATTGGGTACCGCATGGGCAAACTGGAAGACGCCTGGCAGCTTACGGATAAGATTTTGCTGGATCCAAGCGGGCTATCTGAGGTGATTCAGAGTAAAACACATTTTTTGCGAGGTTTGATTGTCAGCGAGTGGGATGATACCAATCAACTCCGCCATGAAATCGCATCCCTGGGTGAGCCCTCTACGGCAGGCTTGCGGGCCGACCGGGAAGAACTGGTGGGGCGCCTGGCATTGGCGGAGAGCGCCTGGAATGAGGCCGTTGAAGCATTTGACCGTACCGCCGAATTTCGACGAGATGATTTTGATTACAGCGAGATGGTGAATGCCCTGGCCCTGGCTGCCTGGGCTTGTGAACAGGCAGGGCAACTCTCGGAAGCCTCAAAACGTTACCTGAGGGCCGGGCGCAGTGCCGCACGGCAGGGGGAGAATCGCGATGCATTGAACTGGCTGAACCGTGCGGAGAAGCTTGCCGGAGAGGCGGGCGATGAACCCACCGCCAAACAGGCCCGTTCCTATCGCAAGTGGCTTGAAGCGCCTTAGTGCATGTACTCATAAACATGGTGACGTAATATTTCACTACAGGAAACCGATAAGGTCATGCCACCCAACCCTGATAAACCAACCGGAAATAACAAATTACAAGCACTAAATTCCAAATTACAATGTCCAGCCTCAAATAAGTTCAAACGCCAATTGTTTGGAATTTTGAATTTCGGTCATTGTGATTTGTTTGGTATTGGTGTTTTGTTATTTGAAATTTTTTATTTGCTGAAACCTGAACACCGAAACCTGAAACCTTAATTCTCTGGCAACATGTTGTCAGAGAATACCCGATGTGGACCTAATTTAGTCATGCTACCCAATTGCCGGCACGCGGGTGTCTTCGACAATGAATGGGGAGCAGCGAATGCCTATGCTCATTTTCTTCACCCATATTCTTACCATTGTGATGGTTTCACCATCCAGGTTCACGAGGTTGGGACGTTCTTCGAGATAGGAAATGTCGTCTTTGTTGAACTCATAATAAAGGGTATGCGTGCTGAACGGATCAGCCACCAATATAATCTTATCCTTATCATAGGGGTGTTTTTTGGGAGCGCCGGAAAAAGAAACATGGGTCTCTCTCAAAACTTGGATGTTTTTCGGTTTTTGATAGGCCTGAATTTGAAATTTTACCGCTTCCTGGGGGTAACTCTCAGACGTCATTTTCTGATCCTCCTGCTATGTGATTTCACACCTCGCTGAATAGTTGACTGGTTGATTGGATAAACTATAGTCATCAATTCGGCATGTTACGATTGCTGAGATATCAAATGTCCCATTATTTTGCAAGTATAGGATAAATCCATATTTAAGACCACTTAACCAATCAACTAATCAACCAATCAACGATATCTGGAGCATCGAGAAACCCATGAAAAAATTAACCGGTTTTCAGGCAAAATACTTGAGAAGCCTTGCCCATGCGTTGAAACCTGTTGTGTTTGTCGGACATAAAGGGATAACGGATGCGTTCATCGCATCCGCTGAACACGCCTTTGATCGACATGAGCTCATCAAAGTGAAATTTATTGATTTCAAGGGAAAAAAACAAAAAAAAGAAATTGCCGAAATCATTAAGATAAAAACAGGCTGCCTGATGGCGGGTATGATCGGACATGTCGCAATATTCTATAAACAGCATGACGATCCGGAAAAACGCAGGGTCGTGTTGCCAGAGTGAACCCTTGCAACACCGGGATGAACAACTATGATGATTCCCAAATGATATTGCATAGAATATGATTTTTCGAGTTGAGAGAGTTATTGGGTTGCCAGGTTCCAGTGCTCAGGTGTCAGGGACAACATTTGCGGGGGCCTCTTATGAAACTACACGGAGTTTTTTTTCCGATTTGACTGGCCGCTTTTCAGGCCAGCGGTTGGGCTGACACCTGAAACCCGGCACCTTTATAAATATTCAATCCCGGCTTGTCCGGGTTGGGTTTAAATTTTACTCCTGCTGCCCTCCGTCTAACTTGATCTCATCCGAGTATATTATCAAATGCTGGCCGGGATGGATATGCTCTCTCAGTTTCAAACGATTCCAGATGATAAGGGCCGGCAGGGGAACATTGAATCGTTCTGCAATGGCCGATAGACTATCGCCTTCTTTGACCACATAAACGCGCTGCCGGTTTTCGGCCAGCCATTGATTGACCAGGGTTTTAAATCGGGCTTGAAGCCCGTCGGCCGCGCCCCTGGGAACCAGGATCCAATGCTTGCCGGCAGCTAAAAAGTGTCCCCTGATTTCGGGGTTTAAATCCTTGATCACTTTAAAACGGGTGTTCGCCGCCTCGGCAATTACGGAAATCGGCGTCTCCTGGAAGCACTCCAGTTTGATGCGGTCAAATTGCAAGGGCGGGTATAAATCTTTTTCAGTGAATTTAAACCCGTAGGTTTCGGGGTCGGATAAAATGATTTTTGCAGAGATGACTCGCAATATGTAGCGCTGGGTTTCCAGGGGAAGATAAAGATGATAATAGGAACGGGTTTTTTGGGCCAGTATTTCCGATAGCAACCCCTGCTCTCCCATGTTGTAAGCCGCCGCGGCAAGGGTCCAGTTTCCCAGGATATCGTAAAGCTGCTTAAAATAGGCGATGGCAGCCTCGGTGGACCGGAAAATATTGCGGCGTTCGTCTTTTTCAGAATTAATGATCAGTCCGTATTTACGTCCGCTGCTCTTCAAAAACTGCCAGAAGCCGATGGCGCCTTTTTTAGACCCTGCATGGGGCCTCAAAGCGCTTTCAGCAATGGCGATATACTTTAAGTCTTCCGGCATTTTATGTTCTTGGAGCATTTTTTCGATGATCGGAAAATAGCGGTTGGATCGTTTAATCCAGAGAACGACTTGAGGGCGATCCCACAGAGTGAGAAGCAATTCTTTTTCAAGACGTTCACGGACATCCCGATTCTCCAGTTCAACAGGTTCCCCACAAAAATCGAGTGGACCGCCAATGCGTACCATGGATATCAACGAAGGAAACTGAATGGGCTCCAGAGTTTCGGGGTTTTGGCCGTGAACAAGCGTCGCGGTGACCGCTACCATACAAAAGATAAAGAGATAAAATTTCATTGCAGACCCTGATTGTTTTGTCTTTTGCTGCGCCGGTGCACTGAAAGGGCGGCCTCTGATGGGCAGTCGGCATAATCACAATATCGTCTCGATTAGCGCTTTACCCCCCCTCTTGATGCTGAACCCAAGCCCGAAGGAAAAGTCCGGAAAAGGCGCTAGGTGATATGAGAGATTTGTTTTGCCTTGATAATATTGAGTAAAACGTTACTGGCCAGTATTAGGAAACCGCCGAGCCAGAAGCGTCGGGAGACAAATTCTCCAAGAAAGACAATCCCCAAAATGGCGGTGAACACCATTTCGCCGGTGAGAAAAACACCACCTTCCCAGCTTCTACAGTATCGGAACCCCTGGTTCATCAGGAGCTGGGCCAGCACCGACGATGCGGCAATCCCGCCGGCCATCAGCCAGTCACCCCCCGAGGCGGGTATCCTTGGGCTAACAATGTAAGCGGGAAAGCTGACCAGTGCGCCGAGCATACAGAAATAAAAATAGATCGCCACCGGTCCGTCTTTTTCTCTGAGTTTCTTGATTAAATTGACGGTAAGCCCTGCGAAAACGCCGGAAGACAGTCCCATTATATATCCGAATAAATTGCCGTCAAGCGCGAAGTCCAGCAGCACGGCAACACCGCCCAGCGCCCCGCAGATGCAAAAAATTTCCCTTCTGGAGATACAGTCCCCGAAAATCAGACGGGAGAATAGGGCGGCAAAGGCCGGAAATGAAAAAAACAGCACCATGGCAGTTGAAATCGGAATATTTCGTATTGCAGCGGTCAGTGATAAAAAGGCAACGCAACCGGTGATGCTTCGGCTGATCATCAGTTTCATGTTATGCGTTTTTAACAGTCGGCCCTGCCGTCCAAAGATGATGACGAGCAGCACCAACCCCATACCCCAACGGTAAAAAGCAATGTCCCAGACACGATATGACGGCCCCATCAACTTGATCAAGCCATCGAGAACACCGAACATGAAGGCCGCAGCGAGCATCAAAAGTGGGCCTGCCGCCGATCCGTTGGCCGGATGTGATGTGAAGATTAGGTTGGGCTGCGTCCCATCTTGCATATTTAGTCAAACAATCGGCATGTAAGGAGTTACAACGCTCTCAAATATTCCGGTTTCAAAGCGATATTACCGGCCAGCGCTTGATCAATCAGCTTTAAGGTCGCCTCTTTGTCTTTTGGCAATCTGGCCTTGATGGGCAGATAATTCGAAGCGTGATTGGCGTGAAAAAGCCCCCTTGAGAGGTTGGTGCCGGCGATCATCGTTCTCAGCTCCGCCAGCATTTCATCGGGTTCAATCAGGGTAAATTTTGCGGATTGCAAGTCATCGAAAAGCGGGGTTCCGGGAATGGGCATCAGGCTCAAGGCACCGACGTAGTCCGGATCGATGGCCGACAGCACGCGGCCTGTTTCTTCGGCGTGTATGTGCGAGCGCTGCCGACCGGCAATTCCCAGCAAGACGGTGACGGACAATTTCATTCCGGCTTCTCTGGCTTTTTTGCCCATGTCTATCATATGTGATGACGTGGCGCCTTTATTGATTCTTTTCAGGGTGACGTCATCGCCGGTCTCAAGGCCCATATAAACGATTCCCAGGCCCTCGGTTTTAAGTGTTTTCAGCTCTTCAAGGGTCTTCATATTCAAGCTTTTGGCATTTGCATAGGCGCCTACGCGGGTAACCCATGGAAGCTTTTCTTTTATGGACTGAAGAATTTTCAACAGTCTTTTTTGAGGAATAATCAGCGCGTCCCCGTCACAGAGAAATAAGCGACGCTGTCGCCGGCAATATCGGGCCGCAAATTCGATATCTTCCATAATAATCGAATCCGGTTTAATTCGGAAACGCTCTCCTAAATAAGTACCGCAGAATGTGCATTTATTCCGCGAGCAGCCTACGGTTATCTGAAGCAAAATACTGTTCGCCTCGCTGGGCGGCCTGATAATGTTTCCTTCATAATGCATTTTATTTCTCTTACTCCTTCAGCATCTTGGCGAGCACGGCACTCAAAGCGCCCAGCCCCACCGGCTTGGCCAGATAATCTTTAATGGCGTTTTTAGCCCGTTGGCTCATACCGTCGACACCTTCCTCCTCGTAGCCGGAAAAGATCGAAATGTTGGCATTGGGGTCATAGTTGAGAATTTTTTCGATACAGGTAATGCCGTCCATTTCCGGCATGTTAATGTCCATTAACACCGCATCGGGATTTTCACTCCGATATTTTTCCAGACCTTTTTGGCCGTTTGCAGCAAGTTCCGGTCGATAGTTTAGATGCTCTAGCAAATCCTGCATGGCGTTGAGAATCTCAGGTTCATCATCGACCACCAGTACCCGCTGCCCCTTTCCCCGGGTGATTACCGGCGAGTCTTTTTGTTCGCTTTGTTTTTCGTCAAAAGCCAATGACAAAAGAATCTTAAAGGTGGTACCCCGGTTCGGTTGCGAATCGACACTGATCATACCATCATGGCTTTTAATAATTCCATAGGTGGTGGAAAGCCCCAGGCCGGTTCCCTTGCCGATTGGTTTCGTGGTATAGAACGGATCAAAGCATTTCCCGATGGTTTCTCTATCCATGCCCCCTCCATTATCGCTTACGGTAACGATGACTTGTTTGCCTTCCTTAACCGCTTTGATGATCAGCCGGCCGCCATCCGGCATGGCATCCCGGGCATTGTTGCAAAGGTTCATCAGGGCCTGGCTGAGGCTGGTGACATCGCCCATGATCGGAAGTTTTCCGGGGAGGTCGGTTTGAATGTCTATTCTCTGGTCAAACGATTTTCGAATGATCTGATAAAGATCGTTGATTACATCTGTCAAGTCGATAATTTCAAATTCCTCTT
>Ga0209536_100015323_pt1 | contig 10951 bp, 10 predicted proteins | sample DeeMarSeWOR28_12_FD_187461 | JGI IMG/M metagenome (GOLD analysis project Ga0209536, IMG submission 187461) | Marine sediment microbial communities from White Oak River estuary, North Carolina - WOR-2-8_12 (SPAdes) (version 2) | ecosystem: Environmental > Aquatic > Marine > Intertidal zone >... | reverse complement strand
CAGACCACCAGCAGCACGATCGCGAGGATCCAGAGCAGCTTGGCCATTGCCGGATCAAGCCCCCGCGACCCGTCGCAGCACGACCTCGAGCACGAAGCGCGACCCCGCGTAGCCCAACAACAGCAACCCCGCCCCCACGTACAGCCACCGCGTCGCACGTCGACCCCGCCAGCCGAACGCCGTCCGCCCGGCGAGCAGGCCAGCGAAGACACCCCAGGCAAGCAACGAGAACACCGTCTTGTGGTCCCATCGAGCACCCGACAACACCCACCAACCGAAGGCGATCGCAGCAGTGAGGAGGAAGAATCCGGCAGCCACGAAGCGGAACGTCAGCCGCTCCAACCGCAGCAGCGGAACGCCCGTTTCGCCGCTCGCGGGGACCGTCTTGCTTCGCATGCGGCGCTCGCCGGCGCTCTGCAACAACGCGTGCAACACCGCGGCCCCGAACAGGCCGTACGAGGCCAGCCCCAGCACCCAGTGCACTGGCGCCCACGGCGAACCGCCATGGGGGCGGAACTGCCCGGGAAAGATGCTCGCCAGAAAAACCACGGCAGCGGCGCAGCCGGCCAGCGCGCGCCTCACAGCCCCCTGCGGCAGCTCGCGACTCTCGAGGGCGTAGACGGAAACCACCATCCAGACGGTGGCCGAAAGCGCTGGCGCGAAGCCAAACCGCGCCCCGGTGACGTCGCTGCCGATGCCCGCGATGTCCACGAAAATCGCCGCAGCTTGCGCAAGCCAGCCCACAGCCAGTGCCGAGCGCACCGTCCGCCCGGCGCTGTCGGGCAAGGCAATGGCGGCGCCGTAGGCGACCATCGCCGCTAGGCTCGGCAGCCACAGCAACCAAGGTAAAGCCAACGCCGCGACGCCAGCACTTGCCAGCGTCGGCAGGGCACCCGGCCATAGAATCATTCATACAGTGTACCGACGCGGTGCCGGGTCTCATGCCCACTCCAGGCCCGTCGGCTACGTCTCCCCCGTCGATGGCTTCCTCACTTACCGACCGCCTGTCGCGACTGGTCAAGACGATGCGCGGGCAGGCGCGCATCACCGAGAGCAACGTGCAGGAGATGCTGCGCGAAGTGCGTATGGCGCTGCTCGAGGCCGATGTGGCGCTGCCCGTCGTGCGCGACTTCATCGCGCGGGTCAAGGCCAAGGCGCTCGGCCAGGAGGTGGTCGGTTCGCTCAACCCTGGACAGGCGCTGGTGGGCATCGTCCAGAAGGAGCTCGCAGCGACGATGGGCGGCGAGTTGGCGTCAAGCCCGACACCACACGCGGTCGCTGAGCTCAACCTCGCCACGCAGCCACCCGCGGTGATCCTGATGGCCGGCCTGCAAGGCGCGGGCAAGACGACAACGACCGCCAAGCTTGCACGGCACCTGATCGAAAGACGCAGGAAGAAGGTGCTGACCGTGTCCGCCGACGTATATCGACCGGCCGCGATCGAACAGCTCAAGACAGTGACCCGACAAGCCGGCGCCGAGTGGTTCGCGTCGTCACCCGACCAGAAACCGCGGGACATCGCGCTGGCCGCGCTCGACCATGCGAAGAAGCATTACTTCGACGTCCTGCTCGTCGATACGGCCGGCCGTCTTGCGGTCGACGCGGCAATGATGGCGGAAATCCGCGAGTTGCACGCAGTGCTGAATCCCGTCGAGACGCTGTTCATCGTCGACGCGATGCAGGGCCAGGACGCAGTCAATACGGCCAAGGCGTTCAAGGATGCGCTGCCGCTGACCGGTGTCGTGCTGACCAAGCTCGACGGCGATGCGCGCGGCGGTGCCGCGCTGTCGGTACGCCAGATCACCGGGGCGCCGATCAAGTTCGCCGGTACGTCGGAAAAGATCGATGGCCTGGAAGTCTTCGACGCTGAGCGGCATGCGGGGCGCATCCTCGGCATGGGCGACATCGTGGCGCTCGTCGAGGAGGTGCAAAAAGGCGTCGACCTGAAGGCAGCGCAGAAGCTCGCCGATAAGGTGAAATCCGGCGCCGGCTTCGACCTCGACGACTTCCTCGCCCAGATCTCGCAGATGAAGAAGATGGGCGGTCTCGCCGGCTTCGTCGACAAGCTGCCCGCGCAGCTCTCCGCGAAGACGGCGCAGGCCGACATGGACCGAGCCGAACGCGACGTGCGCCGCATGGAAGGCATCATTCAGTCGATGACACCCCTGGAGCGACGGAAGCCGGAACTGATCAAGGCCAGCCGCAAGCGTCGCATCGCGGCCGGCGCGGGCGTCCAGGTGCAGGAGGTCAACCGCCTGCTTAATCAGTTCGGGCAGATGCAGGGCATGATGAAGAAGATGAAAGGGGGGGGACTGATGAAGATGATGAAGCGCCTCGGTGGCATGAAGGGGTTTGGGCCGACTTTGTAACTCGCCCGCAATCACGCCGCGGCTCGTCCGTGTGACGGCCGATTGACCCATCAATCTATTGGGATTAGCGTTCCAGCCGTGGTTGTCTGATAGGGTACTTGCAGCATGGACACCGTATGGACCCTGGCCGCCTTGGCGGTCGTCGTGGTGGCAGCACTGTGGTGGCTGTTACGGCGTGGGCGGAGCGCGGAAGTAACCGAGCGATCCGGTGGCTCCTTCGACGCTCTCGATACGCTGCAGGCTTGGCAACCAACTCCGACCCGCGTGCTGACCGGCCAGGAACGGCTCGCGTACGCGGTGCTCGTCAAGGCGCTGCCCGAGTACATCATCCTTGCGCAGGTGCCGCTGTCGCGCTTTCTGAAGGTGCCCACGCGCAACTCGTATGCGGAATGGCTTGCGCGTGTAGGCAGCCTGTGCGCCGATTTGCTGGTTTGCGACCACTCGTCGCAGGTGGTTGCAGTGGTCGACGTGCGCATGCAGCCCCATCAGGCGAGCGAGCGCAACCGCCAACGACACGAGCGGATTCGGCGCGTGCTCAAGGCAGCCGGCATTCCGCTGCACGTCTGGTACGAGAATGCTTTGCCCACTCCGGAGGAAGTGCGCGAGGCGATCGCGCCGCCGGCCCCGGATGAAGCGTTTCCGACCCGGGGCCCGACCGCGCAGCAGCCGCCGTCATCGCCCCCGGCCGCTCCCGTCCGGCCCGTGGCCGTCGCCGTTGCGCCGGAGGAGATGGTGCCTGACGAGATCATTGAGATGCACGAACCGCTGCAGTCGACTTGGTACGACAATCTGGAGCCGCTGCCGACGCCGGCGCGGCGGAGCAGCGAAGCATCCACGGGCAGCACTGCCGGCCAGGGCCGATAGCCTGGCCCCCTTAGTGGGACTCCTCCACGGCGTTTGGCTTGAGCTTTTCCAACACGCGCGACGATCGCCCCGCGGCGACGACAGGGCGGCAAGTTCAGGGCGGCGCGACCAGCGCATATCTTGCGCATGGCGCTGACAACCACCGCAGCGTTCGGGCAGGCGACAAAGGTCGAGCGGCGCAACGGCAATTGAGGGCTTGACGTCGGCCAGGCATGCCTCGCCCGCTGACGCCACGCGGTTCGTTGCGCATCATGGCGACGGCTGAACGCCGTGCTGAATCGGGTCGTGCGTCCGTCAAGTTGCGCAAGTTGGGCGCTGATCGGACGACGCTAGTGCGGTCAGGCAGCCAACTTCAGCGCGACCTTCTTCCGCCCGTCGGGCGCCCCCATGCAACCTCCCTCACGCCAGTAACGCCTCGGCGAATTCACGTGCGCTGAAGGGCTGCAAGTCCTCGAGTTTCTCGCCCATCCCAATGAAGTAGACGGCCACAGCACGCCGGGAAGCATCAGCGGCCGCACGCTCGCGCGACCACAGTGCGATCGCAGCCAGCACTCCGCCCTTGGCGGTACCGTCGAGCTTGGTCACGACCAGTCCGCTAAGTTGCAGCGCGTCGTCGAACGCTCGCACCTGGGCGAGCGCGTTCTGACCTGTGTTGCCATCGACCACCAGCAGCACCTCATGCGGCGCATCGGGCTGCGCCTTGCCGATAACGCGGCGAATCTTCTTGAGCTCTTCCATCAAGTGAAGCTGGGTGGGCAGGCGCCCGGCCGTATCGGCGATCACCACGTCGCAGCCCCTCGCCTTGCCCGCTACCACCGCGTCGAATGTCACTGCCGAAGGGTCGCCTCCTTGCTGACTGACGATCTCGACGCGGTTACGGTCGGCCCACACAGCAAGCTGCTCGCGCGCGGCGGCCCGAAACGTGTCGGCGGCCGCCAGCAGCACCTTGCATCCGCCATCTGCCAAGTGGCGGGTGATCTTGCCGATTGTCGTCGTCTTGCCTGCGCCGTTCACGCCGACCACCATGATGACCGTCGGCACCGCCTCGCCCACAACGAATGGCCGCTCCAGGGGGATCAGCAAGTCAGCGATCGCGTCGACGAGCAGCCCCCGCACCGCTGATGGGTCAGTGGCCTTTGCCTCCTTGACGCGACGCCGCAGGTCCGACAGCAGGAATTCGGTGGCCTTGGTTCCCGCATCGGCCATCAACAGGGCATCCTGCAATTCCTCGTAAAGCGCCTCGTCGATGCGCGTGCCGGTGAACACCAGCGCGATGTTCGCGCCCGTCCTGCGCAGCCCCTGATGCAAACGTGACATCCAACCAGCGCGGACAGCGCTGTAATCGACGTCGCCTGCAGGCAGCGGTGGAGCGTCTGCCGTCACAGACGCAGTTGGCGCGTCACCTTGCACAGGTGCGACGCCGATTGAGGCGTGCGGCTGTGGCGTCGTCGAACTGACCGGCGCGGACGGTGCCTTCTTTCGAAAAAAGCTGAACATCTTGCACGTTCGCGACGGATGCCAGCCGCTTGCACAGCGGCTCGGCACCGGTCTACAGCAGATCACCGCATATAATTCACGGCTCAGGCGCTTTAGCTCAGTCGGTTAGAGCGACGGAATCATAATCCGCAGGTCCGGGGTTCGAGTCCCTGAAGCGCCACCATGATGGCGGCCCGAGCCTGGTCTCGGGCGTTTCCATTCTTCGACCGCGGCCTCTGGCTCCACACCATGAAACGCTGTGTCCGAACCGCTTTGGTCGCGATTGTCCTAGCTGCGCCCTCGGCAGCGACGATTGCGCAGCAACTGCCGCGCAACTTCCCGGCCACCGCACTGCGCGGCGAGCTTGTCATCGTGTCCCCTCCTGACGCGACGATTGACGGACGCGATGCACGTCTCGCGCCAGGCGCCCGCATCCGCGGCGCGAACAACATGCTCGTGCTCTCGGGCACGGTGCTGGGTCAGCGCCTGACTGTCAATTACACGGTTGACGGCTTTGGACTCGTCAAGGATGTCTGGGTGCTGCGGCCCGATGAAGCGGTCAAGCCGTGGCCGCGCTCGGTCGAGCAAGCGCAGGAGATGGTGTTCGATCCACTGACCCAGACCTGGTCGCAGCGCCGCTGAGGGAGCCGGGTTTGAGCGACCGCGCCGGTCAGAAGAAGGTGTGGATCCGCACCTTCGGATGCCAGATGAACGAGTACGACTCGCTCAAGCTGTCGGATGTGCTAGCGACAAGCCATGGCTACGAAAGCACAGACGACCCAGAGCAAGCCGATCTGATCCTTTTCAATACCTGCTCGGTGCGCGAAAAGGCTCAGGAGAAGGTCTTCTCGGATCTCGGACGCGTCAAGCACCTCAAGAAGAAGGGCACGCTGATCGGCGTCGGCGGCTGCGTGGCAAGCCAGGAGGGCGCTGCCATCATCGAGCGTGCCCCCTATGTGGACGTGGTGTTCGGTCCGCAGACGCTGCACCGTTTGCCCGAGCTCCTCGAGGCACGCACGAGGTGCGGGCGCCCGCAGGTCGACGTTGCATTTCCGGAGATCGAAAAGTTCGACCACCTTCCACCCGCACGCGTGGCGGGCGCGAGTGCCTTCGTCTCGATCATGGAGGGCTGCTCCAAGTACTGCTCGTATTGCGTGGTGCCCTATACCCGCGGCGAAGAGGTCAGTCGACCGTTTGACGACGTCCTCGTCGAGGTGGCTACCCTTGCCGAGCAGGGGGTCAAGGAAGTGAACCTGCTGGGGCAGAACGTCAATGCCTACCGCGGCCGTATGGGCGACACGGCCGAGACGGCTGACTTCGCACTGCTGCTCGACTACGTGGCCGGGATTCCCGGCATCGAGCGCATCCGCTTCACGACCAGCCACCCCAACGAGTTCACGCAGCGGCTGATCGACGCTTACGGGGCCGTGCCGAAACTGGTCAATCATCTTCACTTGCCCGTGCAACACGGCTCGGACCGCATCCTGAGCGCGATGAAGCGGGGCTACACCGCCCTCGAATACAAGGCGATCGTGCGCAAGTTGCGTGCCGTGCGGCCCGACATCAGCCTGTCGAGCGACTTCATCGTCGGCTTCCCCGGCGAGAACGACGATGATTTCGCAAAGACGATGAAGCTGGTGGATGACGTGGGCTTTGACACCAGCTTCAGTTTCATCTTCAGCCCGCGCCCTGGCACGCCGGCTGCCGCGCTGCGTGACGACACAACGCAAGGCGTCAAGCTCGCCCGGCTGCAGAGGCTCCAGCGGGCAATCGAGTCGAATGCCCGCCGAATCAGTGCGAGCCGAGTCGGCACGATGCAACGCATCCTCGTCGAGGGCCGGTCGAAGAAGGACCTGGCCGAGCTGATGGGTCGCACCGAATGCAATCGCATCGTCAACTTCGCTGGCGGCCCGACGGCGACCCGCCTCGTAGGGCAGATGATCGATGTCGCGATCACCCAGGCTCTGCCACATTCACTGCGCGGTGAACTGGCGACCCGCGACATCGCGATTCACGGCTGACGCGCTAGCCGCTCTTCGCGTTCCCGCGCAGAGGAGTGCCGCTGCCTGGTGCGTGCCTTCGTTGCGTTCAAGCCGGACCCCTTAGAGACTGGAAACGGGCGGCTTCAGCGTTACTTCGCTATGGGGCGCCAACACAGTAGAAGCCGGCGTGAAACCCACGGCTAAGCGACCGACGGCGTTTCTGCAGGCACAAGCGGACGCGGCGAGTCGACTGGTTGCCGCTGCTACCGGCTCGGACGCCCGAATCCCGTCCACCACAACGTCAGCGCGCTGGCCAGCACCATCACGGCGTAAGAGGCGATCTTTCCGTCGCGGCCCAGGACAAGAAGGCCGCCCACCAGAGCGAGTATCGCTGCAGCACTCGACCAGAGCGCCAGTCGCAGCCAGGTCACTGTCCGCAGATCGCGGCGCCACACGAGCTTGGCCAGCGCGGCCGAGAGCACCCCGAGGCCAACCGCGGGCGCGAGGAAATTGAGCAAATGCCAGACGACGTCTAGGACACCCACCTACGGCACCTCGCAGACGGGCGGACTGCCTCGCTTGAGCCAGCGATTGTCAACTCCGCCGGGGCGGGGTTAAATGCACACCACAAAAGTGAATTTTATAATTTCTCAAATGGCCGTCTTTACGCTCGGATTGAACCACGGCACCGCGCCATTGGACCTGCGCGGGCGCTTTGCGTTTGGGGCTGAGCAGTTGGCGCCGACTCTGGTGCAGGCGCGCGAGCGCCTCCGCTTAGACGACGTGCAGCCAGAGGCGGCGCTGTTGTCGACGTGTAACCGGACGGAGCTCTACATCGCATCGAGCGGTGGCGCCACGCGCAATCTCGTGGAGCCGGCGGCGCAGTGGCTGGCAGGCACGGGCGGCGTCGACCGGCAGTCTCTACTCGATCACGCGTACGTTCGCGAGGATCACGACGCTGCCCGGCACGCGTTCCGCGTGGCATCGGGACTCGATTCGATGGTGCTGGGCGAGGCCCAGATCCTTGGGCAGATGAAGCACGCCGTGCGCGAAGCGGACGCTGCGGGTACGCTTGGCTCGACGCTGCACCAGCTGTTTCAGCGGTCTTTTGCAGTCGCCAAGGAAGTGCGCACCTCCACCGAAATCGGCGCACACTCGATCAGCATGGCGGCGGCCGCGGTCCGTCTGGCCTCGCAGATCTTCGAGGACCTGCGTGACCTCCGTGTGCTGTTCGTCGGTGCGGGCGAAATGATTGAGCTGGTGGCCACGCATTTCGCGGCGCGGACACCCAAGATGATGGCGGTGGCGAACCGCACGCTGGAGCGCGGCGAGAAGCTTGCCAGCCGTTTCGGGGCGCAGGCTCTACGACTCGTCGATATCCCGAGCCGGCTGCACGAATTCGACGCCGTTGTCTCGTGCACGGCAAGCTCGTTGCCGATCATTGGCCTGGGAGCGGTCGAAAGCGCGCTCAAGGCGAGGCGCCACCGACCGATGTTCGTGGTCGACCTGGCCGTGCCGCGGGACGTTGAGCCCGAGGTCGGGGCGCTTGACGACGTGTACCTTTACACAATTGACGATCTATCGTCACTGGTGCAGACGGGTACGGAAAAGCGCCAGGCCGCCGTCGAGCAGGCCGAGGCGATCATCGAGACTGGCGTACAGAGCTTCGTGCACTGGCTGCACCAGCGCAGTTCAGTTCCGCTGATCCAGGCGCTCAACGCGCAGGCCGACGACTGGCGCGACATTGAGGTGGCGCGCGCGAGGAAGCTGCTGGCTCGTGGCACCGACATCGAAACGGTGCTCGACGCCCTGGCTCGCGGGCTCACGCACAAGATGCTGCACGGCGCGCTGGCCGAACTGCATGCGGTCGACCCGCAGCGGCGCCAGGAGCTGTCACAGATGGTGTCGCGGCTTTTCCTGCGCGGCGCCAGCCGCAGCCCCGGCGACGGCGATCGCTAGCCATCCAGCCCGAGCCGGAGCTGCTGCCCAGCGCGCGGCACAGCCCGTTGTGGCCTTTCGACGATCACCTCGCAACTGACGATGCAATCTTCCTTGCGCCAGCAATTCGAGCGTCTCGCGCTTCGACTGGCTGAGCTCGAGGCCACGCTGGCCGACCCGGCGTTGTCGACGGACATGTCGCGGTACCGCGCTGTGACGCGTGAGCAGGCCGAGGTGGCCGACGCGGTCGCGCGGTACCGCCGCTACGGACAGCGCGAGCGCGACCTCGCGGCAGCGCAGGAACTGCTGTCCGACCCGGAACTCGGCGAGATAGCAAAAGAAGAAGCGGCGAGCGCGAGGGCGGATCTAGAACATCTCGAGCGCGAACTGCGGGCGGCGCTCTTGCCGCGCGATCCTGACGACCAGCGCAACGCCTTCGTCGAGGTCCGCGCCGGCACAGGCGGCGAGGAGTCCGCATTGTTTGCAGGGGACCTCGCGCGAATGTACCTACGCCACGCGGAGCGTCACGGCTGGCGTACTGAAATTTTGTCCGAGAGTCCGTCGGACCTCGGCGGGTACAAGGAGATCGTGATCCGCATCGAGGGCGAAGGGGTGTACGGCCGGTTGAAATTCGAGTCGGGCGGCCACCGCGTGCAGCGGGTGCCCACCACGGAGGCGCAGGGACGCATCCACACAAGTGCCTGCACGGTGGCGGTGTTGCCCGAGCCAGACGATGTCGAGGACATCAAGATCAGCCCGGCCGACTTGCGCATTGACACCTTTCGAGCCGCGGGCGCCGGCGGCCAGCATGTGAACAAGACCGACAGTGCGGTTCGGATCACACATCTGCCCTCCGGAATCATCGCCGAGTGCCAGGACGACCGTTCCCAGCACCGCAACAAGGCCAAGGCGATGGCGGTACTGCTCGCCCGGCTGCGCGACAAGGAGCGCGGCGAGCGCCAGGCCAGGGAGGCGGCGACCCGCAAGATCTTGGTGGGCAGCGGTGACCGCAGTGATCGGATTCGTACCTATAACTTCCCACAGGGCCGCGTCACGGACCACCGCATCAATCTCACCCTCTACAGGCTTGGGGCGGTCCTCGATGGCGACCTCGACGAGGTCACGGCAGCGCTGCAGGCGGAACAGATGGCCCGACAGCTGGCGGCCCTCGAAGGCGCACACAACGCGCGAACTTGAGCACAGATCCTCGCACCGTTGCGTCGCTGTTGGCGCTCGCACGTTCGCTCGGGCTGGCCCGCCTCGACGCACAACTGCTCGTCGCCCACATGGTGGGGCGAGATCGAGCCTGGGTCATCGCCCACCCGGAAGCCAATATTGCCAACGCGGAGCTAGTCGCGAACGCGATGCGGCGCTGCGCCGCAGGTGAGCCGCTGGCTTATTTGCTTGGCCGCAAAGCTTTCCATGGCCTGGAACTGGCCGTCGATCAGCGCGTGCTGATCCCGCGCCCCGAAACCGAGATCCTTGTCGAGTGGGCGCTGGAGCTGCTCGACGGGCCGCTCGCCGGCCTGCCGCACGCTCGGGTGCTCGACCTTGGTACGGGCAGCGGCGCGATTGCGCTGGCATTGAAGACCGCCCGATCCCGCATCCACGTCACCGCGATCGACTTGAGTGAGGCGGCGATCGAGGTTGCGCGGACCAACGCGGCGCGCCTCGGTCTAGCGGTGACCTTCACGCGCGGCGACTGGTGGCACGCTCTCGACGGCGCGAACCCGCGACCTCAGTTTGAACTGATCGTCGCCAATCCACCGTACGTTCGTGAGGGCGACCCGCACCTTGCCTCGCTTTCGCGCGAGCCTGCGGCTGCGTTGGTCTCGGGTCGGGACGGGCTGGACGCCTTGCGTACGATCGTCGCGGGGTCAAGCCAGTACCTGTCAAGTCGCGGCTGGCTGCTTGTCGAGCATGGCTACGACCAGGCTGACTCGGTTGCAGGTCTGATGGCGGCGCACGGGTTGCGCGACATTGACCAGCGCGTCGACTTGAGCGGAGTGCTTCGCTGCTGTGGTGGGCGCTCACCCTCGTCAGTCGACCGCTTGTGACGGATTAGCGACACAGCGTAACTTGATCGCCCAGCCGTGATCTGGCGCCCCTGTCGGAACACGTTGGACGTAGCATCATTCCAAGAGACGCAGGTGTATGAGGGTCGTCGGCCGGCCCGTGTGGCAGGTAGCGGCATTGTTATCAAATTGGGGGTGATGCCATGGGTACCAGGGGACTCGGGGTTGTGGCGACCGCGGTCCTGGTTGCGCTTGCGCCGATCGCACGAACGCCGGTTGATCGGCACGCTGTTCTGGAACAGCCTCC
>Ga0209536_100015322_pt1 | contig 10951 bp, 13 predicted proteins | sample DeeMarSeWOR28_12_FD_187461 | JGI IMG/M metagenome (GOLD analysis project Ga0209536, IMG submission 187461) | Marine sediment microbial communities from White Oak River estuary, North Carolina - WOR-2-8_12 (SPAdes) (version 2) | ecosystem: Environmental > Aquatic > Marine > Intertidal zone >... | reverse complement strand
ATTAAAACTTTGGAGCACGCTGGACGCACTCACCCCTTTCTTTGCCGTACTTCTGCTGGCTATCGGAATTTCCCACTTAGCCTCGGGAAACGCTTTCGGCGCTCCAACACATCTTCCTTGGAGTATTTACCTATGGGGGACTCAACGCCACCCAACTCAAATTTATGAAATAATTGTAAGCACCTTCACATTAGTCTTGGTTATTATATGGTCAAGAAAACCGCCAACAAAGATTGATGGGATATTATTTTTAGGTTTTATGGCACTTACAGCTTCAACTCACTTATTAATCGAAGCTTTCCGTGGGGATAGCAATTTAACCATATTTGGCATAAGAACAGCACAAATTGTTACATGGTTAATTCTCGCAATATCACTTTGGGCAATTGATAAGCGGCTCGCAGGGATAAAAATATCTATTGATGAGTAGTTAGAGTCAAATATTTTTAATAATTGATTAGGATCTTAAAATTTTTCTAAATACTAGGAGCGAAAATGAATGAAGAAATAGGATTTGAGTTATATTTAAACCAGCCGTACGATCAATCTGTAATCTTAGTGACTGAAGCACTAAAGTCTGAAGGATTCGGGGTACTTACATTTATCGATGTCCGTGAAACTCTACAGAACAAGTTAGGAGAGGAATTTCGCCCTTATGTGATTATTGGAGCATGTAATCCTCCTCTTGCCCACAAAGCATTATCACAGGATCCAAGAGTCGGCCTTATGCTACCTTGCAATATCACTGTAGAAGCAGTAGAAGAAGTCGGATCGATAGTGCGCATCGCAAACCCGGAAATGATGATGAAAATTGGAAGCCTGGAATCAAACAAAATAATGAGAGAAGTAGCTAAAGAAGCTCGAATACATTTAGAACGGGTTATCAAGCACCTTGATACCAAGTAAAATTAGGTCATTAGGCTATCCTGATAACTGCATCCACCAGATTTCTGGATATTTCGGTGTCTCACAAATTCGCACTTACCAGACCAATTCTTTTCTCTAAACCGACCTTTTTATAATACCGAAGTTACCTTTCATCTTAATGGAGGCAGTTATGTTATCTAGATTCAACTTGATGCATACATTGGAGGCATGATGGATAAACTGTTCGTGAAGGATTTGCTCGTCCGAGGCATAATCGGCATTAACGATTGGGAACGAGAGAAACCGCAGGACATAATTATCAATTTGGTGATCTATGCTGATCTAACAAAAGCAGGCGAATCTGATAATATCAGCAATAGTGTAAACTATCGTACCCTGGCAAAGAAAGCTCAGGCGCATACTGAACGAGCGAGGCGTCTAACCGTTGAAGCGCTTGCAGCTGACATCGCGAATATATGCCTAGAAGAACCTGGTGTAAAAAAGGTCCGCGTAAGTGTCGAAAAACCAGGTGCAGTCAGATTTTCACGATCCGTGGGAGTGGAGATTGAGCGTACCAAATAACAACTATTCTTGTCGAGTATACATAGGTCTTGGATCGAACATTGATCCGTCAATGAATTTCAAGCTAGCTTTGGAAAAACTTCGTGATCAAGTACAGATAGAGGCGATTTCTAAGATTTGGGAAACCCCCCCGGTAGGGACTTCAGGACCGAATTTCCTGAACGCTGTAGCCAAGATCCGAACCTCATTAGAAATCAACTTATTAAGAAATCATGTATTGCGGCCAATTGAATCACAACTTGGTCGAGTTCGAACCTCAGACCCGAATTCACCTCGGCCTATTGATCTTGACATATTGATCTTTGACAAACGCGTAATCGATAATGAAATTTGGAGCCAAGCACATATTGCTGTGCCCTTAGCTGAATTTGTTCCTGATTTATATAATCCAGAAACCGGAGAAACCCTATTAGAGATCGCTGAACATCTCGAAAGGATTAACCCTATTAAGATCTGGACAGAATTACCCTCTAAATCTTAGCAAGATTACAAACTGAAACTAAACTCGGAGTGGTACTGATCCTCTAGAAATATTATCCAAGAACTCCTGACGTGTTGCTAATTGACTCCTGAACAAGCCCAACATTGCTGATGTTGTCATTCGGGCATCATGTTTCTTTACTCCGCGCATCATTGCGCACATGTGCATCCCTTCTAAAACTACACCAACCCCACGTGGATTAAGCAACTCTTGTAGCAAATCTGCAATCTGACGAGTCATTCGCTCTTGCAATTGTAAGCGTCGAGCATACAGGTCAACAATACGAGGTATTTTTGATAAACCAATGACCTTCCCTCTGGGTATATATGCCACGTGTGCCCTACCTAAGAAAGGCAACATGTGGTGTTCACATAGGCTATAAAACTCAATATCCCTTACCAACACCATTTCGTCATATGTGACTTCGAATACGGCATCATTGAGCATCTCAATTGGATCTGTACGATACCCTGCTAACAATTCTGTGTACATCAATGCCACTCTATTCGGAGTGCGCAATAATCCCTCACGGTCTGGATCCTCTCCAAGAGCATCTAAGAGATTTCGAACTGCCTTTTCGATAGTATCAAAATCAATATCCTTATTTTGAACTAAATCCGCAATTTCATGAATGTTATACTCATTACTACTCATTTATTTATCACCTTAAGGAGAAATAACAGTCGATTAAGGCCTGCAAATTCTTGAATTATTTTGTTGTCACAAATAGATTATAAGGTTAAAATTATACTGTGAGTGATCTGTATATGTAAGAGGGAGCAAATTGATGTTAAAAGAAATCTTGAGAGGTGTTGAGCTATTTGACGGATTAACAGAAGATGATCTGGAACAAGTAGCATCTTTATGCCAAGAACGGGAAATCGAACCCGGAGAACTACTGGTCAAGGAAGGGGATAGAGGCGACGAGTTATTCATCATTACAAGTGGATTTGTTGAAGTATTATTGGAAACCCCTCGCCGAGTTGTAGTAAATCTAGGTAGAGGACAAATCACAGGTGAGATGGCACTCGTGGATGGTGGACCAAGGTCAGCAACACTGCGAGCCATAAGTGAGCCAACGATTGTTCAGGTCATTCATCGTTCTGATTTCGATAATCTTTGCGATAACAATACACGCCTTGGATATATTGTTTTCAGAAATTTAGCCGCTGACCTTTCTTTCAAATTACGACACCGTAATTTAAGTGAGAGGTAGTAGCAAATGGCTGTATATAAGATTAGCTATGTTGTAATCGGAAGTGACCATCCTGGTGGTATCGTAAATTCCAGTGTGCGCCCCCAAATTGGTGATCAGGTAAAAATTGGCGAACAACTCTTCGAAACGATTGAAGTATTCGAGTTAATGCCTCCACGAAAAGATTTTCACTACATCCATGTCACCTGCCAGCCATATAATCCTAAATGATTTTTGATAAATGACATAAGAAGCATTTCAAGTGAACAACAAAAGGTGGTGGATAAGATCAATCCACCACCTTCGTAATTAATGAATTTCTTGTGCATATCATGCGATATCTGGTTCTATCAACCCATATGTTCCATCTCTTCGTCTATATAGAATATTGATACCATTTGTATTTACATTGAAAAAGACGAAGAAATCCTCATGCCCTAGCAAGCTCATTTGATCCATTGCTTCCTGTTCGTCCATTGGGGAAACTGTAAAACGTTTCCTGCGTACTATTTGCATTTCCGGCTCTTCAATTTCCTCTTCTACTTCCATTGGCACAAAATCCGTAAAAGTCTTCCCATCTCCCCTACCTCGATAACGTTTACCTTTGTATCGCTCAATCCTGCGCTGCATCTTATCTGAGGCACTATCTATTGCAGCAAAGATGTCATCTGCTCGTTCTTCGGACCGCAAAATAAATCCTTTACCCCGAATAGTAATCTGAGCGATTTGACGGTCTGCAGCACTACGAGCTGATTTTGAGTACGCTAAATCCACTCTGGCTTCTTCTATACCATTTAGATATCGATCAAGCTTTGAGACCTTCTTCGTAACATACTCATCCAACCGGTCTGTGATCTCAATATTGCGACCATAAATATCAACTTCAAGAGACATTCTGATACCTCCGATCCTTATATCACTAATTTTCGCTGGCTGCTAAATTCAACAGCGTTATGGCATTTATGTTACTTCTTATGCGCTCGTGCCAATGTCAATGCAAAAACCTTTACTGCCCCGGCTTGAATCAAGGCAGTGGTACAAGATTCTAGTGTTGCGCCACTTGTCATCACATCATCGATAATCAGAACAGATTTTCCTTCAACTTCTTTATTTGGACTAAGGAAAGCGTTCTTCACATTTTCACGTCGTTGATTAATGGTTAAACCCACTTGGGTTGTAGTTTCTCGAACTCTCTTTAATGCTTGCGGTCTATACCTTACACCACTACCCAAGGCTAATGGACGTGCTATAAGCGCTGATTGATTATATCCACGCTCTCTCAACCGCGCAACCCCAAGGGGGACTGGAACAACATAATCAATTTTCCAATTAAGTGAAGCAAATAAATCAATAATGGGACGGGTTAAAACAATGCCTAAACTAATGTCCCGTTTGTATTTGAGTTTCTGAATTGCATTCCTCACAGGGCCATCGTAAATAGCCCATGACCTAATCGCATCATACTCTGGAGGATTTTGTTGGCAATTGGCACATAAACCCTGCCTTGATGTTTGTCCCCCACAAATATTACAGATAGGTGGCAAAATTAATTCAACACTTTCTTTACAATCTTGACACCAGCGCGATTTGCCTTTATCACATCCTCCACATGTCGCTGGGAATAACAAGTCTAATGATGACCAAAGCCAAATATACGCTATATAGGCCGGGTTTCCCGGCATATGTGATTTCCTTAGAGTGTCAGATTATAAACCAAGCAAATCGCCTAAAGCAGACCTTACTAACATTATAACTGCTGGTGACATCAGAACTATACATATCGATGGAAAAATCAAGAATGCCATAGGAATCAACATCTTCAATGGCGCCTTGTGTGCTTCTTCCTCTGCACGCTGTCTACGTTTTATCCTCATCTGATCGGATTGAATACGCAGAACCTTTGCCATACTAACCCCCAATTGTTCACTTTGAATCACAGCAGCAACGAAACTAGTCATTTCGGGGACTCCCATTCTGTCTGCCATATCTCTTAATGCTTCCCGACGGAGTTTCCCCAGTTGGATTTCACGAATCACTCGTCCAAATTCACGACCTAATTCATTATCCCATTTCTCATTTACTTTTGCCATCGCGGCATCAAATCCAAGTCCAGCTTCAACACAAATTGTAAGTAGGTCTAGTGCATCTGGCATTGAATTTCTGATCTCTTTCTGTCGGCGACTAATTTTTCCACGTATCCAAAGCTCTGGCATGTAAAAACCAAGAACTGCAGCAGGAATTCCGTATAATAATCCCTTTCCTTTTAGAAAACTACCAGGAGGAGCTATAACGGAAATGAAGAAAATCAATATGCCTAGAGATAAGCCGAAAAACCTCAGAGCCCAAAATAGAGTAGGATCCAACCCAGAAGGATTTCCAGCAAGCTCTAGCTTTCTTTCAGTATCCTGAATAGCTTTTTGTGGTGTAAAACGAATAGCAAAATGTCCAAAAGATCTCGCCAACGGATAAACGATTCTTTCTGATAAAGGTTGCGAAAGTTCGATCTCTTCTAGGGTAAAGGACTCACCACTTGCTGCAAATTCTGCTAAACGTTGTTGTAATGGATCATCACCTTCCGACTCCCGCAAACCCACAATAATTAACAGAACAGCGAATATTACTATCAATACAACAACACCGATCATAATTCCCATAGGATTTCCTTTTAGAACTACACCTCGATATCTGCAATCTTTGTCATAACAAAATATCCTGCAATAATCATTATTGCACCAGTTACTAACAGCGGGATACCAATGATGCGGGTTTCTGGATCAAAAAATAGCATCATGTAAGGACGGTTCAAAAACCACAAAGCTAGCGCAATGAAAAGAGGCATCATTGCCAAGAAACGACCAGAGTACATTACTTGGGTAGTCAAAACACGAATTTCTCCCTTTATTCTAACCCGCTCGCGGATAGTGTGAGAAATAGTGTCTAAGATCTCTGCTAAGTTTCCACCAACTTCACGTTGAACATTCATCGCAGTAATGGTCAGATCAAGATCATCACTCGGAATCCTTCTCAAGAGATTGTCCAATGCTTGTTCCATTGGCACACCCAATTGTATCTCTTGTACAACTCTTCGAAATTCATCTGAGATTGGCGGAGGTAGTTCTTTTCCTACAGCCTCCATAGCCTGCCCAGTGGAATATCCTGCTCTTAAACCATTCACCATAAGGTTCAACATATCAGGGAGTTGTTCACCAAACTTTACTAATCGTAGACTTTGTTGCCGGCGTACATATATGCGTGGAATGTATGCGCCAAACGCTGCACCAATTATTCCAAATATTATTGACTGTCCCGCTAAAAACCAAACAACAAATCCAACCCCCACAGCAAGAATTATCATTAATGCGATATATTCTGCTGGTTTCAACTTAAGATCCGCTCTAGCTAATTGTTTGGCTAATCCGTCCCCCCAATTGGATCTTTCAATCTGGTCGTTTAGCCATGCACCGATTGGGGATGCTCGATCCCCTTCGAATTCTAAGGTTGCGTCTTCCTGAATATATCGCCCCAATCGTTCATCGAGATCCGAACGTTCGCTTCTAACAGATACAACAATTCCCACTAATAAAATGGTAAAGGATATTACACCACCAATAATTAGAATGGTAATCATATCAATTTCCGACACCCTCTAACGTCGACGTTCTCCGATTCCAAAGAGTGATGCAGGCAGGTGGATACCCGCAGCATCGATCTTCTCCATAAACTTTGGACGCAACCCGGTTGGTCGCAATCGCCCGATAACTCTCCCATCCTCAAACGAAGTCTGCTCAAATACAAACAGATCTGTCATAGTAATGATGTCCCCTTCCATACCCGTAATCTCTGTGATATTCACAACTTTTCTGGTCCCATCACGCAATCTTTCCTGGTGAATAACCAAGTCAATAGCAGATGCAATTTGTTCTCGAATAGCCCGGGCTGGCAATTCCATTCCCGCCATTAGTGTCATAGTCTCGACACGTGCCAATGTATCCCTTGGACTATTTGAGTGACAGGTTGTCATAGATCCATCGTGACCGGTATTCATTGCCTGCAGCATATCGAGTGCAGCATCGTCACGAATCTCACCAACTATGATGCGGTCCGGACGCATACGGAGTGAGTTTATGACTAATTGTCGTATGGTGACTTCACCACGATTCTCTATGTTTGGTGGTCGTGATTCTAAAGTTACAACATGTTCCTGTCTTAGTTGGAGCTCAGCAGCATTCTCGATTGTGATTATTCGCTCGTCTGATGGAATAAATTGAGAAAGAATATTAAGCAAAGTAGTTTTCCCAGAACCAGTACCGCCAGAAATAACTATATTTACACGCGATTCCACACAAGCTTTTAAGAATTGCAGAGCTTCTGGAGTTATTGTTCCAAATTGGATGAGCTGCTCTAAAGTGATCGGGTTTTTTGCGAATTTACGAATTGTCAATACAGGTCCCACTAGAGAGATTGGAGGAATAACTGCATTTACACGGGACCCATCCGGTAAACGAGCATCCACATAGGGGCTAGATTCATCAACGCGCCTTCCTAATGGTGATACAATCCGATCAATTATCCGCTTTACATGATCATTACTCTCGAAGGAAACAGGCACCCTGAAGATTTTACCTGCGCGTTCAATATAGATACTCTTAGCACCATTTACCATTACCTCAGTGATATCCTCGTCTTCTAACAATGGTTGTAGTGGACCAAATCCCAATATCTCTGCTGAGATTTGTTCGAATAATCTATGACGCTCTGGTCTTGACAGAATTATATTTTCTTCAGCGAGGATTTGTTCGAAGAGATCTTGTATAGTATTGCGTACATCCGATACTTTGGATATATCCATTGATGGGTCTAATTCTGAAAGTAAACGAGTTTGGACACGGTTTTTTAAATCAGTATATGTGTCTTTCTGTGACCCCACACTCGGAGGTGCTACTCGCCTTGTCTGTAAATTTACACCTTTGGAACCACCCCCATTTGATTCTTTACGCGCAAGCGAGGACTCTGATTGACCTTCACTAATCCGCCGGAGTAGGGACATTTTTTACGAATCCTTTCATCACTTTAGGATGCCTATACTAGTAAATCTTTAATAGTTCAAACCGTCTCTGATATCGGTTTTAATTCAGCAATTCGTTCACGAACAACAGACGCGAGAGTTACATAGCTACGAGCAATTTGCCGCGATTTATCTCCCAACATAAATGGCACACCCCTATTGATCGACGGCAATACAACTCGGCTTTCTTCAGGTAATACAGCAACTATCTCTTGCTTGAAACTGTCTCCGATTTTTTCAGGTGTGATTCCAATCCGTTTATCGAACCTGTTCATTACAAATAAAATTTGACTCCGATCAACACCTAAAACGTCCGCTAATTCTAAGAATAATCGAGCATTCTTAATGGCAGGAATATCTTGGGTTGTCAATAGAATGAGAATATCACTCATATCAATTGCTGCTAACGTCACGTCTTCTAAATTGGTTGATGTATCAACCACAATATAGGTATAGAAACTTCTTAGATAATTAAGCACTCGACTAAATTGGTCGCCGGTTATATTTTCTGCGTATTCTGGCCGATAAGGTGCAGCCAGGACATCAATCCCAGATTTCACATGCGTAAGCATAACCTCATCAATTATCTCTGGATCTAATTCATCTGCACGAGGTGCAAGATCAGCGATACTGTTTTTCCCCTGTTCATTTAGGATGACAGCAACATCACCAAATTGAAGATTACCATCTACCAAAGCAACCGGGGTCTCATCGTTCTGTAAGGTAACCGCCAAGTTGGTCGCAACTGTCGTGCACCCTACCCCCCCTTTAGGACTATAGACAACGATCACTTTTCCATAGGTGACCGAAGATGGTCGCAGCGAATTATTTCCTCCGGCTCCCGCAACAACTACACTGGCAGGTTGTGACTTAACTTTTTCTCGATGAGCTAATGTTCCTGCTCGACGGACAGCTGATGTGAGTTCATCTACAGTAGGTGGTTTTGTAAGAAAATCACGAGCTCCTGCAAGCATTGCCCGACGCATATAATCAGGATCACCTTGGATAGATAAAATAACAATCTGTGAATATGGATTTTCTCGACTGATCGTCTCTGTTGCTGTGATCCCATCCATATCAGGCATATTGATGTCCATTAGGATAACATCTGGCATCGTTTCTCGTGCTAAGTTAATCCCTTCCTTTCCTGTGCGTGCAGTCCCAACCACATTAAAATCGCTTTCAAACTGCAAAAGTTTGCTAATATTCTCGCGAGTCTCAGCGATGTCATCAACAATTAAAACACTAATTTTTTCACCAACAACCATTCACCTTCTCCAAGCAATTATTTTTCACCAGTAAATTACGGAACTGGTGTTGGTTCGATCACATTGGGTACTTCTGGAAGAATTGGCTCATCAATTCTAGGTTCCATTCCATACGGCAGTTTTACAGGAACAGGTATATTATACTGCGTTAATAAGAAATCCAAAGTCGCTGCCTCGGTTTCAACGCGAGTATCATCACCAGCCTGGCGCAGCGCTAAAGTCAATTTCGCACCACTAAACATAAGATAGTTCAGCGTAACAGCATCCTGGGGAGTAACAACCAAAGTTATCACCTCTGGAGGTGTTGGGGGCGGAGGTGGTGTTGCTTGACCTTCTTCAGCAACCTCACCTTCCAATTGTTGAGAAACCTCCTCAGTAGGTGTAACCTCAGGTTCCTTATCTCTCAGAGGAAAACTACCAACACCTAATACAACTGCATTCTGGAGTAGATTCTGACTTACGAGTCGCGGTCTCTGCCTTTCTGAAGGAATGATATAAAAAGACTGCTCCAATAACGGATCAAGCTCTGAACGCCCCTGAGAGGTCGCTCCTTCCCCTCCACCTTGCACATTAGCAGTAAGCGTGGTAATGCCGCCCTCCCCTTGGGTTCCAGCGGCGATTACACTAGCTGTATCATTCGGAAGTATCGCTTGATATTCAGTATCAAGGTCTACAAACATCATCGATGCAATTACGTTTACATGATCTCCTGCTTGTGGAGCATAAGATACACTGGATAATTTATTGATCGGAATCGACACTGCCACCATCCCCCGAGGAATGAAGATGGCTGCATCCGAGCCAGATTCAGAAATCGCCTCTGAAGTATCGACAACCATTCCACTTGTAACGATCATATTTGGTTCCAAATCTACCCGAGCACGGCGCCCTACCACCTCGGCCACGTCGGTGAAATAACCTTGGATGACGACATCTCTTGGGATCGGTATCATTCCAACTACAGTTTCGTCCAAAACATTGCCACGCTCGACTCGCTGTGTAATAACGATTACATTAACCATATCGATTGGGGTTGGTGTCGCAACAACGGTCGGTGCCTCTTGGGTTGGTTGTAAAAAATTCAAATATACAACGGCAACCGCGAATAGTCCAATAATGAGTATTAATGCAAGTAAAATCAAGATTCGTCCACGCCGCATGAGAGCCTCCGAGTTTGTTGTGATGGAGATTTGCTAATAATAATCGTTATCATATGCTATCTCTAGAAAAAGTCAATACATAAAATATTGGTCTGATTATTAGTTTGATTCAAATCTTCATGATTATACTAAACCATTTCTTGGAATTCGGTAAACTTTTAATTAATATCCCCCCATATCTCACACTGCATTCCCCACCTCAATGGTTTTCTTCCATCATTTGCTTGTTTTGACAAAAACAAAGATTTAGGCCTTGTGAAATCACAAGGCCTATAATAAAAATAATATTTAGATGCTCCAATCGAATAAAATACTAAATGGCGTTTACAATAT
>Ga0209536_100015321_pt1 | contig 10951 bp, 8 predicted proteins | sample DeeMarSeWOR28_12_FD_187461 | JGI IMG/M metagenome (GOLD analysis project Ga0209536, IMG submission 187461) | Marine sediment microbial communities from White Oak River estuary, North Carolina - WOR-2-8_12 (SPAdes) (version 2) | ecosystem: Environmental > Aquatic > Marine > Intertidal zone >... | reverse complement strand
CATCTGGGGAAAGGTCTCTTGCAGCATATTTGATGCGACCAAAGGCTTGTCCACCTTACTGCTCCTCTAGTATTTTCTTGAATGCAGAGGCAATCATAGGGATCTCTTCGTCCTGAATCGTGCGCACGTCCATGAGAAACAGATCCTCTTCAATACGCCCAATCACGGGCGGGGTTGCCTCTCGCATGATCTGTTCTATGCGACTTGCCGAGAGACCCTCTATGGTGACACCCACACACTTGGTAGGGAGTTGTTGGAGGGGAAGGGCGCCTCCGCCCACCCGGGAAGAGGCCTTTACGAGGACCGCTTCCAGTCGGTTGTTTCCCAGTTTCCTCAATCGACTCAAGAGCCGTCTCGATTTGCTTGAAATGACTTTGGCAGGCATCGTCAGCATGTGAAGTGTGGGGATAGCCGAAAGGGCCTGGGCTTCGTCCCGGTACAGGTGCAGCGTGGCTTCCAGCGCGGCCAGGGTCATCTTGTCGATTCTAAGGGCCCGGTTCATGGGATTCTTCTTGATCCCCTCAATCGCATCTTTTCTACCCACAATGATTCCTGCCTGGGGTCCACCCAACATCTTGTCCCCGCTGAAGCAGACCACATCCGCACCGGCTGCGACAGTCTCCTGGACCGTGGGTTCCTTTAAGAGGCTGTATTTCGAAAAATCCACAAAATTTCCACTGCCCAGGTCTTTCATCACAGGAAGATGATACTTGGCCCCAAGGGCCACCAAATCTTTCAGTAGAACTTCGGCTGTAAACCCCACCATACTATAATTGCTCGTATGGACCTTGAGTAATAAAGCCGTTTCATCCCGGATGGCCCTTTCATAGTCTGGCAAATGTGTCCGGTTGGTCGTGCCGACCTCTACAAGCCTGGCGCCACTTTGGGCCATAACGTCCGGTATGCGGTAAGAACCGCCAATTTCCACCAGCTCGCCCCTTGAAACGATCACCTCTTTTCCTTTTGCCAGGGTCTGAAGACACAAAAAGACGGCTCCCGCATTGTTATTCACCACCATGGCCGCCTCAGCGCCACTGATCTCGCACAAGATATCTTCAACATTGCTATATCTCGACCCCCGGGCCCCTTTTTCCAGATCGAACTCAAGGTTCGAATACCGCCCCGAGAGTTCTGCCACATGTCTTGCGACGCTTTCTGGCAGCAGAGAACGGCCTAGATTAGTGTGAACGACCACGCCTGTTGCATTGATGACGCGCTTGAGCTTGAAGTCCATGGCATTTCTTAAGGCCGTCTCTGTGAGGTGCAAGAGTTGTGTGTCTGAAAGCAGGCCCTCATCCAAGGTTTCATCCGCGGCCATAATGGTTGCGCGAAGTTTTTCCAGTGCACTCCGGATGGCTTGGACCACTACCGGCCGGGGAGCCCGTTGGACGGGCCGCTGTTGCTCCCAAAGGTTCAGAACGTAATCCACGCCCGGAAGCTTGCGCAACAGGGCTTGCTGCTCTGGTTTCAAGTTCTTCCTCCCTTACAGCGAAATAATGAGACCTTCGCATGACCCCTTATCAGTCGTTCGTATGAACCTTTGGACCCATCCATGGGCTTACTCACTAAATCCTAAAAACTGGGCCCAAGGGCCTCAGACAGTTTAGGATTTGCCCATGGGCCATTCACTTCGTCCGGATGGGTGCCCCAAAAAGCTCATAATCGTCGCTCAAAGAGGTTATGCAAAGCTCTGATCCTGTCTATGTTTCTGTTTTTCTTACATTCATACCATATTTCGGTCAAGCTTGCCATGGAAAATGGCCTGGGGCGAATCCACAGCCTATCTTGGCCAATGTATCCCGGAACAAACGGCCTCATATCCACGCCGTGTAACAGCTTGACGTTCCATAGCATAGCCGATAGAGACGACAAGAAGAAAACTCGCAAGCTACGGGTCTGCACTCCTTCACTGCTAGAGAGGTCACCGGCTGGTGAAACCATGATCGATCTGATGGTCATTGTCGGATATGGCTCACTGATGCTCTTTCTGGGCTGGCGCGCCCGCGGGCAACCTGCCGAATCTTTTTGGATTGCAGAACGGGGGTGCCTTGCCGGTCCGGTGACCATGTCCCTGGTGGCAACCATTTTTGGGGCATCTTCCACGATGGGCATCATCGGTCTTGGCTACTCCCGTGGTCTAACCGGTGCCTGGTGGTCCTTAATCGGAGGTATTGCCTTGATTCCCTTTGCCTTTCTCTTGGCGGGGCGTGTGCGATCCCTCAACGTATACACGCTTCCCGACCTCCTGAAAAAGGCCTATGGCGAAAGAGTCGCAGTGCCTGCAGGTGTCATGATTGCCTTGGCTTGGTGTGGCGTGATAGCCGCCCAGCTGATCGCTGGCGGGCGACTGCTGAGCAGCGTGTTCTCCTCTGATTTTCAGTGGGCATTGGCGATGGTGGCCTTTGTTTTTATCTTGTACACGTTCTTGGGGGGGCAACTCACGGTCATCAAGACCGATTCGTGGCAGTTCCTCCTTTTTTTAGGAGGCCTTTTGCTTTCCCTGGTCTTCCTCTTTTTGTCCCAGGGCATGGAAACGTCTTTGTGGCAGAACATACCCGAGGGACACTGGCGTTTTCCAGTCTCTAGGGCCTTTGGGTGGTATGACCTGCTGGTTTTCTATCCCCTCATCGTGGGGCTTCCATACCTCGTGGGGCCGGATATCTATTCACGGGTCCTGTGTGCAAAAGACGATCGCGTGGCCCGAAGATCTGCTTTGCTTGCCGCTGGGCTGGCCGTTCCTCTTGCATTCGTGCTTGCTTTTTTTGGACTTCTGGCCTCCGCCAGATTTCCAGGCATCACGCCCGAGGCGGCCCTGCCGAAGACCCTGAGTGAAGTCATACCAGTGGGACTCAGAGGTTTGATCGTGGCCGGGTTTCTAGGGGCGATCATGTCTTCCGCCGACACCTGTCTCCTCTCTGCTGCCACGATTTTTGCCCTGAATGTGATAGGTCCATTCTTCCGCCTTTCACAGGGTGACCAGTTAAAACTCACCAAGGCAGCGGTTGTGACGATCGGCATCGCTGCCTGGCTAATTGCCAGCCGGCAGCAGGGAATTATCTCTTCCCTGCTTTTAGGGTACACGGTCTTTGTAGGCGGTGTTGTCCCTCCAACCTTGGCAACGTTTTACAAGCGGCGCATGAAGATCACCTCAAGCGGGGCTCTGTGGGCCATTCTTGTTGGGGGCGGCACAGCTATCCTGGGAAAGATTCATGGCGGTGTTCCCATGAAGGCGATCCTAACAACAAACGGAGCGGCCTTATTGCACCTCCTCATGGGGCCCCAGTACCTGAGCATCTTGCCCATCATTTTATCTCTGGTAGTTATGATTGGGGTAAGCCGAATGACGCGCTCATAGGACTACAGGGTTCGTTGCGCATCCCAATTTTGACATTGAAATCAGGAGGGTAGACGCATGACAGGAAGTTGTGATCTGGATACTTGCCGTTTGAGAGAAAATCAACAAAGGAGATCTTGGCTCCTAAATTCTGCGGTCGAACCTCGGGGCAAGTAGATATCGACACTCGCCTCAAAGATTGTCCTTATGTCAATGCAGCAACCGCAACTTCTAAGATCCCGCGAAGCTGAATAGTGTTCAAATGGAACCGCTAGAAAGCCAATAGTTCCAGACACCAGCCGAACGGGGTCAATGTTGCTAATCTTGTCAGAAATCAAATCTGGTGGCATACTTCGCGTAGAGGCAATGAATTGCAGCAGGTGTCTTCACTGTTGCCATGAGAGAAGAGAAAAAGTATGTACGTAGTTTTGTATGGTTTTGGGGTGCAACAAGGCGTGCTTTCAAGGTTTTTTTGAGGCTTGTCAGGGCAGCCCCATCCGATCCTTCCCGTGCCCCCACGATCGGCAAATCTGAACCGGGCAGACCGCATGGACTCACCAATTCAGCCATGCGAGGCCATTTTGAACGCTACCTATCCCGTCCGACTTTAGTAAGAAGGATCGTCTCGCTTTTCGTTGTGCCAAAGTGGGCCAAGGCCCAATAGGGCACATATTTGTTGGCTGTTTTTACTTCTGGATGCGGTCAAGAACCTTCAAGACCACGCTTCCGACAATCACCGATCCTCCGGTGACAACCCATTCCATCCATGATGCCAAGGGGAGTTCCATCTTAATCGTCCCTCCTTATTCTATTGGGTTTAACCATGTAAGGGCCATTGCCGATCTGAACTGTCAGGGTCACATCCCAATTCCCTCGCAACCTTCTCATATGAATTTGCAAAGCAACGGCCTGTCTATCCCCACCGCTAAGATAAGTGATAAAAACAGTTTTATCCATTAGAAAATAGTGATACATATGTTCGTAATATTCGAAACAGGAGTTTCAGCCGTGGAATGGCTTAATTACCATCATCTTTTTTATTTCTGGACTGTCGTGCACGAAGGCAGTCTAACCGCGGCGTCCGTGCGGCTTCGTCTTGCGCCGTCCACTGTCAGCGCCCAGGTGGGCCGGCTTGAGGAGGCGTTGGGAGGAAAGCTGTTTCGTCGCGTTGGTCGGGGCCTGGAGCCTACCGATCTGGGCCGGACGGCTTTCCGGTACGCCGATGAGATCTTTTCGCTCGGCCAGGAGATGATGGACACGTTGCGGGGTAATCCGGTTGTGGGTCCCCTGTCTTTAAAGGTTGGCGTGCTGGATGTTCTTCCCAAACTGATTGTCCGCAGAATCCTGGAGCCCATATTCAATCTTCCGGAAATGGTCCGTCTGGTGTGTTATGAAAAAAACGAGGAAAGGCTGCTTGCCGAATTGGCCGTGCACAAGCTTGACGTGGTCTTAAGCGATTCGCCCATACGAAGAGGTTCGCACATTAAAGCGTATAATCATTTGCTCGGGGAATGCGGAGTGACATTTCTGGCAGTCGAAAAGCTGGCCAAACAGTTTCGAAACGGTTTTCCGGAATCTCTTGACGGGGCGCCCATGCTGGTTCCCCTGGAGATGACCACTCTCAGGCAATTGCTGGAAAGATGGTTTGAGTCTTTGGACATAAGGCCGGTCATTGTGGGCCAATTCGAGGATAGCGCCCTGATGAAAGCATTCGGCCAGCATGGTGACGGCATTTTTGTGTCCCCGTCTGTTGTGGAAAAAGAAATCCAGCATCAGTACAGTGTTAACGTTGTGGGACGAACGGATGCGATCCGTGAGCGTTTTTACGCCATTTCCTTTGAGCGAATTATCAAACACCCGGCAGTCACGGCGATTTCAGACGTGGCCCGGCATAACCTTTTTATGAGCAAGAGATAGCCGTAACAAAAGGGACAGATCGTGTAAGGGGAACTGGCTTTCACGAAACGAAAAAATCAACATCCATGTTCAATGGTTGGAAGACTGTTGTCAGGGGATATGAACAAGAAGGGGTTGGACTCAGCAGTGCAGATGACCGCGTCGACTGCAGCGAACAACAAAAATCACCGGGCGGTTCTAAAGCAATTTTTTCACCTGAGCACATTTGCGGGCGTAGCCTTCTGATAGCACGCTCACAGATGCCTCCCGCAGGGGTTGTTGGTCCGTATGGATGGTCAAATGAATGTCCTGGGAAAGTTCGGTCAAGGGCTCAAAGTCTGCTAGCATCTGAGTAAAATGCTCAAGACGTGCATCAGAGAGACTTGATTCCCTTTCCCGCTGTTTGAGCCTGGAGCGGATGGTCTCCTCTTTGCAAAGACATTCCACGAAGACAAGATTCGTGTCGAGATCGGAGGCCAACACACGAGCTTCATCTCGCCATTTGCGTCGTGAATAGGTGCCATCTAGAATGGCCGAATGCCCTGTCTTGAGTGTTTCCTGAGCCAGGGCCAACAGCCTGGCATACACGCGATGACGCATCTGCGGACGATACAGATCCTGGCCAAAAGGCACAACCTGTTGATGGGAATCAGGTTGTTCCTCCTTTCGAATACGATCGGATTGAAACAAGGAAATCGACAATGCCTTTGCTACCTCTTCGGCAAGACAGGATTTACCGGTTGCCGGCAAACCGCAGAAAACCCAGAGGGTGGGTCGGCTAAACTCGATCGCATACCGATAGGCCTGATCCATATAACGCCTTGCCTCGTCTTCCAAGGCCTCTTGTTCGGCCTTTCCCACTTCCTGCCAGCGAAGACAAGCCACTTTCAGTCTTACGACGGCTCGATAGGCAGCATAGAAATCGAGTAACGAGTACAGTCCCGGATCGTTGGCATCATCCACATAGGCAGCCAGAAAGGCCAGACTCCAGTTGGCATACCCCAGATGCTCCACATCCATATGGAGAAAGCCCAGATCGGCTGCGACATCCCCGTATCGGAAACGGTCATTGAATTCAATGCAGTCAATGATTTGAATGCCTCGATAAAAATAGACATGATCGGCACGCAAGTCACCGTGACCATCGCGAATTCGGCCTGCTTCCACACGGCGCTGAAAGAGATGGCGCCGGCTTTCAAGGAAAGTGCGACTAACCTGGCAAATGAACTCCCATCTTTCCCGATCCAGGAGGTCTCCTGCAAAGTGCTCCAATTGCCGAAAGCTTTCTTCCATGTTGAAAGCAATCACGTCTCGCTGACCGTAGTGATCGATTCGAGGACTTTGGTTGCTCTTTTCATAAAAGGCAGCCAGGGTCTGTCCCAGCCTCTTCATATGGGCAGGGCCTATTTTGTCATTCTTGAGGAGTTCCTTAAGACTCAGCCCATCAGGCAGTTGTCTCATCTTGACGGCATATTCTACGATTCGTCCCTTGTCTTCCAGAGAGAACCGGTGATCATGGGTTTCGTAGATCTTAACCACTTCCTGGTAGACATCCCGGCTAAGTCTTTGATTGAGGCGAACTTCCTGTTCACAAAAATGGCGCCGGTCTTCCAGGTTGCGAAAATCGAGGAAACCAAAATCTACCGGTTTCTTGAGCTTATACACCCAGGTGCCGGTCAGAAAAACAGCGGAAATATGGGTATCTCGGCGTTCGAGGTGAGAAACCGAATGAGGATAAAAGGTGGGATCGGCCAGTGCCTCACATAGGGTCTCAAAGAATTGCCATGCCTCCATGTCGCCTCATTCGGAAAGAGGACTGAACCGCAAAAGCGAGCGCATTCCCCGCAGATGGCTCCGGGGTTAGCGAGCGTATCCAATAAGGTCAGCGTTCCCTACGGTCGAAGATTCCCTGTAGATTGCTACAGGGAGCTTCAATCAAATCACGCCAGAGAAATTGGCCCCTTTTTCGGTTCCATTGATCCTTTCAACCGCCTCTTGTTTGACCCAGCCCCTCTTCTTATCGGGCAGGCTAACCAACGACCACCCATCCTCTGATCGCTCGTGGCATACCTCGGTTCCTGCGTGCAGCTTGAAAAGGACCGTGTCGTTGATATCTGGACCGGCCAGGACGCTTATCTCTTCCTGCACAATAACGCCGCGTTCGTCGCTGTGCACCTGATACCATTTCAATCCCAATGAGAATCCAGCGATGAACCAGAGGATCAGGACGACGAGGATGGGATAGAAGATCCAGGCAGGCCTTATCAATAGCCTTGTCATGAGAATCGCCCAGAACACCACATTGAAGACGGCAAAACCCCAGAACAGTTCATGTAAATTGAAGGTGTCGAGCCAGAAAAAGGCCGTATTCATCACGCCCTGGGATTCGGGGACGGCATCTTGAGTCTGATCACGCGCATAGCGCAGATTGAAATTGAGGTCTGCGTCTCTCGGCATGAGCAAGCGGGCCCGTTCATAGTTGAGAATGGCCCATCCGATCTGGTTTAGGCGAAAATAGGCATTTCCCAGGTTGTAGAAGAGGTGTCCAGTTTCATGTCCTGATTGGATCAACTGGCTGTATCCGTCCACGGCTTCCTGAAAACGCCCTTCCTTGTATGCCTCGTTTGCTCTGAAAAAGAGGGCCTCCGATTGCTGATTTTCGGCCCCGAGACCGTTTGCCACTAGCAAAAAGGCCAATAGCGTCATGGGTGCCAGCCAGATGAATCTTCTCACCGCATCTCCTTTTGGATTTGTTTGATCAGTTTAGGAACCTCTTCGAGACTGTCACAGCGCTCGTGACCCTTTCCCGTATACACGGCATCTTCAAGCCTATGTAAAACAGACTGAAATCTTTGGGCTGTCTTGAGGCTGACACCCTTTGATCTCAAGATTGCGGCCCCCTCGTCCGGTGTCAGAGAGCCAAGGGCCAAGTCAAAACGCTCGTTCAAGTAGTCCCTGAGGGACAATGCCAACTCGCTCGAACTGATCTTTCCTTTCCGGCATTTTTGGATCAGTTTTTTGGCCGCCTTTCTTGCCTTTATCACAGCTATGGATTGATCCGATTTCTTGCGAAATCTGAGGCCCCAGAAGGTTGCCCCATAAAGAAAGGGCGGCACCATGAGAACCAACCAAGAAAGCACGTGGCCAGGCCGAATCCGGTAACCGGCGGCCAGGTCTTTGGCAGAGGTATGAACGGGCAGGATGTCACGACCGAGCTCTTTGACCGCCTTTTTCCCAGGCCCTTCAGAGGGATGTTCGTCTGCCCGTTGTGACGACGCCTGAAGCATCCCGGGCTCCCCGCGCAAGACAGACAAAGACAGGGGCTGTGTCTTTATCACGCGGTACTGATGGGTCGTCGTATCAAAAAAGCTCACTGACAGCGGCGGAATCTCGTAATGTCCCTGTTTTTCAGGCACCAGGGCCCACTTCATGGTCTTTGTGCCTGCCAGTCCCTCAGCATCCGTCTCCACCTTGAGAACGGGCTCGTCAGCATAGACCTTGGTATGACTCAGTTCAGGGCCTTGCAAGTTCGGAATCCGGTTCACGTTGCCGCGACCACTCAGAAGAACTGTTAGCGTGGCGGATTCCCCGGCCTTGATCGTCGTCGGCTCCAGCTTGGATTCTACGTCAAACCTGCCCACTAACCCGCTGAAATCGGCCGGCCTTCCTGTCTCGGGGAGTGGCAGGACAGTCAGCGCCTGAGGCTCACTTGCCAGGGTCATGGGGCGACCTGTGGAAAAGGAGAAAAATGGATCGCTAAAGAAGGGATCGTCAAAAAGGCCCGGGGATGTCCTTCGCCTGGGCTGATAAACGGTCATCGTCATCCTCGTCGGCCCGATTGTGTAGAGACCTTCTTGGGAAGGAACCAAGGCATACCGGACCTCCAAGACCTGGTACGTTTTCCCGTCAAGGACGCTTTGGTATTCCAAGGGCTTGCCGAGCTGTTTGAAGACCAGGTGTTCCGTTTCAGGAAGGTCCAGGGAGATGTCAGACACCTTCACCTGTCGGTATAGTCTCGCGGTGTAGGTCGGCTGCTCTTCTACATAGGCTCGCGTGGGCGAAAGCCCTGCGCTTAAAAAAAGGGGCCCCCGATCAACCCCGGAGGCCTGGGGCTGCTTGATAATCGTTATGGTTGCCGTGTTGCTGCTGAAGGTCTTGCCTTCCACGGTTACTTCAGCCGGTCCGATCTGAAATCTACCTGGCTGTTTCGGCTGAATGAAATAGGTGTAGTCGACCCCGGCGTTCACCTTGCCATTGATGATTTCAAGTCGGCTGGCAGTGCCCCCCTGTGTCACATTGAATCCTTCCAGGCCGCGTACTATGGGCTGCAAATCGCTGCTTCGGCTCCCCGAGACGCTGACCACCAGCTGTACGGAATCCACCAGCGTGGCTTCCTTCCGGTCGAGCTTAATGCTCACGGATACGTCGCCGCAGGCCACACAAGGAAAGAGCAACACAAGGAATAATAGCACCAGTGCGGCGGCTTTGGCGGAGCACCCAATGGCTATTTTTGCCAGGTTCAGAAGGGCTGCGACACGAAGGCTCAAGCATGACAGTGAGGCGTGAGCCCTCCGGAGAAAGAGACCCTCTCTTGATGAACTATACGGAGAAAAGATATTGTAATGGATCATCTGCCCAGTTGCCCAATAATCTTCCGCTTTGGGCGATCAACCCTGAGCCTCAGGCTCACCAGTCTTTGCCTGACGGCACACCGTGCTTCTTGTCTTCAGGGACCCGGAAACGAAGGAACTTTGAGCGATCCTCCTTGACGTTGTCCAGCAAGGCTTTAGCCTTCTTCTTGTCGATCATGGACATCACAGCACCCTGATCCTGCTCATGTCCCTTCTTTTCCGGCAGGCCCTCCATCGGCTTTAGGTCCCCTGATAGGTCTGGGGCAGTATCTTGTCCGTCCCTTGGCCTTTCACCCGCCTCGGCCCCTTCTGGTGCTTGAGATGGTTCGTCCTGCCCAGATTGGCCTTGACCCTTGTCTCTGCCCTGATCCTTGGCTTGAGAGGATGGCTCATCAGAGGTCTTTTCTTCACCGGATGGTTTGACAGGGCCTTTTCCCTGTTCGTTGCCCTGTTCCTGCTCCGCCTTTTTCTCAGGTTTTCCGGCATCCTGTTTCGATGGTTGTTCTGGCCCCTGGTCTTTGGACTGCTTCTGCTTTTCCAGCTCCCTCAGGACCAGTTCCAGGTTATACTTGGCGTCCTTGTTTTCTGGATTCCATAGGATGGCTTGTTTGTAATGGGCCGCAGCCGAAGCCAAATCGCCCTGCTTGAAGGCTGTGTTTCCGAGGTTGTATGCGCTTCTGAACCGTGTTTCATTGTCCTGGGCCCTTCTCAATACGCTGGAAAAGGCGGCCGTAGCGCCTTGATAATCGGCGTTCTGGTAAGCGGCACAGCCCCGGTTGTAGCGGTAACGGGTGTCCTTAGGATGGTCCATGTCTGAAGCGGCATAGGCCTTTTCGGCCTCTGCAAACCGGCCCTGGTTGTAAAGTTCATCGGGATTCTCAGCAGCCATGGCCATGGCGGAGAAAATGATTCTGAGAAGGAATGGGGACAGGATGGTTAACGCTAAGATGATATTCTTGGGGCCCATCGTCCGTATGCCTCTCCTTGATTTAACCGATTAAGCGAGCGCATTCCCCGCAGGTTCTGCCTGACGGCAGTGCTTCGCGGGCTGCGGGGTTAGCGAGCGTATACAAAATGAGTAATATTCCTT
>Ga0209536_100015320_pt1 | contig 10951 bp, 6 predicted proteins | sample DeeMarSeWOR28_12_FD_187461 | JGI IMG/M metagenome (GOLD analysis project Ga0209536, IMG submission 187461) | Marine sediment microbial communities from White Oak River estuary, North Carolina - WOR-2-8_12 (SPAdes) (version 2) | ecosystem: Environmental > Aquatic > Marine > Intertidal zone >... | reverse complement strand
AGCGCCTTGCGCGAGCAGCAGGTCCAACTGGACGAGCGCCTGGCAAAGCTGGAGAAGAAAGAACAGAAAACCCTGGAGAAGGTCGAGCAGGGGTTAGCGGCTTTCCAAACTGAATTGGCAACGAACCATTTCCGGAATGCCGATCGCGCGTTGAACAAGTTGCGTAACCTGTTGCGCCAACTCTCACCGGCTCGGCAGGATCATTTCCAACAGGAGTTGCGACCGCTGCTGGCCAGATTGCAGGAAATCCACGACTGGCAGGGATTTGCCATCGAGCCGAAAAAGCTGGAGCTGATAGGGCAGATGCAAGGTTTGATAGGAAGCGGCGATGATCCCGATACGCTGGCGGCGAAGATCAAGGCGCTGCAGGATGAGTGGAAGCAACTCGGCCCCCTTTCGCCGCGGCGAGACCAGGAGTTGTGGAAGGAGTTCCGCGCCGCGGCCGACGAAGCCTGGGCACCCTGTAAAGAGGCTTTTGAGCAACGGGGGGAAGCGCGGAAACAGGTTTATCGGCAGCGCATGGAACTGGTTGCGCAATTGAGGGACTACGAAAAGAAAATTGCCTGGCCGGATCTGGAGGCCCCGGATCCCGACCTGCCGGCTCCGGACTGGAAGATGGTGCGCAAGACGCTCAACACCGCTCGCAAGGCTTTTGCGGAACTGACACCGGTGGATCGCAAGCAGGAGCGCAAGAGCCACAAGGCGCTGGACAAGGTGTGCAACCGAATCTACGCTCACCTCGAGCAGGAGTATGCCGGCAACATCGACCGCAAGAAAGCGCTGGTCGAGGAGGCAAAAACGCTGGTCGAGATGGAGGACCTCAGGCAGGCCATAGAGCGGGCAAAATCCATCCAGCGTGAATGGAAGGAGGTCGGCTTGACGCCGCAGCGTGTCGACCGCCCGTTGTGGAAAGAATTCCGCAAGACCTGCGACGCCATCTTTGCGCGGCTCGGCGAAGAGCGCAACCAACGCAACGCCGAGGCGCGGGCTCGTGTCGAGCAACGGCAGGCGAACGAGAAAGCGCGGGCCGAGAAGGCCGCGGAGCGAAAGCGCCAGAAGCAGGAGCGTTGGCAGCGCTTGCTGGACCGTATGCAAGCTTGTGCGGTGAAGTCAGAGGACTCCGCAAAGGCAACCGCCCTTTGGGGCGAGGAATCCAGCCTGCCAAAAGGCATAGACAGCGAGGCTCTGGACGGCTGGTGGCAGAACGGCACGGGCGACAGCGACGAAGAAACGCTGCGTACTGCCTGCATAGCCATCGAGGTCCTCGCCGGTATCGAATCACCACCCGATGAAAAACAGGCGCGCATGGCCTACCAGATGCAACGCCTGGTCGAAGGTATGGGCAGCGGGCAGGGCGACCGGAAACAACAACTGCTGGATCAGGTCAACCGGTTCATCTCACTGCGGCCGGAAGGCGGGTGGGTTGGGAGATTTTGCAGTGGTGTTGAAGCGGTGCGTGCAATCTCCGGTGCTTAATTCGCGCCCAACGCACGTTTTGCGAGTGCTGCGGGGTCGAGCTGCCATGGTCGTTGCGGCAGTACTTTCTATCGCTGCCTGCGTTTCCGATGAGACACAGCCCATTCAATCTCTTTCACTGCAACAGCAAATCGACTTCGCCATAAGTGATCTCGCTCAGTCCCGCGGCGTAGAACGCGATGCGGTAAGCACTTCATCGGCGCAGGAGGTGAGCTGGCGTTCTGGTGCCATAGGTTGTCCCGCGCCGGGGATGAACTACACGCAAGCGCTGGTGCCCGGTAGCCGGATCATCCTGAAATTGGGCAAAGAGAAATTTGAGTACCACGCAGCCAGCGGCGGGCCGCCGTTCTTCTGTCCCTCGGATCGGGTTGAATCACCCGCCGAAACTTCGGCAGCCGGTTAGGGCAAGGTTAGGGCGCAGGCGGACCGGGATCTGAAGCTGCATTCCTTCGCCGCTGCAGCAAAACCCTGCCAACACCGAGTACGCTGATCAGCAACCAGATCACCTCGACCAGGAAGGCCGACAGGTTGAAGTCGAACCACAGCGAGTAAAGGATCAGCAGGGCGCCCAGACCGTTCAGGGTGATGTAGGGCAGCCGCACTGCCGACATTCGACCGATCTGAACCATGAAATAAGTTCCGACGATCAGAACCACGCCGATGTTGCCGACAAGATTGTGCACGGGGTAGTCCACGGGCGCCGTACTCAAAGCTCGGTGCGGCGCAGGCGCAGCGCATTGGTGATAACCGATACCGAGCTGAAACTCATTGCCGCAGCTGCGATCATCGGGCTCAGAAGTATGCCGATAAACGGGTAGAGCACACCGGCCGCGACCGGCACGCCGACTCCGTTATAAATGAAAGCAAAGAACAGGTTCTGCCGGATATTCTGCATCGTCAGGCGGCTCAGCCGCCGCGCCTTTACAATGCCGCGCAGGTCGCCCTTCACCAGGGTCACGTCAGCGCTTTCCATCGCGATATCGGTGCCGGTGCCCATTGCGATTCCCACATCGGCGGCGGCCAGGGCAGGCGAATCGTTGATGCCGTCGCCGGCCATGGCGACGGTATGGCCCTGTGACTGGTAGCGCCGCACCACTTCCAGCTTCTGATCCGGTAACACTTCGGCGATCACCTCGTCGATACCCAGCCGCGCGGCGATGGCCTCGGCAGTCTGCCGACTGTCACCGGTCACCATCACCACCTGCAGACCCTCCAGGTGCAGGACCCGGATCGCTTCCGGCGTGCTGTGCTTGACCGGGTCCGCAATGCTCACGAGAGCCGCCAGGCTGCCGTCGATCGAGGCCCACAGAACGGTTGCGCCATCGCGGCGCAAAACTTCGGCTGCTTCTGCCAGCGCGGAGGTGTCCACCTTCAGGGCCGACATCATTTCCCGGTTACCGAGCGCTACCGCTCGGCCATCGACCCGGCCGGTGACGCCCTGGCCGGTGACTGACGCGAAATTGCTCGCCGGGATCAGGTCCAGATGACGCGCTTCAGCGCCGGCGACGATGGCGGCGGCCAGCGGATGTTCACTGAGCCGCTCCAGTGCAGCGGCTAAAGCCAGAACTTCGTCGGTCTTGAATCCTTCCACCGGCTTGACGTCGGTGAGCCTGGGTCTGCCCTCGGTCAGGGTACCGGTCTTGTCCAGCAGCAGCACGTCGACCGCTCGCAGGTGTTCGATGGCTTCTGCATTGCGGAACAGCACCCCGTGCTCGGCGCCCTTGCCGGTGGCGGCGACGATGGACATGGGCGTCGCCAGGCCCAGCGCGCAGGGACAGGCGATGATCAGCACCGCCACCGCGTTGATGATGGCATAGGCCATGGCCGGTTGCGGGCCCCACACCCCCCAGACGAAGAAGGTAACGATCGCGCACAGCACGACGGCCGGCACGAACCAGCCGGCTACCCGGTCGGCCAATTGCTGGATCGGCGCGCGGCTGCGCTGAGCTTCGCTGACCATCTGCACGATGCGGGCCAGCAAGGTGTCGGCGCCCACTTTTTCCGCTCTCATCAGCAAGGAACCGGTACCGTTGAGCGAAGCGCCGACTACCGGGTCGCCCGGACCCTTGGCCACCGGCAGCGGCTCGCCGGAAATCATCGATTCATCGACGTTGCTGCTGCCCTCGAGCACCGTACCGTCCACCGGTATTTTCTCGCCCGGCTTTATCCTCAGCGTATCGCCGGGCTTCACCTCCTGTAGTGGAATATCCTTCTCATGGCCGCAGGGGGTCACCTTGAGCGCACGGCTCGGCGCCAGGCTCAGCAGCGATCTGATGGCCTGGCCGGTGCGATTGCGGGCGCGGAGTTCCAGCACCTGGCCCAAGAGGACCAGGGCGACAATCACGCCGGCCGCCTCGAAATAGACAGCGACCTGCCCACTGGCGTCCCGGAAAGCAGGCGGGAACAGCCCTGGAAACAGCGTAGCGACGCAGCTGTACACATAGGCCACGGCCACACCCAGCCCGATCAGCGTGAACATGTTCAAATGCCGCGTCCTGATCGAGGTCCAGGCGCGCTGAAAGAACGGCCAACCCGCCCACAGGCAGATGGGCGTGGCCAACAGCAACTCGGCGATGTGCCGCGCCCCGCTGCCGAGTAGGCGCGACACGGGTTGCCCGGGCAGCATGTCGCCCATGGCCAGGAACAGAAGCGGTAGAGCCAGCACGGACGCGACGACAAAACGTCGGCGCATGTCCCGGTATTCGGGGTCGTCGTCGAGGCCGTCGCCCACCGCCGTGACAGGCTCCAGCGCCATGCCGCAGATCGGGCAAGCGCCCGGCTGGCCCTGCAGAACCTCCGGATGCATGGGGCAGGTGTACTGAAGGGCTTGCCCAAACGACAGGGTTTGCACCCGCTCCAAAGCCATGCCGCAGTGGGGGCACGGCACCGGCTCGTTTTCGACCACGCCGGGGCACATCGGGCACACATATTTGCCTGCAAGATCTTGCGACGAGGCGGCGGCCTGGACCGGCTGCGGTTCCGAACCGGTCTGCGCGGGTTGGTGGCAACAGGATTTGGTTTCTTCGTGCTTGTGCATATGTTGTTCCTGCCGTTGGGGCTCACCACCTGCAGAGTACGATCCTCACCGTGGTGACGAAAGTCAATACTATCCCAAACGGGTGAACAACGAAGCGGGTGTACTGCGCGATAATACAGGGAATTCGCTATCCGACAGGCATTTCCATGGACACGAAATCCGGGCTGCAGCTGAGCTATTTCAGGGGTCTTGAGCAGCCGCCTCTGCTCGAATCCACGATCGGCGATTATCTGGACGACATCGCCTCTCGCTTTCCGCATCGCGAAGCCCTGGTCGTTCGTCACCAGGGAATCCGGTGGACCTGGGGCGAGTACCTGTGTGAGATCGAAAAACTGGCGCGGGGCTTGCTGGCCCTGGGCATCCGGCCCGGCGACAGGGTAGGGATCTGGGCACCAAACTGCTACGAGTGGTGCCTGACGCAGTTCGCCACCGCCAAGATCGGGGCCATCCTGGTGTGCATCAACCCGGCTTACAGGGTGTTCGAACTGGAATATGCGCTCAACACCTCCGGTTGCAGGGCCATCATCGCGGCTGAGCAGTTCAAGAGCAGTCGCTATCTCGAGATGCTGGTCAGCCTGGCGCCGGAGTTGGCGCACAGCGAGCCGGGCCGGTTGCGGGCGCAGCGTCTGCCGCAACTGGAGATCGTGGTCCGCATGGGTGAGGAGGCCACGGCCGGGATGCTCGGCTTCGCGGACGTTTGCCACCTGGGTGGGGAAGCGGAGCGGGGACTGCTGCACGAAGTCCAGTCCGGGTTGTTGGCGCAGGATGTGATCAACATCCAGTTCACCAGTGGTACTACCGGCAACCCCAAGGGCGCCGCGCTGACCCACCACAATATTCTGAACAACGCCAACCAGGTCGCAGCGGGCATGCGGCTCAGTGAAGAGGACCGGTTGTGCATCCCGGTGCCGATGTACCACTGCTTCGGCATGGTGCTGGGCAAGCTGGCCTGTGTAACGCGCGGGGCCGCAGCCGTGTTTCCGGCCGATGCTTTCGAGCCGGGCGCGGTGCTGGAGACGGTGCAGGCTGAACGCTGCACCGCCCTGCACGGCGTGCCCACCATGTTCATTGCAGAATTGGAACACCCGGATTTCGAGCGCTTCGATCTCGACTCGCTGCGCACCGGCATCATGGCCGGCGCCCCGTGCCCGGTGGAGGTCATGAAGAAAGTGATTTCCCGTATGCACATGGCGGAGGTGTTGATCGCCTACGGCCAAACGGAATGCAGTCCGGTAAACCACATGACCCTGGCCGACGATCCCCTGGAAAAACGGGTGGAGACGGTGGGCCGGGCCGGCCCGCACCTGGAGATCAAGATCGTCGATGAGTCCGGCCGGACCGTGCCGGTGGGTGAAAAGGGGGACATTTGTGCGCGCGGCTACGCGGTCATGAAGGGCTATTGGGAGGATCCCGAACGCACCGCGGAGACGGTGGACAGCGAAGGCTGGCTGCACTCGGGTGACCTTGGGGTGATGGATGACGAGGGCTACGTGGCCGTGGTGGGCCGCCTGAAGGACATGATCATCCGGGGAGGCGAAAACATTTATCCGCGCGAAATCGAAGAGTTCCTGTTTACGCACCCGGAAATTCAGGATGCCAAGGTCATCGGTGTGCCCGATGAGAAGTACGGCGAAGCGGTTTGCGCCTGGATCCAGCTAAAGGAAGGGGCCAGTCTCTCGGCTGACGAAATTCGTGCGTTCTGCAAGGAGCACATCGCCTACTTCAAGGTGCCGCGCTACATTCGCCTGGTGCGGGAATTCCCGATGACGGTCACCGGCAAGGTACAGAAGTTCAAGATGCGGGAAGCGATGGTCGAAGAACTCGGGCTGACGTAAACTCAACAGATGCTCAGGCTGCGCCACCCTGTCTCGCTTTTTCTGATCACCGTGCTGGTGTTGCTGGGCGTGTTGCGCTCTTACTCGACCCCGTCAGCGGTCGACGCGGGGGCTCCGGACGTCGTCTTTTCCGCTCTCCGCTCCGAGGCCATCCTGCGGCAACTGGTGGCCGAAAAACTGCCGCACGTGGCGGGATCACCGCATAACACCGTGCTGCGCCATCGAATCATCGCTCAATTGGAGGCAGCTGGTTATCAGCCGGATGTCCAGTCACGCTTCCATTGCAATCCCTTGTTCGGCAGCTGCAGCCCGGTCGAAAACGTCATTGCTGTAAAGCCGGGCGCAGTGGGCAAGCACGCCATCCTGCTTACCGCCCACTACGACAGCGCGTGGGCGGGGCCCGGCGCCGCAGATGACGGCGCGGGGGTTGCGGCCATACTGGAGATTGCCCGCATGGCTGCCGATTTCCCGGCGTTCGACAACGACGTCATTTTCCTGTTGTCCGATTCCGAGGAAAACGGCCTGATCGGGGCGGATGCCTTCGCCGAACACCATCCCTTGTTCGCCCGGGTCAAGGCGGTCATCAATCTCGAAGCCCGAGGCGTCTCCGGTCCCAGTGTGATGTTCGAGACGGGGGTGGGTAACCGCAGCGTGATCCGCATGCTGGCCAAAAATCTCGAGCGGCCGATAGCCAATTCGCTAACCTATGAAGTGTACAAGCGAATGCCCAACGACACCGATTTCACCGTGTACGCGCGCAAAGGCGTCATGGGTTTGAATTTCGCTTTCGTGCAGGGCGTTGCGCTGTACCATTCCGTGTTGGATGATCCGGACCACCTCGACCTCGGCAGCCTGCAGCATCACGGAGACAACGCCTGGGGTATGCTCAAGGCATTCGGTGAGCGCGACCTGACGACCATCAATCACGCGGAAGACGCAGGCTACGTCGACGTATTCGGCCTGGGTCTTTCGCATTACCCGATCAGCATTGCCGGCGGCCTCGTTCTGTTCCTGGGTGTCTGGGTGATGCTGGCCATCGGACTGGCCTTTCGCAAGGAGTTCCGTTACCGGCAGCTGCGCTGGGGGCTGCTGGCCATCCCCTTGTTGTTTGCCGCATTGGTGGTCGGCGGCTACCTGCTGTCCTGGCCCCTGGGGCGCTGGCCGGACTTGCATCCGCTGGAACACCCGCATCCCTGGATCGGCCGCCTGACCCTGTTCCTGTTGCTCGGTTTGCTTATTTACAGCACCTTGAAAGTGTTTTCGGGCCGCGTGTCCGCCTGCGCCTGGATGGTCCTGGCCTGGGCGCTGTTATTTGCGCTGGGCCTGATCCTTGTCAGTAAAATGCCGGCGGCCGCCTATGTCGTCTTGCTGCCGCTGGCCATGTTTGCGCTGGGTTCCCTGATCGACCTGTTTCGCAAGAAATCGCCGGCGCCCTTGCTGATGGCCTCGCTGTTTGGCTTCGGCACGGCGGCGTTCATTTCCCTCTATCACTTTTTCATGCTCGACGTGGTGATGAATTTCGACCGGAGCTACCTGAAGGCAGCCCCGTTGGGGCTGATCGCCCTGACTGTCATGCCGATGTTGCTGGCCTACGTGAAGAACCGTGAACTGACCTGGCAGCCTGCAAGGTGGCTCCTTGTGGTTATTCTGGCTGCTTGCTTCGTGCATCTCTTGCTGCCCGGTTTCACTGCGCAACGGCCGCGGGACATGACGTTGATGTACAGCGAGTCCGACGGATCCAAACAGGGTTATATCGTCCTGGAGAGCGTTCACGGCAGGCATGATCGCGCTTATGCACGCAATCACGGCTTTGAAATCCGGGAACTGAACGATGGAAGGCTGGGGGCGGTCGAACGGCCCGTGCGCGAGGTGGCCGCGTTGAACCTGCCCGCCATCGAAATCGCAACAGGCCCCTCGAGCGCGGAGCAAGCTGGCTGGCGCCGGGAGTTCTCTATCGAGGTGCCCGCCGGGCAACGATTCCTGCAAATCACGGTACCGCCAGAGGTGGGGCTGCAGCGCGCCGTGGTCAATGATCAGTTGGCGCTCGATACCTCGATCGAGATCAAGCAGCAGAGAAAATCGTCCACGATCCGGGTTGTCTACCCTGCGCCGGGCACCCTGCGCCTGGAATTGTTCACCGAGTCCGGGGATGCGTTCACCGCCGCCGCCGTCACCTGGCACGATCTGCCCGGCGTACTGACCGCTCCTTTCCTGGGCAACTGGCCCGAGGACGCCCGCCCTGCGTTTTACGGGCCGCGAGCGGAAAAAATCCAGGAGTTCACAGTGCCTGCTGCACAGTGATTCGGGTCGTATCCGCGCATGCACGAAACTCGCCGTAAACGGCATGCAGGTGGGTAGCCAGGCGCGGAAGGCCCGGCTGTTGGCTAGAATGCTGTAAGGGTGAATGGAGGCGACTGTCAATGAGACGAGGAATGAGGCGGACCGCCGCGCGCATGGCCGGCAAGAAAAGTGTCAAGATGAGCATGGGCGTACTGCGGGGGCGCAGCCATGTCCCCGTTACGGCTGAGGATTACCAGTTCCTCGCACACCGGCGCCTGCCGCATTTCCTGCGGGATTACATCGACGGCGGCGCGGGCGGGGAAGATTCCATGGCCGCCAACGAGGATGACTTCCAGCTGCTGTGCCTCCGGCAACGGGTCATGCGTGATGTCAGCCGGGTCGATACGGCAACCGAGTTGTGTGGAAGATCGGTCAGCATGCCGGTGGCGCTGGCACCGATCGGAATGGCCGGCATGATGGCGCGGCGTGGCGAAGTCCAGGGCGCGCGTGCAGCGGCGAACGCGGGGGTGCCGTTTACCCTCTCGACGGTCGGCATCTGTCCGGTCGAGGAAGTGAACGCGGCCGTGCCGGATCCGTGCTGGTTCCAGCTCTACATGTTGCGGGATCGCGGCATAGTGGAAGCCTTGCTGCAACGGGCTGCCTCGGCAGGTTGCGATACGCTGCTGTTCACGGTCGACCTGGCCGTGACCGGCATGCGCCATCGCGATGCCCAGAGCGGCATGCTGGGTGGCGCACCCTTGGCCAAGGCCATGCAGTTGCTGACCCGGCCGCGTTGGCTGCTCGACGTCGGCATCAGGGGCAAGCCCCACAGTTTCGGCCACCTGAGCGACCTGGTTGCCGACCCTAACGACCTGGGGGCATACAAGGACTTTGTCGATTCGCAATTCGACCCGTCGGTCACCTGGACGGACATCGAGTGGCTGCGCGCCCGCTGGCAGGGTCGATTGATCATCAAGGGCATCATGTCCGACGAGGACGCACGGGCTGCCGCCGCGGCCGGTGCCGATGGCGTGGTTGTGTCGAACCACGGTGGTCGGCAACTCGATGGCGTGTCATCGACGATCCGCAAATTGCCTGAAGTGGCCGCCGCAGTGGGCGAAAGCCTCGATGTTCTGCTGGATGGCGGCATCCGCTGTGGCACCGACGTGGTCAAGGCGGTGGCGCTGGGCGCCGATGGTGTACTGATCGGGCGCCCCTGGGTCTGGGCCGTCGCAGCCCGCGGCGAGCAGGGGCTTCGAGACTACCTGTCTGTAATGCAGCAGGAAATTGCCGCCACCATGGCCTTGATGGGCGTTAACCGGACCGAAGAGCTCAACCCCGAATTGCTGGAAATGGATCAGGGCATCTGCTGAACCACCATGGCCTCGATCAGTCGTGGCCCGGGTTTGCTCATGGCTTCCTCGAATTGCGCGTCGAATTCCTCGGCAGTCGTTGCCCGGGTCGCAGGGACGCCCATGCCTTCCGCGAGTGCCGCGAAATCCAGGTCGGGGCGTGACAGGTCGAGCATGGACAAGGTCTTGGCGTTGGGTTGACCGGCGCCGACCCGTGCCAGCTCAATATTAAGAATCGCGTAGCTGCGGTTGTTCATGACCACCACCGTCACGTCGGCCTGCTCACGGGCCATGGTCCACAGCGCCTGCAGTGTATACATGGCGCTGCCGTCCGCCTGCAGTGCGATGACTTTTCGTTCGGGGCAGGCGATGGAGGCGCCCAGGGCCAGCGGCAGCCCGATGCCGATGGCGCCGCCCGTAAGGGTAAGCCAGTCATGCGGCGCAGCCTGCCCGGTCAGCGGGAAAATACCCAGCCCGCAGGTGGCCGCTTCATCGACCACGATCGCATTGTCCGGCAATGCCCTCGCCAAACTCTGGCCGATGGCGACCGGGCTCAGCACGCCGCTTGGAACGGGCGGGGCGGGGCCGAGGGGTGCGACTTTCGGCTCGGCGCCGGCTCCCAGCTGCGACGCAACAGCCCGCAGTGCGGGTAGCGGATCCTGGTCGACCGTGGCCAGCGTGTGGATGTTGCAATTCTCCGGCGCCAGCCAGCCCGGTTTTTCCGGATAGGCGAAAAAGGCCACCGGGGCCTTTGTTCCAACCAGAATCATCTGTTCCGTGCCGTGGAGAAAGGCCGTAGCGGCTTCGGCGAAATAGGGTAGGCGCTCGACTTCAACCCGGCCGGCGACTATCCGAATGAAAACCGGTATCTGGCGGAGGGCTTCTCCAGCGAGATCTTCTCCGACGACGCGATCCACTTCATCGAGAACGCGCCGGCGGAAGAGCCCTTCTTCGCCTGTGTCTCCTACACC
>Ga0209536_100015319_pt1 | contig 10952 bp, 23 predicted proteins | sample DeeMarSeWOR28_12_FD_187461 | JGI IMG/M metagenome (GOLD analysis project Ga0209536, IMG submission 187461) | Marine sediment microbial communities from White Oak River estuary, North Carolina - WOR-2-8_12 (SPAdes) (version 2) | ecosystem: Environmental > Aquatic > Marine > Intertidal zone >... | reverse complement strand
CTATATGAAGGCATAGAGTTGATTGACCCCGCGACGGTGTCGTCACCATCTAACCAGTTGCTCTAACCATATTCGCGGATTCAGGAATATGGTATAACACTTAACCAAGTAACCCGTACTATCTAGAACAATTTAATACCGAAGTAGATTATGCCAATAGCATTTGGACAGTACCAATACACGGCACTCCGCCCAACCAGTAACCACAGAACAGGGACATCGGTAAACATCACCCCGCCTGAGGATGCATCTATGGTGCTAGTACAGCCTATTGGTGCTAACGTGCGTGTCAAATTGGACGGATCGGACGCAACTTCTACCGCAGGATTTCAGGTTACTGACGGTACCTCGCAGTATTTTCCCGTAGCCGGACGCACGAGAATATCTATTGTTGCTGAGTCCGGGTCACCCAACCTTCAATACCAGTTCTTCTCATAAGATGTTTGGCGATTACTTGGAACACATAGGTATCAACGTAGGCCTAGCCGTATCAGGGTTCTTCGGTTCTCTGCTAACGGTAGGAAAGCACAAGTCGTGGCAGGCCGCACTAGTGGCCGTGCTATCAGGCATGGGCAGCGCAAACTATCTGACACCTGTGGTGCTACAGTTCTTGCCAAATGCAGAGAGCAGCGAACACGCAGCGGCATTCGTGCTAGGATTCTTAGGTCTGCGTGGCGTGGAGTTGCTAACAGCTAGACTCTTCCCCGAGAAAGAAGAAGATGATACTGGAGCAGATAGTAAATAGTATCGCCTCCCTGATTATATCAGGATCGGTAACTGTGTTGATGCTAGACATCTATGCATCAGAGACATCGCCCATCTATCGCTATCCCCTATTCAAGACAATACACATAAGGGCCGCACTTGCCCTCACGTCGGCGGGCGCATTGCTTAATGTGCTTATCGGATCGGTGCCACCATGGAGCGAGGTGGTGCTAAACGTTGGCCTAGCATTCTTCTTCTCGTGGCTATTGTTATTCTATAATCGCTACTTCAAGATCGAGCGGCCACGGATTACTAGAAAAAGAAAGGGAGCCAAGGCCCCTGAATAACCCTGACTCCCTCTCCCTGTGGGGGTAAACTAGATACGCCTAGCGGTTCACATACCAATCCATCTCTTTCCTAGTCTTGAGAGACGACGGCCTCTTGTCCGGTATATTGCTATGCACCCAGCGGTCACCAGTGCGGCGTAAAGTATAAATCGGTTCATATCGCTTTGCCTTGTGTATGAGTTCGTATTTCTCTTGCCAAGACGCAAAGGCACTCTTCCAGTTTCTGAACCGCTCTGTCTTCATACCCGTGCGTACTTGGTATCTATTGTTTGGACCACGCCATAGCGTCAGCTCATCGTTGCACTTGGCGATGACGGTCCAGTCTGTGTCTCTATGCGTCGTATCCACTGTATTCAGCCTCTTGAAGAATTTCGTCAAACAGATCCTCGTCTAGTATATCTCTAGCCGCATCCATAAATGCCTGAGCAATGGTGGGCTTTGATTTAACCTCAGACTTCTTAGCATCACACCAGATCTTTAGCACACGAATGTGGTTTCGCTTGGTACTAAGCGCTCTTCTGCTACGATCAAGCCAGTCATCATCGGCGGTATCCCTAACGGTAGCCTCTGCTATCTGATTGCGTATAGACGATGCCTCTGATTCTAGCGTGGATAAGAACACATATAGATCATTGAGTGATGATTCTTGGTAAGGCACAATGAGGTTCTCCCCATTGATTCTAACGTGCAGTTTGGGGTTGATTGGGTTGTTATTCATTGTCAATCTCTTCTAGGTTTCCGAGTATCTGATCGTGTACTCCCGCCTCGTAAGCGGCGCACATAGCCCACGCCATCTCCCTCAGGTGGACACCGCCCGTAGACAGGGTGGCGAGCGTAAACACGAGCATAAACATATGGGCGCTTGACTTATGGTCAAGGTCTCTGGCTATCTCAATAGCCTTCTTGGTAACGTACAGTGCCTCGTCGTTGCTAACGATCATCGTTGCCGCCGCCGCGTACATCTCCCCGTATTCGAGCGCCCACTTTTGCAGTCCCTCGTCTGGATATACCTCCGGCTCGTGCTCTTCCAAGACCTTTCTAGCCTCAACGGGTCCATACTTATATTCGCTACAGAGCGCGGCTAGCTTTGCTACGTATTCGTCGTGTGTCATCGTGATATGTAATAGAGATTGTTATCTGAATCCCGCACCACGCTGAACATATCGTTCATATTCCCACGTGGTTCGGGCGTGTTGTTAAATATGTCCATTGCTTCGGTCCTTGTCAAGAGTCGAACCTTACGGACTTTGGGGTGCTTCCGTGCCATATCGTATATGGCGGGGGTCACCGATTGCTGATAAGATAACTCTTTTGTTAGGTCGGCATCTGTGATAATCGCAGACTCGCACGCATCTAACTCAGCTATGGTTAGGTTGAGGGACATCATATGCTTGGTTAGCATAATCGCCCGCTCCTTGTTAAGCTCCTTGCCCTTCGCGTAAGAGACGCTCATCAGGGAGTTGTAGCATTCCCTCTGCGTGGCTAGCAGTAGGCGAGGATCGCTCCCGCCTATGGTCTCTATCTTCTCCAAGGAGCTCTGATATTTCATCCTCTGAGTGTCCTCCTCGCTCAAGATATTCTCTTGGTGAGAGTCCTCCGATGCTCCTCTTATAACCTCCTCCTCCATTAGCTTGCGTAGATGCGGCTTGTCCTTGAACAGACCGCTTACCAACGAGGTGACTGACTGGGGTTTCATAGTATTCCTTGTTGAGGTATGTGGTTGGGTGTGCGCGGAACGTAATGTCTGGCGTCATGGCTACGTACTCCGGCGTGTGACTGAGAATGAGTTCGATCTTGGATGTGCTTAGCTTGCGCCACTTGTTCCAAGCCATCTTGCGGTTGACCTTCCGGTCATATGCATCCCACCAAAGATCGAAGGTGCGTGCATAATAATCTTTATTACCATCATTGTCTTGCTGTATATCATTATCTAAGTAAGTGTGCGTGTTTGCCGTATCCGGTTCATCCGTATCCTGATTATCAGTATCCGGCTCAGCCGTATTCGGGTTTTCGTACACGGTATAGACCTCGCCCCTGATGCTTCCGTCATCATTGCGCAGGGTCTCCCGCTTGATGTAACCCAATGCGATCAGGTGCCTGACCACACGATACGCCTTGTCCCTGCCCCACCCCATACGCTTGGCTACCGCCACGATGTGCAGTACCCAGTTGTCGGGGCGGGACAGGAGCCACGTTAGCACGGCTATGTCCTCGCCCTTGGCCTGTGGGTTGTCGAAGATGTGTCTATCCATCGTGACCCACGCCTTGCGATCCCTGTTTCTGAGTATCATTCGCCCTCATCGCTAGACTGAAGACCAGCCTTGGTCATCTTCATGATCGCGGCACGAGACCAGAAGTTCTGGTTGTCCATCGACAAGGCAAGCCGGAACGGGTGGTGCTCCGACCTGCCTACCGGTCCCACTATCTCAGTGATAGTGGACTCGTAGTCGACGGTAGACTCGCTGATGCTTTGAGAATCAACCTTGACGTAGGCGCTGATGTGTCCGCGAATGATGAACGGAATGCGCTTCTTAACTTTCCTTGACATAAGTGTGTAATAGGTTGGTGTGTTCTAGTGCTCCATATTGATTCGGGGAATCTTCTTGAGCGTGATGTAGGGACGTGAGTAGGTCACATCGGCGGCAGGTATCTCCTCTCCGTTCTCGTCTACGATGTACCCCTTCATCCCCTTGGATGCGACCTTGGCTAGCTCCTCGATCTTAGCCATCTTGTCCTTCAGTACGTTCCACTGAGGGACGTTCTTGTACGAGTAACGGGGAGTTCCCTCGACGAGCCGCACAACCGCGCCGTTATTCATTATCTCCTCCCTCCCATACTTCCGTGTCTCCTCAATCGCCGCCTCCTCTATGGACTTTATAGCGGCTTCTATGCCTTCCTTGACATAGCGTAGCTGTATGTATGCGGTGAGTGGGTTGATGGTCCCCTCCTCTACCTGCTCTGCCACAGCGGCAAAGTATCTGATCTCTTGTTCTGTTTTCATACTAGTCCTCCTTGATAAATACGCCGTTGACCGTCTTGCCTTTGCGCTTGGCGATGACGTTGTATGCGGACTCTAGCGCAAACCTAGGGTCGATACCGGCTTGTTGACATAAGATGATGAGAGTGACAAACGAATCTCCGATTCCATCTACGATGTCATCGTGGTTCTTCTTGGCAATGGCACCCGCCGTTTCACCGACCTCCTCGATGACCTTGAGCATCTGCTTGGATAGGTCGTCGGTTACGGCAATGCCTTTGTCTATTGCCCAATCTTGTACTTGGGAGATCAGGTAATCAAATGACTCCATTGTTTTACAGGAATGATGGCATGTCTGTGTCATTCTCGTACTGAGAAAGAAACAGTCTCTCTGCCTCGTTGATAGAATTGCGCTCCATAATCTGTGCTACGGTGCGCTTGCCAAACTCGATAGCTTCGATGACCTTCTTGCCCATTTCGGTAGGGTCACCGTTCTCGTCTAGGACTTTGAGCACGGGTAGTGGCACCTTGTGCTGTACTTCTTGGTCGTAGTCGGGATCATCACCCGTCTCCAAGCCAAGCGTTTTCAGTAGCGCATACTTTACCGCATAACTAATTGCCTTACCCGGCCCCTTGTCTTGGTCGTCAATGCCATATCCGAATGATGGCACGTCGATGAATGACTCCGGATTGTCAACAGACTGAAAGCGAACGGTCATCTCGCACACGGTTCGGTTTCCGTCTTGGCTAGTGGCCATGTTTACGGGGTAGTATATGATACCATGTGATACCATTGACGGTCTCACCTTGGCAGTGACCGCGTCGTGTGACACGATGCTATATCTCATCCCACGCTTGCTCTCCTTCTGAATGTACTTGACTTCCTGCATTACGAGATGAAGCCTTTGCTGTACTGTTAAGTTTGGTTGCCCCATTTTTGATTAGGTCTATGAGTGTTTCTAGTTTGACAACAGCGTAGCTGTCGCCACGATCTTCCCTGATAACCTGCATGTGAACAGTGTCATCGGGTTTTATGTAGGAAGAAATGGACTTCCTACGCTTTGCTTGAATGTACAGATGTTCATCGCCAATGTCAACGCGAACATCCACACACTCGTGCAATCCAAGTGCCTTGCCGTTTGATCCCCATGCTCTTGTGGCATTCATTCCGGCAGACTCAAATGCTTTTACGATTTCTCTTTCGTACTGATAACCTTTGCGTTTTGAGGAACTTCCCATTAACTTCCTTATATTGGGTTGCGATAAACAGATAACTACATGTCAAAGCGAGTAGCACTAGGCATTGCTCATACGGAATCAAAGCCGGGAGCGTCCACGCCTGATAAAAAGATATATGAAAATGCCTACTCACGCGAGTTGTGCATGATGATTTATGACGAACTGTATCGTCAGACCCCAATGACAGAGGCCTTTATCATCGAAAGGCCGGAGCCAAATGATATCAGTGGTGAGATAGAGGCCGTAAACTCTATCGAGAATCTCTCTTGTTACATTGCATTCCATGCCAATGCCTTCAACGGACACGTTGATGGTTGTGAAATGCTACACTACAAGGGTAGTAAGTGGGGCGAGTACCTTGCAGAGCTACTGCAATATGGTTGCCTCTCCGTTCTTCGCAATCACCATCGGGGGATCAAGGCGATCACCAAGGACGATAGAGGAGGAGTGATACTCGCAGGAGTGTATCCACCTGCCGTGATAGCAGAGCCTTTCTTCATTGACAACTTCGATGAGTTCAAGAACTACGAAGAGAAGAAGGGGATACTTGCGAAGGTCTTAGCCAACACAATCGTCAAGTACCTTGAAATGGAAGGTTAGTCAGATATCCAATAGGGTTCACCTGTTGGATATTGATTTGGACAGAACGAGTGGATCAAGCCATTGGATATTTGCATGCGCCGATGTCCACATTGATTCCACGCTGTGCCAACAGAAAATGCTACGCAGGCACCTAGACCTTGCGGTAGAGCGCAATGCCCCGGTCATCATCGTCGGCGATCTGTTTGATAGCATGTCATCAGCCAACGACAAGCGACAGCCAAGAAAGATCCGGCCTGAACTAGACAAGGCCGACTACCTTGACGCGCTAGTTGACTATGCGGTAGAGTTCTTCGAGCCGTACAAGGACAACATCGCTCTCGTTACTGCGGGTAACCATGAGACTGCGATGATTAAGCATCACAACACGAACTTGACATCACGATTTGCGAGCCGCATTGGCTGTGAGCATGGCGGCTATCGTGGTTGGCTACGGGTAAGGTTCAGGGACAACAGAAACAGCGACAGAAGAAGGGCCTATACGATAGAGAAGAGGATACACTACGACCATGGTAGCATGGGTGGTGCTGTAACGAAGGGCGTTATAGGCACACAGAGAAGGGCAGTGTATCTTCCCGACGCAGACGTTGTTCTTACCGGCCACATCCATGAGTCATGGCAAATGGAGGTTCGTCGTGAGCGGTTGGGCCGTGCCGGTGCCGTGTACTTTGATACGCAACACCACATTCAGTTGCCTACCTACAAGGAGGAGGGCTTGGATATGTATGGTTGGGCACAGCAAAAGGGTATGCCACCCAAGCCGCTAGGCGGTTGCTTTCTAAACTTTAAGTTTGGTAGGGATCACACTCGTGACACCCTTGATCTAGTAACAGAGCGTGCTACATGAGTTTGATTTCCAAGATCGGAATCGAAGGGTTGTCAAGGCTGTTTGATAGCATCGGCAATGCCATTGATCTGAACGTCACCACCGAGGCAGAGCGTATCGAGTTGCGCTTAGAAGCCGAGAGACTGCGCACTGAGTTAGCGGAGCAGATACTCAAAGCCGAGATGGACATGATGTCTAGACGTGCTAGCATCATCGAGTCAGAGGCCAAGGGCGAGTCATGGTTACAGCGGTCATGGAGACCGATCACTGCGCTCACCTTCTTGTGCTTGATTGTACTGCATCACCTTGGTCTGCTTGATATTGCTATCACAGATCAGATGTGGGACTTGTTACAGGTTATGATAGGTGGGTATGTGATTAGTAGGGGCATAGAGAAGGCGGCCCCCGCCGTAGCGAGAGCCGCATCCCCAAGCACTAGAACGGAGTGAAGCTAGGGTTCTTGTCTATCTCGTCTAGGACTGTCATCCAATACAGTTGATGTACCGGAGATAGTCTTTCGGCATAGGCAAGCGCATCCATGTACGTGTTCCTGCGAACAGGCTCACTAGCAAGCTTTACGAAATCGACTTGGTTGAGTATGTCATTGACCATTTCGTTGCTGTAACCGTAGGCGTTGAAGAACCCTAGTGCTAGGTTCTTGCCCCAACGCTCTGCGAAGTAGCGGATAATCTGCTTCATTCGCTCCTCAGTCCGCCCTCTTCCGACGAACATGACAGCACGAAACTTACAAAGATCTGCGTCTTTGGTGGCGATCAGTGCTGACTCTATGTCCACCGTATGGCGAAGAGAATCCGCGTCCTCGGGACTAACCTCTTCCAAGGTGTAGTCCACGAGGAGTGCCTTTTCTATGGGCCTCAGATCAGACCAATTATACCTAAAAAGTTTGGCGCGAAACAGGTTGCGATAGTTCTTATCCTTCCTGCTTAGTTCGCTGTACTTTTTTGATAGCACTCTTTCTAGTCTGTCGGGATCATATACAGGCTGTATGGATGTCTGCTCCGCATCCGGATTGTAGAACTTAGAACGGGAGATCGTCTTGCTGTCGTGCCGGTTGGGGTCGGGACGTTTGGGTATTAGCATCTTGTGATCCTCTCTCTTCTTCGTCGAACACTGATAGGATGATTCTGTCACGGCCCGGCTCGCGCTCGATTGCGGCCGGATTGAAGTGCGCATCTAGTAGGATATACCCGTCACGCAGGGAGCCTACCGTGCGGTATATGCCCTTCTCTTTTCCGTCTGAGTTGTAGCTTCCTACCTTTGCTTTGATGATCTTATTCATCGTTGTCCTCTTTGTTTTTAAGGTGTCTAAGGGCGTTACCATAGGCAACACACGCAGTGATGTACTCGCTGTTGCCCTTGATACTGTTAACCCAATCCGTCCATGCTATCATGTTCGGTACTAAGTCCACGACCTCGTCCGATAGCATCTCGCTAACAAACAGGTCGGGGTTTATTGTCTCGTGCGGCTCGAATGGTCTGACTGCTAAGTAGATAGCATCGTCCCACTCCATGATGAAGCCACTCGAAATGAGTAGGCCTCCCGCCCGAACGTAGCGTGTCCACCACGAATCTACAAGTTCGTTGATGAGTGCGCTATTGTTTGTTACTGACTCCAACAAGGTCTCAGTCCTTGGTGATAAGTAAAGGTTTCGTCGTGCCATAAATGTATCTGTCTATTTCTTGCCACATCTCTTCGACCTCCATTGACGTGGGCAATCGAGAAAGCCCCGCCACGGGTACGAGTTCGAGTATGGTTCCGTCGTGAATGCGAATGGTTGCCTTGCCTGAATGCATCGTGCCCTCAGACCAACGCACCTTGCTGTACTTCTTTGGCTCTGCTAGCTTCTTGATGAATTGGTGGCACTCAGCCTCGTCGGTAAACCAATTCGGATAGATCGTATAGGCTACCTCCTCGCTGTTTCTGTGCCTCTTCCTTACCGCTATGCCAATAAGCTTCTTGTCTCCCTTGTTGTTTTCTCTGAGATTCTTGACCCACTTCATACTATCTGCCCTCGTGAATCCTTGCGTCCTCCATCACCTCATCTCTGAGCCTGTACTGCTCGTCGAGTTCTTCTGTAACCTGCCTCTCGAAGGTTTCCCTTGCGGCCTCCATAAGGACGACCTCAAATTCTGCTAGCTTGTAGCGGAAGTTATCCACCTTGTCCTCCTCTACGGGAGTATCCTTGAAGTCAAGCCAAAGCGTGACAAGTTCTACCCCCTCGCCCTCTTTGGCCATTGCCCTTACCGTCATCGTGACTTCGTATTCTTTTGTTACCATTGCTTTCATTACCGTCTATGTTTAGTTGCTAGTGTTAGGTATCAATATACCGTGTGTGTATAGTGGTGTCAATAGCTAGTCCTCATCTTCGATGTTTATCTCGAAGTAGATTGCTAGCACGAATAGTAGCATGCTTGGCATGAACAGTAGCGCAAAGCCAAGCGGGTTAAGTTCTAGCCATGCAGACCCGAAGGCTACCACTGACGCAAGCATCAGTGATAGCACGACGAGAAGCCGGCTCTCTACAAACTCTTTCATCAGAGCCACACCTCGTACTTGATCTTGTACCCATCCTCGATCAAGTCCATGCACTCCTTGGCAAGGGATTCTAGTATGTCTATCTGTCGATAGTACATGGCATCCCACGCCATGTCGCCGTCGTTAAGCTTGCCCGCCTTCTTGTCCTTGTTGTCCAAGACGCGCTCCAAGTCCTTGTGCAACGAGGGCACAAGCTTTGTGATATCATAGCAAGTATCCGTCACCACCTCATGGCCAAGCCTTGATACCAACCAATTATGCAGTTGGTCAAAGTCGCCTATTGTAGCTAGGTCAAAGTTGATGTCAAGCCATTCGGCCTGTGGAACCCTGTTGCCTACCAACTCCTGTATCTTGTGAAACTCCACATGCTTGTCGTGAAGGTGCTTGGTTGCTTGTATGTACTGTGTCATTGCTATCATCGTTTTTCTTGGCGAAAGTGAAGGCCGCCCCCGAAGGGGCGACCGGTGTACCTACTAGTCCATGACTAGGTAGTGGTGTGGCTTGCCGTGCATGGGCACCTTGATTGCGTAGCTGACAAGGCCACGGTCTACGAGCGCAACCTCTACGTCCTCGTCGTAGTCTACCTTGTACTGCTCGCGCGCCTCATCCTCCGTGTACTCCGACCACTCGCACCCCACGGCTACGCGGTCGAGGTAGATCGTCTCGCCCGTCCCGTCGGATAGATCCCAATAGTAGTCGTACAGTGCGTCCGCCGCCTCGTACGAAAAGTATGCGTCTTCGCCCCTTGCAAATGCGTCGATCCACTCGTTGCGTGTTACTTCCTGTGCTATCATGGTATTGATATTGGTTAGGTTGATTGGCTTGCCTCATCAGTGCGCAGGTTGCCACCCTTACGCAGAGGCAGGGGCCGAAGCCCCCACCTTTCGGCTCTCTCACCCTCCGAAATCCTTATGCTATCAGTCGCAGTTCACGCGCTCTGTTTATCAGGTTAGCGGCCATCTCGTGCCCGTGATTGTTGCGTGTCATCGTGGTGCATACGCTCATGTCGTACCGATCAGATAGGTTCACGTCGCTCATCCACTCTTTGTTACCTTGGCCGCGACCTTGCCAATACGAATCCGTGTCCTTGATCTTTGCATCTTTGAGCATCTTGTTCGTCTCGTGATAGCATGTTTCCTGTATCTTGAACATCATCCTCCGCAGTCCCTCGCGGCACCCAAGTATGTAGAACATCTTGCGCATGTCCACTTGCTCTGTGCTTTTGAGTACGTTGACGATGTGCACTGCGTTGTACCGCTTGCTCGTAATGTAGCACGAGGCGAATGCCACGTCAAGGGTTACTGCGGTGCCTGATTTATGTAGCGCATCCACTAGGGCAAGGAACGCCTTGGCTCGTGCTATCATGGCCGACTCTTCTACGCTCGCAGTTGCGCTGATGTCGAACAGTAGGCGAACGTGTGGTGTTGCCGCTACGTCGAAGCGCATGTCGAGCATGCACTCGTCCTCGCCTTGTATGAATGATACCATGTCCCACACCTCATCGCCGTACTCTTGGGTGCCTAGCGTCACGCCGTCCGTGAGGGAGGGAGCGTCAAGCGTAATCATTTCGTGGTCAAATTCGGCCTTGCGCTTTCTGAGATCCTCGCATTGCTCGTTGGCAAAGATCACACTCTTGTATGTATCGAGCGGCACTCCATGGAAGTAGGTCTCTTTGGTGCCTTCGGGGTCGCCGCCCGCATC
>Ga0209536_100015318_pt1 | contig 10952 bp, 10 predicted proteins | sample DeeMarSeWOR28_12_FD_187461 | JGI IMG/M metagenome (GOLD analysis project Ga0209536, IMG submission 187461) | Marine sediment microbial communities from White Oak River estuary, North Carolina - WOR-2-8_12 (SPAdes) (version 2) | ecosystem: Environmental > Aquatic > Marine > Intertidal zone >... | reverse complement strand
GAAGGATGTGCGCACCCTGGTGGCTGACGCCATCGCTGCTGCGGTTGCATTCCTTGAAGGCAGCACACCGGAAGAAACCCAGACCTACAACAATGGTGTTTTCGATGTACCCGCCAAGCCGTCTGTTGTGATCTCAGTTGACCAGGACAATGTCCAGGAAGAGATCATCGACTCCGGTTACTGGCCGGCTGAAGAATTCACCGGTTTGGATGAGTAAAATTCGTCGTTCTACAAGGAATAGTGATGGATTTTCCATCACTATTCCTGTATTAAATTCTCTGTATTGTTGTTGAATCTGCACTCATGGTTAAATCGAATAAGCGTTATCTCAATAATCATGAGAGCTGATTGCTTAATATCCATATGAGATCCCGTGTAATCAGTGAGAATATCTTCATCGCTGATCTGAAAATATGAAACATTCCGGGGTCTATTATTAGACGAAAGGGTCTGTCTATGGAACAAACTACAGAACAAAAACTTGTCGTTGAAATGCGCAACATCAAGAAACACTTCGGTGCCGTTCAAGCTTTGCGTGGCGTAGATCTTGAATTAGCTCACAATGAAGTTTTGGGATTGGTGGGTGATAATGCTGCAGGTAAATCCACACTGATGAAAGTCCTCAGCGGCGCGTATATCCCGGATGGTGGAGAGATTCTCATCGAAGGGAAGAGGGTGTCCTTTGCTAATCCTATGGATGCTCGTCGCCAGGGAATCGAGATGGTATACCAGGATTATGCCCTGGCTAACAATCTCGACGTGGCTGGGAATGTTTTCATGGGACGCGAGGTGGTGCGCATTAAATTGGGTCCGCTGGGGGTTATGGATTACCCATACATGGAGCAAGAGACGCAAAATCTGCTCCAGCGGCTCAATATTCAAATCGCTTCTGTTCGTCAAAAGGTGGAAAGATTATCGGGTGGCCAGCGCCAGGCGGTTGCAATTGCTCGCGCAACAGCCTTTGATGCCAAGGTGATCATCATGGACGAGCCGACGGCTGCTTTGAGCGTTGCAGCTATTGACCAGGTGCTTGAATTGGTCAAGGAATTGAAAGCACAGGGCTCTTCAATCATTATCATCAGTCACCGCCTGGAAGATATTTATCGGGTGAGCGATCGCATGATTGTGCTCCGCCAGGGGCGCAAAGTCTCCGACACTGCTGTTGAAGGTGACATTCATGAATTCCGCGAGCGAGTGGTGGCCTATATGATTGGCGCTCGGGACGACTTCGCTGAACAACCAGTCGCTGGATAAACTAGAGGAGGCGCAAGATGTCATTTGTTGATGATGTTCGCAAATTATTGCGAGAGAATATCCGCGATTATGGGATGTTCATTGCCTTATTTGTTATTATCCTTTTCTTTACCCTGGCAACAGACGGACTATTTATTTCCCCGCGCAATCTTGTAAACCTGGTAAATCAAACCGGTTACATTGCTGTATTAGCTGTCGGAATGACACTGGTCATCGTCATTCGCCACATCGACCTGTCAGTTGGATTTTTGGCAGGCTTTTTAGGCGCGATAGCTGCTATCGCCTTGGAGCAGTGGGGCCTTCCCGTGGTTGTCGTTATCCCTCTTGTGCTCTTTTTTGGCATTCTGGCAGGGCGGCTTACATCTTTCATGGTTGCGGACCTGGGAATCCCCGCTTTTGTTGCCACCCTTGCCGGGTGGTTAGGTTATAGAGGGGCGTTGCAGCTCGTAACCAGATCAACGGGCACAATTATTATTACTGACGATGCATTCAACGCTATCGGTAACGGCTTTGTTCCAGATATTCTTCAGGCCACTTTAATAATGCCGGATTATCATAAATTTACATTTATCCTGGGACTTATTGGTATAGCTATTTTTGTTTCAGGGGAAATTATTAATCGCTCTCGAAGACAAAAACAATCAGGTGAAGTCTCATCCACGGGAATGTTCATCTTGAAACTGGCAGGCGGCTCGCTGCTCATCGGGGGAATCGCTTGGATACTCGGAGGGGATCGAGGTCTATCATGGACTGCAGTGGTCATTTTAATTGTGGCTATTTCTTATCATTTTATGACCACCAGGACAGTCCTGGGTAGACACATCTATGCTGTTGGTGGAAATCCAGAGGCAGCCGAATTAAGTGGTATTAGTGTTAAGCGTATTACGCATTTCGTATTTGGTTCTATGGGTATGCTATCTGCATTGGCGGGCATTTTATTTGCCTCACGCCTGCAATCTGCTACCACGACAGCCGGGACCTTGTTTGAATTGGATGCCATTGCGGCAGCTTTTGTCGGTGGTGTGTCCGCTGCAGGTGGGGTTGGTACTGTGATCGGATCACTCGTTGGTGCATTGGTCATGGCATCACTGACAAATGGCATGAACTTAATGGGTATAGATATATCCTATCAATACATCGTTCGAGCTATCGTGCTTGCAGCTGCGGTTATCTTCGATGTCACAACTCGCAGAACTTCTCAATAGATTGCCTCGAAACTATTGATCAAATCTGGGGGACCAGCAATATTTATTTGCGGTCACAACCGGTGAACCGGAAATATATCCCTGTCTGCCCCATGGACATCCACTCGGGGATGATCTCTTCTATATATTGACCACGCTCAATTACATGTTGGTGAGGATTTAGTTTTCCTCGCTTCTTTTGCGCGCCCTTTCTTATAATCATTTTGATTTGATTATTGGTTGTGGGAGAAATCGATCAATATTATTTCTTTGGAATATTCAGGTTAGTTTAAATACTTTATTCAAATCTTGCATCACATTACGAGTTATAAAACCGCGCAGGGGATAATGCATCCAAGCTTGATCTCGCCAAATGAGCCTCGATTGCGAGTTCTCAGCACCATTCCAGGTATTCGGGATTAAGGTTCTGCCTGGCAAGCGCATCCTTCCATTGAAATCGCTCGGCTTCTTTCTTGTGCATTTACTCCCCATATCGAATTCAACATCTGGTGGAAAGGAACCAATCAGGTTTGAGTATTAATTTTTTCATGTTAACAGATTTCATATTTTCGAAATATGGTTTTCTAATAATCAGGCAATATTATGTTTTATTGAGGAATACAAAATTCTAATCATCGATTATGGAGGTACGTGCTATGAATCGGAGATATGGATTACCCAGTATATGGCGTGAAATGGATCAGCTCCAACGAGAGATGAACCGCCTAATGGAATCATCGCTAAGGCCGCGTGCAGTCAGGCCTTTGAGCTTTCCAGCAATCAATGTCTGGACAAGTGATGATAGTCAAGTGATCACTGCAGAACTGCCTGGATTTAGAGCTGAAGACATTGATATTGAAGTAACTGCGGATACATTGACTTTATCGGGTGAGCGGAAAACCGATCAATTTGATGTTGAAATGCAACAACATCGCCGTGAACGTAAATTTGGAAGATTTAGCCGTACAATTCAGCTGCCATTCATAGTGGATACTAACCAGGTAGAAGCTGTACTAAAAGATGGCATTTTGGAGATTTCACTGACAAGAGCTGAAGTTGATAAGCCAAAGAAGATAACAGCCCAGAGTCTAGCGTAAGAGATTTCAGGTGATAATCGGAGGTTAATATCATGGAGAATAGTGAAGAAAAAGCCATGCAAGCACCAGAACAAGAATTAATTACTGAAGAGGAAATGGAAAGAACTCGCGAACGTCGGTGCTTCATTCCTAAAACCGATATCTTTGAGACTGACGAGGAGCTCTTTATCGTAGCAGATATCCCTGGAGTAGATCAAAGTTCAATTGATATTACCCTAGAAAAAAATATTCTAACCATAGTAGCATATGGCAATCCTACTGTGCCGGAGGGATATAACCTGGTATATGGTGAATATGAACCAGGTGATTTCCAGCGCAGCTTTCGAATATCAAGCGAGATCGAACACGACAAAATTGAAGCCACTGTAACCAATGGCGAGTTGCGTTTGCGATTACCAAAGGCAGAAACTGCGAAAGTTAAGAAAATTCTAGTGAAGACAGGGTAGAGAACTTAATGATAAACAATGCCTGGTAGATAACAGGCATTGTTTTTATTTAACAATTGTTACATGAAATGAAGATGAGCACCCTGGGTGTTAGCGTTATTATCTAGGATTTATTCCCGAGTCACTTCCCCCCAACCGTGGATGTAATGTATATCACTTGAAGAGAATATTTTTATCATCCGGTTGGTGTCACCCGATCTTGATTCCTGCAGGGCGGTTTTTGGATTTATAAACAGGAAAGGGAGGCAAAAAGGGAAGTGGTAGTCTTGGTTTATGGATATCTTTATTAGTATTTCCTGCTTCCAGGATGACTATTCTTAGCGAACCAACATTTAACCGCAATATGTGGACAAAACCTTGACATAATAGGTGTATTTTGGTATAATTTGTCAAATTATGAAATATTGGAGGATTAACTAATATGCAACTGACCGGTATCCATCATGTCACAGCAATCACTGCGAAGGTTTTTGATAACCTTGATTTTTACACCCATCTTTTGGGATTACGTTTGGTCAAGAAATCTGTAAATCAGGATGATGTATCGGCTTACCATCTTTTCTATGCGGATAAAAATGGTAGCCCGGGTACGGATATGACATTTTTTGACTGGCCCCGAATAGGACCGAATATACGCGGAACGGATAGCATTGCCGGTACAGTATTCCGGGTTGGCAGTCAGGAGGCATTAAATTTTTGGGCTCAGCGATTCAATGCAAATGATGTAAAACGAGATGAGATCACAGAATTTGCCGGGCGGCAAATCTTACCATTTGAAGATCCCGAAGGTCAGCAGTTATATCTGGTCAACGATCGGGGTGAAAATTTCCAGGGTGAGATTTGGTCGAAGCCGGATATTCCAGACGAGTTTGCACTGCGAGGTTTTTTCAGCGTTGTCTTATCTATACCTTCGATAAATTCTATAGAGAGAATATTCAAAGGGATCTTGAATTTTGAAGAACAGGTTCGCACGGAGTGGATCGACGGTAAGTCAAACGCAGTTATATATTCGACGACGAAAGAAGGCGGCGCCGGGACGGAAATCTGGCTGTTAGAACAACCCCAGGAGGGAAATTCACGCCTGGGTGCAGGTGGCACACACCATGTCGCTTTCCGGGTTCCCGACTTTGATGCCCAGAAGATGTGGCACTCTCACATAAACCAGGCTGGTCTGCAGGTCAGCAATCTGGTAGACCGATTCTGGTTCCGCTCGATTTACTTCCGGGTATCAAACGGGATCTTATTCGAAATCGCCACGGATGGCCCCGGTTTTGCGGTAGATGAGCAACCGGAAAAACTGGGTGAAAAATTAGTATTACCGCCATTCCTGGAAGAACGCCGTCAGGAAATAGAAGCTGGTTTAGTCTCTATACCGGCTTAATGAGGTGGCTTTTGGATATCCATAAAGGGCAGTCCTCAATCTCGGTTGGCAGTGGGAATCACGATGCACACCTGTTCGTGATCCTGCTGCACGGCCGCGGCAGCAGCAGTGAGGCGATGATCCCCATTGCTGAACAACTCAGTATGGACGGTGTTCGATTCGTCATCCCGCAGGCTGGATTGAATCGCTGGTATCCTGAAACCGCCTTTGGTCCACTGGAGGCCAACGAGCCAGATTTATCTTCTGCGCTTGGACGGATCAGTAACCTGGTAGATGATGCTCATGAAGAAGGATTTTCAAACGAGCAGATTATCTTTGGTGGGTTTTCGCAAGGAGCCTGTCTTGCATCGGAATATGTAGCCAGGAATGCAAGGAAATTTGGCGGCTTATTTGTTCTCAGCGGGGCGCTGATTGGTCCGAAGGGAATGCACCGAAATTACCCGGGTTCATTTGAAGATATGCCGGTTTTCATTGGAGGCAGCGATGTCGACCCTTGGGTACCTCATGAACTCATCCTTGATACAGCTGCTGTTTTCCATCGGATGGGAGCCGATCTGGATCTTCGCATCTATCCCGGTATGCCCCACACAATCAATGCAGATGAGATTTCCCGTGTTCAAGAAATGTTGGCGAATACATTGCCAATCAAAGATGAACGCATATGACTGGGAGCCAGTCGGATCATATCACCTTGGGAATCAATCAATATACGATTGTTTGATTGTGATAACCTAATACAATCTTGCAGGGTCATCTATCAAGAAACGTTTTTTGTGTAAATTTCAGTTTATTGTGTCACTGGTAGAAAACTTAATAAACGAGAAAGGTATTGTCATCCCTCCAATTGGATGGTTCAAATTTGGTGCCACCATATACCAGGATATTGAAATTGGACTATTCTCTCTTAATCAATAACCGTTTGCTGTAGGTAATCAGACGAAGGTAGCACTTACCAGGAAGGGCTTGAAGATTCTCTTTACCCAACACCTTCAGTCGGAGGCATCTTAGTTCAGGATTGGAGAGTTCTTGGGCCATATGTTCATATGACCATCCAAGATGCTTATTATGTAGCCTGGTTTGCCAACGCTTGGAGATAAGAGTGGGAGATGGATCAATTGTGAATTGGTTTTGGTCACCTCGATTGAAAATTTTCCTCGAATCCTGAACCCGCGTTTACTGACCTGTGGCAAGATTTGGTGGGGTCTATAAATCATGATATATTTTAATTGTCCTACCCGTTTCCTTAAATTGATTACCATCGTTCACACCCTGAAGATAGATGAGAACCTGCTCGACCATGTGCAGGTGGTCCAGACAACCGAGACACTCAGGATCGGTCTCGTTCTTTCAGGAGCCTACTAGGTGGAGGACATCCAAATGCGAGCCGAGATCACTATGCCCTCCCTCACCCGGCTAACCCTGGGTCTCATTGGCGAGGCGTATATGTCTAGTTCCCGATTGGGGGAAAACCTTGTGATCGACTTGAGCAATTCCTCTCTTCTGAGAGAGACCAAAATTGAATTGGGCGGTTCAGTCTGGAAGCAGTAAGCGAGGAAGACTAAATTCAGCGCCCCTCTCATCCAATGATCCTTTAAACTGTTAGAAATGGAGTCGTGACAACTAATCAAGGGGTAAGAACATGACATCGAAAGCGGTTTTCTTATCATTGTTGGCACTGCTGGTTTGTGCCTGCAGTCCTGCTGTGGTGATCGAGCCGGCGGGGGAGCGGAAGATTGGTGATCAGGAAGTCCAGGTCGAGGAGATCCAATTCCGATCCGGCAAATTCAAGGTGGTGGGTGATTTGCTCATCCCGAAGGATGGAGAACGCCATCCAGCGATCATCATGGTGCATGGTGATGGCCCTGCCTTGAGAAGTGGTGCCGTCCCATTTGGACCGACTATGGAGATCTTCCTGCGTAATGGCTTTGCAGTGTTTTCATGGGATAAACCGGGCAGTGGTGAATCGACCGGTGAAATCAACAATGCGCTCACGCAGCGCGCGGATATCCTGGTTGATGGTATAGAAGTGCTGATTGAGCATCCAGCGATTGATCCTGATCAAATCGGGATTTGGGGGATCAGCCAGGCCGGGTGGGTCATGCCCCTGGCGCTCGAACAATCGGACGAAATCGATTTCATGGTCGTGGTCAGCGGAGGAGCTGAGGACAGCATAGAACAAGGCGCGTATTATGTCGGGCAGCAAGTAATCGAACTTGGGGGCACGGAAGAACAGGCTGCGCTTGTCGACAAGTATTACTCGCAGTATAGAAAAGCCTCCAGCTATGAAGAGTACCGTGAGGCAATTGAGGTGCTGGTCAGTATCCCACAATTACAAAATCAATATCAATTCGAAATCGCGGAGGAACGCCAATGGAAGCCCTTGTCTCGCAAGTTCGATGCGTTCATCGATCCGATGGATATCATCGTGCGTACCACTATCCCTGTACTGGCGTTTTTCGGTGAGCTGGATAAAAACATCGATCCAGTACAGGGTGCAGAGGCTTATGAAGTTGCCCTGCAGAAAGCAGGGAATGAACATTATCAAATTATTACAATCCCTGATGTTGAACATGTGTTTGTCACTTCGCCCAGGTACCTGGAACCACTGGAAGCATGGCTCCAGCAGCTGGAGCCTTAAGATGGGGGCTGCCAGGTTCATGATTGTGGGGCAACAAGGTGTTTTCGGGTATATACTATTAATGAAGCTTGGGCCTGAAACTTGAGCTGATTATCCATGGCAATTTACCACCAGTTTCATTCTCGGAAATTTATTCCTGCAGGAAGCTCGTCTGGGGGACAAGGTAAAACATAATCAGTGATGAGTCAATTACATAAATTACGATTACTGCATGCTTGAAATCTACAGGAGAGATTTGATATGTCTAGATTTGATAAATTTGATTTGTTATTTATCATCTGGGCTTTTACCCTGCAAATTTGCCTGATCGCGCTTTTCGCCATCCGTAAAACGAATCTTGATCTCATCCTGCAGTATGGTTGGGTTTTTTATCTCCTCAGCGTTCCAGCTGTTATCGTCAGCATCATTGTGCTGAGAGCTGGAAAACCTTACTCATTCTGGCTGGGCGGCTTCATTTTTCTGGTTTGGGCGATTTTTGGTTATATCATTGAATACCAATTGGGCATCAAATGGCGCGATCCGCTCGTTTTATCGATCCTTATCCCCTATGTACTGCTTTATTTGGGCACGATAATGTTCTACTGGTTCCCACTGGGTATACTCAGCCGGCCGCTTTGGTATATCTATGCTGTGCTCTTTGTTATCAGTACTTACTTGAATGTGACATCGCATTAGTGTATTTTGAAAAAAGCGATACCTTTCAGGGGGAAAGATGTTCCGAATTAATTGGCTACAAGAACCCCTCCCATAGGTAAAGGTATCAGAATACCCTGGTGAGCATAAGAGATGAAAGATATTTCATTTATTCTTCCCTCGATTGGAATTGCAAACCAATTAACAGGAGTATGTTAGTTTTCTTCAACATTCCTGTATAATTTTGATTCAAGGAAAGATAGGGTAAATCGAAGCCAACCAATCGATTTATTGTCTTCCAAAATCATCTTATTGTTTGATCTGAAGGAGAATTTTCATGATTCCCAGGTTAGCTTTTGGCCGTACAGGACATATGAGCACGCGCGCCTTATTTGGCGCCGCGGCACTCGCCCAGGTGACCCAGGCAGAGGCAGACCAGACCCTGGAACTGCTGCTTGAACATGGCATAAACCACATCGATACCGCTGCTTCCTACGGGGACGCCGAGCTGCGCATTGGTCCCTGGATGGCAAAACACCGCCAGGATTTCTTCTTAGCAACCAAGTCTGAAAAGCGGACTTATGCCGGCGCGATGGAAGAACTCCACAGTTCATTAGAACGCTTGCAGGTAGATTATGTTGATCTGTGGCAAATGCATTTCTTGATCGAAGAAGACGATTGGCAAACCGCGATGGGGCCAGGGGGAGCCTTGGAGGCATTTATTGAAGCAAAAGAGAGTGGATTGGCACGCTTTCTGGGCGTTACCGGCCATGAAATCCGGGTCACGGATTTTCACCAGCGCAGTCTCGAGCGCTTTGATTTTGATTCGGTTTTGCTGCCCTACAACCCGGTGCTGATGAAGAACCCGGTATACGCTGAGGGATTCGAAAACTTGATGGCTGTGTGCCAGCAGCGCAATGTTGCCGTCCAGACGATCAAGTCTCTCTCCCGGGGCCCCTGGAAGGATAAGGAACCAAACCGCGCCACCTGGTATGAACCCTTTGAAGAACAGGTGCATATTGACGCGGTTGTGCACTGGGTGCTGAGCCGCCCAGGCATTTTCCTTAATACAGCTGGTGATATTAATCTCTTGCCAAAGGTGCTTGACGCGGTCCAGCGATTCGACGACACATCAGCACAAGCAGATTTCGAAGAGGCCCTCTCGCAGATTGAGGTAGAACCATTATTTGTTTAATTAGGAGAAACTCGGTAAAATTAACGCCATATATCCAGGGTTTCAAGGATTGATTATCAAATGTCCATGGAAAGGATTACGCAATGAAAAAAAGGTATATTGTTACGATACTATTATTAGTTGCAGCAGTCATGTTATTAGCTGCATGCAGCAGTTCATCAGGTGATGCACCCGAGGAGGTGCCGGTGGAAGAAATACAGGATATCACCTGGGAGTGGGCAGAATTGATCGAGAATAATCCCGCTGCCCAATCCGTTGTGCCTGATCCCGAGAACTATACGCTAACCTTTTTCGCAGATGGCACGGTAGCAATGAAAGTTGATTGCAACAGTGGAAATGGATCTTACACAGTTGATGGCAACGAGATCGAGTTCGGTCTCATGGCGCTTACCATGGCGATGTGCCCTCCTGAATCGCTGCACGACCAGTTCTTGCAGCTGCTGGGCGAAGTCGGAGAGTTTTTTCCCGGGCAGGGTTTGGAGCAGTTCGATGGCGGTTTCCAAGGTTTCCTTAGCCCTGTCAGGCAGCTGCAGGCGGTGATGATCTGTGATGGGTTCCAACGATTGGCGGATTTCAGCCAACAACCAACAGAAATGATCGTACGTGGCAATCGCCTGGGCTTCCTGCTGGAGTGCTTCTTCTGCGCTGAGATCCACCTGCAAGGGGCGACCACGTCGCGGGGTGGGCTGTTGGGATTCTTGTTCGGCTCGCAGGGTCTTTTCTGCAATACGGATGGCTTTGTATGCGGCCTTTTCCAGCCGATTGGCCAGGCGTTTGCCATCCTGCAGCAGGTGAAACAAGTCGGGACGCAGCGGTACAGCCAGCTCCGCATCCTTGAGCCCAGCTCGAATGCCGCGGGCCCCATCGGCCGCCACATCCTGAAAGCTCACGCCCTGGGCTGCCAAATCCAGAAATGTCAGTCCCCAGTGGGTGGCATCTCGGCTCTCGGCAGCGGCCAGGTTGAGGACCAGCTTTGAAGGCCGGAGCACCCGTTCGGGGCGGAGGATGAGGAACACGCCGGCCGCACCGGTCGCGATCCACGCCACGTCGGCCTCGGCGCGGCCGAGCAGCTCGAGCAGCCTTCGCTTGGCCTCCGCGAGATCGGCCCGGCGATCGGCCAGGCG
>Ga0209536_100015317_pt1 | contig 10953 bp, 5 predicted proteins | sample DeeMarSeWOR28_12_FD_187461 | JGI IMG/M metagenome (GOLD analysis project Ga0209536, IMG submission 187461) | Marine sediment microbial communities from White Oak River estuary, North Carolina - WOR-2-8_12 (SPAdes) (version 2) | ecosystem: Environmental > Aquatic > Marine > Intertidal zone >... | reverse complement strand
CCGTTTGCCCAATAGCTGAATTAGTACTGAATCCAGCCGACCGGAATATATCTGTTGCATAATACATTACTATATTAATACCTGTAAATTGATTGAACATGCCAACGGCTATTCCTATGAGCACAAGTCTGTAATTTCCCTTTTCAAATAAGGCGGCCAGTTTCTTTATTGATTCTTGATTAATTGACTGCTTAATATCATCAATGATTTTATCAGTATCAGCTCCCGGTGACACTTCATTAATAATGCGTTTTGCTTCATCTGTTTTACCTTCCTTGACCAGCCATCGAGGGCTCCTGCCGACTTTAAATAACATCAATAAGAATAATATGGCCGGAACTGTCATTGAAAGCATCATAAACCGCCAGTTATTTGCACCTGTATCTATGAGGAGAAAATCTGCAAAGAATGCTAATAATATACCGGTTACTATTGCCAGCTGGAAGCCTACTGTAAGTCTGCCACGGTATTCAGCAGGAGAAATTTCGGATATATACAGAGGGGACACAACTGAAGCACCTCCAACTGCAATTCCTCCGATGAATCGAAAACCAATAAAAGTATAAATATCAGGGGCAAGGCCTGTTCCTGCTGCGGAGATAAGAAAAAGAAGTGCAAGAATTCTGAGAACCATTCTTCTTCCATATTTATCAGATTGGCGTCCTGCAAGAAGAGCACCAAGTATGCAACCGACAAGTGCGGCACTTACTGTTGCCCCTTTCAAGGCATCAGTAAGCACAAAAAAATCTGTTAAAAATGGTAATGCCCCGTTTATTACGGCAGTCTCAAATCCGAAAAGAAGTCCCCCCAGTGAGGCTGCAATTGTAGCAACAATCAGTCTTCTTGTCATCGAATAATTGTATTTAAGAAGTAAAATAGATGATATAAATTGAAAACATTCACCAATCCTGCATAATCACACAATACTACAGGACAGAATAAAATAATACCAATATACTATTTTACTTAATAGGAGTTAATATAATAATTAATTGTATGGCCCTCTCATTCCTTTGATCTCAAACCTTACAAAATATTGTTTTTTGGATATCAAAACATTAACTGAGAAAGGAATCTAAGCAAAGAGTATACTACGCTGGATTAATATGAATGAAGCAGTGAATAAGCAGGCCGGCTTATCACCAATAAGGGAATTACAACAATATGTAGTATAAATCGTCTCTCAATAAAATGACCTTTAACAAATAAAATAACCTATTCCTTTTGTTTTTCTTTCTATGACCAGGGCACAAATTCATATTCCGCCACATTTCCGAAAATGATTTATGGATAAAGTGCAGAGATCGTAACCTTCACCTGGTTTGCCGATTAGATTGAGATAAGTGGATGAAAGTATTTCTGGTAACCGGTACTTCATGATATAGATTTACTATATTTACATCTCTCATATTACAATCAAACAATTACTGCTATGAAGAAAAATCTGATCCTTTTCCTGCTTATTTCGATCGTACTGGGTCATCTGAATGCGCAGAAGAAAGACCTGATAAGAGAAGACTACGATAAGTGGCAAAACCTGGGATACTATTCCATGTCGGATGATGGTAACTGGATCTTATTTACAATCTCTCCGGTTGAAGGTAATGACACCCTGTATATTATTTCCTCAGATAAAGAAACTGAATATAGGCTAGGCCTTTGCTCTTCGCCTTCCTTCTCTGATAATTCTCATTGGCTGGCAGCCAGAAAGGGCTATAGCAAAGAGGAAACAGAAAAAATGAGAGAGCAGAAGAAGAAAATACAAAATAAACTTGTGCTGCTAAACCTTGATACAGGAACAAAACGGGTATTTGATGATATTCAAGAATTTACCCTCACCAAGGATAACAAGCATCTTATTATGAGCGGCTATGCCGATGAGAAAACAAAAAGATATGACCTTTATATTTATGATCTCAACAGTGGCTCAATGAAAAACATAGGTAATATCTCAGATCATGGAATTAATAAGAAAGGAAACCGCCTCGTCTATATAATTGATGCTGAAGGGAAGAAAGGAAACGGTGTGGAATTATTCAATCTGGATGATTATTCCCTGAAGATTATCAATACCGATACAACCACCTATACCAAACTGGTATGGGAAAAAGAAGGTGATGCCTTCAGTTTCCTTAAATCATTCTCAGATACCGGTTTTGTTGAACAGAATCATACCGTCTTTGCCGTCCTGGATATCTACAATAATATGCAAATTAAAACACTTAATCCACTTGATCAGGATGTTATACCGGATAATATGAGAGTGCGAGAGACTTTTAGTCCCAGATTCTCCAGGGATATGAGTATACTTTACTTCGGTATTTATGACTGGCATGTAATGGAGAAAAAGGAGAAAAAGGAAAAAGGTAAGGATGATAAAGATGAAAAAATACCTGATGTCGATATCTGGCATTGGAAAGATGACCCGATACAGCCAGCACAGGAAAAAATATACGAAAGATCCGACAAAGATTTCGTATACCTCTGCTCATGGAACCTTGGTAATGATAATGTATACAGAATTAACAGCGAAGAATTCAGGGAATACAATATTACAGCTGATGGTAAAAACGTGATTGTTAGCACCGATCTTCCCTACCAGCCGGCATTCAGGCAGGAATATTATGACCATTATATCGTAAATGCTTTAAATGGTGATAGAAAACTTATTATTAAAAATTTTACAGGCCTGAGGAATTCATCTCCTGATGGTAAATATATTCCTTATTTCATGGAAAAGAACTGGTGGATTTATGACATTCAGGGAGGTGAAAGCAGGATAATAAGCTCAGCCATAGATACTGAACTATGGGATACCAGGGACGACAGCCCGAGGGACATAAAACCACCTTTTGGATCAGGCGGATGGTACGAGGACGACAGTTATATGCTTGTTTATGATGAATATGATGTGTGGAAAGTATCTCCTGTCACTGCTGAGGCTGAAAGGCTTACAGAAGGACGGGAGGATGAAATCATATTCAGAACCACAAGGCTTGACTATGAAAATGATTACTTTGAACATGACAAAGACCTTTACCTCTCGGCCAGGGGGGATAAAACAAAGAAGAGCGGTTATTACCGTATCAGCCCTGATGGGAAAATGCATAAACTGATATTTGGTGACTATTATATATCCGGGCTTAGGAAAGCAAAAGATGAAGACTTGCTGGTATACCGTTCTGAAAGTTATTCCGATTCCCCTGATCTTTTTCTGACTAACAGCCTTTTCAGGAAAGATGAGCAACTGACGAATACTAATCCCCAGCAGTCAGACTATTTCTGGGGGGAAAGTGAACTGATAGAGTTCACCAATAAAGACGGCAAAGAACTTCAGGGGGCCCTATTTTATCCCGCCAATTATGAGAAGGGAAAAAAGTACCCTATGATAGTATATATCTACGAGATAAGATCCACAGGTGTTCACAGATATGTCAGCCCAAGCCCCAAAAGTGCCTATAATACCACCAACTACACAACAGATGGATTCTTTGTATTCCAGCCTGACATAGTGTACAAGACAAATCATCCCGGTGAATCGGCAGTTGACTGCGTTGTTCCCGCTGTTGAGAAAGTTCTTGAAACGGAGATGATAGACAGGAATAAAATTGCCCTTATGGGGCATAGCTGGGGGGCTTACCAGACAAGCTTTATCATAACCCAGACTGATCTGTTCGCAGCAGCAATAGCAGGTGCCCCGCTGATAAACATGATCAGCATGTACAATGAGATTTACTGGAATACAGGTAGTCCAAATCAGTCTATTTTTGAAATATCGCAGGGCAGACTGAGAGAACCATGGTGGGAAATTATGGATGATTATATGGATAATTCTCCAATGTTCAATGCAGCTAATATAACCACTCCCCTACTTGTTACTTTTGGTAACCAGGATGGGGCCGTTGACTGGCACCAGGGCATAGAAATGTTCACAACAATGCGCAGAATGCAAAAACCATATATCATGCTCGTCTATGAAGGAGAAAATCATGGGTTAAGGAAAGATGAAAACATGCTGGATTATTCAATAAAGGTGAAACAGTTCATAGATCATTATGTCCTTGGAAAGCCTGCTGAAAAATGGATAAAAGAAGGTAAATCCTTTATGGAGAAAAAAGAAGAGGAAGATCTGATAAAAAAGAAATGACAGAACAATAAGGGAAAAGTATTCCCGTATTTTTAATGAATAATATATTATCCGATAATAATTATTAAATACTTTTAGATCCCCGGTGGTTCTCAATATCATTATTTATGAGTGAAGAGATCCTGAAAGCATTGATGCAACTATTTGCCCTGATCATAAAGCAGGACGGAGGTATGCTGTCGAGTGAAAGGGAATATGTGGTGCATTTTCTGGAGAAACAGCTAAGCCATGATTCTGTAAGTGAATATCTTGAGCTCTTCGACAGGGATGTCGGGCCACTAATGGATCATGCTCCCGAGGTTGAGAATAAACCACCAACAGTAAAGGATTCCGTTAAGATTTTTGGTATCTGTAAACAAATCAACCGCACCCTTAATCAGTTGCAGAAAGTTGTCGTGCTGATGCGCTTGTATGAACTGGTTAACGCTGATAAAAGATACACCCTCCAGCGAATGAATATAATAAATACGGTAGCGGAGGTATTCAGAATCATACCGGAAGAATTTAAAAGTATAGAACTATTTGTTAAACATGATACTGATGATGAGCCTGGTGATAGCTCAATATTAGTGCTCAAGCATCACACAAGGTGCCCGGATTGTGAGGCTGATCAAGAAGAGGATAATAAGGAGACCAACCTTATGGTCATACTGTGGATTTCCAGCGTCGATCTGTATTTTATTAAACATTATTCTGATAACCAGCTGTTCCTGAACGGGCTTCCCCTTGATCCCGGAAAGATATATTCTATGGCCAAAGGCAGCTCCCTGAAGTACCAGCATGGCCAGCCATTGTACTACAGCGATATATCGGCCCATTACCTGTTAAAAAGATCGTTCCACAAGATCAGCCTTGAGGCGGAAAACCTAAGTTACAAATTCCCGGGGGGTCAAACAGGCATCAATAATCTGAATATAACAGAAAGAGAAGGAAACCTTATTGGTATAATGGGTAGTAGTGGCGCCGGGAAAACAACCCTCCTCAACCTTTTAAGTGGAATTTATACTCCATCACATGGTACAGTAAAGATAAACGGTATTGATCTCAACAAAAAACCTGGTGCACTGGATGGAATAATCGGCCATGTTCCTCAGGACGATATGCTCATGGAGGATCTTACTGTTTTCGAGAATCTTTATTATGCGGCATGCCTTTGTTTCAAAGCTTTGACCAGAAAGGAAATAACATTTAAGGTTGAAAGAATGCTCAAATCCCTCGGCCTTTATGAAAAAAGAACTCTGAAAGTAGGTTCCGTACTCAAGAAAGTTATTAGCGGTGGTCAAAGGAAAAGACTGAATATAGCTTTGGAACTTATTCGTGAACCGTCAATCCTTTTTCTGGATGAGCCTACATCAGGTCTGTCATCAAGAGACTCTGAGAATGTAATGGACCTGCTAAGGGAGTTGACCTTGAAAAGCAAATTGATTTTTACGGTAGTACACCAACCATCTTCCGAGATATATAAGGTGTTTGACAGGGTAATTATTCTTGATGATGGTGGCGAAATGGTATATTACGGGAATCCAATTGAAGCACTTGTACATTTTAAAACCCTCGATGAACAGGTTGAAAGCCAAATAGGTGAATGCCCTACATGTGGAAACATAAATCCTGATACTATTTTCAATATAATTGAAAAAGAAATAGTTGATGAGTTCGGAAGATACACCGGACACCGAAAACGCTCAGCCTCCGAATGGGCCGAGAAATATAAAGAGTTACATCCTGCCATACCTTTCCGTAAGATTAAAACCAGGCCCAGGTCAAATCTCAAAAGGCCAAACCTTCTAAAACAGTTCACGATTTTTATACGCAGGGACCTGAGCAGCAAGATTTCCAACCGGCAGTATGTATTATTAACTGTTCTGGAAGCACCGGTTCTGGGATTTATTTTATCATACATCATAAGATATATAGCTGATCCTGACTCAAACAACTATATCTTCAGGGAGAATGAAAATATCCCTGTTTATATTTTCATGTGCCTTATTGTTGCCCTGTTCCTGGGCCTAATCACCAGTGCTGAGGAAATATTCAAAGATAAAAAGATTCGAAAACGGGAGAAGTTCCTCAATTTAAGCAATGGTAGTTATCTTATAGCAAAAGTGGTAATCCTATTTGCAATATCTGCCTTACAGTCATTTTTGTTTCTCATAGTGGCAAACCCACTGCTTGGAATGAAAGGTCTTTTCTTCCAGTACTGGTTTGCTCTTTTCACAACAGCAACATTTGCTAATATTCTGGGCCTTAATGTCTCAGCCGCTTTTAATTCTGCGATAACTATATATATAGTAGTCCCTCTGCTTATGATTCCGATGATGATTCTGAGCGGGGCAATGTTCCAGTTTGATAAGCTCAACCGTAATCTCGGAAGTGTGGATAAAGTTCCGTGGATAGCTGAATTGATGCCCACAAAATGGACATATGAAGCCCTAATGGTAACCCAGTTCAAGGATAATGAATACGACAGGCTGGTTTATGATATTAATAAAACGATCAGTGTTTCTGATTATAACACAATATATCGTTTGCCTGAACTGGAAAAAGCCCTCAATACCACAGTTTTAAATTACAGGAGAAACCAGCTGTCACAGGACAATCCTGACAGACTGCCTTTGCTAAAGAAAGAAATCTTAAAACTGTCACAAAACGGGTTGCTTTATGAGTTCAACGCGATAAATCAACTGAATTATTCCGATTTCAATAATATTGTGGCAGAAAAACTATCTGAATACCTTGACTCAGTCAATTCCATATTCCTAACTAGAAGTAATGCTGCTGACATAAGGAAAGACAGATTCATAAGTGCCAACCGTGAAGAACTTGACAGGTTATATAACCAGTATCACAATGACAGCCTTGAAGAGATAGTCAGGAAAATATATGAAAAAAATAAAATACTGGTATACAGGAATAATCTTGTTCAAAATTTTGATCCTGTCTATCGCGATCCTCTTGGCAGTGATTTTCCTTCATTCAGGAGTCATTTCTTCGCTCCCACCAAAGTATCATTTGGTTTAAGATTTGACACCTTTACATTCAATATGATATTTGTCTGGTTAATGTCCCTGGTATTTTATGTTCTTCTGTATTTTAATGCATTAGAGCAAATCATCAATTCATTCTCAAAAAAGTAATCATTTGTTATTGTAACTTTAATAATAGGATAATTTTCATACTTTTGTAATCTAAAGTCAATAATGCTAAAACATGAAAAGAATATTCTACAGTCTTACGATATTTCTATTTCTGCTTCTTTTATATTCCTGTAACAACAGTACTAGAAAAAGAGCAGAATTTGTTTTCCCTGAATCAGACTCAATTCCCGTAAATGAAGCTGAGAAGTTAAGCCGTGAAGCCATTGATGATATTGTACAGAATATTGGATCACCGGTAGAAATGTCTGCGCTTTTACTCGAACTCGATGTTCCATTCATTGCTGAACACCTTGCATCAGTTGAGCAGGCAGAGAATCTAAGCACAAATTTCCAGAAGGCACTACGCCTTGGAATCTATGGTGCAGATCTTGGTTACCTGAATATTTATGAAAAAACAGGAACTGCTGTAGAAACACTTTCAACAATAAACAAGCTTGCAGATGGTTTAAGAGTAGGACAATTCTTTGATTTTGAAACTCTGAAAAGTCTTGCTATAAATAAAAGTAATATTGATTCACTACTCTTCCTCTCCGTTCATTCATATAATGAGATCGATAAATACCTCCGCGAGAATGAACGTGGCTATCTGTCAGCCCTTATGATCAGCGGTGTCTGGCTGGAAGCACAATACCTGGCATGCAAGATAGTGGACGACTATCCTCACATGGACCTGAAAAACAGGATTGGTGAACAAAAGATCATTATCAATGACTTGCTTATGTTACTGAGACCTTATAATGAGTCTAGTGAAGAATATCGTGTACTATATAATGATTTTGAACTTCTTAAACGTGAATATTCAGACGTAAGCATAACATTTACCCCGGGTGAACCTGAAACAGTAGAAAAAGATGGCAGGCTTGTTGTAATTCAGAACGAGGAAAGCAATGTGGTAATCAGTGATGACATATTGCAGAAGATAATACAAAAAACAGAAGAAATCAGAAGCAAAATAATATCACTTTAACTCCTGGATATGAAAAGGACAACAATTATTATTATTTATTTATTGCTGGCTGTCTTCGCCCTTAATGCCCAGGATCAGCAACAGATGGTCACAGATTGCGCTCTCAGTATAGCCGGTAATACAACTTATCTCAAAGATTTTGTTATTAAATTACCGGAAAAAAGCAACCAGGATAATATTCCTGTTCATAAAGAGAATATATACCTGATGAAGAAACAAAAATATCTTTTTACCCAGTGCAATGCCGATGATTCCAATGGAGAGCTGACAATCGAACTTTATGATGCGAATAACCTTATTACAGGTTCAATCAACAAGAAAAGTGGTAAGGTTTACTCATCTGTGGAATTTTCATGTAATAAAACAGGCCTTTATACAATATGGTATTCATTTAAAGATGGAAAGAATGGTACGGGAGTGGGAATTGTATCGCTCCTTAAATGACCATTGCCCTGCTTAACTGCATAAACAATACCGAAAGGAAAATAATAACAAATAAATAGTTTGCTATTTTTTTATTCCTGATCATCACCAGGTAATGGCTGAGGAAATACACGATCGGAATAAGAAGGATATACATCATTCCTACAGATGTTGCAGGAACGAGGAAATATATTGCCACCGTCAGTATGAACATCCAGATAAAAAGTGAAAATATCTTTCTCGATCTGATTTTCTTCGTATTGAAAATGCTCCACAGATGAAGAAGTGAAAGCAGAAGAATAAAGGCATTGATGGATGATATTATTATAAATTCAGTCGACCAGTAGTATTCAGGGACATCTGTCAAAAAACTGTTAACAAAGAATTGGTTAAGCAGGGTAATATCCCTGCCTGTAAAGTAGTAAAACGCATACAGGATAATAAAAGGTGTGATCAAGCCTATAAAAGAAATCAATAACTCCCTCCAATTTAAAGACCTGAACATTATTATTCCTATGATGATAAGAAGATAAAACCAGATAATATTAGTATATATAAGGGCGGTGATTCCAATTATCAGGGAAGCATCGAAAAGATTGTAAGCTATCCCCGGTTTTCTGTAGGACAGAACAAGCCTGTCAATAGATACCAGGAGCAGGAATGAAGCCGGCAGTACCGGGTCGAGAACCTGGTTGCTGTATATATACCCGCTCAGCAGTACATAGAGTGAGGCGGGCAGTAAGGTTCTTTCAGTTATGAAGAAAAGGCGGGTATTAAAATTCACCAGGTAGATGCCTGTTGCGATAACCATAACCATAGAGAAAATAATACCGGCCAGAGGCCTTCCGTTAAAAAGGCTGATCAATAAGGAATATAAAGGCGCAGGATTGTCGTTATGATAAAGTGACGGTTGCACGGGGTTCAATAATGGTTGTAGCCAGACCAGAACAAGGCTTATTATTATCACAATTATTGTCCCGGGGCCAATACCCCTGTAAATCTTTAGCAGCATATTTTAATGTAAATCGAATCCAATATCCTTCCTGAAATATTTCCCTTGGAAATCAATAATATCTGCGTTAACATACGATTTCATCAAGGCATCTTTCAAATCAGATCCATAGGAGCTAATTGCCAGAACCCTTCCCCCCGAGCTCAACACCTTTTCACCATCGTTTAGGGTTCCTGCCTGGAATATTAAGCTCCCTGAGGTCTTATCAATATTCAATATCTCCTTCCCTTTCTCATATTCGCCGGGATAACCTCCTGAGACCAGCATAACTGTCACAACTGTTTCTTCAGATATTTCAACAGTTCTTTTTTTCAGATCCCCTTCAGTAACACCGAGCAGTAAGTCCATTAAATCACTTTTTATCCTTGGTATCACCACCTCAGCCTCGGGATCTCCCATTCGTACATTATACTCAACAACGAAAGGATCACCACCTACATTCATAAGTCCGAAATAAAGAAACCCCTTATATTTTATTCCCTCCCTTTTCAGGCCAGACATAGTTGGTTTAATAATTCTTCCTTCTACCTTTTTGATGAAGAGCTCATCTACAAAGGGTACCGGGGAGACAGCGCCCATGCCACCGGTATTCAGGCCGGTATCGTTTTCTCCTACACGTTTATAATCCTTTGCTTCAGGAAGTATCTTGTAATCTTCCCCGTCAGTGATAATAAAAACCGAAAGTTCTATGCCTTTGAGAAATTCCTCAATCACGACAATATTTCCTGCTTCTCCAAATTTACCTGAGAACATCCTGCCCAGTTCCTGCACAGCTTCATTATAATCATTTATTATAAGTACCCCCTTCCCTGCAGCCAGCCCATCAGCCTTTAACACATAAGGTTTATTCATGGTCCTCAGGAACTCACATGCACTATCATATTCTTCCTTGCTGAAACTCTTATATGCTGCTGTCGGTATACCATTCTGCTGCATAAATCTTTTGGCAAAATCCTTGCTTCCTTCAAGCATAGCTCCTCTTTTTTCCGGGCCCACAACCGGTATATGCCTGTATTTATCATTTCCCAGGAAAAAATCATGAATGCCTTCTACAAGTGGTGCTTCCGGACCAACGACCAACATATTTATATGGTTAGCAAGGGCAAATTCAGCAACAGACTCAAAATTTCCGGCATCAAGATTAACATTCTCACCGACTAGAGCTGTGCCAGCATTACCAGGTGCAATGTATATCCTTTCAACCCTGTTGCTCTGGGCTATCTTCCATGAGAGAGTATGCTCCCTC
>Ga0209536_100015316_pt1 | contig 10953 bp, 11 predicted proteins | sample DeeMarSeWOR28_12_FD_187461 | JGI IMG/M metagenome (GOLD analysis project Ga0209536, IMG submission 187461) | Marine sediment microbial communities from White Oak River estuary, North Carolina - WOR-2-8_12 (SPAdes) (version 2) | ecosystem: Environmental > Aquatic > Marine > Intertidal zone >... | reverse complement strand
ATTAAGTCAAACCGGTATTGTTTCTTAGCCTGTATTTTCAACTGTGATTTATAAATAGGGTCTTCTTGATTGCAATTGGCTAGCTCTTCTTTAAAGGACTATCTCAACCATATAATTATGGTTTAGTAAAAAAAGCTTAATTTAGAACTCCAATCTTAAAATGAATGACTAAAAAACTTAAAAGTGATATTGGCCTGGCGTTGCTCAGAATTTTGTCTTCTGCTTTTCTTTTGTCACATGGTATTCCAAAATTACAAAAACTATTGGGTGGCGATTTTCAATTTGCCGACCCAATTGGCATAGGCCCTACTCCTTCTCTGTTTATTACAACAATTGGGGAAGTTATCTGCCCTATTCTTGTTATTATTGGCTATAAAACTCGTTGGGCAGCTTTGCCAATTGTTATTATAATGGCCGTCGCGGCATTTATTGTACATGGTCCGGATCCCTTCGGAAGGAAAGAAATGGCGCTGATCTATTTGGTTATTTTTGTTGCCATAATCCTGCTTGGACCAGGTCGCTATAGTATGGATAAAAAATAAATTTGCTAGATTATCTTTACCAGGAGTTCTTTCAGAAGATCAGCATGAGAAATATTATATGCCCCTACCCCTTTTCCTTTTAAGTCCAATTCCCTTAAATACGCAATAATATTGCTAACTCGTTTCATTGGATAATTTCTGGAGGCAGTTTGAAACTCACTAACAAAATATGGGTTAATACGCAGGGCGGAAGATACATTTTTGGGAGAATGGTCCGCTAATCCATGGTACTGCAGCAACTGTGTAAAAAAATTATGCAGAAGACTCACTGTAACAACAAAAGGATTATCCCTTGGGTTTTGGGCAAAATAATTTATAATCCGCGTAGCTTTAACAACATTTCTTTCTCCTATCGCTTTTTTTAATTCAAAATTATTATAGTCTTTGCTTATTCCAATGTGCTTTTCAATAAGAGCCGGGTCAATTTCGGTTTTATCCGGCAGTAGTAATTGTAATTTTTCCAATTCATTATTTATTCTGCTGAGATCTGTCCCCAGGTACTCAACCAGCAGAATTGCTGCTTTGTGTGAAATGGCATAGCCTTTCTGTTTTAACATGAGCCTTATCCAATCGGAAACTTGATTTTCATATAGCTTTTTGCTTTCAAAAATGACACTACCATTGGAAATAAGAGTTTTGTGCAATTTTTTCCGTTTGTCTAACTTCTTGTATTTATAACAAAATACGAGTACCGTTGAAGTTTGCGGGTTTTCGGCATAAGGGCATAAGTCTTCAATATTTCTTGATAAATGTTGGGCCTCTTTCACTATTACAACTTGCTTTTCTGACATCATTGGGTATCTTTTGGCATTCGCCAAAACCTGTTCTAATGATGTTTCCTTTCCATATAGCACCATTTGATTAAACCCTTTTTCTTCCGAAGTAAGAACATTATCACTGATAAACTGAGCTATTTTATCTATGTAATAGGGTTCATCACCCATCAAAAAATATATAGGGCTTATGATGCCGGTTCGGATGCTATTTACAATCTGCTTTACTTCTTCCATCCAAAAAAAATTGCCAAATTTGTCCCATGTTATCTCTCAACTTTCCGAGTTACCCTTTCAGATTCAAAAGTAGCGAAAATAAGCAGCAGATTTTTGATATTATACGCAAAAAGTTTGTAAGCCTCCAGCCGGAAGAATGGGTTCGACAGCATGTAATTCATTTTCTTACAATGGATAAGAAATATCCAACCTCTTTAATTAATGTTGAAAAAACCTTGTCATTAAAAGGTTTAAAAAAACGATATGATGTAGTAGTTTTCAATACAGATGGTAGTATCCATATTTTGGTAGAATGTAAATCGCCAAATATCATAATCTCACAGGTAGTTTTCGATCAGATCGCACGCTATAATCTGAAAATGCAGGCGGAATACCTCATGGTGACCAATGGTTTGGATCATTTTTATTGTAAAATGAACTATGAAGAAGAAAAATATTCTTTTTTAAGGCAAATTCCTGATTTTAGCCGTTAATTTGCAACCGTTTTGAAATTTGCAATCGTAATACTTAATTGGAATGGAGAAGCCCTCCTGGAGCGATACTTACCTCTGGTGGTTAAATATTCCGGTGATGCCGATATTTATGTAGCAGATAATGCCTCTACGGATGGCTCCGTGGCATTTGTGCGGCAAAACTTTCCCAACGTAAACCTAATACAAAGTAGTTCAAACAACGGATTTGCCAAAGGATATAATGACGCTTTAAAAGAGGTTGATGCAGATATTTATTGCCTTTTAAATAGCGATGTGGAAGTTACCCCCGACTGGCTGGAACCAGTAAAAGAAACGTTTCTGAAACTTCCAGAAGCTTCCATAATTCAACCTAAGATTCTCGACTTATTACGCAGAGATTATTTTGAATATGCGGGAGCTTGTGGTGGATTTTTAGATAAGTTTGGATACCCTTTCTGCAGGGGCCGTATTTTCCAGGCGATAGAAAAGGACGAAGGTCAGTACGATGACACTATTGAAATATTTTGGGCAACAGGCGCCTGTATGTTTATTAAAAGTGAGGTCTTTCATGCCCTGGGTGGATTTGATGAGGATTATTTTGCGCATCAGGAAGAAGTTGATTTATGTTGGCGGGCGCAAAATAAAGGATTAAAGATCTACTATGTTGGAGCATCACACATATACCATCTTGGAGGTTCAACCCTCAGCAATATGAACCCCAAAAAAACCTTTTTAAATTTCAGAAACTCCCTCTATTCAATAACTAAAAATCTTCCCAGAAAAAAGGCCTTTCCTATAGTTTTTATTCGCCTGATCCTGGATGGTATAGCCGCCATTCGATTTATTATCCAATTAAAACCCGCTCATTGTTGGGCTATTCTCAGGGCACACATGAGCTATTACAGGCATTTTGTTAAAATGTATCGAAAAAGGGAAAAAGCCAATTTTGTCACAAAGTATTACATAACAAAATCCATTGTATGGTCCTATTTCGTAGATCATATAAGAAATTTTAACATTTTAGTAAAAGATTAACTAATTTTGAAAATTAAAGGAAATCAAATGTTATAATTTTACCTTGTATTAATTGATAGGTGAAATAAACAAATAATTAATTTTATATAAACAGTATTATGAAAAAACTTATTCTAGGCTTTTTAGGAATGGCAGTTCTTTTGTCATCTTGCGTATCTCAGAAGAAATATGCTGAATTGGAGACTAAACAAAAAGAAACTCAGGATCTTTTAAATTCAGCGACAGTGAAGTTGAATTCCTGTCTTGAAGAAAAGGCTACTGCAGACGCTCGGTTACAAACCCTGACTGATCAAAATGCTTTTCTGAAAGCAAATAATCAGGAACTGATAAATAATATGGGCAACCTTACTACCCTTACAACCAAGGGCGCAGAAAACCTTGAGAAATCTTTAGAGAGCCTTCAGGAAAAAGATCTTACCATCCGTAAGTTACAGAACGCCATAACAAGAAGAGACTCGGTTAACCTGGCATTGGTTCAAAGCCTGAAAGGAGTTTTGGGTAATCTTGATGATGAGGATATAGAAATCAGTGTTGAAAAGGGTGTAGTTTTCGTTTCAATCTCTGACAAGTTATTATTCAGCAGCGGAAGCTATAATCTTACTGCAAGAGCCAAAGAGGTATTAGGCAAGGTCGCTAAGGTTGTAAATAATAAACCAGACTTTGAATTTATGGTTGAAGGACATACTGATGATGTTCCTTACAGAAAAGGTGTTTTATTAGATAATTGGGATTTAAGTGTAAAAAGATCAACTGCTGTTGTGCGTGTTTTACAGAACGATTATGGCGTAGATCCTACGAGAATGACGGCTGCTGGCAGAGCTGAGTATATTCCGATTTCTCAAACAGATAAGTCTAAAAACAGAAGAACAAGAATTGTTGTCCTTCCAAAAATTGATCAGTTTTATAGCATGATCGAGGAAGGCATGAAAGATCCGGCGATCAACGATTAAAATTCATTTCCAATAAATTTATAAAAAAAACCGCGGTTCTTAACCGCGGTTTTTTTTTATATAATATTTGGATCTCCTTTCCCTGCCCTAATTATTTCTGGTTCATCTCCTGACAGATCTATAACTGTGGATGCTAAATTACCCCCATAACCGCCATCAATTACAACGTCTACCAAATTTTGCCATTTTTCAAATATCAATTCTGGATCCGTTGTATATTCTAAAAGCTCATCTTCATCTCGAATGGAAGTAGAAATAATAGGATTGCCCAGACCCATAACAAGAGCCCTTGCAATATTATTATCAGGAACCCTTATCCCTACCGTTTTTCTTTTCTTAAATACCTTGGGCAATTTACTGCTGCCGGGCAAGACAAAAGTATATGGACCGGGTAGGGCGCGTTTAAGGATTTTAAATGTTGGAGTATCTAATTGCCTGACATAATCGGCCAGATTACTAAGGTCTGCACAAACAAATGACCAGTAGGCCTTTTCCAGTTTAATTCCCTTAATTCGGGCAATTTTTTCCATAGCCTTTGTATTGGTAATGTCACAGCCTAGTCCATAAACGGTATCCGTAGGGTATATAATTAAACCCCCTTTTTGAAGGATAGATACCACCTTATTAATTTCTTTTGGATTAGGGTTCTGCTCATATATCTTAATGAATTCGGCCATTTACTTAAAAGATATTTAAAGGAATAATAATTAGTGGTTAATGCTCCAATATTAAACCGGAATATTACTTTACCTGATAAACCCTTACATAGTCTACCTCCATAATTGCCGGAAAAATACTATTGTCAACACCTTCTAATCCTCCCCAATCACCTCCCACAGCAATATTCATTAAGAAGTAGAATGATCCTGAAAAAGGCCAGTTCTCCGCATTGGAAATAGCCGGGCGAGGAAATAGAAGCTTAATATTATCTATATCGTCTATATAAAATTTCAAGTATTTGTCTGTCCACAGAATTCCATAATTATGAAATTCTTCTTCTACAGTCTCCAGAAAAACCGGACCTGAAGTTACCTGGGTTCCGTCCTTATGATTGTTAGCAACACTGTGAATGGAAAAATGGGTCTGATTAGGCTCAAAGCTTACGTACTCCATAATATCTATTTCACCACATGCAGGCCATCCGGCAGTTTGAATGTTTGAACCCAGCATCCATAAAGCCGGCCATAAACCATTGCCTTTATGTTCCGGAATTTTTGCCCTGATCTCCATTCTGCCATACTTAAAACTGGATCTACTGTTTAATCTGGCAGAAGTGTAACCAACAGTTCCGGGAGTTAGCTCTGTTTTCTTTGCTATTATTTTTAATGTTCCATCACTTACCAGTACATTTTCGTCTTCCGTATAATTCTGAAGTTCATTATTGCCCCAACCATTAGACCCCGTCTCGCTAACCCAATTCTCCCTTGATAACGAATCTCCATCAAATTCATCCTGCCAAACCAAAACCGCCTTATCCCAATATTCAGGTGCATTCACATCCTGAACACCACCAATATCTATAGGTGCGGATGCCTCTCCCTGATTTTCTTCCTGTGGACTGCTCTTACTGCAACCTGTCAGGAAAACTGCAAAAAGGATAATTATCTTCTTATACATAGGATGACATAATTAAAGATTCTTTTCAAATATAACATGAAATAATCATGGAATAGCAATAACACACTTAATGGAGCAATGCCTGCTTAAATATCAATTTCTATTTGCGTTAGACTAATTACCAATTATTTCAAGTTTTGCAAATCTAAGCAGCAACTTTTTTATATCTCCCTTCTCAAATTGTATTTCTGCTTTCTTGTCGTTGCCTGCTCCTTCTACCCGCAAAACCTTGCCACGGCCAAAACGGCTATGATTTACCAAAACCCCAGCTGATAGATTTGGATCTAAAGGGTTACTATTTCCAATAGGTTTGGCTAATTCCGGTTTAAGTTTTCTAAGTCTTCGTAATTGATTTTCATTTGGTTTTTTTATTCCGGGTGGAACACCATTTTCCGGCTTGGTCGTTCGAAGTTTAGACCTATCAATTTCTCCAAAAATATCAGTATTTATCAGGGGTTTATACCGATATGAATCTACCGGAGTAAGGTTCTCTAAATATCTGTCCTCAATTTCTTCAATAAAACGACTGGGTTCGGCATCAATTAACTTACCCCAGCGATATCGGTTTTGCGTATAGGTTAAATATGCCTGTTCCTCTGCACGGGTCAGAGCCACATAAAATAGCCTGCGTTCCTCTTCCAATTCACTTCTTGTATTCATGCTCATTGCAGAAGGAAAAAGATCCTCTTCCATACCAACTATATAAACAAATGGAAACTCCAAACCTTTTGCAAGGTGAATGGTCATTAGGGCAACACGATCATCATCACTTGTGTCTTTATCTAAATCCGTGGCCAGGGCCACATCTTCCAGGAACTCCGTTAGATCTCCTTTTGCATCTGCCAATTCCCTTTGCCCTTCTACAAAGTCCTTGATCCCATTTAGTAATTCCTCTATATTCTCCATACGGGCAATACCCTCAGGGGTCCCATCTTTCTTGAATTCAAGGAGTATGCCTGTTTTCCTGGCAACATGCTCGGCCAGGGTAAAGGCATCTGCACTATTATTCATTATTTGAAAACTCTTAATCATATTGGTGAAATCTTCGAGTTTTCTTTTTGTGCCAGAATTAATTTTTAAATCAATTTTATCCAAATTTTCCATTACTTCAAAAATAGATTTTGAGTAATGATTTGCCGCCACCGTGAGCCTATCCACTGTGGTTTGTCCAATTCCTCGAGTAGGGAAATTTATAACTCTTTTTAAGGCCTCTTCATCCTTTGGGTTGATTACCAACCTAAGATAAGATAACAAGTCCTTGATTTCTTTTCGCTGGTAAAAGGATAGTCCCCCATAAATCCTGTATGGAATATCTCTTTTACGCAAGGCATCTTCTATTGCACGAGATTGGGAATTTGTTCGATAAAGTACTGCAAAATCGCTATTTAAACGTTGGTTTTGCATTTTGTTTTCAAAAATGGAACCTGCCACATATCTTCCTTCTTCAGCATCGGTGATACTTCTGTGAAGTTTTATTTTTGTACCCTCATCATTAGCTGTCCAAACAACTTTTTCCAGTTGATTCTTATTATTCGCAATAATAGAATTTGCAGCATTGACTATGTTTTTAGTAGATCGGTAATTTTGTTCTAACCTATAAACCGCAACATCGTCATAATCTCTTTGAAAGTTTAGGATATTTGTGATATTGGCGCCCCTGAATGAGTAAATACTCTGGGCGTCATCACCCACAACACAAATATTTTGAAACCGGTCTGCAAGGGCTTTTACAATCAGATACTGTGAGTGGTTGGTATCCTGATACTCGTCTACGAGAATATAACGGAATCGTTCCTGATATTTCATTAAAACTTCCGGGAAACGGCTCAATAATTCATTGGTCCGTAAAAGCAAATCATCAAAATCCATTGCTCCTGCCTTAAAACACCTGTCCACGTAATTTTGATAAATATCCCCTAATCTTGGACGCTTGGCCATTGCATCTGCTTCCATTAATTCGGGATTCTGGAAATAAGCTTTTACCGTAATTAAGCTGTTTTTGTAAGATGAAATACGATTCTGAATTTGTTTGTATTTATAAATATCCTTATCTAATCCCATCTCCTTAATTATCGATGAAATTAATCGCTGTGAATCCTGGGTGTCATAAATAGTATAATTACTTGGATATCCTAATTTATCCCCGTCATATCGAAGCAAGCGGGCAAAAATGGAATGAAATGTACCCATCCATAAATTCTTTGTTTCAGAGCTTCCGGCAATATCAGCGATTCGCTTCTTCATTTCCCTTGCGGCCTTATTTGTAAATGTGAGAGCCAGAATATTAAATGGATCAACACCTTGCCCCATTAAATGGGCAATTCTGTAGGTAAGCACCCTGGTTTTGCCCGAACCGGCACCTGCAATAACCATTAGGGGACCCTCCTTGTGTAAAACAGGACCTTTTTGAGCATCATTTAATTCATCAAGAAATGTATTCAAAACATTGGTATTTTATGGTGTGAATTTAGCCATAATTAACCTCAGGAAAAAGTGAGGAACATTATTTATGTACTTTGACTTCGTATTTTAGACAATTTGAATATATTTAGAAATTCTAATGAACTATATGGTAAAAATCATTTTTTTTTGTCTCTCAAGTGTCCTACTGCTGTTCTGCACGCCTCTGTGTTCACAAATAAAAGAATCTGGCCCCATAATTACAGGATATGGAGAGGTTTGGAGCATTGAGAACCCAGATTTCAAAACCTATCCCTCGAAAGAATACAAGGCGGTATTTGATATTATGAATACCCCTGAAACTCCTGATCAATTGAACAGAAGCATTGAAACTGCGGCTCGCTTTCTAAATATGCATGCACAAAGCGGCGTACCACTTTCAAATTTAAAAATTGCACTTGTCGTGCACAATATGGCTACTAAAGATCTTTTGAAAAATTCAGAATACAGAAATCGGTTCGATACGGACAATCCGAATGAAGAATTAATTAAAAAACTTTTAGATGCCGGAGTTGCATTTGTGCTTTGCGGTCAATCGTCAATTGCTCGTAATGTACCTGTTTCAGATACTATTGATGGCGTTGAGTTGGCTTTATCTGCCATGACGGCATTAATTCAGCTACAGGATGATGGTTATCGACTAATAAAATTTTGATACTATGAAAAACTTAATTTGTACACTATTTCTCCTTATTGGAACAATGGTTCTGGCCCAGGGAACAGATTTATCCGATGATTATAATCGTATTGAAGAAAAGGTGATTAGGTGGAGAAGGGAAATACACCAGAATCCGGAGTTATCCAATCGCGAGTTTAAGACTGCGGAAAAAATTGCCGCACATTTAAATTCATTGGGCATTGCCGTTCAGACCGGAGTAGCGCATACCGGAGTTGTTGGAATTTTAAAAGGGGGACAACCTGGAAAAGTTCTGGCACTGCGGGCAGATATTGATGCATTACCGGTGACTGAGCGCAATGATCTTGCATTTAAGTCTACGGTCACATCTGAATTTCTTGGTGAACAGGTGGGTGTTATGCATGCCTGCGGACATGATACGCACACCGCTATATTAATGGGCGTAGCTGAGGTTTTATCGAAAAACAAAGACAAGATAAAAGGTACAGTAAAGTTTATTTTTCAACCGGCTGAGGAAGGAGCTCCTCCCGGGGAAGAGGGCGGTGCGCTGTTGATGATCAAGGAAGGTGTTTTAAAAAACCCCGATGTAGATGCAATTTTTGGATTGCATATTAAATCTGAAATCCCGGCAGGTGTTATTCGATATAAGTCGGGTGGCACAATGGCTGCCGCACAGCGTTTTGTGATCAATGTAAAAGGGAAACAAAGTCACGGTTCCCAACCATGGCTAGGTGTTGATCCTATCCTTATTAGTGCCAAAATAATTGATGGATTGCAAACAATCATTAGCAGAGAATCTGATCTTACTAATGAAGCGGCAGTTATCTCAGTGGGCAAAATTAAAAGCGGGGTTCGCTTTAATATTATACCGGAAAGTGCTGAACTCATAGGAACTATCCGCACCCTGGACTACGACATGCAAAAAATGATCAATCGCAGAATGGAGGAAATGGTCCCTGCAATAGCCAAAGCTTATGGTGGCGATGCCACTATAGATATTAAATCATCAACTGCCATTACATACAATGATCCGGATCTGGTAGTTAAAATGTTGCCTACTATGCAACGTGTTGGGGGTAAGGAAAATATTCAAATTCAAAAAGCTGTTACTGGTGCCGAGGATTTTTCTTATTTTCAGGAAGAAATCCCTGGTTTTTTCTTTTTCTTAGGTGGAATGACACCCGGAACTACGGAATCATTCCCTCATCATACCCCGGATTTTATTATTGATGACAGCGGATTGATTTTGGGAGTAAAAACATTGACGGAAATGAGTCTTGATTACCTGAATATGACCAATTGAAATAATTTCAACGGTAAAGAATAAAACATTTTTTGGATGACTTACCTGTTTTGAAATACAATTAATTCACAAAGACAAATTGGTAAATATTTAAATAGACTATTTTTGTGTTTCATTTAAAGAAAAATATAGTCCTGTTTATAATTAATTTATAATATCCATGATTAGAATTACGCTATCATTAGTTTTTTTATTGCTGCTTGGAAGTACTTTGGAAGCTCAGAATAAGAAGGAACTTATAGCCCAGGTTAACAGTTTGAACGCCGAATTGGAAAGTATTAAGGCTGCACTTATAGAATCCAAAAAAAATGAAAAAATAAGCCAGGCCAGAGCAGATTCCTTTGAAAGCCAATTGAAAGGTCTGGAAGAGAATAACGCTACATTACTGGAAAATCTAAATAACTTTACGGGGCAGGCTAGTCAAAGACAGGACAAGCTTAGTGGTGTAATGGAGGCCCTGAGGAAGAAAGAAGGAGAGTTGAAGTTTATTAATGACGCTTTGACTAGCAATGATTCAATTTCTTTACTGGTACTTACCAATTTCAAGCAAACTCTGGGTGAAAACGCAAATATTAAGGTAGAAAGTGGTGCAGTAACGGTAATCCTTGATAATACCACTTTGTTTGGTGCAGACCCAAACAGTATTATACTAGATGGAGCTGCTACCGAAATGCTCAACAAAATAGCCGGAGTTGTTAAGGCAAATCCTGAAATGTCTGTAACCCTTGAATTCCACACAGAGGATGAAAACAGCTGGGAAAATGTATATTCTAAGGCTGCGGCTGTCACTACCATTATTGGAAATACGGCTGAAATAAAGCCAGAAAGAATCGGAGTATCCAGGAAAACCGATATGGCTAAATCTTTGTTTATCAGGCTTCATCCCGACTTTAATTTGTTCTACCTAAGGTTAAGACAAAATATGAAGAAATAAAAGCAAGCATGCA
>Ga0209536_100015315_pt1 | contig 10953 bp, 14 predicted proteins | sample DeeMarSeWOR28_12_FD_187461 | JGI IMG/M metagenome (GOLD analysis project Ga0209536, IMG submission 187461) | Marine sediment microbial communities from White Oak River estuary, North Carolina - WOR-2-8_12 (SPAdes) (version 2) | ecosystem: Environmental > Aquatic > Marine > Intertidal zone >... | reverse complement strand
CTGATGACGTTAATATTACAGAAGTCCTTTTTCTTTAAGGTATTCTTCGCTCGGGATTTCAACAGAGCTGGCGCCGCCGCCGTAAGAATACATCAATTTCCCTACATCGATCATGGCGCGAAGGGCCTTCTTCACAACGTCTTTATCCAGTTCAGTGTCTGCCTGGATCTTCTTGATAACGTCCTTCTCTTTCAGTTTCTTCTTGCCCTTCATCTGCTGCATGTATGCATAAATTTTTTCCTGAATTTCTGCCTGTTCCATTCTCTCACCCCTTCTAATAGTGATTGTTGGTGACATTAAACCAACGGTTAATGTAATCAGAAAAGATGGCAAGCAGCGCCTCGATTCAAGCGGGCGGCACTGCTTGCCATTTTCATTTTCTTAATACTTAAATGCTGCTGATGTTCTTAAGGTGTCTCTCATGAACGTAAAATCGTCGATGTGCTGGAACGTGAATTCAATGCCGGTCAGTTTGAAGAATTCTTCCCAGCCGACTCTCTCAATCCACTCTCCGACTCTCTCGTGCTTTTTCGCGTTTTCCGCATAGACGTTCAGGATGTTCTTGATTGCGTCAACAACCTTCGGCCACCGCGGCGGCTCATTAAAGAAGAACGGGATAGCCAGTTTGGAGAACTTCGGGTCGGTCCTGAGACTGCTGATCTTTCCGCCAACCACGATAGCAACACCGTCGTTTTCAGGGTTGTGGATTTCGATCGGCGGACATACGGTAAAGCAGTTTCCGCAGTACATGCATTTTTCTTCGTTAATGGTGATTGTTTTGTTCTTCGGGTTCGGCCTGATCGCCGATGTCGGACAGGATGAAACCGTCGTCGGAATTTCGCACATTTTGCCTACGTTTTCGTCATCAATTGTCGGGACTTTCCTGTGAACCGCGACAACCGCGATATCAGAACAGTGAACAGCGCCGCACATATTCACGCAGCATGCAACAGCAAGCCGTACCTTGTTCGGCAGTTCTTTGGTCGTGAAGTAATCATGAAGCTCATCCATGATCGCCTTTACGATTCCGGAAGCGTCGGTGCATGCGCTGTGGCAATGCACCCAGCCCTGGGTATGGATGATATTGCTGACTCTCGGTCCGATTCCACCCACCGAGTATTTCTTCTGCTTGAGCTCTGCAACGAGGGGATCCATCTTGCTCTTGTCAGATACAAGAAACTCTACGTTGTTTCTCGTTGTGAAACGGAGGTACCCGTCGCAATATTTCTCCGCCATGTCGCAGATGTCCCTGATCGTCTCGGTGCTCAGGATTCTCGGTGACGCGACTCTGACGGTGTAGAGCTCATCGCCGCCTTCGGCAACGTGCTTCATGGTGCCGGGGGTTATGACTTCATGATATTTCCACTTGCCGTAATTGCTTTTGATTACCGGCGGTAAAAACTGTTCAAAATGTGGTGGTCCGATATCTGTCTGTCTTTGTGGTAATGCCATTGATAATTCCTCCTTTATCTTTTTATCTAAATTTTTCTTGTATTAATTTTTGAAATCACTTTCAGACCAGAAGAAGAACGGGTCTTTTCTCGGCTCTCTGACCTGCTGCGGCTGAGGCGGAACGCCTATGGCTTCAAGGAACGGCCTCATGCCTTTCACTTCAATAAGCTCCCCGATCCTCTCTCTTGGTTTCGCATTGTCATCCCACCATTCAATGATCTTGTCGATGAGTTCTGTCAATTCTTCAAACGGCGGCTCTGCCTTGATAAAAGGAACAATAACCCATGAAAGCAGTGAACCTACGACGATCGGTGCCTTACTGCCAATCAGTATGGAAGCGCCTTTTTCCTTACCCGGCCTGAGTGCCTTGGTCATTTTCGCAATGCAATGCATGCACCTGTTGCACTGGACATCATTGATCTTCATCTGTTTGCCGTCATAACTCATGCAGTCTGTCGGACACATGTCAATGATTTCTGCCTGGATGTCCATGCCGCCGTCAGCATAATTTTTGACTTCTGCCTGGTCGATCTGGATGTTGCCTTTCCATGTACCGATGATGGAACAGTCTGCGCGGGCTATCGCCGCAACACAGTCACATGCGCAGCCGGATACTTTAATTTTGAACTTGTAAGGATATGCCGGCCTGTGCAGCTCATCCTGGAAATGCTGGGTAAGGTCATTGCAGATTGCCATGGAATCAATGCATGCCCATTCACAACGGGCCATTCCGACACAACAGCTCGGGGTCCTCATCGCTGAACCGGAACCACCGAGGTCCCATCCGCGCGAGGAGTATTCGGCAAAAAGCGGTTCGAGATTTTCCGTCGTCGTTCCAAGAAGAACAAGGTCTCCCGTTGAACCATGCATATTTGTAAGTCCGCTGCCATACTTATCCCAGATATCACAGATCATTTTGAGTGCTTCGGCTGTGTAAAAGAATCCGCTGGGCTGGTTCAGTCTCACTGTGTGGAAGTGAGCAACATTGGGGAACTCTTCCGGCAATGAAGAGTACCTTCCGATAACTCCTCCGCCGTACCCGAGAACGCCGACGATTCCGCCGTGTTTCCAGTATCCCCGTTTGGTCCTGAATGATTTTTCCAGCTGGCCTAATTCATCGTCTGCCATCGGACCGATTTTGGTTGCCTTTTTTATTTCAGTAATAAAACTTGGCCACGGTCCTTTTTCCAGCTCATCCAACATTGGTGTTTTGTGCTTACCGCTCATGAATCCCTCCTTTTTCTTTTTGCCCCTGATGTATCAACAAGGGAAGATTATATACCACTCTGCTAATGTAATAAAATTCTTGTTTCTTTAAGAATTTTCTGAAATTACAGGATTGAACAGAAAAAACGGTTTATCATAGTAGTATATCTACCGTTTCATCGTCAAATAAAAAAAACTAATGTGTGCATCATGAATGCTTATTCATTTTCCAAAGAGACGAGTATACCATATTTCAGGGATCAATGATCACCGGCACGACTGAGCAACCTATCTCGCAGAAATTACTGGTGTTTTGCCCTGTACGCGGAGAAGATCTCTTCTTTTGTCAGCAGGGTTCTGACCGGCAGGCCCATTGCCTCGACCTTTTCCCTGCCGCCTTCCTGCCTGTCGATGAAGACGATGACTCCCTGCACCCTCAATCCGCACTTCCCTGCACGTTCAATTGCCTTGATGGTTGAGGCACCGGTGGTGATCACGTCTTCAACAATGACTACCCTGTCGCCTTTCACAACCTGCCCCTCAATCCAGAGCATTGTGCCGTGTTTCTTCGGTTCTTTTCTCACCACGAATGATTCCAGCGGATTTCCCTTTACATAAGATGTATAGGAAATGGCGTTTGCCACAGGATCAGCCCCGAGAGTCAATCCTCCCACAGCCGACACCTTCCATGACCTCCGGCTTTCGATGAGATCATATAAAAGCTGTCCGATCAGATACATTCCTTCTGGGTTGAGCGTGGTCGGTTTGCAGTTGAAATAATAATTGCTCATTTTTCCTGATGCGAGCTTGAACGCGGGTTTTTCAGAAAATTTAAAGGTGCGTTCAATGACCAGGTCGATCAGCCGCTTCTTCATGGTCTTCAGTGATCTGTATCTGCGCATAGAGAGCTCCTTTTGAGATGTATTGTTATATCTATCGAGGGCACGGCATCACCATGACCCTACATTTCCCCTTTTTTCACGCAGGGCGACTCGTGAATCGCCCCTGCTGCATACTGCTTCCTTCTTACTGCCTGCTATTTTTTTCTCGCCTTTCCCGCCTTACTGCGATTTCCCGGCCCTCGCTCCTTCTACGAGTATAAAGAGAAAAACAACGGTAAAACCGAATAACAGCCCGAACACATTCACTATTTTATAGTAGACAAGCATCGTGATCGCTGCAAACAGCGCCAGCAGTCGTGTCATGCCTAAAAAAAGCAGTTTAAACGTTGCCTTTTCAGTTCCGAAAAGACCTGTAACATTTCTGCTCAGCTGCCTCAGGTTCACAATACCAAAGAGCCAGCCCAGCAGTATGCCAAGCGGCACCTTCCGGGGGTCTATATAAAAAGCCGAAATTACCGCTGATGGCAGGATAATTACGATACTTTTTTTAAAGACACCTTTTAATAATTCCATTTTAGTTACTTGTTGAGGAGCATCATGCCGCCTCCTTTTTGCTCCTTACTTCCTGCTGTCTGCTATCCTTTTCCCGCCTTTCTCGCTCAACGACTTTACTATGTTCATTCCTCATTGATCATTGTTCTCCTCCCCTGCCTTGCGCGCCAGCTTAAACAGGTATCTGAACCCGGCGACAATGCCCAGCAGGGTAAATACGACAGTGCCCCAGGGCGCAATGTTCAGAGAGCGGTCAACAACCCAGTGCCCGATGGCAAAACCCACAAACGTGGTCGCAACCATGTTAATCCCGACGGTACTGGCAACACCCAGATACCGGACGAAATCACTTTTGCCCCTTTTCCTGTCTGAAGAATTGTGCCTGGTTTCACGTACCATGTGAGTAAGAAGTTTAGCAAAAGAACATAAAAAAAGCAGGTGCCAGGGGTCAGGGATAAGGAGGTAGTATTTCTATATACCCTACCTCCTACCCCTTACCCCTGTTTTTGTTATAATCCCTTCATGTCTGAAGCCATATTTCTCGGTATCCTGCAGGGACTCACCGAATTTCTTCCTGTCAGCAGTTCGGCTCATCTCATTGTATTACCATGGTTTTTTGATTGGCAGGGCATTGTAAACTCTCTCAGCTTTGCTGTTGCCCTCCATTTCGGCACGCTGCTTTCCCTGCTGCTGTATTTCAGACACGACTGGATAGAACTCCTGAAATCATTTGCTAAAAGTGATGGAATGATCTGGAAAATTGCTGTCGGGACCGTTCCCATCGCTGTTGCAGGCATGATGATGCATACCTGGATAGACCAGAACCGGGACCCGCTCATGATTGCCATCACCCTCAGCCTGGTTTCAGGTCTCATGATTCTGACCGAGCGCAATTACAGTAAATCTCAACGGACCGGCATCGACACAATCACCTTCAGAAATGCATTATTTATCGGTATCACACAGGCAGCGGCCCTTGTCCCGGGAGTATCACGATCCGGAATTTCTATTATTGCGGGGATGACAATAAAACTGAAAAGAGATGATGCGGCACGATTTTCATTCCTGCTCGGCACTCCTGCGGTTGCCGGTGCAAGCCTCTTTGAAGGGTCCAATCTCATCCGCTCCGGAAACATTGATTACGGTATTTTTGGGGCAGGGGTCCTTGTCTCGGCGATTACAGGATACATCGCAATCAAGTACCTCATCCTCTTTTTGCGCACCTATTCATTAAGACCATTTGCGTATTATCGTTTTTTACTCGCTTTTGTTATCATATTTTCAGTATGGAGAAATACTTAATACTATGTTGAGTGCTAATCGATCTTCTTTGATGAGCCGGACATTATGGGATAGCAGAAATTTGCATTTAATATCTGATTACTCGTTATTGATCACTGGTTACTGAATTATGGACCGGGGCAGTAGAATAAAAGAAGAGATTAAGGGTGTTCTGGGCATTCTGGCAGGACTGATCATCACCATCAGTCTTGTGAGCAATAATGTCTGGGACCAGTCATTTTCGTCCCGGAGCGGAGAATTAAACAACCTGCTTGGCCACTTTGGCTCCAAGCTGTCAGATATTTTATTGCAGGCCACCGGGTTCGCCTCATATATCATTCCCGCAATTCTCTTTATTTATGGGTTGCGGAAAGTCATCGGCAAGACAACGAACCAGCGGCTTCCGGTTTTTATCGGGATCCTTGTTGTTATGATAATATCCGCTGCTTCAATACTCACGCTCATCTTCGGTCAACATTCAGGAGGATACCATCCCGGCGGTACCGTGGGGATTCTCACCACCTCTCACACGATACAATTATTTTCAAGGACCGGCGCCTATCTGCTCTTTGTTACCCTTATGCTGATTTCCATGATGTATCTCATCCAGTTTTCCCTCGTCAGCATAGCAGCGGGGATCAGGAAAAAAATATCCTTCGGGACACAGGCACTCTCATCAATGAAGAAGAAACGGAAAAGCGTGAAGCAGCTCCGTATCGAAGAACCGGACCTTCCCGAACCCTCTTTCGAACCGCTCGCCCTGCCCCTTGATGAACCCGAGATCAGGGCAAAGCCGGTGCTGAGAATGGTTTCAAAGCCCGTAAAGCAGTCGACCGGTGACTACGAACTCCCGGACATCGACCTCCTGCAGGACCCCCCTCCCTCGAAATCAAAACCGTCGAAAGAGGAATTGATAGAGAGATCCGATCTGCTGGAGCGGAAACTTCTGGATTATTCCATAGAAGGAAAAGTCACCTACGTGTCGCCCGGCCCGATTGTCACGATGTTTGAGTTTGAACCTGCCCCGGGCATAAAAATAAGCAAGGTCATGTCCCTTGCGGACGACCTCGCAATGGCACTTAAGGCCCACAGCATCCGTATTTCCCCGATTCAGGGGCGCTCTACGCTCGGGATCGAGGTGCCGAATAAGGACCGTGAGGATGTCTATCTGAAAGATCTTCTCTCAAACGATGCGTTTCACAAGAGTCATTCCAAGCTGACCATCGCCCTGGGCAAGGACATCTTCGGTGTTCCGGTGATGGCAGACCTGAGCAGGATGCCGCACCTGCTGATCGCGGGCGCGACCGGATCAGGCAAGAGTGTTGGATTGAACAGTCTTGTGATCAGTCTGTTATACAGGGCCACTCCCAAGGAAGTCAAAATGCTGATGATCGACCCCAAGATGCTCGAACTCTCGGCGTACGAAGAGATTCCTCACCTGCTGATGCCTGTTATCACCCTCCCCAAAGAGGCATCAAATGCGTTAAAGACCCTGGTCATTGAAATGGAGCGGCGCTACAGGCTGCTCGCTGCTTCCGGAGCCAGAAATATCGAGGCATACAATAAAAAAGTGACCGCGTCCGGCTCAAAGTCATCCGGCATTGATGATGAAGATGACAAGGAGTTTCTTCCCTATATCGTAATCTTTATCGACGAACTGGCTGATCTCATGTTTGCCTCGGGGCGTGAAGTGGAGGACTCAATTGCGCGGCTTGCCCAGATGGCGCGCGCCGCGGGAATCCATCTGATCCTCGCGACGCAGAGGCCCTCGGTTGATGTCATAACAGGAATTATCAAGGCAAACTTTCCCTCGAGGATATCCTTTCAGGTCTCTTCCAAGCTGGATTCCAGGATCATCCTCGACACATACGGGGCTGATCAGCTGCTCGGCAAGGGCGATATGCTGTTTACGAGTCCGGGCAGGAAGATCAAGAGGATCCACGGCGCCTATGTAAGCGAAGACGAAATAAGGGATGTCGTTAATTTTATCAAGGCCCAGGAGGGGCCTGATTATACCTTGCTTGAAGATCTCGTCGGTGAACCCGAGGGGAAATCAAACTATGAAGAGCAGGACGAACTGTATGCCAATGCCCGGGACCTCGTACTGTCTGTCGGGCAGGCATCGATTTCGTATATTCAGCGCAGGATGAAAATAGGATACAACCGGGCCGCAAGGATTATGGAAATGCTTGAGGAAGACGGAATCGTCGGGCCGCCGGGAGAGGCAGGAAAACCGAGGGAGGTAATCAGGAGGAGATGATGAAAAGAAAGAGGTCAGGGGTTTGGGGTCAGGGGTCAGGGGTCATTCCCGCGAAGGCGGGAATCCAGATAGTATTTCTACTAATAGGTTTCGTTCTTCATTTTTCGTCAGGTTCCGCAGTCTCCGCGGCCTCGCTCGATGAGACGGTTGACCGGATTCAGCAGACATTCGCGGGAATCAGGAACCTTCAGGGGTCGTTCACGCAGACAAGCTATATCAGGGACATAGAGGAAACACAGAAATATTCAGGAACATTTTCTCTTAAAAAACCGTCAAGCGTAATGTGGGAATACTCAAAGCCCCGTGATGAAAAGGTCGTTATCAGGGACAAGGATACATGGATTTACAAAAAAGCTGAAAACCAGGTCATCAGGACGACATTCAGCAAAGAGGCCTACAGTCAGGTCCCGATCGCGCTCCTGAGCGGGATGGAAAGGATGCGTGATGATTTTGATATCTCGGTTCCGGAAGAAAACGCCCTCCAGCTGATCCCGAAACAGCAGATAGGCTTTATAAAAACGATTGTCATGGAAGTGTCCCTCGATGGGTTCCCTGTTAAAATGTTAACGGTCATCGATACCTACGGCAATATAATAATGATAGAACTCACCGGGGTAATCATAAACCCGGAGCTTGATGATGCGCTCTTTATTTTTACGCCGCCGCCCGGAGCGGAAGTGTATGATATGAGCAAATGAAAAACGTGAATTGTTAGTGGTTAATGGAGAATCGTAACAACAATAGCACCTCGCTAATAACGAGAACCTGTCTCAAAATATGTTTTATGATAAAACATTCAGTGTCATTCCCCGACTTGATCGGGGAATCCAGGCTTTTCAAGGCCTTCTGTCATACCCGCTTACGACCTGCGGGTATGACAGGAAGATCATTTTTAATTTTGAGATAGGTTCCATTAACAATTTATCTATGAACGATTAACGAAACAGGATGCCTCCGAAAAAAAGACGGGTCAAGACACAGAAGCATAAGAAACATATTATTTTAATCCTCGTTCTGATCGCGCTGGCTGTTTTTTTCGTATATGAGGAATTCGGAAGGGAAGACGCACACCGGACGTTTTCTAAAATATTCGGCACGGCAAAGAAGAAGGAAGTCCCCCGGAAGCCACCTCCCGCTGACAAGCCAGCGCCTGAAGCCCTTCCCAGGGTTGCAATTGTTATCGATGACCTGGGCCCCAACAAGCAAATGGCAATGGGCATTCTTGTCATCAATGCCCCGTTGACGCTTTCCATTCTTCCGCAGGAGGTGTATTCATCCTGGATTGCAGAGGAAGGATTCAATCTCGGGCGGGACATTATTGTTCACGTACCCATGGAGGCAACGAAGCCGCTGAAACTCGGTAAGGGCGGATTGTACACCTGGATGAACGATGAGGAAATCACTGGAATACTTGATAAAAACATCCGTTCAATTCCACATGCCATCGGTATAAGCAGCCACATGGGTTCAGCATTTACAGCAGACACCCGTGTAATGAATGCTGTCATTACAGAGTTAAAAAAGCAGGGGCTCTTTTTTCTTGACAGCGTTACATCACCAAAAACAGTGGGGTATGAGACTGCTGTCGCCAACGGGCTGAAGGCATACCGGAGAGATGTCTTTCTCGATGACAGCAATGATCCGCGTGACATCGCGGTCCAGTGGGATCGGCTCATTGATATTGCCAGAAGAAACGGATACGCACTCGCGCTGGCGCACGCGAGAAAAAACACCATAGAATTTCTGGACGATATATTAAAAAATAACAGGTCTGTCCGGGTGGTGCCGCTGACCGAGTTAATAGATTGAAGCCACTTGATTTGATCAGATCAGGCTGATACAATTCCTGTTAATTGTTATTTGCTGCGGGTTGAACGATAATCATAAAATCTCCCCTGGCCCCTTTTTACCAAAGAGGGGTATAGCTATCACCCCCTTTGAAAAAGGGGGATGAAAGGGGATTTTTAACAATCTCATCCATCATTATCAACGAATAACGTGTAACGATTAACTGATTACAAACAAAGGAGGACACACCATGGACGTTAACTTTGTTTTAAAAGTACAGGACGCGAAGGCCGTCGATATTCAGAAAGCGTTGAAGGCTGCCGGGATCAATGTTGTCAGCATTATCGAGGTCCACAAAGAGAAAGTCGAAGAAACCGCTGCAGCAGCATCCTGATCATTGAATTTGCAGTATAGAAACGCAGCAAAGATATGATGAATGCCGGCAGCCCGCATCCTGAATGGTATGCAATTCATGTACGGTCACGTCATGAGTTTCAGGTACATGACAGACTGATTGCCAAGGGCCTGGAAGCGTTCCTCCCAACAGTGGAGAGACTGCGAAGGTGGAAAGACCGAAAGAAGCTGATCGCCTTTCCCCTTTTCCCCGGCTATGTCTTTGTACATACAACAAAAGAAGCACACAACCTTTTGCATGTACTGAAAGTCAAGGGGGTTGTGCGGATGCTCTGCACCATCCCGGGGCAGCCTGACCCGATCCCCGATGAACAGATTGATTCACTGAAAAAACTCATAGAAAACAAGGAGGCCCTCGATCCGTATCCCTATCTGAATGAAGGTCAGCGGGTCACCATCAGAAAGGGGCCGCTTGCCGGTGTGGAGGGTATCCTCGTCGAAAAACTGGACAAGCACATCCTTGTGCTCTCAGTGGACGTCCTCCGCCAGGGAGTTGCCCTCACAATAGATGCCTCGGATGTGGAGAAGGTTTAGCCTGGAGGTAAGAGTCAAGAGGTAAGTGGTACAAGGTCAGGGGTATGTTGAAAGAAACAGGCAGTCGGTAATTATTACTGATTTCATTGTATACGGGGGACATGGCTATGTAATGGAAAAAACTCAAAGTATGGGAAAGGGCTGATGCATTGGCAATGAGCATTTATCAGCTAACTGTTACGTTTCCTGATTCTGAAAAGTATGCATTGTCGAACCAGCTGAGACGTTCAGCATACTCAGTACCGGCCAACATCGTTGAAGGACATTCACGCAGAACATCAAAGGATCATATGAAATTTTTATATCAGGCAAGAGGGTCATTGGAAGAATTGCGCTATTTTTTATTTCTTTCAAAAGATTTGAACTACCTGACTCCAGAGTTATACAATGAGTTAGAAGAAGAGTCATCAATAGTCAGTAAGATGCTGAATGGAATGATAAATTCGGTCCAGCAGAAACTGAACTCGTAATTTCATACCCCATACCCTTACCCCTGAACTGAGTTTTTTTTACATCAGCACCATGGCATGAATACAACAATTTTGCTGGAGTTAAGCGTTAAGAGCCAAGAAGTATGCTCATGATGAAATCGACATAACCTTTTATTTTTTATTCGTTTTTTAC